>Ga0081539_10003831_pt1 | contig 17666 bp, 14 predicted proteins | sample TabmetS4T2R2_FD_71023 | JGI IMG/M metagenome (GOLD analysis project Ga0081539, IMG submission 71023) | Tabebuia heterophylla rhizosphere microbial communities from the University of Puerto Rico - S4T2R2 | ecosystem: Host-associated > Plants > Roots > Rhizosphere ...
GGCCTTACGACATCGTAAACTACGCCCCGTCGCTCAGGGTGGTGCAGCCGCGGGGGATCGAGCCGCTGCCCGCGCCGCCGCCGGCCAAGCCGCACTGACACGCTTGGTCTTGCCGGGGCGGGCGGCTACGATGGCCTCAACGTAAGAGGTCGCTGTGCAAAATCTCGTCACGTCCGAAGCTGAACTCGAAGCGCTCTACGGCAAGCCTGCCGGCGCGGCGGTGTTCAAGGAGATTCCCTATATCTCCGAGCACTATCGCCGCTTCATCGAGGTCTCGCCGTTCGTCGTGCTGGCGACGGCCGGCCCCGAAGGACTCGACTGCACGCCACGCGGCGATCCGGCGGGCTTCGTCCGCGTGGTCGACGACAAGACCGTCATGCTGCCCGATCGGCGCGGCAACAACCGCATCGACACGCTGCGCAACATCGTCCGCGACCCGCGCATTGCACTGCTGTTCCTGATCCCCGGCGTCGACCGGACGCTGCGCATCAACGGCCGCGCCGCGATCAGCGTCGATCCCGATCTCTGCGCCTCCTTCACCATGGAAAACAAAGTCCCGCGCAGCGTGATCATAGTCACCGCCGAGAGCGTCTATACACAGTGCCCCAAGGCGCTGGTGCGGTCGCACCTGTGGGACGCGAGCCGGCATCTGCCCGAGAGCGCGCTGCCCAGCAGCGGGGTCATGATAAAGGCGCTGCAGGCCGACTTCGACGCTGACAGCTACGATCGCAACTACCCGCAGCGCCTCAAGGAAACGATTTACTGAGGTGAGCATGTCGGGTTGGCGGGAGCGCGCCGGCACGCTCTTTTCGTGCGAGAAGCAGCCGGCGCACGGCACCAGGGGCGTGGTGGTGACCAACCACCCGCTGGGCTCCGCCGCCGGCATGGAGATGCTGGCGGCCGGCGGCAACGCCGTCGACGCCGCGGTCGCCGCGCAGTTCGCGCTGACCGTGGTCGAGCCGATGATGGTCGGCCTGATCGGCGGCACGACCTGTCATCTTCGCCTCGCCGACGGCACGCACAGCGTGATCGACGGCATGAGCGCCGTTCCCATCGCCGGCCATCCCACGATGTTCCGCCCGATCCCCGGCCTGCCGCCCGAGGTCTATGACGTCGAAGGCGGCGAGAACCTGGTCGGGCCGAAGTCGGTCGCGACGCCGGGCTCGCTGCTCGCCTGGTGCCTGGCGCTGCGACGCCACGGCACGATGTCGCTCGCCGACGTGATGCAGCCCGCCATCCGCTATGCGACGCGTGGCTTCACCGTCACGCCCTATCTCGCCGAGTGCATCGAGAACGCCGCGCCCGACCTGGTGCAGGATCCGTTCGCCGCCGATCGCCTGGTGCCGGACGGCACGCCGCTGCGGGCCGGCGATCACCTCGTCCAGCCCGACTATGCCGAAGCGCTGTCGCTGATCGCCCAGGACGGCGAAGGCGCGCTGCACGGCGGGCCGTTGGGCGATCGCCTGGTCGAATGCATGGAGCGCAGCGGCGGGTTCATCGGCCGCGAGGATCTCACCGGCTATCGCGTGATCGAGCGCACCCCGATCCGCGGCCAGTATCGAGGCTGGGAGATCGTCGGACCGCCGCCGCCCGCGGCGTCGGGCGTGCACATCACGCAGATGCTGAACATCCTCGAAGGCTACGACATCGCGGCGCTGGGCTTCGGCACGGCGGACGGCCTCCACCTGCTGGCCGAGGTCATGAAGATCGCCTTTGCCGACCGCGCCGAAGCCAGCGGCGATCCGGCCTTCGTGAAAGTGCCGGTCGAGCGCATCACCTCGAAGGCCTATGCCGACGAGCGCCGCGCCGGGATCGACATGCACCGCGCGCGCAAATGGACGGGCGCGCTCAGGGCCCTGGAGGGCGCCGACACCACGCATCTCACGGCGGCCGACGGCAAGGGCAACGTCGTCTGCACCACGCAGACCATCAACAGCCTGTTCGGGGCGCGCTTCATCGTGCCCGGCACCGGCATGATCCCCAACAACTACATGTCGAACTTCGATCCGCGGCCCGGCAACGCGCTGTCGATCGCGCCGGGCAAGCGCGTGACCACGTCGATGTCGCCCGTGATGGCGCTCAGCGACGGCCGCGTCGTCTACGCGCTCGGCCTGCCCGGCGGCCGCAAGATCTTCTCGTCGGTGCTGCAGGCGCTGCTGAACCTGATCGATCACGGCATGAGCCTGCAGGAGGCGGTGGAAGCGCCGCGTATCTGGACCGAGGGGCCGATCCTCGAGGTCGAGCACGGCGTCAAGCCGGACATCCGCGATCGCCTCGCCGCGCGCGGCCATAAGGTGCAGGTGATGCCGACGGTGGCGGGCGGCATGAACGCCATCCAATTCCACGACGACGGTGGCATGACTGGCGCCGCCTGCTGGCGGGCCGACGGTGTCGCGCTGGCCGCGGGCGGCGGCCTTGCCCGTCCCGGCGTGCGCTTCGTGCTGCCGCGATAGGGTTCGATCTTGTCTTGCCGCACCGCGGGCCTCCAGGCCCGCATCGTGAATCATGAGCGGACCTGGAGGTTCGCGGTCCGGCAAGATCATGAGTCTGCTCACGCAAGCGGCGGCCGCTTCGTTGCCCACGGGCGCACCGACTCGAAGGCGGCCGACATCTGCAGCACGCCGAGATCGTCGAAACGCCGGCCGACGATCTGCAGGCCGACCGGCAGTCCGTCGCTGGTGAAGCCGCAGGGCACCGACGCGGCCGGGTTGCCGGAGAGGTTGAAGGGATAGGAGAACTCGGCCCACGACAGCCAGTCCCACGGATGTTGCGGCCAGTGCGCCGGCTGCAGCAGCGTCGCCGGGAAGGCCGCGACCGACACCGCGGGCGTCAGCAGGTAGTCCCAGTCCTCGAAGAAGTGGTGGATCTCGGCGCAGTAGGCGTACTTGGTGAGCCGCATCTTCTGGTAGTCGGCCATGGTGATGTGCCGGCCGGCCTCGATGCAGGCGACGAAGCCGGGATCCATGCGCTGGCGCATCTCGGGGAGGCGGTCGGCGTGGCGCTGGAAATGGGCCGGCCAGAAGAAGCGCGCGAACTCGGGCCCCTTGGGTCCCCATGGCGTCTTCGCCGGCTCGACGCGCCAGCCCAGCTCGCTCTCGAAGGCGGAGACCGCCTTCGCGACCAGCGCAGCGACGTCCGGATCGACGCGCGCATGGCCGAGATCGGGACTGTAGACGAGGCGCGGCGCGCGCGGCCGGCTGTGAAGATGCCGCGGATAGTCCGCAGGCGGCGCTTCGAGACTCGTGTGATCGTCGGGATGCGGGCCGGCCATGGTGCGCAGCATGAGCGCGGCGTCGGCCACCGTGCGCGTGATTGGGCCGAGATGCACCGTGAAGTCGCTCGCGGCTACCGGAGACTGCGGCACGCGGCCGTACGTCGGCTTCAGCCCGAACACGCCGCTGAAGTGCGCCGGCATGCGGATCGAGCCCGCGCCGTCGCTGCCCTGGTGCAGCGGACCGTACCCCGCGGCCGCGCCGACGGCGGCGCCGGCCGACGAGGCGCCGGCGTTCATGCCGTGCTTCCAGGGATTGTGCGTGACGCCGGTGAGCGGGCTTTCGCTCACGCCCTTCCAGCCGAACTCGGGCGACGTCGTCTTGCCGAGGATGATGGCGCCGGCCGCGCGCAAGCGCGCGACCATGGCGTTGTCCGCGCTTGCGACCTCGCCGCGCCGCAGCCAGGTGCCGTACTCGACCTGCATGCCGCGCACCGCCTCGTGGTCCTTGATGGTGACAGGCACGCCGTGCAGCGGGCCGGTCGCCTCGTCCTTGGCCAGCACGCGGTCGGCCGCGCGAGCCGCGTCCATCGCCTCCTCCGCCGCGAGCCAGGCGAAGGCGTTGAGCTTGGGCTCGAGCGCCCGGATGCGGTCGAGCACGGCCGTGGTGATCTCGACCGCCGACACCTTCTTGGCGCGGAGGGCGTCGCTTAGCTCCGTCGCCGGCGTGAAACAGAGCTCACTGTCACTCATGGTCGCATCTCCAGCTCAACGAAAGTCTGGGCCTGCCCCGATTTGGTGGACGGTTGGGAATTTCCGGTAATTTCCGGCGGCGCGACTTTGGCATTGGGCGTCGGTGAAAACCACGCCGCATCAAGCCTTTGGGAATTTCCGGGGGTTTGCGGCATTTCCGGCAGTGGTTTTCACGACAAGAGCGCCGGATTGACCTGCCAGCGCTCCGCCGGACGCCCGGGTGGGCGCGGCTCGGTCGGCCTGACGGGACGCACGACGTTACCTGCATACAGGCGAGCGAGCACGGACTCGGCGCGACCGGCATTCACGGCGCGATGGAGCGCCTGGCAGCGGACGTCCTCGCGGCTCAGTTCGCCGCGGCGATTGACCTTCAGCCAGTGCACGACGCGGCGCGCCTGCCGCAGCAGGTCGTCGGGGCCGCCGCGCTCGAAGACGAAGGCGGCGTGCAGCCGGAAATAGTCGTGCCACAGCTCGACCGCGGCCTGAACGGCGGGGGCGCCGACATGCGTCGGCACGGCACCGGTATCCGAGCCGGACCACGCCAGCAGCTGCAGGAGGCCGGCGAGTCGCGCCACTGTGCCGCTGCCCTTGCCCATCCAGTCCGCTTCCATTCCCTCAGCCTGGCCCAAATCGCGATGCAGCCGGGCGAGGAACGCGTCGAACGCTTTGGCGGCCTCGGCATCGAGTGGCAGGACGAGCGGATTGATTGGCGTGCGCGCCCCGCGGTGGATCTTGCGCAGGAGATCGAGCGCCAGGTCGTCGTTGGGCGGCCGCCGGTCGGCGAGCGCGCAATAAGGCGGCGGGTCAGGCCAAGTGTAGAGGAAGCGCGCGGTGAGGGCGGCGTCGGCCTTGCCGAGCGTCGCCGTCAGATGCTCCGGCCTGAGCGAACCCAGCACGCTGACGGGCAGTCCAACACCGTCGGCCGTCGCGGCCACGCCGCGCCAGCTGTCCACCGAGGACGGGTCGAGCTCAGCGAGCCACGCCGTCGGCTCGTCGCGCCACAGGACCACGCCGCGCGGGTTCGCCGCGCTGGCTTCGACGAGCGCGTCGAGCGCAGGGTCGGTGACGACGATGCGCGGCATCGCTCCACCGTCCCCGACCTTCTGCTCGCTTTCGAGCCTGCCCAGCAGGCCCCGCATCGAGGCCAGCGCCGGCGACTTGCCGCTGGAAGCCCGGCCGACCAGGACCTGCCACAGCACCAGCGGCTCGCGCCATGACGGCGTGACGCGCACCAGCACGCCCGCGCCGCACAGCCCGGCGACGGCGCCCAGCAACGCTTGCGCGGCGTAGTCGACCGGCGCGCCGGCCGACCGTGCCGTCTCGCTGACCCAGCTGCGCCAGGGCATGGGCAGCAGATCGAGCGGAAACAGCGGCACGGCGCGACGGCCGTCGTCGATCAGGGCGAGATCGATCTCGGGCCAATCCTGGCCGGCAAGGCCAGAGTGGCCGAAATTCGATGTGAGATGGGTGTCGGGCATCAGATGGTCCTTTTCGACGAATGTAATCTATTCTTTGGGCAAGTCAAGCATTACTTATGTCACTGGAAAGGCCGAAGCGGCATGCAACCGTGATCGTCGTACGGCCTTGCAGTCGTGGTGACGAAGCGCCTGGTAGCTTGCCCGCGGCGCCCTCCCTGCGCGATGGCGCTGGTCCTCCTCGGCGAGCGCACGACTGTCTGTCATGCCCTCATGTAGGGTTGTTCGTACGTTCCAACGTCAACTGAGAGTTATGGGAGTAGTTTTCGCCGCCCTTGGGCGCTCGCGACGATGCTGTTCACCTTGCCACGGCAACTCTGGCCTGCTGGCAGCGTCCGGTCTGAATGCCGAGAAACCTCGGAAAGCGCCAGCGCCAATGTACGCTTCATCGTGCACAGCGTTTCCTTCGCCAGTTCGGTCGATTGCCCAGCAGCAGTCAGCGCTTCAAAGATCGCCGTCTGCTTCGCAATCAAGTCTTTCTGCTGGCGCACGTGGCGTTTGGCGATCTGAAGCGGCGTTTCATCGGCTGTCATGTCTTCGCTCCGTTGCGCTGGCGTCGAATTCCATGGTCGCACCCATCTCTCTCTCTTGCGGGTGGTGATTACGCCACGACCCTCAGTGAGCGTCCGTCGCCGCTCGCCCGGCGCAGCCGCGCTGCATCGCGGCGCACGCCTCCAAGGCTGCGGTAGACGGCCAGGTAGTCCGCGGCCATGCGCTCGACGGTGAAGCGGCGCTCAAAAACGGATCGCACGGTGGCGCGGTCGATCATGGCCAGTCGCTTGACCGCCGCCTCCGCCTGTGCCTCGTCGTCGACGATGAAGCCGGTGACGCCGTCGTCGACCACCTCCGGCACCGAGCCGCGGTTCCAGGCGATCACCGGCGTACCGCAGGCCATGGCTTCAATCATCACGAGCCCGAACGGCTCTGGCCAGTCGATCGGGAAAAGCAACGCCCGGGCGTTGCCCAGGAAGGATGCCTTGCGCGCCTCGTCAATCTCTCCGATGAATTCGACATTGTCGTGCCGCGCGACGAGCGGCGCGATGACCGTGTCCCAATAACGGCGGTCGGCATTGTCAACCTTGGCGGCGATCTTGAGTGGCAGGCCCGCGCGGACCGCGATCTCGATGGCGCGATCAGGCCGCTTCTCCGGAGAGATGCGACCGAGAAAGGCGAGATAGTCGCCGAGTTGGTCGCCCTTGGGCCTTGCCGAGAACGGCAGCAAGTCTCGCGGCAGCCCGTGCGCGACTGTCGCTGCCCAGTTCACGACGGGCATCGGCCGCCGCTGGCTGTCCGAGATCGAGACCAAGGGCATTTCCGGGAATGCCGCATAGAACGGTGTGAGGTCGGGAAGATCGAGCCGGCCGTGCAGCGTCGTCACCGTGCGGTCGGCAAATTCCCGGATCAACGGGAAATGAAACAGATCGATATGAAAATGAATAACGTCGAAATCGTCGGCGCGACGGCGAACCTCGTCCAGCATCACGAGATGGTAGGGCAAATGGTCCCTGACGGCCGGATTGAGACGCAATGCCATCTCCGAACAACGGACCAGTGTGGCCGCTGTCCGCGAATCGCCACTGGCGAACAGCGTCACCTCGTGTCCCTGACGAACCAGCTCCTCGGTCAAGTACGAAACGATCCGCTCCGTCCCCCCGTACAGGCGCGGGGGACAACGTTCGGCGAGCGGGGCGACCTGGGCAATCTTCATGGACAAGACACCTCCTCGGCTGAGCGAAGCATCGATGACGCGGGCGGCCGCTCCGGCAGGACGCGGCCTCCCGATGGTTTACTAGAGGGGCGGGTAGACCCTCGTTCCGGGAACGATGGGTCCGCCCGCCAGCCAGCGATTGTCGATCTGGCGCCGTCTGGCCATGGCCATTTCGACGGCCGCAAGCAGGCCTTCGCGCGTAAATGGCTTCTCGACCACCGGCCGGTGCCTGTGCCGCGACGGGGCAGCCGCCAGCACGCCGGTACTGAGATAGACGAAGGGCACATCGGCGAAGGCCAGCAGGTCGGCGATCGGTAGCGGCGCGCGCCGGTCGACGTCGAGATCGAGGATGGCGCAATCGATATCGCCGCGCTGAATCATATGCTGGATTTCGCTGACGGTGGTCGCGGGACCCACCACCCGATAGCCGGCCTCATGGAGCAGGCGCTGCAGGCCGAGCGCCGTGACAGCATCATCCACCGCGAGCAGGATTCTGCCCTGCGGCAGTCCCAGGGTGGCCAACGACGGTGGGGAAAACCGCAAGCCCAGAGGCATGGGCTGCGGATCGAGCGTCTCAGTGCAATCAGGGAGCCGGTTCCACGAATTGCCAAGCGTGGAAGCGGCTGACGTTGCCGTCATACCTTACCTCCTGTTGGAAATGCGTTTTGGGGACCGGATGTCCCTGGCGGACAGAGGAACGTCCGGTCCCCTGCTGGATAGTTACTGCTGGGTTATCGTGCGCGGCGCTGCCTGGGCCTCGATGCGGATCGCCCGCGGCTTCTTTTCCTCGGGCAATTCGCGCTGCAGATCGATGGTGAGCAGGCCGTTCTGCAGCTTGGCGCCCGTTACGCGGACGTGGTCGGCGAGCTGGAAGCGGCGCTCGAAGTCGCGCGCGCCGATGCCGCGATAGAGGTACTCGATGCCCTCGTGACGATCGGGATGGCCCTTGCCCGTGACCAGGAGTTCGTCCTCCTTCTGGGTGACGTTGAGCTCCGCTTCGCTGAAGCCGGCCACTGCCATGACGATGCGCCAGGCATCGTCGGCGGTCTTCTCGATGTTATAGGGCGGGTAGCCGCCGTGGGCGGGCTGGCCGGCCATCGAATCGAGCATGTCGAAGATGCGGTCGAACCCGACCGTGGCCCGATACAAGGGAGCAAAATCGACGTCGGTACGCATTGTCATCCTCCTCATGAGCGATGGTTTGCGACCGGCCCCCCGCAGGGCGGCCGGCCTTGCGAGGCAGACCCTGATGGGTCCGCCGGATGTCGATCTAGGAAAAGTCGGCGAGACGTCAAGAACCCGCCATACGCAACGAACCGAAAAATGCACCCGCTCGAGGCCAGCGGACGGCGCGCTGCCAAATCGCCGACGCCAGTCCGCATGCCGAAAGCCAATCAGATCGCAATCAACCCGTTGCTGCGGGCTTGCCAGGAACGCGAGGACGGCCGTGCTATTCCGCCGGTTGCGGTCCGGCGTCGCCGGTCTGGGCCCGTGCCGGTGTCCCTGGGAAGGCGATGTCGCTGTTGATCGACGAGGCCCTCATGTGGCCTTCCGGTCAGATCAGGCTGCGCGGATACGATGCTCATCCGGCCCCAAATGGCCTGCCATCAGGGCCGGCCCGCCGCAGATCGGCGTCTGGTCGCAATAGACTCATTTTCAGGGCGTGCGACGTCCGCGGGTTCGCGGTCGTGCTCGGTGTCAAAATATTCGTACTGTCGAGCCATTCTCTCGAGGCGGTCAGGATCAGTCGACGACGGGATCTGAGCGCGAAGTTGGCGGGCAATCTCGTTCATGAGTGGACCTCGGCGTGACATCGTCGCCCGGTCGAGGCCCAGACGAAGCCGGCCCCGTCCGCGCGGTATCGGGGCCGGCCCGTCCGGAGAAGGGCGCAATTCTAAGGTTGCGATCCTGTCCTCCCTGACGCGGTTCGGCGTCTTTATTGGAGGTGGCCGTCCCTGCTGCATTGACTTCGGCAGACAGATCCTTGGCCGTTGACGTCAGTCGCCACGCCGACCTCGGTGGACCCCCACAACGCGGGCGAGGGCAACCCGGTCTGGGTTGGCCACCATCAGCGCCAATGCTTACGGAACTGTATTGGCGTTGTTCCGGTCCAACGCCGGAACGCCCTCACGAACGCCGCTGGTTCGGAATAGCCCGCGAGATAGGAGACCTGTTCAAGGCGGACGGTCGTCTCCTTGAGATACTGCTTCGCGAGATGGCACCGGATGTCATCCAAGAGCTTGCTGAACGTCGCGTCGCTTTCCGCCAGACGCCTTTCGAGCGTCTTGCTGCTCATGTTCAGTTCCCGAGCGACCTCGTCGAATTTGGCGGTTCCCTTGGCCAGCCTGTCGATGATGCGTTCACGGACCTCGTGGACGAGGTCTTGCTTCCTCGGGGTCGGACCGAGAATTTTCTTGCAGGCATCTTCCAGCACCTTCAGCAACCTGTTGTCGGCACCGATCACCGGAAGGCGCATCGCCTCGGCCGTGTAGATCAGCGTATCCCAGTCCGCATTGAACTTGACCGGGCAACCCAGGAGCTCGGCATAGGCCACCTGTTGATTGGGTCGCCGGTGAATGAACTCGACGCGCACCGGCGACACACGCTTGCGGGTCAAGTCCCGGCAAGCGCGCACGAGCATTGCCGCGATGTAGTCCGAGTTCTGCCGCAGCCCGCGCAGCTCCGGGTCGGTCTCGCGGAACCGCAGCGCGACCTGAGGTCCGCCGCGCTCGATCTCGAACTCCTCGCCCTCACCCACCACACGGAAGTAGCGCTGCAAGTTGGCCAGCGCCTCCATCAACGTGGATGAATTGAGAAGAACGAACCCCAGAAGGCCGCTGTCGCGCTGGTCACGAGATGCGCCGAGCCGAAGGCCGAAGCTGGCATCGCCGGTGGCCGCAGCAGCACGTTCAATCAGACCGAGCACAGCGGCGTAGGGAACCCGCGCTTCGGGGTCGGCGAGATCGGTGCGCCGCAGCGCGACCTCCTTCAGCAGATCGTCAGTCGGCATACCTCGCCGACGCAGCTCGTTGACGATGAAGATGGCCGGGCGGGCTGCCATTTTCAGGAACATGGCCACGACGCTCACCCTCCGGGCTGACAAGGGGGTGGCTGATTTTGTCAACTATTTGGCGGCAAATGTCAATGATCGCACGGCTTTAGTGGTGTCTGCGGGTTCCCGGGACCCACGACCATTAATGGTCGCAGCCAGTCAATGCATTGACGGCAATTGTCAATGCAGACCAATGGCATCGATCGCATATTGCCTCCCGATCGAACCGTGACTTCGAGCCTGAGGCGGAGTCAGGCCCGTTGGTAGGTGGGAGAGGTCAATGTTGGTGAGAAGGGTCGTCGGCGCGTTTTCGCTGACAGCAATGTTGGGAGCCTGCGCTGACTCTCCAGCACAGCCGATGTCTACATACCAACCGCCAGCGGCACGGGCTTACGCGGCACCACCCGACTCGCAGCTCACTCGTGTACCGCTGACGGCAAGTGGTGGCGGCACCTTGATGGTCAAGGTCGGCATTGCCGGAGTGTGCTGCTTTCCATTCCTGCTCGACACCGGGGCGTCCGATGTCAGCGTCTCGCCCGGCCTGTTTCTCGCGATGGTGGAGGGCCGCTTGGTAACGTACGAGGACCTGATCGACGTAAAGCAATACCGGACCGCGAGCGGGCAGATTGTGGAAGGCCTGCGTTTCCGCATGCCGCCGATGACCGTGGGCAACAAGACCGTGCACAACGTGGTGGGCTCAGTGAGCAAGACCACGTCCGACTACGGCATGCTGCTCGGCATGAGTTTCCTGCGCAAGTTTCCCGCGTGGGCAATCGACAATTCGACCCATCACCTCCTGCTAGGATAAGTGTGGGAGAAGCTTCTCCTTGGCGCGCTCGCCCTAATGGTCATTGGCGGAGCTTCTGAAGCTCGTGATCGCAGCGTGCCACAGCAATTCCAGCAGCTACATCCTTGCCCATCGACGGGCAAGACGACCGGGGCCTGCCCCGGTTACGTGCGCGATCACATCGTGCCGCTTTGCAAGGGCGGCCCCGATAGCGTCAGCAACATGCAATGGCAGACCATTGCCGCCGCCAAGGCCAAAGACCGATGGGAGTGCAAGTAGCAGGCGCCTTAACGATCCGGGCGTGCGGTGAGGGCCTGCATCACCGGACATTCGGAGATGGTCGTTCCGGCGGAGCAAGCGCTTACGAGAGGCGCCAGCGACGCGGCCATCCTTTGAAGGTCTGCAATGCGGCGGTTCAGATCTTCCAGGTGGCGTTTCGCCAGTGCGTTCACGTCGTCGCAGCGTTCCGTCGCTCGGTCGACCAGCCTGACGAGCTTGCGAATTGCCGTGGCGCCAAATCCCAGATCCAACGCCCTCGCTACAAATCGGATGCGATCGACATCGGCGAGCCGGTAAAGAGACAGTCCTCCGCCCATTCTGTGGGGCTTGGGGAACAGTCCCAGGCGTTGACAGGCACGTATCGTGTCGACATCGACTCCAGATTGCTTCGACAGCGCTTGCATCGTGATCATTGGCACCCGCTCTCTCGCCCACACACCTTTCAGTCGGCTATAGGCCTTGCCACTTGTTGGAACCCGGCTGGACACTCATTCAGCGAGAAGGCGCGGGCGGGCTTTCGCACCGGGGCCGCCTGTGCGGGGTCGCGGCCCTCGCCGGTGGACGGCTTTATCGGTCCGCCCCCAGGCAATCATTGATCGATGGCGACAAATTGTTGATCGGGCGCGACGCGGCGGCCGCTCACAGTGGGAGGTAGGCCGAGAGAATCACCTGGATCGACCTTTATAGAGAGCCGACTAGGGCATGTACCCAGTAAGCAGGCATTAAATAGTCCGGCTCGGCAAATGAATGTCACCTCGCCGGGAAAGCATGCGCCGCGGTTTCCGAGGTGGTATAAGTGACCAAACGGGTTCCAGCACCATGCAGCAGAACATCCGTTTCTGTACGACGGCCGACGGCGTACGCCTTGCCTATGCGGTGACCGGAGCAGGGCCGCCCCTGGTGATGTCGGCGACCTGGCTCACGCACCTCGAGCACCAGTGGCGCAGTCTAGCCTGGCGACCTTGGCTGGACGCTTTCACGCGCGAACATACGGTCTTGCGTCATGACTCCCGTGGCTGCGGGCTTTCCGACCGCGCCGTTGACAACCTCTCGTTCGAGACCTGGGTGCGCGATCTCGAACGCGTGGTCGAGGCGGCGGACTTCCGGCGGTTCGCCATTGTGGGGACCTGTTGGGGCGGTCCCATCGCCATCGAGTATGCCGCGAGGCATCCCGAGCAGGTGACCCATCTTGTCCTCTATGGCACCTACGCGCGTGGCACGCATCGGCGGGGGAATGCGTTGCAAGTCGCCGAGAGAGCGCGCGCCATGTGGCATCTCACGCGGGCCGGCTGGGGAATGGAGGACCATGCCTTCCTGCAAGTGTGGGCCTCCCGCTTTCAGCCGGGCGGGGGACGGGAGCATCGACGCTCCTGGTGTGAGCAAATGCGCGCCGCCACCACGGCTGAAACGGCCATCAGGCTGTTTCAGATTGCCGGTAACACCGACGTTCAAGAGGCCGCACGCAGGATCAAATGCCCGGTTCTGATCGTACACCCCGAACGTGACGTCAACGTACCGATTGGCGAAGCCCACTTGCTCGCGAGGCTTATTCCCGACAGCCGCCTGGTTCAGCTCGACACCGATAATCATATGCCACTCGCTGACGAGCCGGCGTGGCAGCAGATGGTCGCCGAGGTACGAGAGTTTCTCGCAGAGCCGACCGAGCGTGCCGCATCGGACCGCAGCGGCTTGCCGCTTGACAGGCTGACCCCGCGTGAGCGCGACATTCTGGAAGGCATCGCCGAGGGACTCGCCAATTCAGAGATCGCCGCATCGCTCTCCCTGTCGGAAAAGACAGTTCGCAATCACATTACCCGGGTCTTCGACAAGATCTCCGCCGCACATCGTTCGCAAGCGATTGTGCTCGCGCGGGAAGCGGGCCTTGGCAGAGCGAGCCGGTTCGTCAATGGCCGCTGACGCGGGACATTTGTCCCGGTCGCCTGTCCCAAATTAGCGCTGCCTCGGGGCACTCGCCTCAATACGCCAACGACAGCACGCCACAGAATGCGCAAAGGGAATGCGGGGTGCGTGCTCCAACGCAAGCCGATGGCGAGCCCCAATTCCAAGACTTGTCATCGGCGCGTTCGTCCACGAGCACCGCAGGTGTCGGGAACTCGTGGAGGAAACCATGCGTCCTTCAACAGCCTGCACTATCCGTCGGTCGGCTTCGGCAGCCATGATCGGCCTCCTGATGGCGGTCTGTGCTCCTGAGCGGACGCGCGCCAACGTCATCACCGATTGGGACGAGAAAGCCATTGCTGCCGTAACCCCTTTGGCCAGCCTGGGCGGCACCTCGCCGTACATGGCTCAGCGGATGATGGGAATGGTCCACGTCGCAATGTTCGATGCGGTCAACTCGATCGAGCGTCGCTATCGGCCTTATTTGGAGCAGGTGCCCGCGGAACCCGCGGCGTCGAAGGACGCTGCCGCTGCGGCGGCAGCGGCCGCGGTCCTTGCGACAATCGATCAAAAGACGGCAAGTGACGTCAAGACGGCGCTTACAGCCTATCTTGCCCTTGTCCCCGATGGCCCGGCGAAATCGAACGGCATCAAGCTCGGCGAAGCCATTGCGACAAGAGTATTGGAGGCGCGAGCGAACGACGGTTGCGATGCTGCGGATGACTACCGGCCGCGGACCACGCCTGGTGTCTATGTGCCGACGGCGATCACGCTGTCGTCGATGTGGCCGAACCTGAAACCGTTCGCCATGACCAGCCCGTCGCAATTTCGGCCGAGGCCGCCGATTCCGCTCGATAGCAAGGAGTGGGCGACCGACTACAATGAGATCAAGGACTATGGCCGACAGAACAGCGACACGCGGACGGCCCAGCAGACCGAGACGGCGCGGTTCTGGCTCGTCGGACCGCCGGTGGCCTACCACCCGTTCGTGCGCAAGCTTGTGATCGCCAGGCAGATGGATACCGTCGATAGCGCGAGGCTCTTCGCGCTGGTGTCGGTTGCCCTCAATGACGCGATCATCTCCGTGCTGGACGCCAAGTATCACTACAACTTCTGGCGGCCGATCACGGCAATTCGCAACGGCGACACCGATGGGAACCCGGCCACCGATCGCGACGCGACGTGGCAGCCGATCGCCCCGACCCCGATGCATCCTGAATATCCATGTGCGCATTGCATCCAAAGCGGCAGCGTCGCGGGTGTCATCAAGGCTGTGCTGGGAGGCGGGGACATCCCTGAGATCGCCCTGACAAGCCCAACGGCACCGGGGGTAACCCACCGCTGGACCACCATGGCAGTCTTTACCGAAGAGGTCGCCACTTCTCGCATCTGGGCCGGCTTCCACTACCGCTTTTCGACTCGCATCGGCACGGAAATGGGCCTTGAGATCGGTGAATACGTCGTGAAAAGCGTGATGCAGCCGGCTGCGTTATCACGGTGACGGGCGCTGCAATCAGCTCTCCGCGGCGTCGCTCAGGGTCAGGATCGGTAAGGCTCAACGCGGGCTCATGTTTTTCGATCTGTCTCCAGAAGCAGGCCATGAGCCACGCCGCGTTACCGGACCCTGCGGCGGCCGGTTTGGATGCTAAGGCGACCCTAATGGCGCTGCAGTCAATTGCAGTACAGGCAATTGGTCCCGGAGGGTCATAGAGCCTTTCCTTCAGTATCGATGTTGGGGGGGCGTAACGAAGGTTCTGGCTACTCTCCTCGATCTTCGCATGAGGCGGCGACCGTCTCGACCGTTTGCACGCCGAGCTTCAAGGGCCTGTCCGGAGTCGATGCGGCGACACCATCTGCCAAGTCGTAGAACTGGCGGCTGCGACGATGATCGATCGGCCCTCGCTGAAGCGTCTCGGTCCGATCTCGGCATGACTGCCAAACCTTGCGGGGGGCCAGAGCGAGTGCGCCATGCCGGGCACCAAGGGTTGGGGCTGCAGCTTGAGCGGAATAGGCGTATTGTGGACCGGCGTTGGCCACGGCGGCGCCCGGCCGGACATTCCGGCTATGAAGCCGCGGTGTCGCAGATCGAGTCGCACAGTTGGCAACCGATATCTCGTCGCGCGCGAACGCGCGACCATGCGTGCGTAGCAGACAACAATAACGGGAGGAACTCATGGCCTGTTCGGGCATCACCCGAAAGCAGGCGTTCCCCGGGGGAGGTCGATAGGCTGGGTCACTCTTGCTCCGGGAGGTAGGAAGATGCGGAAACTCTATCATCGACGGCAAATCGCGACTGCGCTGGGCACAGGGACGATCGTTGCTCTTGCGGGTCCGGGCATGCTGCCCGCGCGGGCAGCCGACAAATCCGTCATCATCGGCATCAACCTGCCGCTCACCGGTGCGGATGCCGACGCTTCGACACGCATCAAGTACGGCGCCGAAATGGCCATCGAGGAGGCCAATGCCAAAGGCGGCGTGGCCGGCTACAAGCTCGAGACGATCGTTCTCGACGACGCGACCGCGACCGCGGGCCAGTACGACCCGGCCCAAGCGGCGCTCAACACCAAGAAGTTTGCCGCCAATCCCAAGGTCGTGGCGCTCGTCGGCCCGGCCATGAGCGGCTCCGGCAAGGCGATGTCGCCGATCCTCTCCGAGGCCGACATGGCCACCATCACGCCGGCCTCGACCAATCCCGACATCACCGATCCGAAGTTCGCCGGGCAATTTCGCCCGAAGGGCAAGGCCGTCTACTTCCGCACCGTGACGACCGACGCCTACCAGGGCCCCAACATGGCCAACTTCATGAGGGACCAGCTGAAGGTCAAGTCGGTCTACATTCTGGACGATTCGGGCGCCTACGGCGTGGGCATGGCCAACCTGTACGAGCAGCAGGCCAAGAAGATCGGCATGAAGGTGCTCGGCCACGACCAGCTCAACCCGAAGGAGGCCGACTACACGACCATCCTGACCAAGATCAAGCAGCTCAATCCCGACGCGCTCTATTACGGTGGGGTCGCGCAGGCTGGCATCAAGCTCGCCAAGCAGGCCTATGAGGTGATTCCGAAGATGATCAAGGCAGGCGGCGACGGCATGCAGGGTGGCGATGTCCTCAAGGGCGTGGGCTTCCCGGCCGTTGCGGGCTGGTACGTGACCATCGCTTCGCCGCACAAGACCGAGGATCCCGCGCTTGCCGATTGGGTCGCGCGTTATCAGAAGCGTTTCGGCGTGGCGCCCAGCGACTATGCGGTCACCGCCTATGGTGCGGCGCAGATCATCATCGACTCCATCAAGCGCGTGGCGGAGAGCGGCAAGGAAGTCAACCGCTCCAACGTGCGCGACGCCATCCAGGCGGCCAAGGTGAATACGCTGCAAGGCGAGGTGTCGTTCGACAAGAACGGCGACATGATCAGCAAGGTGATCAGCGTGTTCCAGGTCACCCACGATCCTAACCACCCGGAAGACGACGTCATCCACCAATACAAGTATATCGGCGTGGCGCCGGAATCGCCGGTCGGCTGACGATCTCGCGCCCAGTCGCAAAAGTCGCGTCTTAGAACCGGGGTCGAACCCATGTCCTCTGAAGATGTCCTGCTTCAGCAGGTCATTAATGGGGTGAGCCTGGGTGCCATCTATGCGTTGCTGGCACTCGGGTTCACCATGGTCTACGGGATCATCGAGCTCATCAACTTCGCCCACTTCAACGTCTTCATGGTGGGCTCGTTCATCGCGATGGGGGTCCTGGAGCTGGCGGGGCTGAGCGGCCAGAGGGTCCTGCTCTCCGGCTTCCCCCTCATCGGCGTGCTCATGATGGCATTGACCGTCACGATGCTCGCCTCGGGACTGATCGGTGTCGGCATCGAGCGCCTCTGCCTGCGGCCCTTGCGGGGCGTCGGCGGGACTGCGGCGATGATCACCACGATCGGCGTCTCGTTCATTCTCCTGAACGTCATCCTGCTCGGCGTCGGCGCGGACGCGCGGAACTTTCCCAACCCCATGCCCAAAGTGACATGGCACATCGCGGAGGCCACGCTGCACATGCGGGAGGTCCTGGTCTGGGTCATCTCGTTCGTGCTGATGGTCGGCCTCCACCTGTTCGTGCGCCGCACCAAGATGGGCAAGGCCATGCAGGCGACCGCCCAGGACCAGGATGCCGCGCGCATGATGGGCGTCGATGTCGACAGGGTCGTGATGATGGCGTTCTTCCTCGGCTCGGCCCTTGCCGGCGCCGCGGGCCTGATTTTCGGCCTCTACTACAACTACACGCACTACGGCATCGGCTACACGGCAGGCCTTCGCGCCTTCACCGCGGCCGTGCTCGGCGGCATCGGCAATATTCCCGGCGCCATGCTGGGCGGCCTCATCATAGGACTGATCGAATCGCTTGGCGGGCAGTACCTCGCCGTACGCTGGACCGACGTGATCATCTTCTCGATCCTGATCATCCTGCTCGTGTTCCGGCCGACTGGCCTCCTTGGAACCGCCGTCGCCCAGCGGTTCCAAGG
>Ga0081539_10003832_pt1 | contig 17662 bp, 13 predicted proteins | sample TabmetS4T2R2_FD_71023 | JGI IMG/M metagenome (GOLD analysis project Ga0081539, IMG submission 71023) | Tabebuia heterophylla rhizosphere microbial communities from the University of Puerto Rico - S4T2R2 | ecosystem: Host-associated > Plants > Roots > Rhizosphere ...
TCGGCGTGTCGCTGCTCATCCTGGCCGGCGCCGTCGTGAGCTTCGAGCATGACGCGACCTGGATGGCGACAGCGCTGGGCGGCGCCATCATCGGATTGCTGCGCGGCCGGCAGATCGCCGTCGAGACGGACCAGGTGTGGGGCACCGTCCGCACCCCGATCGTCTACGACACCGTGATTGCAGCGTTCTGCATATTCGCCATCGCCTCGGCGGATGGGCTTTCCGGCCTGTTCAAGCCGGGAACCCTGCCGCGCCATGCCCACATGGCGGCGGCCAGCGCGCTGTTCGCGGGGTATCTCGCCGGGCGTGCCTGGTCGCTGATGCGCCGCGCGGTTCGTTCGCCGCACACCGACATCGGCATCCACTGACGACCGCACCATTGCGGACGGGATTGCCGCCGCAATGGACCCGATAGGCCGCGCGCATCGACAGGGCGTGGAGTACGACCGCTCCATGCACTCGACCTTCTCCGCAAGCAATCGACTCAGGATCGAAATACGCCGTGGCAGCGAACCTGCGATCGGCTTCGACGTGGCGCCGAGCGAGGTCGGAAGCCTTTCCGCCCTTGCCTTGGCGAGCGCACGGGCGATGGGCTTTTCCACCTTCGTCGCCTTCAATCGCCTGCAACGGTCGCCGGAATTGTGGGCGGCCATCGCGCTTGCCAGCCTGCGCTTGGCGTTGTCGCCGATGGTCGACCAGGCCGCCGTCGACCGGCTGCGGGCCGGACTGGCTGCGGCCTGGTCGCGACTCTCGCCGCCGCCCGCGCCGGCCTCTACGCCGTCTTCCTGATGAGTGTGGGATACATCACGGCATCGCCGTGGGTGGCCATGTAGGCCAGCTCCTCGTCCGAGATGAATTCCGGCTTTTTGCCGTTCGCGGCGCACAGCATCTCGACGATGATGTTGCGCTTGATCTCGCTCACCAGCACGCAGGTGCGGTGATAGGCCTCCGACACCGAGCGGCCGAGCACGGTGAAGCCGTGGCGCTTCATGATGATGCAGTTGGTATCCTGGATGAACGTCTTGATCGGCGCCACGTCCTCCTCGACGTTGACGCTGGCCGGCAGGTAGTGGGCCGGCTTCTGCATCAGGTAGCCGTAGGTCAGGCTGTAGGAGCGGATGGTGTCGTAGCCCGCCGCCATGAAGGCGATCATCTCGTCGTGGTGCAGGTGGATCACGCAGTTGACGTCGGGCCGGAGCCGCAGGATCTCGCGGTTCATCTGGTGACCGACCGTGGTCGCCCGCTCGCCGCGCAGGATGCGGCCCCACGGGATGTCGGTGATCACCAGGTCCTCGGCCTCGACCTCTTCCAGGCTGATGCCCTGGGGCTTGGCGTAACACACGCCGTGCTCGTGGCCGGGATGGGCGACGCGGATCACCATGCCGCCGACGCTCGAATTGACCAGCCCGCGCGCCGCCAGGCGATGGGCGTAGGTGACGTAGCTCCTGGTGACCTTGGGGTCGAACTGGACGGAGGGATCGGGCGTGAGTTCGTTGACCTTGAACGACGTGCTGCCATCCATGACGCTCTCCTCTATTCCGTGGGCTTGATGCCGAGACGATCGGCCAGCGCGCGCAAATCCTCGGTCTGCTTGGCCATGGCGGCGGCGAAAGCTGCCGGAGTCGACAGGACGGGTTCGACATCCATGGCGCGAAGCGAGGCGCGCCCTTCGTCGGTCTGGAAGCCGTCAGCCAGGGCTTTCTGGATGCGATCGGCAATCGCGGATGGCAGGCCGGCCGGCCCGACGACTCCGTACCAGAAGACCGCGTCGAAGCCTTTCACGCCCAGGCGCTCGAAGGTCGGTACGTTGGGCAGCACCGGTGAGGGCCGCGTGACGGCAAAGCCCGTCAACCGCCCCTCGCGCACCAGGCCGGCCGAGCCCGACGGATTGTCGAGCATCACTGCGACGGTGCCGTTCATCAGGTCTGGGTAGGCCAGCGCCGAGCCCTTGTAGGGGACGTCGACCATTTCGATGCCGGCCAGAAGCTCGAACTGCTTGGTGAGCAGGTAACCCAAGGTCGACACGCCGACCGAGGCGCAGCTCACTTTTCCGGGCTTGGCCTTGGCGGCGGCGATGAAGCCCGGAAGGTCGGTCGCACCCGCGGCCGGGCCGCCGATCAGCATGTAGGGCGTAGTGCCCACCATGGTGATGGCGGTGAAGGATTTGACCGGATCGTAGGGCAGGTCCTTGCGGAACACCGGGGCGGCGGAGTGGCTCGACGCCGTGGCGATGGCGATCGTGTAGCCGTCCGGCTCGGCCTTGGCGACGACATCGCTGCCGATCGTGCCGCCAGCGCCGGCGCGGTTCTCGACGACGACGGGCACGCCCAGTGCCTCCGACAGGCGCTGCATGGCGCGCCGGCCGATCGTGTCGGTGCCGCCGCCGGGCGGCAGCGGCACGATGCAGCGGATGGGCCTGGCCGGCCAGGCCGCCTGCGCACGGGCGACGCCAGGCAGAACAAGAGGAGCACCCAGCGCCGCGAGCGTCCTCAGCACGGCGCGGCGCGATTTAGCGGTCATACGGACATTGTGAAGCCGCTGCCGGCCCCTGCAAAGCTCCAATGCGAACGGGAATTGTCACCGCAGCGGACCCAATACGACGAGCCGGCTCCAGCGGACTGCGCTAACAGGGAGATGCGTTTCGTTTCCTCCCTCATCCTTGCCACCGGGCCGACCGCAGTATCCGCTTCGAAGTACGGCGTAACGGCCGCCCGGTGGTGAATTTTCGAGGAGGTGCCGAGCGACACGCCCGGCCGCTACGCCGCTTCCTTGTCCCCGCCCTCGCCGACGCGCGCCGCCAGCGACGCTGCCATGAACTCGTCGAGGTCGCCGTCGAGCACCTTCTGCGGGTCGCTGCGTTCGACGCCGGTGCGCAGGTCCTTCACCATCTGGTAGGGCTGCAGCACGTAGGAGCGGATCTGGTGGCCCCAGCCGATGTCGGTCTTGCTGGCCTCGGCCTCGAGCCGCTCGGCCTCGCGCTTCTGCAGCTCGACTTCGTAGAGGCGCGCCTTCAGCATCTGCATGGCCTTGGCGCGGTTCTGGTGCTGGCTGCGCTCCTGCTGGACGGCGACGGCGATCCCGGTCGGGATATGGGTGATGCGCACCGCCGAATCGGTCTTGTTGACGTGCTGCCCGCCCGCGCCGGAGGCGCGATAGGTGTCGACGCGCAGGTCCTTGTCCAAAATCTCGATCTCGATGTTGTCGTCGACCTCGGGATAGACCCACACCGAAGCGAACGAGGTCTGGCGTCGCGCATTGCCGTCGAACGGCGAGATGCGCACCAGGCGGTGCACGCCCGATTCGGTCTTCAGCCAGCCATAGGCATTGGGGCCCTCGACCTTGAAGGCGCACGACTTGATGCCGGCCTCTTCGCCCGCGCTCTCCTCGAGCCAGCTCACCTTGAAACCGCGGCGCTCGGCCCAGCGGGTGTACATGCGCCCCAGCATCTCGGCCCAATCCTGCGCCTCGGTGCCGCCGGCGCCGGCATTGAGCTCGACATAGGCGTTGTTGGGATCGGCCTCGCCCGACAGCAGCGTCTCGAGCCGCGCCTTGGCCGCTTCGGCGCGCGCCTCGGCGAGCGCCCGCTCGGCGTCGGCGATCATGGCCTCGTCCTTCTCGGCCTCGGCCATCTCGATCAGGCCGACATTGTCGTCGATGGCGGCGCGCAGGCGCTTGATGGTGGCGATCGCACCTTCGAGCCTGGTGCGCTCCTTCATCACGGCCTGGGCCTGCTTCTGGTCGTTCCACAGCGCCGGATCCTCGGCGCGCGCGTTCAGCTCATCCAGACGTACGACAGCCCTGTCGTAGTCAAAGACGCCTCCTCAGGAGCGCCAGCGACTCCTCGATCTCGTTGACCATGGCTTGGGCTTCGGCACGCATCTCTCATCTCATCGCTGGGAGCGCGGCACTCCAGTGCCGCTCTTCCTTCGTTTGCACAATCCCATGAGCGCCACTGGAGTGGCGCGCTCCCGGCGATGAGAGCGTCTAGTAAGTCTCGCCCGTCCCCGAGAGACCCGGGCGCCGGGGGCCGCCCGCCTGCTGCGGGCCGCCGGGGTCTATACCGGAATAGGGGGCGGAGCCGTCAAGCGCGGGCTGCTGGCCGAAGCCCTCCGAGCCGGGCTCGGTGCCGGGCTTGAAGACCTCGTCGATCGTGCCGCCCTCGTAGGAGTACTTGACCATGCGCAGGCCGGGCGGGATGCGGAACGGCGTCGGCGCCTTGTCCTTGAAGATCTGCTTGGCCATCGCCTCGTAGATCGGCGCGGCATTGCCGCCGCCGGTCTCGAGGTTGCCGTGGCCGAGCGTGCGCGGCTCGTCGAAGCCGATAAAGATGCCGATGGTGATATCGGGCGTCGAGCCCAGGAACCAGTTGTCGCGCGCGTCGTTGGTCGTGCCGGTCTTGCCGGCAATCGGGCGGCCGAGCGCGGCGAGGCGAGCGGCAGTGCCGCGCTGCGTCACGCCCAGCATCATGTGCACGACCTGATAGACCGACGCGGGATCATGGAAGGGCTTGCGCGAATCGACGATCTCCGGCGCGACAGGCTTGCCGCTTGCCTGCTCGCCGCACCCTTTGCAGGCGCGCGGCTCGTGGCGGTAGACGGTCTTGCCGTTGCGGTCCTGCACGCGGTCGACCAGGCTCGGCGTGATTTCCAGCGCGCCGTTGGCCAGCATGGCGTAGGCCATGGTCATGCGCAGCAAGGTGGTCTCGCCGGCGCCCAGCGCCATCGGCAGGTAGGCGCCCATCTGGTCGACGACGCCGAATTCCTTGGCGACCTCGACCACCTTCTTCATGCCGATCTGCTGCGCCATGCGCACGGTCATGAGATTGCGCGACAGTTCCAGGCCACGGCGCACCGTGGCCGGGCCGAGAAAGTCGCCACCGTAGTTCTTGGGCGTCCAGATCGGCTGGCCGTAACCCGGGTCGTAGGAGAACGGTGCGTCGAGCACGATCGAGGCCGGCGTGAAGCCCGAATCCATCGCCGCCAAGTAGACGAACGGCTTGAACGACGAGCCCGGCTGGCGCGCCGCCTGGACAGCGCGGTTGAACTGGCTGCGGCCGTAGGACCAGCCGCCCGACATTGCGAGCACGCGGCCGGTCTGGGTGTCCATCACCACCACGCCGCCCTCGACGTTGGGCACCTGGCGCAGCGCATAGCTCTTGGGCGGGTAGGGCTTGGCGTCCTTGCCGGCGGGCTTCTCGATCTTCTCGACCACGATCACGTCGCCGACAGCGACGACGTCCTTCGGGCTGCGCGGCGGCGCGCCCAGCCGCTGCTCGGCCAGGGTCGGCGCGGCCCAGGTCATTTCGGCGAAGGGCACGGTGCCCTCGCCGCCCCCTCCGTCGCTTGAGGGCAGCCCGATGATCTGCACGGATTGCGCCTCGACCTTGCTGACAATGGCGAGCTGCCAGGACAGCGGTCCGGTCAGCGGCCGGCGCTGGGCGATGCGGGCGAACTCCTCCTCCCACACGCTCATGTCGGGGATCTTGGCGTAGGGCCCACGCCAGCCGTGGCGGCGGTCGTAGGCGATCAGGCCGTCACGCAGCGCATTGTCGGCGACCGCCTGGATGGCGGGATCGAGCGTCGTCGAGACGGTCAGGCCGCCTTCATAGAGGCCCTTCTCGCCATAGGCCGCCATCAGGTTGCGGCGCACTTCCTCGGCGAAGAAGTCGGCCTGCACGACCTCGGTATTGCCGCGGCGGCGATATTGCAGCTTCTCCGCCCTGGCCTGATCCAACTCGGCCTGGGTGATGTAGCCATCGTCGCGCATGCGGCTCAGGACATAGTCGCGCCGGGCGTAGGCTTCCTTCTCGTTACGCGCGATGTTGTAGCGGTTGGGCGCCTTGGGCAGCGCCGCAAGATAGGCGATCTCCGACAGGCTCAGCTCGTTCAGCGACCGGTCGAAGTAGTTGATGGCGGCCTGGGCCACGCCGTAGTTGCCCGAGCCGAGATAGATCTCGTTGAGATAGAGCTCGAGGATGCGCTCCTTGGAGTAGGTCTCCTCGATGCGGAAGGCGAGGATGGCCTCGCGAATCTTGCGCGCCAGCGTCGCCTGGTTGGAGAGCAGGAAGTTCTTGGCGACCTGCTGGGTCAGCCCCGACGCGCCCTCCGGCCGCTTGCCGGGATTGGCCACGTTGGCGATCACCGCCCGCACCACGCCGATGAAGTCGACGCCGGGATGCGAGAAGAAGCGCTGGTCCTCGGCCGCAACGAAGGCCTCGAGGACGCGCTTGGGCATGGCGGCCACCGGCACGAACACGCGTTTTTCGCGCGCGTACTCGGCCAGCAGACGCCCGTCGGCCGCATACAGGCGCGAGGAGATCGCCGGCTGGTAGTCGGCAAGCTGCTTGTGATCGGGCAAACCGTGGCTGAAGTGCCAGAACAGGCCTGCCACTGTGCCAGTGCCAACGATCAGAGCGGCCGTCGCAAAGGCCAGCAGGATTTTGAAAAGGTTCAACACTTTCATTTCTTGTACGCGGCCAGCCCTGGGGGCAGCAACGCCGACCTTGAAAGAAAGTTACGCCTTTCTTGTGGCAATTCCGGTACCGAAGTGCGCGTCGACCGATGCGCGCAGCGCCCGTGCCAGGGCCGTCTGGTGCTGCCGCACTGTCAAAAGCTTCTCATCCTGTGGATTGGACAGGTAGCCGAGCTCGACCAGGGCCGCCGGGATGTCGGGCGAGGTCAGGACGGCAAAGCCCGCCTGGCGATGAGTCCTGGGCAGCAGGCGGACGCCGCTGCTGCCGAAGGTGCGCACGATGGTGTCGGCCAGCCGCCTGGAATCGTTCACGGTGCCGCGTTGGCTCATGGCGACCAGGGTGCGCGCAACATTGTCCGGCTGGTCGGCCAGGCGCACGCCCGACACCACGGCATCGGCGCGGTTCTCGCGCGCCGCCAATGCCGCCGCCTCGCGATCGCTCGCGTCTTCCGAAAGCGTATAGACCGAGGCGCCGCGCACGTCGGAATCGGAGTGAGCGTCGGCGTGCAGGGACAGGAAGAGATCGGCCTTCGCGGCCTGGGCGCGCGCCACGCGCTCGCGCAACGGCACATAGGCATCAAAGGTTCGGGTCAGCAGCACCCGATAGCGGTTGCCCGCCAGCAGCTCGCGCTGCAATTCGCGAGCGATCGCCATGACCACCACCTTCTCCTGGGTGCCGCGGCCCCCCAGCGCACCGGGATCCTTGCCGCCGTGGCCGGGGTCGAGGAAGACCAGCTTGGGTTTGGGAAGCGGCGTCGGCTTGGCGATCGACTTCTTGGCCGGCGGGTTGGCCCATACCGCAGGCGCGCCGAGGCCAACGGCGGTCAGGCCGGCCAGACCGGCAATGACATTTCTGCGATAGGGAGCGGCCATGGAAACAGCCAGCTGAAATAGAGGGGGGCGAATTATTGTTTTGATATGTTCAACCAAATACAGAAGAACCGAAATAATTTCAAGAAAATTCAACTATTTAACGGCCAAAACTCACCTGCCCCAACGTTTTGATTGTGAGCGCCAAGCGAACCCCGTATGTTGAGTTCCGCGAGCAGTCGCCGTCGTTCGAGGCGCCCTCCCCAGGATGGTGCGCTCCGACGGCAGTCTTCTAAGCCGGGCTGGCGCCCCACAAATGATGGGTGCGGCGGGCCTGCGGAGGGACTGTCAGGCAGGCGGTGGCTATAGGAAACCCGAGGTCGGCAGGACCCAGTTGTGGTCCGGCGGCGCGATGCTTCCCCGTCTTGGCCTAAATGTTGGCCGTTCGGCGGGTCGATGGCGCACCGTCCCCCTCGCCCCAAGGAGGCGGCTCAGCCGCCGGTCGCTCGCGCCGGTTGGAACAGGTCGCCTCGGAGCGAGCCATGGCACGGCGCATGCTCATCGATGCGAGCCATCCCGAAGAGACCCGGGTGGTCGTCGTTGATGGAACACGACTGGAAGAATTCGATTTCGAGACGGCGACCCGCAAGCCCCTCAAGGGCAACATCTATCTCGCCAAGGTCATTCGCATCGAGCCGTCGCTGCAGGCGGCGTTCGTGGAGTATGGCGGCAACCGCCACGGCTTCCTGGCCTTCTCGGAAATCCACCCCGACTACTACCAGATCCCCGTCGCCGACCGTGAAAGACTGATCGCCGAGCAGCAACGCCTGCAGGCCGAAGCCGACGACGACGAGCCGCGCCGCCGCGACAAGGTCGACCGCACCGATATCGAGGACGTGCGCGAGGAAAACCGCGCCGCTGAAATTTCAGTCGAGCCGGCCGCCAGCGAGCCGCCGGCAGAAGTGGCGGTCGAGGCCATCGCCAATGCCGAGGATGCAGGCGACCGCCCGGTCAGCGAGCCGGCGCCGGCCGAATCGCTGCCGCCCACGATCATCGCCGAACCCGAGCCGCCACTTCCGCCGGCGCAGGCGCAGCCCGCCGCGATCGTCAGCGAGCGCATCGAGGGTCCGGTGGAGACCATCGCGAGCGCCGAGCCGCAGCCGATCGCCACGCCCGCCGAAACGCCCGAGATAGCGCCACCGGCCGAAGAGCCGGCGATCGTCTATGCCGAAGCGGCGGCCGAGACTCCGGTCGACGGGGCCGCCGAAACGCCGACGGATCTGGCCGACGCACCGCAGCCCGAAGTGACCGTGGAGACGCTGGGCGGCGACGACGTGATCGAGCAGCGCGAGACGCGCGAGCGTCGCCGCCGCAACCCGATCCGCCAGTACAAGATCCAGGAGGTCATCAAGCGCCGCCAGATCCTGCTGGTGCAGGTCGTCAAGGAGGAACGCGGCAACAAGGGTGCGGCCCTCACCACCTACCTGTCGCTGGCCGGCCGCTACTGCGTCCTGATGCCCAACGCCGGCCGTGGCGGCGGCATCTCGCGCAAGATCTCCAATCCGGCCGATCGCAAGCGCATGAAGGAAGTGCTGAGCGAGCTCAACGTGCCGCAGGGCATGGGCGTGATCCTGCGCACCGCGGGACTCGAGCGCAGCACCATCGACATCAAGCGCGACCACGAATACCTGTCGAGGCTGTGGGATTCGATCCGCGAGATCACCATGCGCTCGACGGCGCCGGCGCTGATCTACGAGGAAGGCGATCTCATCAAGCGCTCGCTGCGCGACGTCTACGACACCGACATCGCCCAGGTGCTGGTCGAGGGCGAGACCGGCTTCACTGCCGCGTCGGAGTTCATGCGCCAGCTGGTGCCGCACCAGGCGAACAAGGTCGAGCTCTACAAGGAGCCGATCCCCCTCTTCCACCGCTATCAGGTGGAGAACCAGTTCGACGCCATGCATTCGCCGGTCGTCCAGCTGCGGTCCGGCGGCTACATCGTCATCAACCCGACCGAGGCGCTGGTCGCCATCGACGTCAACTCGGGCCGCTCGACCAAGGAGCGCAACATCGAGGAGACGGCGCTCAGGACCAACATCGAGGCGGCCGAGGAGATCGCCCGCCAGGTGCGCCTGCGCGACCTCGCCGGCCTGATCGTCATCGACTTCATCGACATGGAGGAGACGCGCCACCAGCGCCAGGTCGAGCACAAGGTCAAGGATGCGATGCGCCACGACCGCGCCCGCATCCAGATCGGCCGCATCTCGGCCTTCGGCCTGCTCGAGATGTCGCGTCAGCGGCTCAGGCCCTCTCTGCTCGAGCATTCGACCGAGACTTGCCCGCATTGCGCCGGCACCGGCCGCATCCGCTCGATCGAATCGGCGGCGCTGCACGCGCTGCGCACCATAGAGGAGGAAGGCGTGCGGCGCCGCGCGAGCGAGATCGTCGTCAGCGTGCCGCCCAACGTTGCGCTCTATCTCCTGAACCAGAAGCGCCACACCCTGTCGGAGATCGAGAAGCGCTACGGCTTCTCGGTGACCATCGAGGCCGATGACGAGTTGCATGCCGCCGATTGCGAGATCGAGCGCGTGCGCGGCCGGCGCGACGACCGCGAGCGGCCGGGCCCCGAGCTGGCGCGCGCCTCGTACGAGGAGGTGTCCGATGAGGCACCGGCCGACGAGGCCGAAGGTGGAGAGGACCGCGAAGCCGGCGACCGCATGGACGAGCGCGAGGATGGCGATGGCGGCCGGCGCCGCCGTCGGCGCCGGCGCCGCCGCGGCGGTCGGCGCGACGAGGACGGCGACAGCGAGCGGCCGCAGGCGATGGGCTCGCAGGATCAGCCCGACGATCGTGCCGGGCACGGCGCCAATGGCGCTGCCGACGAACAGAACGACGAGCGTGAAGAACGCGACGAAGAGGCGATGGGCGACGCGCACGCCGAGGGTGAGCGCGGCGAGGAACGCGCCGATGACCGCAATGACGGCGAGCGCGGCGATCGCCGTCGTCGTCGTGGCCGTCGCGGCGGACGCCGTCGCCGGCGTGAGAACGGCGAAGGCGATTTCGCTGATCACGGCGAAGCGCCTCACGGCGAGGCGCCTCATGGCGAAGCACCGGTCGCCTCCGCGCCGATGCCGATCGAAGGCAATCCCGTCGAGCATATGCCGGAAGGCCATATGCCGGTCGAGCACGCACCCTATGACGCGGCGCCGCCTCCCGTCGCCCCGCCGGTGAATGTCGAGGCGGCCCCAGCGCCGTTGACGCCTCTCGAGCCGCCGCCCGGGCCGCCGATCGTCGCTTCGGCGCCGCAGCCCGAGCCGCCACCGCCCCCGCCGCCGGTGCCCGTCATCGAAGCGCCGCCGGAGAAGCCCAAGCGCGGCTGGTGGCGCCGGTGATCCTTATCGCCGGCATCGAGCCGGAGTGATCGAAGACGAAGGGCCCCTCGCTTCGCTCGGGATGACGACGTAGCGAGGGACCTTTAGTGAGCCGCCTCCACGCGCAGATTGTTCTGCACGTGCTTGACGCCGCCGGTGTGCTCGGCAACGTCTTCGGCCCAGCGCTTGGCATGGCGGTCCTCGACCGTGCCGGACAGCGTCACCTCGCCGTCCTTGACCACGACCTCGATATGCGAGGCGTCGAGCCAGGGATCGTCCATCAGGTCGTCGCAGACCAGTTCGCGGATGCGCTCGTCGGAGCGCACGTAGCCCTTCGGTCCGACGCCGCGATGGCGGCCTTCGCCGCCGAACCAGGCGCTCGGTCTTGCCCAGGCGTGCTCCTCGTCGGCCTGCCGAGGGGTGATCCGCCGGTCTCGTCGCCGGTCGGCATGGTCGCCCGGCATCGGCCGCTGCGCGTACGGCTCTTCGCGGTCGCTGTCGCGCCCGTAGCGGCGGCTGCGATACTCATGGTCAGGATCGTAGTAGTCGCCACGATCCATGCCCCCGCGCTCAAAGCCATAGTCGCGATCGGTATCGCGGCCCGGTTGCCAGTCGCTTCCGTAGCCGCCATGACGCCAGCGTTCCTCGCGATGACGGTCATCGCTCGCCTGCGCGCCGCTGTAGCGGCCCTGGGAGCGGCGCCTGCCGCGCCACTCGTGATCTCGATCGCGATCGTCATAACGGGCCATGAGTCGTTCCTCCGAGGAGTCCTGCGAAGGAACGACCGGCCCATGCCCGGGTTGCCTCGCCCTAGCGCTGGGGATCCGTGCGGTAGACCGCGAGCTCGGCCCGAGTGTCGGCGATCGAGAACCAGCGGTGCTGGTCGGCGCGGAACTGCCGCCAATTGGCCAGGATCTTCTTGAACTGCTCGTTGCCGGCCGCCTCCTCGTCGAGCACCGCCTCGAGCGCGCCGCGCAGCGCCTTGATGACGTCCTCCGGCAGCACCGAGAGCTGCGTGCCCGAGGCCACCAGGCGGGCAATGGCCTGGGCGTTCTTGGCGTCGTACGACGCCAGCATTTCGGTCATGGCGTAGTTGCCGGCGTAGCGCAGCGCCGCCTGGTAACGCGGCGGAAGGCTCGCCCACGGCTGCTTGCCGACCATGATCTGGTTGACGGCCTCGAGCTCCATGACGCCCGGCGTGTAGTAGTACTTGGCGACCTTGTTGAAGCCGAGCTTCTCGTCGTCATAGGGGCCGACCCATTCGCAGGCGTCGATCGTGCCGCGCTCCATCGCCGGATAGATCTCGCCACCCGCAATCTGCTGCGGCACGGCGCCGAGCTTCTGCATGACTTTGCCGCCGAAGCCCGCGGTGCGCATCTTAAGGCCCTCGAAGTCCTTCGGGCTTTTGATCTCCTTGCGGAACCAGCCGAACATCTGGCCGCCGGTCTGGCCGGCCGGGAAGGCGACGACATTGAAGCTGTCGTATACCTCGTCCATCAGCTTGCGGCCGTCACCGAACATCATCCAGGCATTGTGCTGGCGCGGCGTGAAGCCGAAGGGCAGCGAGCCGTCGAAGATGAAGCTCGGATTCTTGCCGATATAGTAGCCGGTGTAGGTGTGGCCGCATTCGACGGTGCCGTTGGATACCGCATCGAGCACCTGCAAGGCAGGCACGATCTCGCCGGCGGCGAAGGTCTGGAGCTGGAACTTGCCATCGGTCAGCTCGCCCACGACCCGGGCGACCGTCTGCGCCGCGCCGAACAGCGTGTCGAGGCTCTTGGGGAAGCTCGTGGTGAAGCGCCACTTCACGATCTCGCTGGTCTGCTGGGCGAAGGCGGGCGACGCGGCAAGCGTGGCGAGCGCGGCCGCGGGAGCGAATTGCCGACGGGTGATGGTCATTGGCGTGTCCTCCTTGTCGTTGCTCGAAAGTCTAGGCGCGCACGCATGGTATCGCTACCAAAGATTTGCAGGACGGCTGCCGCGCGAAAATTGTCATCCCGAGCGTTGATCACGGGCTCCACCCAGGGGTTGGGCTATGCCATCGCAACAGCTTAAGCTGATGTTGCACTTTCGCACATCGGCCTTTCACATGTCTTCTCCTCAGGTGCTTTCGCGTTGGACGATCTCGAAGCCGACATCGATCCTGACCTTTTGCGGCGAGGCGCCACGTAGCCGGTTGACCAACAGTTCGGCGCTGCGCCGGCCGATATCGTGGCGCGGGATGCGCAAGGTCGTCATCGTCGGCACGGTGTGGCGCAGCAGGTCGAGGTCGTCGAAGCTCGCGATGGCGATGCGACCGGGCACGGCCCAGCCGCGGCGCTGGCATTCGAACAGCGCGCCGACGGCCAGGACGTCGCCGGCGAAGAAGCAGGCATCGATGTCGGGATGAGTCTGCACCAGGCGGACCAGCGCATCGGCGCCTTCGGCGAAGCCGCCGGGCGCTTCCAGCACCAGGCCCGGATCGGCCGGCAGGCCGAGTTCCTTCAGCGCCGCGAAATAGCCGCGGCGGCGCTCGCGCGACCGGTCGTTGTCGCGCAACGGCAGGGTGACGAAGCCGATGCGTTTATAGCCCAGCCGGCCGAGATGGCCGGTCATGGCGCGGGCGGCATCAAAATTGGAGTAGCTCACCGCCATGTCGATTGGCTTGCCCGGCAGGTTGCCGGTCTCGACCACCGGGATGTCGGTGCGGGCCAGAAGCTCGCGCAGGCGCTTGGAATGGGCGGTGTTGTGCAGCACCAGCCCGCAGACGCGCTGCGCCAGCAAGGCCGAGACCAACGCCTCCTCGTCCTCCAGACGATGGCCGGAGTTGGCGATCATCAGGTGCAGCCCGTTGGCGCGCGCCACGTCGGAGATGGCCTGTACCATGGTGGCATAGAGCGAATTGCGGATCGACGGCACGACGAGGCCGACCACGTTGGAGCGCTTGGACGACAGGCTGCCGGCGATGCGGTTGGGCAGGTAGCCGAACTGGCGCACCGCAGCGTCGACCTTGCGGCGCATCTTGTCCGACACGCTTGCCGGATCGGAAAGCGCGCGCGATACAGTCATCGGCGAAACGCCGGCATGGCGCGCGATGTCGCTCATGGTGATCTCGCCGCCGCCGTTTCGCGCCTTGCGGCCGTTGGCCTTGCCGGCCATCCCTGCCCTCCCCTATAGGTTGGTAGCGATACCACAGAACGGGCGGAGGAACGACAATGGCTGATCTCCTGGGCTTCGTCGGCGTCGGGCGTATGGGCGGCCCCATGGCCAACCGCCTGCTCGATGCCGGCTATCGGCTGTGCGTCTACGACGTCTCGGACGCGGCGACCGCGCCCTTGGTGGCGCGCGGCGTCGAGCTCGCCGCTTCCCCTGCCGAGGTCGCGTCGATCGCCGACACCGTGTTCATGAGCCTGCCGACGCCAGACGTCGTGCGCGAGGTGGCGCTTGGCGGCAATGGCGGCCTCATAAACGGATCCAAGGTGCGCACCGTCATCGACCTGTCGACGACCGGGCCCGGCGTGGCGACCGAAGTGGCGGGCAAGCTCGCCGAACGCAAGATCGCCTGGGTGGATTCGCCGGTAAGCGGCGGCGTGACCGGCGCCAAGGCGGGCACGCTCGCGGTCATGGTGTCGTGCCCCACGCCCGCCTATCGGCAGCTCGAGCCGGTGCTAAAGGTGTTCGGCAAGCTCTTCCATGCCGGCGAAAAGCCGGGGCTGGCGCAGACCGCCAAGCTCGCCAACAACCTTCTGGCCGCAACGGCCATGGTGGCGACATCGGAAGCGATGGCGATGGGCGTCAAGGCGGGGTTGGACGCCAAGGTCCTGATCGACATCATCAATGCCTCGAGTGGCCGCAACAGCGCCAGCCAGGACAAGTTCCCGCGCGCGATCCTGCCGCGCACCTTCGACTTCGGTTTCGCGACCGGCCTCTCCTACAAGGACGTGCGCCTGTGCGTGGAGGAAGCCGAGGCGATGGGTGTGCCCATGGTGGTGGGCGGCGCCGTGCGCGAGATGCTGGCCGTGACGCGCGCCCGCTTCGGCGCGGCCTCGGACTTCACGCACATCGCCAAGGTCCTGGAGGAATGGGCGGGGGTGGAGATCAAGGGATGATGCGGTTGCCTCTCCTCCCCTGTCTTACGGGGGAGGTCGGGAGGGGGAAGGCCCAAAGGTCACGTATGACGTTTCAGATCATGATCTGAAATGTTCGGGAGCACGACTGTGGCTCGCCCCCTCCCTACCCTCCCCCGTAAGACGGGGGAGGAATATGAAGGGCGCGCGCCCTCGCCGGCTCAAGGCGCCTCGGCCGCTTTCATCGTCTCGAGATCGGCCGTGAGGATCTTGCCCTTGGTCTCGGGCCCGAGCGCCACCGCCAGGATCACGATCAGCAGGAAGACGATGGTGCTCACCATCATCGGCATGGCGAAGCCCATCTTCTGCTCGACGGCGAAGTAGCTGATCACCGGCGCCACCAGGCCGCCCCAGATCGCGCCCTGGTGATAGACGAAGCCCGAGGCCGTGGCGCGCACCTCGGTCGGGAAGCGCTCGCTGAGATAGCTCGGGTTCTGGCCGTAGATCGAGCCGCCGAACATGCCCTGCAGGATGAAGCCGAACACGATCCACAGCGGATCCTTGGTCCACAGGTAGAGCGGCGTCACGAAGACGGCGATGACGCAGGGCACGATGATGGCGGGACGCCGGCCCCACTTGTCGGCCACCGCGCCCCACAAGGCGGAGCCTGCGAAGACCACGATGTTGGCCCAGAACAGGGGCGTCGCCACCATGCCGGGCGTCCAGTTCATCTCCTTCTGCAAGTAGGTCGAGAACAGCGCCCAGATCGAGTAGTAGACGCAGAACGCCGCGCCCATCCACAGGCAGCCGGTCAGCGTGTTGTAGATGTGCTGACGCTTGAAGATGGTGAGCAGCGGCGCGTGGACCTCGGCCTTCTTCTCGGTCTGCAGCCGCTTGTTCTCCACCCACACCTCGGGTTCCTTGACGAAGAAGCGGATCCACACGACCACCAGCGCCGGCAGGATGCCGATCCACAGCAGGCCGCGCCAGCCGATGTCGTCGAAGAGCACGCCGTAGGCCAGCGCCGACAGGGCGAAGCCCAGGCCCCACGAGCCCTGCAGGATGCCGCTCATGAAGCCGCGCGAACGGGCGGGCCAGGTCTCCATGGCGAGTGCCGCCCCGGCCGGCCATTCGGCGCCCATGCCGATGCCGAGCAGCGCGCGGAAGATCAGCAGGAAGGTGAAGGATGGCGAGAAGCCTGCGATGAAATTGCAGATCGAGTACCACAGGATGGAGATCATCAGCGGCGTCTTACGGCCCATGCGGTCGGCCATCCAGCCTGCCGCCGTGGCACCGAGCAGGCGCAGCCACAGTGTCAATGTGAAGACGACGGTGACCGCTGTGATGGGGACATCGAACTCCTTGGCAATCGGCACCATGATGAGCAGGAAGATGGTGAAGTCGAACGCATCGAGCGTCCAACCGAGCCAGGCGGCGATGTAGGCATACCACTGGTCCTTGGTGGGCTCCTTCCACCAGGGCACGTTCGATGAGGATGCTGGCGTTGTGGACGCGGACATCTGCTAAACCTCCCGTGTTTTTGTTACGAGGTTTACGCGTAGATACTCCGACTATCGGTACTGCTGTCATGCTGCGCCGCTCGACGAGCAGTAGCAATCGTTACGGCTGCACACCTGATGATCCTGGCTGTGACTTTTGCCGGCGCACTTCCGACTTGCAGAATACTGTCGCGCGATCGGGCGCGCGCCTAAGCAGCGTATCGGCTGGCGCTAAGCGAAGTCCACAGCGCCTCGGGCCCGGCCTTGGCGTAGGCTGCACCGATCTTGTCGCCCCAGAAGGTCTCGCTGCCGAAGTCGCGACGCCACACCCAGAGCCGGCGGGTGTAGTGATGCAGAATGTGCTCGTGGGTAAAACCCATGGCGCCCATCGACTGGTGCGAGATCGAGGCGATTCGTTGGGCGAAATCAGAAGCCTGGCTCTTGGCGGCGGCAATGGAGAAGCGTCCGCCGTCTGTAAGCCCACCTTCGTCAGCGTCGCGCGCCGCCGCTTCTGCCGAGGCGATGGTGGCCGCCACGTAGCTCGCGAGCTCGGCCAGCATGTGCTGGATGGCCTGGAAGGTCGAGATCGGCCGGCCGAACTGCACGCGTTGCTTGGAATACTCGACGGCTGTGGCCAGCACCTTGTCGGCGGCGCCAGCCATCTGCATGGCGCGCATCACCGCCGCCAGTTCGAAGGCGCGATCGGCGCTGACCGGCGAAGCGCCGCTGAACTCGGCCGCGGCATTGTCGAAGGTCACCGTGCCATAGGGCTCGCCGGCATGACTTGGCTGGCCGTCGACCTTGGCGTTGGCTGCGGCGACGACGGCCAGCGTGTTGCCAACGACGGCGACGAAACGATCGGCCACCGAGGCGAAGGGCACGCGCTCGACCTTGCCGCTAAGGCGCCCGCCGTTCATCGTCAGGTTGCCCAGTACCAGCGTTGCCGGCCCGGGCCGGGGCTCGCTGCCCGCCGCGGCGATCAGCAGGTTGGCGAGCGCGGTCTCGGCGAGCGGCACGGGCACGGCGTGCGAACCCGCAAGCCGCAACAGCGCCAGCATGTCGGCCAGCGTGCCGCCAGCGCCGTTTTTGTCCTCGGGCACGGCGATCAGCGGCAGGCCCATCTCCTCGATCTCCTTCCAGAGATCGGCGGGCCACACCCCCTTCTCCACCTCGTTGACCACGGCGCGGCCGCAGCGGTCGGTGAAGAAGCGGTCGGCGGTCTCGAGCAGCATGTCGCGGGTTTCGCGGTCCATGGTTCTTCTCCCTCAGCGCAGCCCGAGCCCGCGCGCGACGATGCCGCGCAGGACCTGGGTGGTGCCGCCCTGGATGGTGTAGCTCGGTGCCATCATGGTGGCGTACTGGGCCACGTCGAGGAAATCGGCGAGGTCCTCCTCGGTCGTGGCGTCCGACTCCGCGATCGCGCGGGCGATCTCGGGCAGGTCCTGCTGGTAGATCGTGCCGAGGT
>Ga0081539_10003833_pt1 | contig 17661 bp, 18 predicted proteins | sample TabmetS4T2R2_FD_71023 | JGI IMG/M metagenome (GOLD analysis project Ga0081539, IMG submission 71023) | Tabebuia heterophylla rhizosphere microbial communities from the University of Puerto Rico - S4T2R2 | ecosystem: Host-associated > Plants > Roots > Rhizosphere ...
GGTCTTCTCGTGACGTTGCGCCTGAAACGGCGGGATGCCGGCGCCGCCAGGCAAGGACGCAGGGAGGGAGACAGGTCGGCGACCTTTCCCCGACCGAGGACGCAGCATGGCGGTGATCGGCGCCCGCCGTTTCAGGTGAAACGTTGCGAGAAGGCCCACTAGGCCGTGACCGGGGCGGACACCCGCCGCGGCGCGAGCGTCTCGCGTGCGATGACGAGCCGCTGGATCTGCGACGTGCCCTCGTAGAGCTGCATGATCTTCGCGTCGCGCATCAGCTTCTCGACGGGATACTCCTTGATGTAGCCGTAGCCGCCGTAGACCTGCACGGCGTCCGTCGTGACCTTCATCGCCATGTCGGCGGCGAACCGCTTTGCGTGCGACGACTGCAGCGTGTTGCGCTGATGCTGGTCGAGGAGCACGGCGGACTGCCACGTGAGCAACCGCGCTGCCTCGATCTCGGTCGCCATGTCGGCGATGAGGAACTGGACGCCCTGGTGCATCGCGATCGGCACGCCGAACTGGACGCGCTCCTTCGCGTAGTCGCACGCGAACTCGAATGCCGCCCGCGCGATGCCGACGGCCATCGCGGCGGTGCCGGGGCGGGTGGTGTCGAGCGTCGCCATCGCGATCTGGAAGCCCTTGTTCTCCGCCCCGATGAGGTTGCGCGCGGGGACGACGGTGTCGTTGAACGTGATGGAGGCGGTGTTCGAGGCCCGCTGCCCCATCTTGTCCTCCTTCTTGTCCACCGTCACCGTCTCGTCCTTGGGGACGAGGAACGCGGAGATGCCGCGGTTGCCGCCGTCCGGATCGGTCTTGGCGAAGATCGTGAACCAGTCGGCGTGCCCGCCGTTGGTGATGAAGCACTTCGAGCCGTTGATCACCCAGGCGTCGCCCTGACGGACGGCGCGGGTGCGCATGCCCGAGACGTCCGAGCCCGCATCGGGCTCGGTGAGCGCGAAGGAGGAGAGCTTGAACTCCTCGGTCATCATCGACAGGTACTCGCGCTTGAGCTCGTCGGATCCCGCGAGCAGCAGCGGCGCCGCCGCCAGGCCGTTCGCGCCCAGCGACGTCTGGATGCCCGAGCAGCCCCACGCGAGCTCCTCCTGGATCACGACGCCGTCGAAGGCGGAGATCGCCGCCCCGCCGTACTCCTCCGGAGTGTGGAGGTTCATGAGGCCGACCTCCCACGCCTTGCGGAGCACCTCCTCCGGCCACGTGCCGTCGCGGTCGTACTCCCAAGCGACCGGCCGCATCTCGCGCACCGCGAAGTCGTGCGCGAGCTCGCGGAGGGCCTTCGTCTCGTCGCTGAGTTGGAAGTCGACCATGCCTGTCTCCTCCGCAATCCGAGCGAGATTGACTCGTCAGTCAACCGTAACGCAGACGCCCATCTTTGGCTCGCCGCCCCGGGCTCTGGTAGAACCGCGCGCATGGCCCGAGCCCTGCGCCGCTTCGATCTCGAGGACATCGTGAACCGTCCCGGCACCTACGTGCATCCGGAGACCGAGATCCTCATCGTCGTCGACGATTCCGCCGACATCGGCTCCGAGGTCTTCGAGGGCGCCGACGACGACGATGGCGAGTGGGTGCTCGTCTCCGACGAGGCGCCGCTGGACGAGCACCGGCGCGACGAGCTCGTCCACGACTTCCAGGCTCGCTACGACCCGGCGGGCGAGCGCGGTGAGGCCGGCGACGACGTCCTCGACGAGGAGGACGAGGAGGAGCTCGAGACGCTCGATCCCGACGAGGAGGACTGAGCCTGCTCCGGTCACGCGTAGTAGAAGACGACGCCGAGCACGGCGTAGACGGCGAGCAGCTGCAGCCCCTCGTACCACGTCGACTCGCCGTCGAGGATGACGAGGTTCGCGATGAGCAGGGCAAGCACGACGGCGCCGAGCTCGTAGCCGTTGAAGACCAGCGCCATCGGGTTGGGCCCCACGAAGAACGACAGCAGGACGAGCACGGGCGCCACGAAGAGCGCGACCTGCGCGCTCGAGCCGACCGCAATGTTCACGGACAGGTCCATCTTGTCCTTCATCGCGAAGTAGACGGCGACCCAGTGCTCGGCGGCGTTGCCGACGATCGCGACGACGATGAGGCCGACGAAGAACTGGGAGACGCCGATCCCCTCGGACGCCTCGGTGATGGAGCCCACGAGGATCTCCGACATCAGGCCGACGGCCACGCCGGCGATCGCGAGGGTGACGATGGAGCGGCGCACCGGCCACGCATCGTCGAGGTGGTCGTCCTCGGCGTGCTCCGGATTGAAGAGGTCCCTGTGCGTGCGCAGCGAGAAGATCAGCCCGCCGACGTAGGAGATGAGCAGGATGATCGCGACCACGAAGGACATCTGCTCGAGGTCGGACCCGAACTCCACCCGCTCCTCCCCCACGCGCGGCAGCTCGCCGCCGTGCACGAGCTGGAAGATCGTCGGCATCACGAGCGCCACCGCCGCGAGGAGCAGCATCGAGGCCTGCACCTGCGCGCCGGTCGGGCTGAATCGCTGACTCGGGCGGTTCAGCCCGCCGACGAGCATCGACGCGCCCATGACGAGCAGGATGTTGCCGAGGACCGAGCCGATGATCGACGCCTTCACGACCTCCTGGAGCCCTTCGCGGAGCGCGAAGATCGCGATCAGGAGCTCCGGGAAGTTGCCGAACGTGACGTTCAGGAGTCCGCCGATGCCCGGCCCCGTGCGGGCCGCGAGCTCCTCGGTCGCGCGCCCCATGAGCGCCGCCGTAGGGATGACGCCGAGCGCAGCGGCGCCGAAGACGAGGACCGCGTCGGCGTCCGTGAGCTCGACCACGATCGCCACGGGGATGAACGGAGAGAGCAGATACGGCCAGCCCGTGCCGCTGAGCAGGAATCGCCGCAGCTCAAAGCGCTTCTGGGTCGGCGGCGCCTCGCCCATGCGGGGGAGCAGCCTACCCAGTGGGTCCTCTCGGGCCGTGAAGGGCTACGCTCGCGGCCATCGTCATGGGCCCGCGCATCGTGCTCCATACCGGCAAGGGGGGCGTCGGCAAGACCTCGGTGGCGGCGGCGACGGCGCGACGTGCCGCCGCGTCCGGCGCCCGCACGCTCGTGCTGTCCACCGACCCCGCCCATTCGCTGGCCGACGTGCTCGGGGAGGAGGTGGAAGACGAGCCGACGCCCATCGGCGAGGGCCTCTGGGCGGAGCAGGTGCACGCGCAGGCCGAGCTGGAGCGCAACTGGACGGCGGTTCGCTCCTGGCTGTCCGCCCAGCTGCTGCGGCGCGGCGCCGACCGGATCTCCGCCGAGGAGCTCACGGTCCCGCCGGGCCTGGACGAGTTGCTCGCCCTGCTCCGTCTGCGCCGCCACGCCGACGGCGACGACTTCGACGTCGTCGTCGTCGACTGCGCGCCGACCGGCGAGACGCTGCGCCTCCTCTCGCTCCCCGACGTCGCCCGCTGGTGGATGGACCGCGTGGTGCCCGCCCAGGAGCACGGCGTGCTGGACGCCGCGAGGCCCTTCGCGCGCGCGGTGCTCGACGTGGCGCTGCCGGGCGACGACGTCCTCCACGACGTCACGTCCGTCGTGCGCGGCGTGCTGGCCATGGGCGACGTGCTGCGCGACGCCGATCGCGCCTCGATGCGGCTCGTCATGACGCCCGAGCGCCTTGCGGTGGACGAGGCGCGCCGCACGTTCACCTACCTGAACCTCTACGGCTTCCCCGTCGACGCGATCGTGGTCAACCGCGTGTTCCCGGAGGAGGTCGGGCAGTACTTCGGCGCGTGGCGCGAGCGCCAGCAGGCGGAGCTGCGCGAGGTCGTCGACGCGTTCGCCCCGGTGCCCGTCCTACGGGCGCCGTACTTCGCCGAGGAGGTTCGCGGCCCAGCGATGCTCGACCGCCTGGGGGACGCCGCCTTCGGGGATCGCGACGTCGCGGCGATCCTCCACACCGGCGCGGCCGAGCGGCTGGAGGTCTCCGAGGACGGCGCGCGGCTGCACCTCCCGCTCCCGCTCGCGCGGCGCGGCGCGGTCTCCCTGCGCCAGGTCGGTGGCGAGCTCGTCGTCCGCGTCGACGGCTACAAGCGCACGCTGCTGCTCCCGCCCGCACTGCACGGCTGGAGCGCGCGTGGCGCCGCGCTCGCCGACGGCGCGCTGACGGTCGATCTCGAGGCGCCCCTGGCATGAGCGCGGATCCGCTCGAGGAGCTTCGCGCGCGCATCGCGTCCGCCCAGGCCGCGACCGAGCGCCTGGCCGAGGAGACGGCGGCCGCTCGCGAGGAGGCAGCGGAGCTGGCCGGGGCGGAAGTGCACGCGCTCGCCACCGCGGCGCGCGCCGCCCGGGCGCTTGTCCCGGACGACCTCTGGGAGCAGCTCTGCGACCTCATCCGGGGCCTGCTGCGCCTCGTCCGCGCCATCCTCGATCGCTGGATCGATGCGCTCGAGCAGCCGGCTGGCGCAGCGCCGGTGGTGCGGGACGTCCCGATCGCCTGAAGCAGCCACCCCCGCCCGTACACTCCGGGCCATGGCCACCTGGATTCTCACGGCCTCCCCCGAGAACCATGAGGCCACGGCGGCCCACGGCTTCGAGGTCATCGGCTTCAAGGAGCGCCGGCACCGGCAGGCGCTCGACGTCGAGCAGGGCGACCGGATCGTCCTGTACCTCACGCGCGTGATGCGCTTCGCCGCGTCCGTCCGCGTGACCGGCGAGCTGTACGAGGACCGCGACAAGCTGTGGCCGGGCAAGCCCGGCAAGGCCGACGCGTACCCGTGGCGCTTCCCGACCGAGCCCGAGCTCGTGCTGGAGGAGGCCCGGTGGCTGGAGGCGGAGCGCGTCAAGGACGAGCTCGAGCACATCCGCAAGTGGCCGGCTGAGCACTGGAAGCTCGCGTTCCAGGGTCAGGTCCGCACGGTGTCCGATGCGGACGCGGATGTCCTGCTGGAGCGCATGCGATCTCGGGCGGGCACCACCGTCGCGTCATGAGCTCCGGCCCCCTGCCGCGCCGGATCGCCGCCGCACCGCGGGCGCTGGAGCGCGACCAGCAGGTTGCCGGGCTGGCGGCGCTCGGGCTGCTGCTCTCGATGTTCCTGCCCTGGTACGAGAAGAACGTCTTCGACCCGCGCGCGCGGGACTTCGTCAACGACTCCGTCAGCGCGTTCGGGACCGTGTCGTTCGTCGAGGCCGCGGTGTTCCTCGTGTCCGCCGGCGTGCTTGTCCTGCTCTTCGCGCGCGCCGAGCGGCGCGAGTTCGAGCTGCCGGGGGGCGACGGGACGGTCATCATGGCCGCAGGCCTGTGGGCCGCCGCCCTGATCTTCTGGCGCGTGTTCGACAAGCCCGACGTCGCCGGCTCGGGCGGCACGGTCGGAATCGCGTGGGGGTTCTTCGTGGCCTTCATCGCCGCCGGTGCGCTCGCGAGCGCGGGGTGGCGGCTGCGCCAGCACGAGCGCGCGTCACGGAGCCGTCCCCCGCAGGATCCGCCGGCGGGACGCTCGCCGCCCGACGAGGACCCCACCCTGGCGGTGCAGCGCGAGGAGCACCCCGCGCCCGACCGGCTGTTCTGAGCCTCGACACGGCGTCCTATCCTCGGTGGCCATGGCCGCCACGCATCCGTCGAGCGTCGAGGACGTCCGCGAGGGCCTGCAGGGCGCGGGCTACCTCGCCGGCGAGTCGGCCGCGCTCGTCGCCTACCTGGCCACCCGCCTGGGCAAGCCCGTCCTCGTCGAGGGCCCGGCCGGCGTGGGCAAGACCGAGCTGGCCAAGGCGCTCTCCCGCTACCTGGAGCGCACGCTCGTGCGCCTGCAGTGCTACGAGGGCCTCGACGAGGCCAAGGCGCTCTACGAGTGGAACTACCGCAAGCAGCTCCTGCGCATCCAGGCCGAGGCGGAGGGCGCCGGGTGGGACCGCGTGCAGGACGACATCTTCGGCGAGGAGTTCCTCCTCACCCGACCGCTGCTGCATGCGATCTCCTCTCCGGAGCCGGTCGTCCTGCTGATCGACGAGATCGACAAGACCGACCAGGAGTTCGAGGCGATGCTCCTGGAGATCCTCAGCGACTTCCAGGTGTCGATCCCGGAGCTCGGCCGCGTCGAGGCGCGCACGCGCCCGATCGTGCTGCTCACGAGCAACAACACGCGCGAGCTGACCGAGGCACTCAAGCGCCGCTGCCTGTACCTCTGGCTCGATTACCCCGACGTCGAGCACGAGCTCGAGATCGTGCGCCTCCACGCCCCCGAGCTCGACGCGACGATCGCGCGCAAGCTGGTGGAGATCGTGGGCATGGTCCGCGACCTCGACCTCAAGAAGCCGCCGTCGATCGCCGAGTCGATCGACTGGGCCCGAGCGCTGCTGCTGCTCGGCGCGACGGACATCGACGACGCGACGTTCCGCGAGACGCTGTCGGTCATCGTCAAGCACCGCACGGACCTCGATCTCGTCGCCGAGCGCGTCGGGGTCAAGCTCGTGTCCAAAGCCGCCTGAGCGCCGTGGCCGCCTCGGCTCCGTCCGGCATCGCCGCGCGGCTCGTCGAGTTCTGCGAGGAGCTGCGCGCGGAGGGCGTCGCCGCCGGGACGTCGGAGCTGCTCGACGGGTTCGCCGTGCTGCGCGAGGTCCCGTGGACGCAGCCCGAGGACTTCCGCGCCGCGCTCTCCGCGACGCTCGCGAAGTCGCCGGAGGACCGGCGCGTCTTCGAGCTGGTCTTCGACCGGTTCTTCTTCCGTGCTGCCGAGGCGGCGGCGGTCGAGGCGGGCGTCCGCGAGGCGCAGGGGGCCGAGGGTGCGGCGGACTTCGACGAGATCAACCTCGACACGCTGCGCCAGCAGATCGCCGCCGCGCTGCGCGACGGATCGGAGGCCGCGATGCGCGACCTGGCGCGGCTTGCGATCGCCGCGTTCGGCCGGCGCGGGGAGGGCTCTGGCGTCATCGGGGTCGACGTGCAGCGCATCCGCCGGTCGCTGGGCCTGCGAGCCGAGCCGCAGCCCGACCTCCCGGACGACGACCCGCGGCACGACGGCCTCCCGCGCGAGCAGCTCAAGCGCTTCGAGGAGCTGCTGCGCCGCGAGCTCGAGCGCCAGCAGATCGAGCGGACCGAGGCGCTGCCGCCGAAGCGGCCGCTGAACGAGCTCGACCGTGCGCTGCCGAGCGGTCCGCTGCAGGACCTGGCCGCGGTCCACCGGGTCGTGATGCAGCTCAAGCGGCGGCTCAAGACGCAGGGCCAGGAGAGCCGCGGGCACCGCCGCCACGCGCACGTCGACGTGCGCCGCACGATGCGCGCGTCGTTGGAGACGGGCGGCGTCCCGGTGCAGCTGAGGTACCGGCCGATGCGACCGCGGCGTCCGGAGATCTACGTCCTGTGCGACGTCAGTACGTCCGTGACGAGCGCCTCGGTGTTCTTCCTGTCCGTGCTGCACGCGCTGCACGACTCGTTTCGCAAGATGCGCTCGTTCGTCTTCATCGAGCGCATCAGCGAGGTGACCGACGTCTTCCAGCGCGAGCGCAACTTCGCGACCGTCTCGGAGACGATCGCCCGGGACGCCGGCGTGGCCGACGTCTCCGGCTACACGGACTACGGCCGTGTCTGGTCGGAGTTCCGCGAGCTCGTCGAGGACGACCTGCACCCGCGCGCGACGGTGATCGTGCTCGGGGACGCCCGCACGAACGGCCGCGATCCGGGCGCGGAGATCTTCGCCCAGGTGGCGTCCCGCGCGGGGCGGACGTTCTGGCTGAACCCCGAGCCGCGGCTGTACTGGAACTACGGCGACTCCGTGATCTCCGCGTATGAGCGCTACTGCCAGGCGTTCGAATGCTGGACCACGGTCCAACTCGAGGAGTTCGTGAAGGCGCTCGCGGCACCCGTCGTGGCGGGTCGGCGCCTCAGGTAGCGGAGGCGTCGTGTTCGCCTTCGACCTCGACGGCCTCCAGGAGTGGCAGCAGGACTACCTCGCGGAGGATTTGTGGCGGCGCCCCGAGGCACTGCTGGACAAGGCCGCGCGGGCGTCGCAGTCCATGGGGGCGCTCCTGCCCGGCGGCGCCGAGGAGCGCGTCGTCCGGCGACTTGGGGCTGACCTTCGCAGCGGCGAATGGGACCGCGGCACGCACACCTACGACAGCAGACGTCGCATCCGACCTGAGCCCACATGAGTGATGTAGCCTTACATCACTCTTGCACCGCACGCAGATCACGCTGACGGACGCGCAGTACGCCCTGCTGCAGGCCGAGTCGAGACGCACCGGCCACTCGCTCGCCGAGCTGGTTCGCCAAGCACTCGACCAGCGCTACGGGACTCCTTCGGACGCAGAGCGCCTGCGACTTCTGGACGCTGCGTTCGGCGGCTGGACAGGCTGTGACGAAACGGGCGAGGAGTACGTCGAGCGCGTTCGGTCGGGCACGCGCCGGCGCCGCACGCGTCCGTGAGCGTCCTCGCGGACACGTCCATCCTTCTCGATCACCTACGCGGCGTCGAACCGGCCCGCGAGCTCCTCCGGCAGCCATTCGAGCGCGGCGAGATCGTCTACGGCTCGGTCCTGACCCGCATCGAGCTGTCGATCGGAATGCGGAGAGCGGAACGCCGCGCAACCGACGCTCTGGTCGCCGCACTGCACTGGCTTCCTGTCGATCAGACCGTCGCCGATGCTGCCGACGTCTTAGCGCGCCGCTTCGCCCCCGCGCACTCCGGTATCGACGCGGTGGACTACTGCGTCGCGGCCACGGCCGAGAGGCACGGACTGGAGCTGTGGACGTTGAACGTCCGACACTTCCCGATGCTCCTGCAGCTCCGCGCCCCGTACTGACGAAGCGCGCGCTCAGGGTGCTGGACCACGGTCCAGCTCGAGGACTTCGCGAAGGCGCTCGCGCGGCCGGTCGGGTCCTGGCCCGCCGCTACTCGAGCAGACCGATCTGCCGCAGGACCGAGACCGAGTCGGAGTAGACGTCCTTGCGCTTGACGAGCCCGTTCTCGAAGGGGATCACGTCCATGCCGCGCCACTCGATCGTCCGGCCGGTCGGCTCGGCGACGATGTCGCCCCGGCGCATCGTGTTGGAGTGCGTCGCGGTCGCGGTCCACTCCTGGGTCACCAGGCCGTCGCGGACGTACAGCCGCCGCGTCTGGAACCGGATGTCGGGCCAGGTCTGGAAGATCGAGCCGATGTGGCGTCGGACCTCCTCCTCGCCCTGCGCCGACTCGCCCGCGGTGTGGTTCTCGAAGACCATGTCGGGCGCGTGCAGCGCGATGATCGTGTCGAGGTCGTGGGCGTTCCAGGCCTCGTTGTAGCGCTCGATGACGCCTTCCAGCTCGGCCGCCGAGTCCTTCGCGGTGACGCTCATGGCCAGAAGTTGTCCTGCTTCTCGGTGCGCGCCTCGGGGAGCCTCGTGGAGAGGATCAGCAACTGGGCCTCGGCGTCGGTGTCGTTGTGCACGGAGTAGAACTCCTCCCCCGTCATCCGCACGGCGGTCTGGGGACCGGCTTCGAAGACGTCGTCGCCGACCTTGAACGTCACCGTGCCGGAGATCACGAAGAAGAGCTCCTCCTGTCCGGGATGGCGGTGGCCGTAGCTGCCGCGCCCCCCGGAGTCCGGCAGCATCCGCCGCCAGCTGAACGACACCTGCTCGGTCCCCAGCGCGTCGCTGTACCAGCGTTGCTCCCCGTAGCCGGGCCAGCCGTCCATGAAGTCGAGCGCCTGCTCGCGGGTCGCGATCGAGTACGCGCCCGTCGTTCTCTGGTTGGCCATGGCGCGAATCTACGGCGGCGGCACGGCGCCAGCAACCCCGGGGCCGGAGCAGGCCCGGCATGCGGCGACCTGAGCGGGGCCGAGCCTTCCTTCGCGCTGACTACACGTCGGCATGCGACGTGAGTTCAGCACCGACGCCGTGGCGACCCGCCAGCGCGGCGTGATCTCCCGGCGACAGCTGCTGCAGGCCGGGTGGCATTCCTCGCGGATCGACCGCGCCCGTCGCCGGCGCCCGCGGTGCGGCAACGGCCCCCGACCAGCGGGCGAGCGCTCCGCGGAACCGGCAGTCAATGCGCCCCGCAGTCGGGCGGTGCGGTCGCGGGCGGTGACCTCAACGGCGCGAAGCCCCACGTTCGTGCTGAATACAGGTCGGTATGCGACCTGAATTCAGCATCGGCGCCCTCGCGACCCGACCAGCCGCGTGAGGGTTCCGCGGAACCGTCCGCCAATCTCGCGTCGCGCGGCACGAGGTCTGGACGGCCGAACCACTCGACACCGACCGGGCCGTCACCGTGCACCTGGAAACGGCCGCGGGGTCGTGCAACCCCCGCCACATCCAAAGTATCGCGAGCAGGGGGGCTTGTTTCAAGCCCCGGGGTGTGCCTCATACTCGCTCGCCGCAAGCGACGAAGGAGCGACGCGATGAGCGTTGAGGAGCATGCGGCGGTGGTCGCTGGAGGCGATCCGGAGGGCATCGTCACCGCCCAGTCCGACCCGTACGTGTTGGGCTTTGGAGAGGTCGACGACACGCGCGTCGCGGTCGTCGGCGGCAAGGGTGCGAACCTGGGGGAGCTGTCGCGCATCGACGGCATCCGCGTGCCGCCCGGCTTCTGCGTGACGACACACGCCTTCCGACGGATCCTCGAGTCGATCGACGATCGGCTCGATCGGCTGTCGCGCCTGAACGCGGACGACCGCGACGCGATCCGCACGCTCAGCGCGGAGCTCCGCCGAAGCGTCGAAGCGATCGCCATCCCCGACGACGTGGCGGCTGCGATCGCCCGCGCGCTCGCGGGTCTCGGCGAGCATGCCGCGTACGCCGTCCGATCGAGCGCGACGGCAGAGGACTTGCCGACGGCCTCCTTCGCGGGCCAGCAGGACACGTACCTGAACGTCGTGGGGCCCGCCGCGATCCTCCGGCACGTCAGCCGGTGCTGGGCGTCGCTGTTCACGGAGCGCGCGGTGACGTACCGCCTGCGCAACGGCTTCGACCACCGCAAGGTGCACATGGCCGTCGTCGTCCAGCAGATGGTCTTCCCGCACGCGGCCGGCATCCTCTTCACGGCAGACCCCGTCACGTCCAACCGGAAGGTCGCCTCGATCGAGGCGACCTTCGGCCTTGGCGAGGCCCTCGTCTCGGGCCTGGTCAATCCGGACCTCTACAAGGTGCGCGACGGGGAGATCGTCGCCAAGACGGTCCCCGCCAAGCGGCTCGCCAGCCATGCCTCACCGGCGGGCGGGACGCAGGAGCGGGCGATCGACCCGGAGCAGCAGGAGCAGCCGGCGCTGACGGATCCGCAGGCCGTGCGGCTCGCGCAGCTGGGCCGGCGGATCGAGGCGCATTTCGGCCGCCCCCAGGACATCGAATGGTGCCTGGTCGGCGATGGCTTCGACACCGTCCAGAGCCGACCGATCACCACGCTGTTCCCGATCCCCGACGCCGACGACCGAGAGAGCCACGTCTACATCTCAGTCGGTCATCAGCAGATGATGACCGATCCCATGAAGCCGCTGGGGCTCTCCCTCTGGCAGCTGACGGCGCTCCGCCGGATGTACCAGGCCGGAGGCAGGCTGTTCGTCGACGTCGTCAACGACCTGGCGTCGCCGGCCACCCGCGGAGCCATCCTGCGGGTCCTGGAGACGGCCGAGCCGCTGATGGGCGATGCGCTGCGGACAATCCTGGAGCGCGACGACTTCGTCCCGTCGCTCCCCGACGAGGGGCCCGGGCCGGCGCCGCCTCGCAACGCGCCGGCCCCGATCGAGACCGATCCGGGCATCGTCACCGCGCTGATCGCGCGCAGCGAGGCTTCCAACGCCGCCCTGGCACGCACCATCCGCTCGAAGTCCGGATCGGCGCTGCTCGACTTCATCCTCGCGGACATCGAGGAGCTGAAGCGGATCCTCGTCGATCGGCGAAGCCACCAGGTGTTCATGGGAGCGATGGACGCCTCCGGATGGCTCAACGAGAAGCTGCAGGAGTGGCTGGGCGAGAAGAACGCGGCCGACACGCTCACGCAGTCCGTTCCCCACAACGTCACGTCGGAGATGGGGTTGGCGCTCCTGGACGTCGCCGATGTGATCCGCCCGCACCCGGAGGTCGTGGCCTTCCTGGAGGACGTCGAGGATGACGGGTTCCTCGACGAGCTGGCCAAGGTCGCGGGCGGGCCGCAAGCGCGGGACGCCATCGATGCCTTCCTCGACAGGTACGGCATGCGCTGCGTCGGCGAGATCGACATCACGAGGCCCCGGTGGAGCGAACGGCCCAGCACGCTCCTGCCGGTGATCCTCGGCAACGTCAGGAACTTCGAACCGGGTGAGGGCAAGCGGCGCTTCGCGGAGGGACGCAGGAACGCGCTCGAGAAGGAGCAGGAGCTGCTGGAACGACTGCGGGCCATGCCGGACGGAGAGCAGAAGGCCGAGGAGACCAAGCGGATGATCGACCGGGTCCGCACCTTCATCGGGTACCGGGAGTATCCGAAGTACTTCATGGTCAGCCGCTACTTCCTGTACAAGCAGGCGTTGCTGGAGGAGGCCGAGCGCCTCGTGCAGGCCGACGTCCTTCGTGAGAAGGAAGACATCTTCTACCTCACGTTCCCGGAGCTCGCAGACGTCGTGCGCACGAGCCACGCGGACGACCTGCTCATCGCTCAGCGCAAGGAGGCGTTCAGGTCCTACCGAGCGCTCACGCCGCCCCGCGTGCTCACGTCGGAGGGCGAGGTCATCGATGGGTCGTACAGACGCGACGACGTGCCGGCCGGCGCGCTGATCGGCCTGCCCGTCTCGGGCGGGACCATCGAGGGGCGGGCCCGCGTCATCCTCGACATGGCGGACGCCGAGCTCGAGCCTGGCGACATCCTGGTCACGGCGTGCACCGACCCGAGCTGGTCCCCCGTGTTCGTCGCGATCGAGGGCCTGGTGACGGAGGCCGGCGGCCTGATGACCCACGGGGCGGTGATCGCACGGGAGTACGGCGTGCCGGCCGTCGTGGGCGTGCAGCAAGCCACTCGGCTGATCCGCGACGGGCAGCGGATCCGCGTGCACGGAACCGACGGGTACGTCGAGATCCTGCCCTAGTCCTCAGACCGCCGGGGACGGCGCGACGTTCCCGATCCGTCGCGCGAGCAGCCCGAGCGCAGCTCCCGTCGCGCCGCCGAGCAGTGCGCCGGCCAGGACGTCGCCGGCGAAGTGCACTCCGAGGTAGACGCGCGAGAACGCCACCGCGGCCGCCAGCCCGAACGCCCACCAGCGCAAGGACGGCCGCATCACCGCGAGCGCGGCGGCCGCCGCGAACGCGGTGGTCGCGTGCCCGGACGGGAAGCTCGCCGACCTGGGCAGGACGGTGATGGCCGAGATCCCGACGTCGCTGAGCGGCGGGCGCGCCCGGTCGAACACGCCCTTCGCCCAGGTCGAGGCGAACGACGCGAGGAGGACGCTGCCCAGCGTGGCGAACATGCCCAACGGCACCCAGCGGCGCGCAGCGCGCGCGGCGACGAGGTCGGCGATGAGCGCGACGGCGACGAACAGCGGGCCCTTCACCCACCACGAGGAGACCGCATGCATCGCATCGGTCAGCACCTGGCAGCGCAGGTCCGTGACCTCCTCGCTGACTCTGCCGTCGAGCGCAAGGAGGCTGGCCCAGAGAGGCTCCACCTGCGCCCACCGTAGCGCGCGCGCTTGAAGCTAGGGGAGCTCGCCCGTCAGGGAGTGCTGGAGCAGGGGACCGTAGACGGATGCGAGCTCGTTCGCATCGCGCGCCACGAGCGACTCGAGCTTCAGCGACTGGCGCGCGATCGACAGCCCGATGACCTGAGCGGCGGTCAGGTCGGCGCGCAGCTCGGCGTCGCCGCAGTGACCTTCGGCCGCCAGCGCCCGCGCGAGCGGCCCCGTGAGACGGTCCTTGACGAGCTCGTGCAGCAGCTCGCTTGCGACGGGCTCGCGGAGGCTGCAGCTCATGAGCGTCACGATCGCGGTGCTGTCGCGATCCCATTCGGTCACGAGTCGCCGGACCAGCCGCTCGCCCACCTCGTCGGCGCCGCTTGAGAGCACCTCCGCGACCGGATCGTCCTTGTGGTCGAACTCCGCCTCGAGCGCCGCGCGCAGCAGCCCGGCCTTCGTCCCGAAGTAGTGCACGACCAGCGCCGCGTCGACCTCGGCGGCGCGGGCGATGGCACGCAGGCTCGTGCCGCTGTACCCGTCGCGGTGGAACATCTCGGCGGCGGTCTCGAGGATCGCCTCGCGCGTCGGCGGCGAGCCCGAGCGCCGGCCCGTCCGGCCGCTGCGAACCCACCGCCCCGCGGCCACGGTCGGGCCGTCGGAGGAGCTCATGGGCGTACTTTGACAGAGGAATTCAGCGGTGTAAAGTCAGCGGTGTTGAAGTCAGCAACGTTGAAGGATCGCCCGAAAGGAACCAGCGATGTCCACCACCATCGCCCCGGACCTCCTCCCTCTTCACGCCACTCGTTCGCCGCTCCCGGTCCTCGCGGTGGTCAACTCCCGTGCCAGCGGCGTTCGCGACGCTGAGGCGCAGCGCCTCGAGGTTCATGCAGCGCTCACGGAGGCGGGGGCCTCCGCCGAGACCGTCTCGACCGGCGCGCTGACCGAGCTGCGCGGCGCTCTCGAGCGCGCGGACGGGCGCCGCGTCATCCTCGTGGGCGGGGACGGCGCGCTCCACGCCGTCGCGAACCTGGGCATCCGCCTCCCGGACCTCGGGCTGATCCCGGTCGGTCGCGCGAACAACATCGCGCGGGCGCTCGGGCTGCCGATCGACGTGCGCGAGGCCGCGCGCGTAGCCGTTCGCGGAACTGTCCGGCCGCTGGACGCCCTCCTGGTCGAGACCGGCGATCGGCGTGTCATCGCCGTCGAGGGCGTGAGCGCCGGCTTCCAGGCGGCGGGACGCGCGCGGTATCGCGCCGAGAACTCCGGCGCGGTCGCGCAGGGCGCGATGGCGCTCGTCGCGACGCTGGCCGAGCTTCCTCACTACACGACGCGGCTGTCGCTCGACGACGAGCCCGCGGCGACCGTCGACCTCGAGCAGCTCTTCCTCAGCACGCTGCCGTTGTTCGCGTTCGGGTTGCGCGTCAACCCGCTGGCGGACGTCGGCGACGGCGTCGCCGAGGCGATCGCGCTGCGGGCGCCGACGCGGCGCCGCGCCGTCCGCCTGCTCCTCGCGGCGCGCACGGGGCGCCACCTGGTGTTCGACGGCGTCACGCTGCGGCGCTGGCGCCGAGCGAGGCTCATCGACCCGATGCCGCTCGCGGCCGACGGCGAGCCGCTCGGGACGACGACCGCCCGCCTCACCGTCCTGCCGGGAGCGCTCGCGGTCGCGACCGCCATCGAGGGCTGAGCGATGGCTGCCGCCTCCGTCGCTCTCCCGGCGCCGCGCGCGACACGGTCGCGTCCGAGCGGGCTGCTGTTCCTCTCGAGCTTCGCCGCGGCAGCCGTGGGCTTCGGCGCGGCGCGCGCGCTCGCGACCACGTACCTCCCCGTCCTTCTGGAGCGCATCGAGGACGCCCCGATCCTCATCGGCGTCGTGATGCTCGTCAACGCGGCCTCCGGCTTCGCCGTGCCGCTCGTGGCGGGCGTCGTCGTGGACCGCCGTGAACCGGGACGCCTCGGCCGGCGCGGCGGCCTGCTGCTGATCGGCGCGGCGATCACCGCCGGCGGCCTCCTGGCCACCGCGACGGGCACGGAGAGCTCCTACCTCCTGCTGACGCTGACCGCCGCGGCGATCTACACGGGACTCAACGTCGCCACCACGGCGCACCGTGCGGTCGTCGCCGACGCCTTCGGCTACGACGAGCGGCCCCGCGTCACGAGCGCGCAGGAGCTCGCCGCGCTTGCCGGCGGCCTCGTCGGCACCGTCACGGGCGGCGTGCTGATCGACGCGTCCGCGCCGACCGCCTTCGCGATCATCGCCGTGGTCGTGCTGCTCGGCGCCGTGCCGACGCTGCGCCTGCGGACGGTCCGCGAGGCAGGGGCGACGATCGAGGCCGACGAGCGGCCCGCGCGCCGGCAGCTCGCCGAGATCGCGCGGCTTCCCGGCGCGCGCGAGGTGCTCGCCGCTCAGGTCCTCTGGGTGATCGCCTACGCCGCGCTGCCGACGTTCCTGATCCTCTACGCCGACGACCAGCTCGGTCTCGCGACGGCGCCCGCGAGCGCGCTCGTGGTCGCGTTCGGCGCGCTGACGGGCGTCGGCACGCTGGTCGCCGGGCGGCTGCGCGGCGACGGCGTGCAGCGCGGGCTGATGGTCGGCGTCGCGATGCTCGGGCTCGGCGGGCTCGCCGTCGTGCCGGCCGGCTCGCTCGCGGCGGCCGCAGTGCCCTTCGGGGCCGTCGCGTTCGGAGCCGGGATGGCGACGGCGCTCGGCTATCCGTACTTCACGCGCTTCGTCGGGCGCCAGCAGGCGGGCCGCGCCGCTGGCGTGTTCTTCTCCGTGCGCTCGATCGGGTCGGCGATCGCGCTGCCGCTCGCCGGCGGCGTGGCGCAGGTCGGCGGCTATCGGTGGATCTGGGTGCTGGGCGCGGGCGGGCTGGCCGCCCTGCTGCCGTTGTCGATCGCCGCGCGGCTCGGGCGCCACGCCGTCCTTGCGACGGCCGTGCCGCGCCCGCCGCTGCGGAGCGTCGGCGTGATCGTGCCCTACCTGGCCTCGGAGAGGGTGGAGGAGATCGCTCGGCGTGCGGCCGCCCAGCCGGGCGTTGCGGCCGTCGTTGTGGTGGACGACGGCGCGCCGCTCGCGCTGGGCGCCGCCGCCGACGCGCTGGCTGCGGCGGAGCCGCACATCCTCTCGGTGCGTCCCGGCCGTCACCAGGGCAAGGGCGGCGCGGTGGCCAGCGGACTTCTCGCGCTGCGGGACGCGCTGCCCGACATGGACGCGGTCGCGGTCGTCGACTCCGACGGCCAGCACCCGCCGGAGCGCCTGCCGGCGTTCCTCGAGGCGGCAGGCGATGCCGACGTGGTCATCGGCGCACGTGTCGACCGCGCCGGCGCCATGCCCGCCGCGCGGCGGCTTGCCAACGCGGCATCGAGCGCCGCGCTGTCGCTCGTCGCCCGGCGCCGTCTGCCCGACACGCAGAACGGCATGCGCCTGTACCGCGTCGACGCGCTCGATCGCGTGCCGCTGGCCGATGGCGGCTACGACGCCGAGACGCGCCATCTCAAGGCGCTGCTGACCGCGCGCCAGGCCGTCGCGTGGGTGCCGATCCCGACGATCTACAACGGCGAGCCGAGTGGGTTCAGGCCCATCGTCGACTCCGTTCGCGTCCTGCGCGCCATCCTCGCCCGTCCGATGCTGCCCGCGGCGACGAGCCGATCGCGGTACGCGCGTTCACGCCCACGGCCGCCGAGCACGGCTACGAGACGGCGGGCTCCGTCGTGGAGACGAACACCGAGGACTGGCCGTTCCTCGTCGACTCGGTGAGCGCCGAGCTGCGCAGCCGCGGCCTCGGAATCCAGCGCGTGCTGCACCCGATCCTGGGCGTCGAGCGCGACGCCGGCGGCGCGATCACCGCCGTGCTGCACCCGCGCGAGGCATCGCGGCGCGAGTCGGTCATGCACTTCGACCTCGACCGCCGGCTCTCCGACGAGGAGCTCGCCGAGCTCGAGACCGCGCTGCGCGGCGTGCTCACCGACGTCCAGCGCTCCGTCCGCGACTTCCCGACGATGGCGGAGCGCGCCCGCCGGATGGTGCAGCTCGCGGGCGCCGGTGCTGCGCGATATGCCGACGACGAGGTCGACGAGACCGTCGCCTTCCTCGAG
>Ga0081539_10003834_pt1 | contig 17654 bp, 13 predicted proteins | sample TabmetS4T2R2_FD_71023 | JGI IMG/M metagenome (GOLD analysis project Ga0081539, IMG submission 71023) | Tabebuia heterophylla rhizosphere microbial communities from the University of Puerto Rico - S4T2R2 | ecosystem: Host-associated > Plants > Roots > Rhizosphere ...
CTCGCCCTCGGGCCGGACCACGAGCACCGCGGGCCGCCCGGCGGGCCGCCGGCGACGGACACGGACGCGTCGACGCCGCTCACCCGGCGCGAGCAGCAGGTCGCCGAGCTCGTCGCCCGCGGGCTGAGCAACCGCGAGATCGCGGCCGCGCTGGTCGTCTCCCAGCGGACCGCGGAGGCCCACGTCGGGAACATCCTCACGAAGCTGGGGTTCGGCACCCGCGCCCAGATCGCGGCGTGGGCCGCCGGGCGCCACCTCGCCGACTGACGGCGCCGGCCGAGGTCGAGGGGACCGGGGAACCGGAGCGGCGACCCGCACGGGGAGGGGCAAGGGTCATGGGAGGCGAACGGTGCCGCCGCACCGGCTCGGGCGAGGCGGACTCACCCGGGTTCCCCGGCACGCGCCGCGGAGGGGTGCGACGCGTCGGGCGGTCACCCGCCCGCTGGTCTCGGGACGGGCGACCGGCCGTTCCCGACAGGGGTTCGGCACCACAGAGACTGCCGAACGCCGGCGCTCGGCGAACCCCGAGAAATACCTAATCCGCGACCCCGGGCGTTCTCAGTACCGACGGCCGGCGGGCCGGAACACCGAGACGATCAGCTCGCGCAGCCGGGCGGTGAAGGCTGTGGCGGCGGCCACGTCGCCGGCGGACCAGCCCCCCCCGCCCCGGCGGTAGAGGCTCAAGGTGGCGGCCGTGTCGTCGTCCGGGGTGACCCGCAGCGCGATGACACCGGTCACGCCGGCGCCGGCGGCCAGCTCGCGCCAGCTGCCCCCGCGGTCCCAGCTCTCGACGTCGTCGACCTGCACCGTGCGGCAGTGGCAGAGCGCCTCGAAGCTTGGGCCTTCGCCGCCGGCGAACTGGACGGCGTCGAGCATCGCGGCGGCCGGGTGCGAGCCGGCGAACGTGGCCGGCGCGTTGTCGTGGACGACGCAGATCACCGCGGCGACGGCGCCGCTGATCGCGCCGACCGCCGCCCGGGCCACGGCGTCGAGGACGTCGGCGGGCCCGGCGCCGGCCGGGCCGAGGGTCGGTGGCCGGTCCTCGCAGAGGACGGGGCGGGGGTGGGGAACGTCGGGAATCGCGTCGTCACCGAACACGGAGTGCTCCCTGGCTCCGCGGGCGGCGCCGTGGCGCCACGCCCGCAGCGGCCGGTGACGGCATCGGGCTCAACCGCCCCGACCATCGTCGACATTACCCCACGTGCTCGGTCAGGCGCATAGGGTAGATGATGAGTGGGAGACCGTGCGCCGACCGGCCCGCGAGAGCGGCGGCGTCCGGCGAGGAGACGGGAGTCGACGTGCGCGACGTCGAGCGGCGGCCGGCGCAGCAGCCGGCCGCCACGCCGCCCGACCACGGCGCCCTCACGGACCTGGCCGCCCTGGCGGTCGCCGACGGCGACGTGCGGACCGTGCTGCGGCGCGTTGCCGAGCTGGCGGCCGGCGGCGTGCCCGGCGTCGACGCTGCGTCGGTCGCCGTGGGCGATCCCGCCGCGCCCGAGCTGCTCGCCACCTCGTCGACGCTCGCGCAGTCCGGGGACGGCGTCCAGCACATGACCGGCAGCGGGCCGGCGTTCGACGCGTACCGGTCGGGACGGCTCACAGCCACCGGCGACCTCTGCGGCGACCCGCGCTACCCGGCGCTCGCCCGCTGCACGCCCGCGGAGGTGCGCAGTGCCGTCGCGCTGCCCGTCGTGGCCACGGGCACGACGATCGGCGTCGTCATGCTCTACGCGCGCGACCGGGAGGCGCTCGGCGCGCCGGTCACCGCCGAGGCGGCCGCGCCGTTCGTCGCCGCGGCCGGCGCGCGGGTCCGTGACGCGCGGCTGGTCGCCGCCCTGGTCACGGAGCGGGACCAGCTCCAGGACGGGCTGCGCCACCGCGCCCCGATCGAGCAGGCCAAGGGCATGATCATGGCGCGGCAGGGCTGCGGCCCGGACGACGCGTTCCGCGTCCTGGTCCGGCTGAGCAACGTCGCGAACCGCAAGCTGCGGGACGTCGCGCGCGAGTACGTCGCGGACCCGCGCCCGCTCGCCGCCGGCGGCGCGCCGGTGCGGGGCCGGCGGCCGGGCGACCGGCCGGCCCGGCGGTAGGGGTTCGGGATGGGGCGACCGCGCGAGGACCGGTCGCGGCTGCCGGCCGACGTCAGCAGCTTCGTCGGGCGCAGCCACGAGGCCGCCGAGGTCCGGCGGCTGCTCGACGACTATCGGCTGGTGACGCTCACCGGGCCCGGCGGCGTCGGCAAGACCCGGCTCGGCCTGCGGGTGGCGGCGGGGCGGGCGGCGAGCGAGCCGGACGGCGTCCACCTCGTCGAGGTGGGTCGGCTGGGGGACCCGCGGCTGCTGGGCGACGCCGTCGTCCAGGCCCTGGGCCTGGTGGACCACTCGGCGCGGCCGCCGCTCGAGGGGCTCTCCGAGCACCTGGCCGACCGCCGCCTGCTGCTGGTGCTCGACGGCTGCGAGCACCTCGGCGGGGCCTGCGCCGACCTGGTGGGGCGGCTGCTGCGCGTGTCGCCGGGGCTCCGGGTGCTCGCCACCAGCCGGGAGCCGCTGCAGGTGTCGGGGGAGGCGCTGCTCGCCGTGCCGCCCGCGGCGCCGGACGACGCCGTCGAGCTCTTCGAGCAGCGGGCCCGGGCGGTGGTGCCGGACTTCCGCGTCACGGCGGAGAACCGCGACACCGTCGACCGCCTGTGCGAGCGGCTCGACCGCATCCCCCTGGCGATCGAGCTCGCCGCCGTCCGCCTGCGGGTGCTGTCGCCGGACCAGATCCTCGACCGTCTCGACGACCGGTTCCGGCTGCTCGCGCGCCCCACCCGGACCGACGGGCGGCACGCGACGCTGCTCGCGACGGTCGAGTGGAGCGCGCAGAGCTGCTCCCCGGCGGAGCTGGCGCTGTGGGCGCGGGCGTCGGTCTTCGTCGCCTCGTTCGACATCGACGCCGCGACGTACGTCTGCGCCGGACCGGACCTGCCCGCCGACCGGGTCGACGAAGCGCTCGCCGGCCTGGTGGACAAGTCCGTCGTCGGCGTCCGGCACGAGGCCCCGGGCGCGCGCTACGTCTGGCTGGACACGCTGCGGGACTACGGTGCCCGGCTGCTGGCCGACCGCGGCGACGACCCCGTGCTGCTGCGGCGCCGGCACCGCGACTGGTACCTGTCCCTCGCCCGCACCATTTCGCCGAGCTCGGGCGACGTTCCGGAGCCGGCCACCGTCGGCGGCCTGGAGCCGGCGAACCTCCGGGCGGCGCTGGACCACTGCTTCACCGAGCCGGGCGAGGCGCGCGCCGGCATGGAGCTGTCGACCGCGCTGCTCTTCGGCTGGCTGAACCGGGGGCTGCTGCGCGAGGGCCGGTACTGGCTCGAGCGCGCGCTCGCCGCCGACGGCGAGCCGAGCCCCGAGCGCGCCCGCGCGCTGTGGGCCTGCGCCTGGCTGGCGATCGAACAGGGGGACCTCACCGCGGCGGAGGACCTGCTCGCCCGGGCCCGGACCCTCGCCACGGAGCTGGCTGACGAGTCGGCGCTGGGCTGGGCGGTCGCGCTCGCCGGCTACGCGGCGCTGTTCGCCGGGGACCTGGGTCGGGCGCGGCCCCTGCTCGAGGAGGGCATGGCACGCCACCGGGCGATCGGGGACGTCCTGGGCGAGCTGGCGGCGTCGTCCGGCCTGGCCCAGACGACCTCCTACCTCGGCGACCCGGTGGCCCTGGCGGTCGTGGACGCCACGCTGACGCGTGCCGACGGATCCCGGCTGGCCGTCGTCCGGGCGACCGCCCTGCGCAACCGGGGGCTGGAGCTCCTGCGGCGGGGCGAGGTCGACCAGGCGACCGGGCAGCTGCGGCAGGCACTGCGCCTGTCGGTACGGTTGCACCGCCGGATGGGCCTCGCCACCTGCCTGGACCTCCTCGCCTGGACGGCGTCGGCCGGCGGCGACCACGACAGAGCCGCCCGGCTGGCCGGTGCCGCGCACGCCGCGCACCGGCGGATCGGCGCGACCAAGCCGGCGCCGCAGCGCGACCGCGAGCGGCACTTCGCCGCGCTCACCCGGACCGCGCTCGGCGAGCCGGAGTACGCGGCCGCGTTCGGCGAGGGGGAGGCGCTCGCCGAGGCGGACGCCGTCCGGTACGCCCTCGCGGAGGGGACGGCGGTGCCCGAGGCGGCGGCCGGATCGTCGCCCCTGTCGGCCCGCGAGGAGCAGGTCGCGACGCTCGTCACGGCGGGGTTGAGCGACCGGCAGATCGCCGCCGAGCTCGTCATCTCCCCGCGCACCGCGCAGGCGCACGTCGCGCGGATCCTGGCCAAGCTGGAGGTCTCCAACCGCGCCCAGATCGCCGCCTGGCGGACGCGGCGGTCCGCCGGGCGAAGCACCCGATAAGGGTCTCCGAACGCCGTCCCGGCGCGCTCATGGTCGGTCAGGAACCTGATGCGGCCGTGATCGGGAACGGGCCGCGTGACGCGTGATCCGCCGTTCGGGCGGCGCATTTCCGCCGGCGTCCGGCGTCCCGGATACTCCCGCCGCATGAGCGACGCATCCGTTGACCCGGCGGCGGTTCGTGACGTGGCGGCGGCTCGCCGGGCGGTCCTGGCGACGAGCATCGGCACCTTCGTGGAGGCCTTCGACCTCGCGCTGTACGGCTACTTCGCGGTGATCCTCGCCGGGCGGTTCTTCCCCGCCGACGACCCGGTGGCGGCACTGCTGGCCACCTTCGGGATCTTCGCGCTGGGGTTCGCGGCGCGACCGTTCGGCGGCATGTTCTTCGGCCACGTCGGGGACCGGCTGGGGCGCCGGACCGCCGTCGTCGGCTCGATCCTCCTGATGGCGGCCGCGACGCTGGCGATCTCGGTGCTGCCGACGTACGGACAGGTCGGGACCCTCGCCTCGGTGCTGCTGCTGGTGTGCCGGCTGCTGCAGGGCTTCTCGATCGGCGGCGAGGTCGCCGGCGGCAACGTCTTCGTCCTCGAGCACGCGACGCCGCGGTGGTCCGGCCGCGCCGTGGGGGCCAACCTGGCGGCCGGCACGCTGGGGCTGGCGGCGGCGTCCGCGCTCAGCCTGCTGCTGGCCACGGTCCTGGACGACGCGGCGCTGGCCGCCTGGGGCTGGCGGGTGCCGTTCGCGCTGGCGGCGCCGCTCGGCCTGGTCGGCGTCTACCTGCGGCTGCGCGTGTCCGACACCCCGGCGTTCCGGGCCCTGCGCGACGCGCCGGCCGCCGCCGCGTCGCCCCGGCGCTTTCCGCTCGGCCACGCGCTGCGCACGGCGTGGCGCGGGATGCTGGTCTTCGGCGGCTTCGCGGCGATGGTGCTGCTCGGCTCGTACCTGCTGGTCGGCTACCTGCCCAGCTACCTGACGAAGGTGGCCGGGCTCTCGACGTCGGAGACGTTCGCCGCCAACCTCGCCGCCGCCGCCGCGCTCGGCGGGGGCGCGCTGGTCGGCGGGTACCTGCTGGACCGCACGTCGCCGCGGGTCGCGGCCACCGTCTGCGCGGTCGGGGTGGTGGCCACCGTGCTGCCCGGGTTCCTCCTCGTCCAGCGCGGCACGCTCGGCGCCGCCGTGCTCGGCGAGACGGGCTGGGCGCTGTTCCTCGGCGTCGGCAACGTGGCCGGCGCGGCGCTGGCGCTGCACCTGTTCCCGGTGCCGATCCGGTACACGGCGACGGCGTTCGCGCTCAACGTCACCGGCGCGGTGTTCGCCGGCACCGGCCCGTACCTGTCCGCCTGGCTGGTGGACCGCACCGGCGACCCCGACGCCCCGGCGATCTACCTGACCGCCGTCGCGCTGGCCGGCCTGGCCGTGGCCGTGTCCGCGATCCGCACCCGGCCGGTGGCCGGGCGGGAGCCGGCGGTCGCCTCGGGCGAGCCCGAGGTCGCCTCCGGCGTCGCGCCGACGTAGCCGCCGTCCGGTGTCGCGACGTCGCCGCCGTCCGACCCCGCGCCGGGCAGGCCCAGCGGACGGCGGTAGGCGGGCAGCGGGCCCGCGGTGGCGAGGACGGCGGCGCACCGCGGCCGCGCCGCGCACGCACGGTCGGGGTGGGCGGCGTCGAGCCGGATGTTGCCGGTGAACTCGAGGCTGTGCGGGTCGCCGCACTCGTCCGCGGCGGGCGGCCAGGCGCCGGGGTAGGGCCGTCGCGCCAGCCACTCGGGGACGGTGTCGTCCCAGTGGTTCCGCTGGTAGCGGACGTGCCGCACCGGCCGGTCGCCCCATTCCTCGCTGCAGCCGCCGATCGAGGCGACGTAGCGGTAGACGACGTTGTCCCGCACCGTGACCCAGTTCGTGCTGTCGTCGGTGTAGACGCCGACGTTCCACTCGGTGCCGCCGTGGTCGGTCACCGCGTTGTCCGCCACGAGCGCGCCGTGGCGGTAGCCGGTGCCCTGCTCGCCGCGCAGGTAGATCCCGCCGCCGTCGATCAGCGCGGTGTTCGTGCGGAACACGCGGTTGCCGACGATGCGGTTGCCGTGCATGAGGCCGCGCACGTCGTCGCCGGTGCCGGACAGGATGCCGGTGTAAGGGACGTCGTTCACCTGGTTGTGCGCGATCAGCGTCTCCTGCGTCCCGGTGTCCCAGACGCCGGACGCCGCGTGGTACTCGGCGCCGACGCCGTGGATCCAGTTGTTCGTGACGCGGTTGCCGCGGCTGGTGCCCCGCGTGGCGGGCGGCGCGGTGCCCAGCAGGATGCCGCCGTCGGAGATGTCGGTGAACACGTTGCCGTCGACCAGGGTGTGGGAGCTGTCCCGGGTCAGCTCCAGCCCCTGCGCCCCGAGGTGGGTGAACCGGTTGCCGCTGATCGTGATCCGCTCCGCGGTGCGGAAGGCGACGTTGCCCGGCACCGTCAGCGTGCCCTCGACGTCGGGGCGCAGGTACATGCTCCAGGCGGCGGGGAACCCGGCGGGCTCGTTCGGGGCCAGCCACGTGGCGTGCGCGAAGGTGAGGCCGCGGAACGTGACGTCGTGCAGCGGCCGGCCGGCGCTCCCGGTGCCGCTGACCAGCGTCTCCAGCACCGGCGCGATGACCTCCGCGCGGCGCGGGTCGGCGCCGTCGCGCGGCCGGTAGCGGATCAGGTGGTGCCCGGGCCGGGAGCGGTCGAGATACCAGTCGCCGGGCTGGAGGAAGCTCGGCGAGTTCTCGACGTCGGTCGCCAGCGCGAGCGACTCGGTGCCGTAGAGCGACCCGGCGAGCGACCAGCACGGCTCGTCCATCGTGATGCGGGTCCGCCGGCCGGCGGCCGAGACGCCGGCGACGCCGCAGCGCCCCTCGACGTACCCGAGCCGGTAGACGACCTCGGCGTCCGCCGGCGCCGCCCAGGAGCGCGGGGCCGTGCTGGTGGTGAGGTAGCCGTGGCTCGTCAGCGTGAGCCGGCCCGGGATGCCGGCGCCGAGCGCCGGCCGCGGCGCCCGCCGGCCGGCCACGTACAGCTGCCGGGTCTCGAGCCCGCCGACGTCGGCGAGCCAGGTGCCCGGGTGCCGCCGATCGGGCCGCCAACCGGTGACGGCGCGGCCGCCGCTGAGCGTCACGCGCTCCTGGTGGCGCGTGCCGAACCCGTACGCCTGGTAGACCACGCGGTGGCCGTGCTGACCCGAGTCGCCGGCGGCGTCGGTCAGCCGGAACGGCCGGGCGAGCCAGTAGGTGCCGCCGTGCAGGTTGACGACGACGTCCGACGCCATCCCGGCGGTCCGCGCGCGGACCGCCCGCTGCGCGCCGTCGAGCGTCGCGAACGGCCGCTCGGCGGTGCCGGGCCACGCGTCGTCACCCCAGACGGCGACGTGGAGCTGCTGCGGCGGCGTCCCCGCGGCCGCGGGCAGCGCGGTGCCGGCGCCGAGCACCGCCGCGAGTACCAGTGCCGCTCCGGTGCGGCCTCGTCCGTTCGCCACGGTGGTTCCCCCTCGCCTCGACGACCTGCCGGCAGTCTCGGGGGCGCGCGAACGGCACCACATCACCCGAAGGTCGAGGGGGCAGGTTCGTAGGACGACGGGAACCGGTGGTCCACGTAGCCATGGGTAGGTACGCGACGAACCCCAGGGCGGCGGCAACCCGACCACTTGGCGGTGATCATGCAATTCCCGGACGCACCGACGCCGCGAAGCGAGCCCATGGCGCCCAGGTCGGCGTCCGGGAATTGCATGATCACCGCGTTCTACGAGGTGAGCACCTCAACGACGTGCATGATCACGCCCAAGGGCGAGGAGGGAGGGGAGCGGCGGGCGGGGCGGGGCGCGCCGGCGGCGCGCGTCAGCCCGTGGTCACCGGGCGCTGCGGGCTGCTGCTGCCGGGGCGGCCGTAAGCCTCGTCGCGGTCGCGCTTACGGTCACGGCGCGAGGCGGCGTTGCCCGCCGTCCGCAGGGCGCGTGACAGCCGCGTCGGGCCGTTCCGCCGCTCCAGCCGGCGGGCGGCGGCGCGCGCCACCACGCCGGCCAGCGGCACGAGGATGGCGAACAGCAGCCAGGTCCGCAGCCGGGTGGAGAGAAGGGCCCACATCGTCGACCTCCGCGATCGTCGTCCGTCCCCTCGAGCCTGCGGGCGTTCCCGGCGGGCGCCACTCGAGCCGTTCCCCCGGAGACCGGCGCGGCGCCCTCGCGCGGCCCGTACGATGACGCGGCTATGAGCCAGATGTCGGTCCTCGCGCGGGATCTCACCGACCCGGACCAGAACGCCGCCGTGCTCGACGCGGCATCCGCCCTGGTCGACGGCGCGCTCACCGCGGCCGACGTGGCGCGCGCGCACGGCCCCGCGGTGGCGGCGGAGGCGGCCGCGGTGGCGCGCTCGCGGCGGCGCCTCGCCGAGGTCGCCGAGGTCGCGGGGCCGGTGCACCTCACGGTGGTGTGGGCCATGTACGGCGAGACCGGTCGCATGGTGCCGCGCGCCGAGCACCCGCACGGCGAGGACTTCGTGCGCGCCAAGGCGGCGCAGCTCGACCGGCTCACCGCCGGCCTGCCCGGCGTCACCTGGAGCGTCGTCGCTTGCGACGACGGGTGCCCGGACCAGCCCCCCAGCGCCGACCTGATGGCGCGCATCGCCGCCGCCGAGGGCCACCCGGCCACCGGTCACCGCGGCGTGACCGTGCTGCGGCTGGCCGACGTCATCGCCGGCGACGACTCGCTCGGCCCCGCGTTCGACCGGCTCACCTCACCGGACGAGTCCCGCAAGGGCGGCTCGATCCTCGCCGGGCTCGCGGCGGCGGTGGGCCTGCTGCCCGGCCAGGCCCCCGCCGGCCCGGGCTCGGCCCCGGACCCGGCGGCCGGCGGCCGGCACGTCGTCTGTTACACCGACGCCGACCTCTCCGCGAACCTCGCGCAGCTCGGCTCGCTCGCGGCGCCGATCCTGGCGCGCGACGGCGTCGTCGGCGCGCTCGGCCAGCGGTACGGCATGCCCGGCGCCGTCCTGGTCCGCGCCGACGGGCCGTCCGAGGAGCCGCGCAGCACCGGCGACAAGCCCGACAAGCTCATCGTGCTGTTCCGGCACTTCGTCCGCGTGCTGCTGGTCCCGGACCTGGCGCACGTGCTCGACACGCAGGCCGGGTTCAAGGCGTTCGACGCCGCGGCGCTGCGCCCGGTGCTGCCGGACGTGGCGTCGTTCAACGAGACCTTCGACGTCGAGCTGCTGGTCCGCCTCGCGCAGCGCCACGGGCGCTCGTCGCTGGCGGTGGAGCCGATCGTGTTCACCGAGGACTTCGCCGCGACGAACTTCCCGTCCGTCGACCCCGGCGCCCGGCACCTCGCGATGGTCCACCAGGTCGTCGACCTCTACGACCGGCTGGTGGCGCCGGTCGCACCCGCCACCGGCGAGGCCGCCGAGCTGCTCGAGCTCGTGCGGACCCTCGACGAGGCGGGCTACGTCCGCCTGATCGAGGCGCTGCGCGCCGAGGACGTCGGCGACCCGAGCCTGTTCGACCGCCGCTGGCCGGTGCCGCACCTCCGCGACCTGGCCGGTGGGCGATGACAGACCACCGAAACCTGCATGATCAACACCGGGGGTGGGATGAGGAGGGGCTGCGGCTGCCCCACTAACCTGGTGTTGATCATGCAGGTTTCGGTGGCTCAGGCGGCGTCGAGCCAGATCCCCTTGCGGCGCAGGTACTTCCGGCGGCCTCGCCGGCCGATCGCCTCGGCCGGGCCGAGCAGCGGCGGCACAAGCCGGGCACGCACCCGGAGCAGGTGCTCGACCTGCTGGCGCAGGCCCTTCTCGGCGAGGACCCGGTGGTCCCGCCGCCGAAAGCCAGCCGGCGCGCTTCGCGGCACCCGTAGGGCGAGCAGCCGTAGGGGGTTACGAGGTGCCCGTTCGGCGCCGGGGTTCGCGGGCTTCGTAGGCGTCGATCATCGCGCCGAGCCGGTCCGCCTCGGCGTCGGTGATGCGGCCCAGCTGGTGCGCCGCCACGATCTCGTCCTTCGCGTGCTCGTAGTGCGCGCGGTTCGTGATCCGGCCGCGGCGCAGGATCTCGGCGAGCAGGTCCCGGCGCCGGTACGGGAGGTTCCGGCGCGCGACCTCGTCCCAGAAGTCCCGGGTCTCGGCGGCCGGCGCCTCGTTCCAGTACGTGAGGAAGTCGTGCTCGAGGTCCGCCAGCTGCGCCACCTTCCGGACGGCGCCCATCGCGGTCAGCTCGGCGGCGTGCGAGATCATCGACGCCCACGTCGGGCGGGGGCCGGCCGTCGCGCGCACCGACAGGGCGATCTCCATCGCGGCGAGCAGGTTCTCGGCGCGGGCGAGGAACGCCGTCGAAGTCGGCCGGGCCTCGGGGGCCTGCGCCTGGCGTTCCCGGTGGAACTCGGCGGAGGCGGCGAACACCAGGGCCATCGGGTCCGTGTCCCAGGCGGGCAGGGCCCGAAGCGCCGCCCGGACGCTCGCGATCCGCGCGTCCAGCCGTCGCTCCAGCTCGGGTCTCGCGCCGTCCGCCATGCGGCGAGGGTAGTGATCGCCGGCACCGTGCGGGCCGGACTTCTCAGCTGAAGCCGGGCCCGCACTCGTCGCCGACGGACTCCCCGACGGCGAGGGCGCGAGCCAGGCCATCGCTCGGCCCCTCGAGGTCGTGGGTGGTGAACCGGCAGGCGCGCAGCCACCGGACGAGCGGGTCGAGCCCGGGGTCGTCGGCGGGTGGCGGTCCGCGCCAGTCCGAGGGCGACAGCGGTCGGTCGACGAGGCGGCGCCACCGGTCGGGATCCGCGCGAGCCGCCCGGACTCCGGCGGCGAGCTCGCGCCAGTGCGGGATGACGGCGTGCAGCCGGTCGGCGCCGACGGCCCACTGCATCGCCTCGGCGGTGTCGACGGGCGCCGACTCGTCGAAGTCCACGTAGGCCAGCGCCTGCGGCACGGTGTCCAGGTCCCGGAGGACGTCGACGAGGTCGAACGCCCGCAGCGTCAGCCGCACCCACCGGCGGAAGGCGGCGAGCACCACGTCCTCGGGCAGGTCCAGCGCGTCGTCGCGGCAGAGGGCGACGAGCGGCGCCAGCTCGGCACGGGTGCGGGCCGAGAGGAACTCCTCCGCCACGACTGCCCAGTCGCCGCTGTTCCAGCGCGGGCTGGCCGGCCCCGAGAGCCACAGCGGGTCCGCGTCGCGATAGGCCGGAGCGTCCAGCGTGCGTGCCATGCCGGGTTCCGTGGCGATGTTCACGCCGCCGGCGGTGGATCACGGACACGCGGCGGGGGCCCGGCTACGTCAGGGACGACGGGAGCGCGAACACGCCGCGCGGGTCGTAGCGGCGGCGGATCTCGGCCAGCCGCTCCGCGACCGACGGCGACCAGGACCGCGGCGCCGGCTCGCCCGGGCGCTGCATGTTCGTGAAGTTCACCGTCGTCTCCGCCGCGCGCCACGGCGTCAGCTCGCCGACCAGGGCGGCCGCCGCGGCCGGCGTGACCGACCGGAAGAGGTCCGGCACCGGCAGCGAGACCAGGCCCAGCGCGAACGCGCCCTCGCGGCCGCCGACCGCCGACCCCTCCGGGACGTCGCGGGACGCCGCGGCGCCCAGGTGCCGCAGCTCGGCCGCCACGAACGGCGCGTCGGTGCCGGCGCCCAGGTGCGACAGCAGGACGTCGACCGCGGACTTGTCGAGGTGCGTGAGCATCGTGCCGGTGGTCCAGCTGGGGCCCGGTTCCGTCGGGTCGTTGTGGATGCGCGCCATCTCGGTCGCGGGCATCTCGGCCAGAGCGTCGAGGTACACCGGCGCCGCCGCGCGCAGCGGCGCGGCCAGCCGCTCGCCGTCCGCGGCGGACCCCGGGTAGGCGAAGCGGAGGCCGAGCAGGCGCCGCCCGCGGAACGGCTCCGGGACGACGTCGAGCGGCGGGAACCGGACGATCGCGACGCTCGTCGTCACCGACGGGTCGGCCGTCGCCGTCCAGTCGGCCCAGGTGCGCAGCGCGGCCTCGATGTGCTCCTCGGCGAAGAACAGCGCGCCGGCGTACAGCGGGTCCAGCTCTACGAGGCGCAGCCGGATCTCGGTGACGACGCCGAGCCCGTACTTGCCGCCGCGCAGCGCCCAGAAGAGGTCGGGGTGCGAGTCCGCGCTCGCCTCGACGAGCTCGCCGGCGCCGGTCACGACCGTGAAGCCGACCGCGTAGTCGGAGCTGAAGCCGTGGCTGCGGGCGAACGGGCCGAGCCCGCCGCCGAGCAGGTAGCCGGCCACGCCGACGGTCGCGGACGACCCCGGGACGGGGGCGAGCCCGTGCTCGCCGGCCGCCGCGATCACCGGCGCCCACTGCGCGCCGCCGCCGACCGTCGCCGTCCGCGACCCGGGGTCGACACGCACGGCGCCGAGCCGGCGCGTAACCACCAGCAGGCCGCCGGCGACGGCCGCGTGGGCACCGTGGCCCGTGTTCTGCACGCTGACGCTCAGACCGTGTTCTCGCGCGAAGGCCACGGACCGGACGACGTCGTCGGCGTCGGACGCCGTCACCACGAGGTCGGGGGTGTGCCGGATGTCCGTGTTGAAGGCGGCGGTCGCCGGCGCGAAGTCCGCGTCCTCGGGGACGTGGACGGCGCCGCTGACGAGGGGACGGGGGAGTGCTGAGGTCATGCGCTCCATCCTGGCTGGGGCGTCCGACAGTTTCGCGGGGTCACGACCGGCGTCACCACAGCGTGTCGAGGGCCTTGCGCAGCGCTTCCGCCGCGCCCGCGACCGCGGTCACCGAACCGGCACCCTCGGTGACGCGCGCCAGCAGCTCCGTCACCCGCGACCGTGCCGCCTCGGGCTGGGCGGGTTCCGGCCGCGCGAGCTCCGCCGCGGCCTCCTCGCCGGCCTCGACGGCGGCCGCCGGCAGCTCCGCGCGGTGCTCGGCCAGCGCGGCCACCAGCGCCTGGAGCAGCGGCGCGACGTCGGGGTGCGCCGCGGTCACGACGTCGCCGCCGGCGTTGACCGTGGCGCGGGCGCCGCGGCCGGCCGCCATCGCCGTCGAGGTGACGTTGCCGCCGCTGATCGAGATGCCGTCGTTGCGGTTCACTTCGTGACCCCTTCCTGGGCGGGCTGCTGCCGGATCGCCGCGCCGATCCGCGAGGCGAACGACTGCGCGCCCTGCCCGACCGCGACGCTCTCGGCGGTCACGTTGCCGCCGGAGACGATGAGCCCGTAGTTCAGGATCGCGGTCTGGCGCTCCTCGAGCTCGGACGTGTCGATCCCGCGCTCCCGCAGGAACCGCGCGATGCTCTCGAGCAGCTGGCGCTCCACGAGCTTCACCGTCATCTCCAGGTCCAGGCGCTGGAAGTACCGCCGGTAGGCCGTGCCCTGCGCGAGCTCCCGCAGGCTCGTGGTAGCGCCGTGGTTGACGCCGGCCCGCGCCCCGGCGCCGACGACGACGGGGGGCCGCGAGAGCTCACGGACGTCGGCCGCGGTGCCCTGCACGGCGGCCAGGACCACGGCCGGCGCGTCCAGGAGGGCGCCGCCGGCGGTCCGCAGCAGCTCGCCGCCGGACAACGGCACGATGCCCTGGCCGAGCGCGACGTACTCCGGCTTCGGCGGCAGCAGCAGGAAGTAGCGCGCCTCGCTGAAGAGCCCCGGCCCGGCGAGGGTGAAGTTGAGGTACACCGACAGCACGTACTCGCCGCTCCAGCCGAAGACGCGGATGCAGCGGTAGACGCGGTTCACGCGCTCCGGCGTGCGGACGAGCTCGCGCAGCGCCTCCGGCGCGATCTCGGTCCGCAGCCGCGCCGGTGGGCCTGTGTCGAGGAAGCGACGGTCGGCCGCCAGCTCCTCGCCGTCGACGTACAGCCGGTCCTCCACGCGCAGGCCCTCGATGCCGAGCCGCTGGAGGTCGTGGCGGATCGTGTCGTAGAGGTCCACGAGCTCGAACGCCTCGGGCACGAGCGGCTCGCCGCCGGCGCCCCGGGCGCCGCGCAGCACGCTCAGCGCGAACGACCACCCGCCGACCTCGCGACCGCTGCCGACGAACGGGAAGAAGCCGCCGTACGGCGTCACGTTGCCGCGCTCGAGCCGCTCGAGGGCCCGCACCCGGGACTCCTCCGCGGCGTCCAGCAACGGCGCCGGCTGCCGCACGAACGCCTCGCGCGACAGGCGGCGGCCCACGACCCCGTGGCGGGCGACGAACCGCTCCACCGCGACCGTGAGCCAGCCGAGCAGCAGCGTGAGCAGGAGGTACCGCACGATGCCGGCGTCCCGCCGGACGACGGCCGCGAACAGCTCCACCGGCACCACCAGCAGCAGGCAGGCGAGCACCGCGTCGCGGACGCGCTGGCGATGCCGGGCGACGAGGCAGTGCCGGACGACGAGCCCGAGGTCGATGCCGAGGGACGGCGCGATGGCGCGCGCCTCGTCGTCGATCACCTCGCGCATCGCCCGGCGCGCCAGGTGGCGGTCGAGGTGCATGGCGACGCACAGGTGCCGCGTGGCCTCCGAGCGCGAGTCGGCACCCCGCTCGTCCACCGCCGGCGGCTCCGGCCCGCGCGGCACGCCGGCACCCGCGACGAGCAGGCCGATCCCCAGCGCCGTGAGGGCCGCGGCCGCCAGCGCGACCGCGTCGGCCGACGCGACGAGCAGCCGGGTGACCTCCGTGCCGAGGAGGGCGTCGAACAGGTCCGCGTACGTGAGCGCCGTCGAGACGCCGAGCATCGTGAGCGCCGCGCCGCCGGCGAGCGGCGCGAGACGCCGGACGGCGCGCGCCAGCACCAGCGCGGCGGCCAGCAGGATCAGCAGCGGAAGGACGTACCAGAAGCGGAACTCGGGGGCCGCGATCAGGCACACCGCCGGAACCAGGGTCAGCACCGCGACCGCGGCCCCGACCCACGTGACGGCGGCCGGCACCGGCGGCACCGGACCGCTCGCGCCGCCGAAGCCGGCGGCGACACCGGCCGCGATCATCAGGATGGAGCCGAGCAGGCCGAGCTCCAGGCCCCGGCCGACGAAGCTCACGTCGAGGTCCACCGCCGAGCCGAACCCGGCCAGGTGGTTCGCGAAGCCGGCGAGCCCGAGCGTGGCCAGGGCGGCGGCCGCCGCCGTGCGCGCCGGGGTCGCGAGCGCGAGGGACAGGACGGCGCCGAGGATCGGCAGGAGGAACAGCATCAGCGGCGAGAGCTTGTCGCCGTGCAGCCAGTAGTCGTTCACCGACAGGTACTGGTTCAGGTACAGCGGCCGGCTGTTCGCGTACGCGACGAGGCCGGAGCTCGCCAGGCCGGCGGCGGCCAGCCACCCCGCGCGCGGCCGGCGCTGCCGCCCGGCGTCCGCGGGCACGTCGTCGCCGCCGTCCGGCACCGGTGATCCAGCCACGTGCGTCCCCCTCGCCGTCCGTGATCGGTGAATCCGACTCTAGGTCCGGAACCGGCACCGACAGGGCGAAACCGCGGAAAACCGCACAACACCGCCGTCCGCAGCCGTGCTCCGTCGTTTGCACGATCTGGCGCAGGCGCAGCGTCGGTTCCTTGAGCCGGCGCTGGGACAGGCGGTTCTGAACGGCGTCAAGCGCTTCCGTTGGCCGTGCCCCCGATGACGCGAGCCGCCGGGCTGTCCGTTCTGCCCGATCGCGCATTCGCCGCACGGTTCGGCGCGTGGTGCGGTACCCAAGACGCATGAGGATCCTCGTGGGGCTCACCGCCGTCCTGCTCGCCCTGACAGCCTGCTCTTCGGACGATCCGGCGCCGGCCCCCGGGTCCGGCGCCACGACGGCGACCACGGCCTCGGACGCCGGGGAGACGACCGGCGGCGCCGCCGGGTCCGGGGATGCCCAGGAGGCTCTCCGCAAGGTGGTCGACGCCGCCGTCGACGCCGCGAACCTCGCCGACCCCAGCCTGCTGACCGCGGTGCTCTGCGAGCCAGGCGGCCCGCAGAAGTCCACCCGGATCCCCGCCGGCGCGCTGGTGGAGCTCAAGGACTATCCGACGGCCGACGGCGACGAGGTCCAGGCGGACCTGGAGATCGCGGTCAAGGGCGAGTCGTCGCCCGGGAAGCTGGTCCTGTCCCGCAAGGGCGACGGGTGGTGCGTCGCCTGATCAGCCCCGGGGGACGTCGGGTCCGGTATCAATGGCTGCTGACCAGCAGCCTGACCCGAAGCCGGTGACGACCGTCCCGGTGACCCATCCAGTGCCCGGCGGGCTGCCGGCCGCCGCAACACCAGCCGCAGCCGACGCGCGACCCAGCACCAGGACGGTCGACCACAGTGTGCCTAGCGCGATGTGAACGCAGGCGAGGAAGACCCCGAAGAGCCGCGGTGACGCACCGGCCGGGGATGAACCGCGGCAGCAGCGCCGCGTAGCAGGCGCCCATCTTGGGGTTCAGCAGGTTCGTCAGCGCGCCGCGGCGGCACCCGGACCAGAAGCCGCCGGTGCCAGCACGAATGACGACACGGCAGCGACCGCGATCACGGGTTCCATCGTCCGCCGACCCGCGTCGGCGATCACTTCCGCCACCTCGCAGAACCGGCGGTCCGCGTCGATCGCGCTGGTGACCGTGGCCGTCTACCTGATGCACCGTAACGGGTTCAGCACCCACAGCCACCTGCTGCTGCGGCCGATGGTGACGTCGAACTGAGCGTGCGGAGCCGGGCGGGCCTGGCCGGCACCCACTCCGTCCTCGCCACCCTGCCGGCCCGGTCCTCACCATCGCGCTGAGCGTCGGGAGGTGACTCGCCCGCGCCGCCCGAGCGTCACCGCAGGTGGGCCGTCATCCCGCCCGGACGACGCGCCGGCCGGCGATGTCCCGGACGGTGAGATGCCGCCGCCTCCTGGCACCACCGAGCCGGGGTGGTGACGGGGACCGCTTCAGCCGCCGCAGGTGTCGAACGTGTCGAGGGTGTCGTTGTCGCTGATGAGCCGGCCGGTGCCGGTCTTCCTGAGGGTGAACCCGCCCAGGTCGCTCGGGCTGAGGCCGGACGTCACGTCGGGCCCGTCCCAGCCGCTGCACGTGTCGCCGAACTGGGCGCTGTCGCCGGCCACGACGACGCCGGGATACTCGCCGGACGGGTTGAGCTTCGCGGCGGCGAAGTGCTCCCGGGTGGGTGACCTCGGCGGCGACGATGTCGCGGTCGCGCAGTCCGGTGCCTGGTAGTTCTGCGCGAAGACCGCCGCGCCGCCGGCCGCGAACAGCCGGCACGCGCCGGCGCTGTCCTCCGCGGCGATCACCCGGACCGCGCCGTGAGAGCCGACTCCGGGCTGGACATCCCGGCCGGCTGAGCGGGCTCCCCCTAAGAATGCGACGCCTCCGGGGTATCCGAGCAAGCGCACGCGGTCACCGGCAGGCCTTTCAC
>Ga0081539_10003835_pt1 | contig 17653 bp, 13 predicted proteins | sample TabmetS4T2R2_FD_71023 | JGI IMG/M metagenome (GOLD analysis project Ga0081539, IMG submission 71023) | Tabebuia heterophylla rhizosphere microbial communities from the University of Puerto Rico - S4T2R2 | ecosystem: Host-associated > Plants > Roots > Rhizosphere ...
CCGCCTGCTGACCCTGGAACGCCAGGCCACCCACCGCGTGGTCCTGGCCCACGCCCTGGCGATGCGCCGGCGCCCGGACGACGCCTACCGCCAACTCCTGGCCGCCGAGCGCCTGAACCCCGAAGGCCTCCCACACGACATGCTCGCCCGAGAACTGGTCCGCTCCCTACTACGCCGCAAGGGCCGAAAACCAGCCGGCCTCCGCTCCCTGGCAACCCGCCTACACGTCGCAGATTGACTCGCGACGGCGTCGCGCTCTTCAGCACGAGCCAGGGTAGGTCTCGGGGAAGGTGATCGAGCCAACTGATCGGAGGCGGCGCTCCGATCGGCCTTCAAGAGTGGTTCCGACGAGGCGGCCAACTCCCAAACGATCATCACCAGACGCGAAGTCAATGTCCGATCTAGTTTCAGGTTGCGAGCGGCCAATGCGCTGACCTGTCGGTCGCAAGGTGAATCTGACCGAGGTTGGCTGGATGTGGTCAAACTTACTTTGCGGATTCGGTTGATCATGGCTGTGGGCGACGCTGGGCGTCAGCGAGGATGACAGGCCCAGAACAGTTGGTGGCCGCTGTCGTCTTCGGGCACGAACTCGTCGAACTCGATGAGCAGGCCGGGCCTGGGTGATCCACTGGCGGTGGGTGTCTGCGGCGCCGGCGCCGGCGCCCGCGACCTGGCGCCCGCCCCGGCCGCGTCGGACGTCTTTACCGGGAGCCCCGCAGCCCGGCCGCCATCCGGGCGGTTCGTGCCTGCTGGTACGGGCAGCCGAGCCGGGCGAAGGTGACCGCGAGGCGGACGAGTGTGTCACGGTCGCCAGTGGCGGCCGCGGCGGCGCGTTCGATCATGGCGGTTGCGATCGGGTTGTGGCGGGCGGCGTGACGGCTTCGCTCGATGCGGACTGCCGCATCGTCGTGGTGGTCGAGCACTGCGGCCTCCGCCCAGAGCGCGGCGTACCACGGCCGCCACGGCCCGGCGCCGAGGTGCTGGAACAGCTCGGGGGTGTCGATGTCGTCGGCGAGTAACCGCACGGCGGCGGCGGCGTGGTTGCGATGCAGCGCGAGCAAGCCATCGAACACCGCGGGCCAACCCAGCAGACGTCCGGCGAGTTGCTCGGAGTCGACGCCGAGGTCGATCGTCAGGCGGACCCAGGCCGCCCGACGGTCGTCGTCGCCGCGCATGCCATGCACCATCGCAACGGCGTAGGCCCCTCGGGCCAGGGCCGACGCGGCTGGTCGTCCCGCGCGCTCCCAACCGGCGAGGAAGCGTTCTCCGGTTCGGACCACGTCGTCAAAATGACCGGCCAGCGCGTCGACGAGCAGGCGCCAGCATGTGGCCAGGTGATCCTCGTCGCGGTAGAAGGGTAGACCGGCGAGTGTCGCCGCGTCGGCGGCGGCACCGGCCAGGTCGCCGGCAGCCAGGTCGACCTCGGCCGCCATGAGGAGGCCGTCGCCGAACTCGTACCCGCTGATTGGGCTGATCGTGACCGTGTCGAGCAATTCGAGCCGCCTGCGGGCGGTCCGCACCGCCTCGGCAATGTCGTTGTCGACGAGGTTGGCCAGGGTCAACAGGTCCAGGGCGATGCTGTGCGCGAGTCCGTCGCCGGCACGCTCGGCGAGCTCGACGACGCGTCGAGCGTCGCCGGGGGTGGGCCGTGGGACCCATGCTGCCGCCACCGCGATTGCTGCCTGGGCAAGCGGCGAACCGTCCGACAGGGCTCGGGCTTCGGCGACCAGCGCATCGGCCTCCGCTCGTGGGTGCGGCGTGGCCAGGATCCCCGGCGCGCGGTTGATGTACATCGCCATCGTCGCCAGATCCCGCACGGCGCCGGCCCGGTCGCCGGCCGACGCGGAGGCATCGGCCGCCATCCGGAACAGCCGCAGCGCGTCGTCGCCTACGAAACGGCTGGCGGCCGCACCAGCGGCCAACCTCAACTGGGTCGTTCGCTCGGTTGCCGTCGCGGCGAGTTCGGCGGCCTGCTCGAAACGCCGCTGTGCCTGCGCCTGCCGGCCCCGCAGGAACAGCAGACCGGCAAGCTCGGCGGCCAAGGCGGATGCCTGCGCCCGTCGGCTGTCGTCGCCGGCGGACCAGGCGAGCGCGATACCGGAATCGTCGACGATCCGGTCGAACCGGGCGCACCAGCCATCCTCGAGGTCGGCGGGGTCGGTCCGGCCGAGCGCGGCGAGAGCCTCGCGGCACCACCGCTCGTGGCCGGCCCGGATCTGGTCCAGCTCACCCGCCTCGGCCAGCCGCTCGATACCGTACTGGCGGATCATCTCCAATGCCCGGTACCTGGTCGGCTCGCCCCGCTCGACGACCAGGAGGCTGTGCTCGGCCAGGCGGGCCAACCCGTCGGTGATCTCCGCGCGCTCGCGGCCGGCGCCCGCGACGGCACGGGCCGCGTCGACGTCGAACCAGGAGGCGAACGCGGCGACGTCGCGCAGCAGCCCACGATCGGCGGATGGGAGCAGGTCGTAGCTCCAGCCGATCGCTGCTCGCAGCGAGCCGTGGCGGACGACGCCGGCCCTGCGGCCGGCGGTCAGGAGCCGCAGTCGCTGGTCGAGGCCGGACTCCAACCCGTCGAGGCCGAGCGCCGCGAACCGGGCTGCGGCCAATTCGATGGCCAGCGCGATGCCGTCCAGCGCGCGGCACAGCGCGGCCACGCGTCGGGGGTCTGGCGGCGTGGGATCGCCCGTCGCGGCGGCCACCCGGGCGGCGAACAGGTCGACCGCGTCGCCGCCGCCGCCAAGGACCGACAGCCCCGGTACGACGTACACCCGCTCGTATGCAAGGAGGAGTCGGGTCCGGCTGGTCGCCAGCACGGTGACCTCTGGACATCCAGCGATGATCCGCTCGACGCAGGCCCGGACGCCGTCGAGCACGTGCTCGCAGTTGTCGAGGACGAGCAGCGCGTCGCTGGTAGCGAGCGAGGCGACAACTGCGCGGTCGATCGAGGCGGTTCGCTGCTCAGCAACGCCGACGGTCTCGGCGACCGCCGCGGTGACCATCGCCGGGTCCGTCACGTGGATCAGATCCACGAACCACACCCCCTCGCCACGGGTCGGGGCGACCTCGGCGGCTACGCTGAGCGCGAGTCGGGTCTTGCCGACGCCGCCCGGGCCGGTCGCGGTCACCAGGCGATGCTCGGCCAGCGCCGCGGTCAGCGCTGCCCGCTCGCCCGTACGGCCGATGAACGCGGTGACCGGTGTGGGCAGGCCGTGACGGCCGGATTTGACCAGGAGGCCGGGCATGGCCTCGGCGTGCCGGGCCAGGCTGCGGCGATCGGGGAGTTGCAGCTTTCGCAGCATCGCGGACACGTGGCTCTCGACGGTGCGCACCGAGATGAACAGCGCCTCCGCGATCTGCGCGTTTGTCAGGTGCCGGGCAATGAGGGCAAGGACCTCCGCCTCCCTAGCCGTGAACTCCTCGCTCCTGGCGGGACCCACCGTCGTCACGCCGTCCAGTGTCGCGCCCATGCCGTCCGTGCTGAACACGGGTGTCGCGGATCCGTGCCGGACACGGAAGCGCCGCCGGTCCCCGCCCGCCGAAACCTCGTCTGGCCCGCGAGTTTCGCCGCGGCGGATCAACCACAGGTGAGGAGCACTTCCATGACCACCTCCGACGCCGACCACCCGCCGGTGCTGGTCGGCTCGACAGCGGCCCGACGCCGGTCGAATACCTCCTGCACGCCTTCGCCGCCTGCCTCACCGCGGGCATCGCCTACGCATCGGCCGTCGCCGTCACACCGAACATTCTTCGGCATCGATCACCCGAACCTTGGCAGCGACTCGCAAAGTGATCCTTACCCTCGCAAGATCACTCGCAACCTAGGCCTGACGTTCGCAACCTTCGTCGATACAGGACAGTCAAGATCACCTAGAGGTAGGGCAAACGGTACAAAATTTGCGACGGGACATATGGAGGTGTCGCTGACGCAACACCTCCCAGGATGCGGCGCGGGGAGGCGCTGCTCCCGCCCCGCCAAGGTCCCGCGACTCTGCCGGAACAACTCTCCGGCGCGCATCGTCGTCGGGTTGACCGCTCATAGCCGATGGGCAGTAAGTCGCTCGAGGCTGTCAGTCCACCTCGGTAGCCTTCCTGCTGTGCCTGTAGACGCTTCGCCCGACGAGCCCGATGAGAACGAGCGTCGCGAGCTCACGCCCGGGGAGCGGGAGAACTTGCGCCCCCTGGCAGAGAGCATGCAGGGCTTCTCCATGCCGAAGTTTGACTTTCAGATCCCCAACATCGTAAACACGGGTGCCTTCGCCAAGCTCCGCACCTTCGCGCTCCCGGAGTCCACGCCAAGGAGCTTCTCGGTTCTTGCGGCACAGCAGACGCGAATTCTCGACTCACTCAAGCCTTTGCACGACATTCAGGATACTTGGAAGAAGCAGTTCCACCTTATCGATAGCGACTTCTTCAAGACCCACGCCGCCACGCAAGCGCAGTTCTCCAAGCTGGGCGCGGACCTGACAAGGACCCTCGACTTCGGCATCAGCGACTCCCTTGCCAAGATCGCGCAGCAGTTCGCCGCGCAACAGTCTTCGTGGCTCAAGACGCTTGGACCGACACTTGAACGGTTGAGGGAGGGTTTCTACCCACCCAACCTTCGTGAGATTGAAGACCTTGGGTTCGAGGACGTGGAAAAGGTTGTTATGGCGGACGGTATCGCCCTCTACGGGGTGCCCCGGACCTCCATCGCAGAGGCGCTCATCCGGGCCGAAGGCGCGGCCAAGCGCCGTGAGATTATCGGCCGTCGCTGGAAGGCCATTTCCACGGACTGTCGGGAGACGGTTGAGGCGTTCGAGTCGAAGGCCGTCGAACCTTATGTCTCCTCCGCGCTGGCGACGTTGGACGCGTTCGACGGCGGCCATAGCGCCGCCGCTCAGGCTCTGGCAGGCTCGCTTATCGACAGTCTGCTCACTGCCTTTTTCGGCAAGAATCGCTATCAGTACACTCCCGATAAGAAGGGTAAGCGAACCACGAAGGCCTACGAAGAATTCACGATTAGACAGTTCGTGGCCTTCGCGCCCACGTGGCAGGCATATCAGCAGTTTTGGGTGGACGACGGAGACGTCGTTCCGACCGCGTTCAGTCGCAATGCCACCGCCCACACAGTGAGCCCGCGCCAGTTCAACCGCCGCAACGCCGTGCAGGCTTACTCTTCGCCACGAGCCTTCTCTATTTCTTGGATGAGCAGGCTTCACAGCGAGAGGCGGCCTGACTAGAAGCGGAGGGAATCTGGTCAGATCGTCGATCCGAAACTAGCCGCAGATAGCGTGAGCCGCCCCATCGCTTTCGCGGGGTTCAGCCCCGCCTCTGCGCCTGGTCGCGCGTCCTGCCTGTTGCGTGGATGGCCCGCCGGGCGGGCTGGGTTCCGAGGCGGGGGTTTCCAGTCGGAATGGATCTTGTGGTGCGCACAAGGTGCGCACGGACGACGGGGGAGTTGCCGTCAGCCGCCGGACTGGGTGTCATAGCGCGGTCCGCTGAGTTGCGCAAACGCGTCGCGGCGGCAACGGCTGACAGGCGCTGGCAGTGGGTTGCGGCGCTTACACCGCGGGAGTCGCCGGTTCAAGTCCGGCCGGGCCCACAAGCGCAGCCTGCGGCCTCGGGTGCCCAGCAGGGCGTCCCCGGGCGTCTCCTGGTGGACCGGCGCCGGGTGGTCAGGAGCCGGTCGCGCGGGGAGCGGGCCGGGGCGCCGAGACGGAGTTCGAGGTGGCGGCTCGCGGCGCGGTCGGCGGGACGAGAGCCGACCGCACGCCCGGGGCGACGAGTCTGTGGAAGATCTGGTCGATCTCGTCGGGGGTCTTCTCCGGGGCGGTGTCGAGCCAGCTGGTCATGACCGCCAGGAACGCTCCGACGACGTAGGCGACCAGGATGTCGTCGGGGGGGCCCGCGCCATGCCGGGTAAACGCGGCGAGCTCGGCGCGGACGGAGTCGCCCAGAATCTGCTGGAGGGGGCCGAGGACCGGTCCGGAGTCGGGGCGGGCGACGAGCGCGTGGACGAGGCGCTGCTGGTCGCGGGCGTGCTCGAACATCGGGAGGCTGAATCGGAACAGTCGCGCCCGTCCCCGGGGAGGGGCGACAGGTCGCTCCAGCTCGCTTCGCAGCTCCTCGAAACCGCTGCGCAACAGGGCGTTCTTGTCGGTGAAGTGGCTGTAGAAGGTGGACCTGCCGACGTCGGCGCGATCGATGATGTCCTGCACGCTGACGGCGTCGTACCCCTTCTCGACCATGAGGGCGAGCAGGGCGTCGTGCAGGGCCCGGCGGGTGCGGCGGACCCGGCGGTCCGGCTCCGGTCTCATCTTTTCAGCCCCGTTCCCGTACTGGTTCGGCCCCGGCTGTTCAGTTCGGCTCAGTCGGGGAAGATCTGCGGATTGACCCGGGGTCCTCCGTGAACTGATGCTCGTTTTATGAACAGGATGTTCAGCAACGAACATACCGTACGGTCCACTGGCTACGCCACGGTCGCGGCCCAGGCCGGGGGAAACCCGGCGGACGTGTCGATCCTCGCGCTGCGCGACCTGGCGAAGTCGTACCTTACGCCGGCCGGTGAGTTCACCGCGTTGGCCGGCATCGACCTCGACGTGCGTCGGGGCGAGCTCGTCGCCGTCGTGGGCCGGTCCGGCAGCGGGAAGACCACGCTGCTGAATCTGCTCGCCGGAATCGACACGCCCACCGCTGGGCAGATCACCGTCGCCGGTGTCGCCGTACATGCGCTGCGCGGTTCGCGGCTGGCGGCGTGGCGGGGGCGCAACATCGGTTTGGTCTTCCAGTTCTTCCAGCTGCTGCCGACGTTGACGGTGGCCGAGAACGTCATGCTGCCGATGGACTTCTGCGCCACCTGGCCGGCCCGAGAGCGGCGCTCGCGCGCACTGGACCTGCTCCGGCGCATCGGCATCGGCGAGCAGGCCGACAAGCTCCCGTCGGCCCTGTCCGGAGGCCAACAGCAGCGCGCCGCCATAGCCCGGGCGCTGGCCAACGACCCACCGGTGGTGCTCGCCGACGAGCCCACCGGCAACCTCGACTCGCGCACCAGCGACGCCGTGCTGGAGCTGTTCGCCACTCTCGCCGCCGAGGGCCGCACGGTCGTGATGGTGACGCACGAGCGAGAGGTCTTCCGGTACGCCACCCGCCAGGTCACCCTTGCCGACGGGCGGATCACCGCCGACACCGGCGTCGGTGCCGGCGCCGGGCCCGCTCGGACGGCGCCGTCTGCCGGCGGTGCCCGATGACCCGGCTGCGCCTGCGCAAGCTCCGCCGCGACGTCTGGGCCACCCGGGCCCGCATCGCGATGATGGTGGTCGCGATCGCGGTGAGCATCCTCGCCGTCGGTGCGTTTCTCAGCTCCCGGGCGATCCTGGGCCGGGAGATCGAACGGAACTACCTGGAGACCCGGCCTGCGTCGGCCACCTTGCACCTGCCCGGTGGAGCCGGCCCCGCGGCCGTGGCCGCGGCCCGGGCCCAGCCCGGAGTCCTCGACGCCACCGCACGCGGTTCCCACGTCACCCGAGTCAAGGTCGACGGCGGACCGGAGCGGACCCTGGTGCTCTTCGCCGCCGACCCGGCCGATCCTCAGCGGATCGCCACCGTACGGGTCGAGCAGGGCGTGCTCCCGCCGCCGGTGGGCGGACTGCTGCTGGAACGCACCGCCCTGGCGTACCTCGGCGTGCGTCCCGGCGACAGCGTCCTGGTGTACGGCGCGGACGGCGGCACGGTGCGGGTGACCGTCGCCGGGTCGGTGCACGACGGCGGAGTCGCGCCGGCCGAACAGGAACGCACCGTCTACGGCTACCTCAGCCTGGCCGGGCTCGCCGCGCTCGGCGGCTCCGTGACGCCCACCGATCTCAAGATCGTGGTCGGCGACGGGTCCGGGCCCAGCGGGGACCGGGCGACCGTCGAGCGCACCGCCCAGCGGGTCGCGGCCGCCCTGGCCGCCCGCGGCGTGTCGGTGGACCGCATCGACGTGCCGCCTCCGCTGCGCCATCCCCATCAGGGACAGATGGTCACCGTCGGATTCGTCCTGCTGGCCTTCGGCCTCACCGCGCTGCTGCTCAGCTCCGTCCTGGTCGCCACCATGCTCGGCGGGATGCTGACGGCACAGATCCGCCAGATCGGCGCGATGAAGGCCGTCGGCGCAGGCACTGGACAGATCCTCGCCATGTACCTGACCCTCGCAGCGTTCATCGCCGTCGTCGCCACCGCCCTCGCCGTGGCCCCGGCAACGTTGCTCGGCCGGCTGCTGGCCGGGCAGGGTGGCCGCCTGCTCAACCTCGACCTGGGCAGCCGGGCCGTCCCCGCCTGGGTGTACGCCGTCGAGGTCGGCGCCGGTGTCGGCGTCCCACTGCTCGTCGCACTCGTCCCGCTGCTGCGCGGCAGCCGCATCACGGTCCGCGCGGCCATCGACGACCACGGCGCCGACGCCGGCAGCGTGGGCGGCACCCGGGCCGGCCGATGGCTCGGCCGGCTGCGAGGTGCCGGCCGAACCCAGTCGATGGCGCTGCGGAACATGTTCCGTCGCCGGGGCCGCCTCGCCCTCACGCTGGCCCTGCTGGCCACTGCCGGATCGATGTTCCTCACCGGTCTCAACACCGCCGCAGGCTGGACCGCACTCGCCGCCGACGGCATCGCCAACCGCGCCTACGACCTCGAGATCCAGCTCAACCGGCCGGTTCCCGCCGACACGCTCACCGGCGTGGCTCGGAAGGTTCGGGGTGTCGTCACCGCCCAGGCATGGAGCAGGCAGGCCATCACCGCCACCGCGCCGGCCGGAGTGGACGTCGCTCGCGTCTACCCCGACGACGCCCACGGCAGCTTCACCCTCTTGGCCCCACCCGCCGACACGACCCTCATCGACCCGCCCCTACGAGCGGGGCGCTGGCTACGCCCGGACGACAGGAACGCCGTGGTCCTCAACACGCTGGTCCCGGCACAGCACATCCCCGGCGCCGCCGTCGGCGACACCGTGACCCTCACGGTGGACGGCCGTGCAACCAGCTGGCGGGTCGTCGGGATCATCTCCGACTTCGGCAGCCTCGCCACCGCGTACGTCACCGACCGCGAGTACGCCCAGGTCACTGGCCACGCCGGCGAGGCGGGCATGCTGCGCATCGTCACCGACCGCCACGACCGCCAACGCCGCCAGGCTGTCCTCGCCCAGGTGGAGAAGGCGCTCGCGGACAACGACATCGGCATCGAGCAGAACATCGTCATCGACGAGCTACGCGCCGCGCTCGACGGCCACGTCCTCGTGCTCGCCGACGCGCTGATCGCCATCGCCGTCGTCATGGGCTTCGTCGGCCTGCTCGGACTGGCCTCCACCATGACGACCAACGTCACCGAGCGGACCCGGGAGTTCGCCGTCATGCGCGCCATCGGTGCGACCAACCCGGCCGTACGCGGCGTCGTCACCACCGAAGGCGTCCTGATCGCGGCGCTCAGCATCGTCCTGGCCGTCCTGGCCGCCCTGCCGATGACCAAGGTCTTCGGCGACTTCATCGGCACCCGGGCCTTCGCCCAGACGCTGCCGATGCAGTTCTCCGGCCAGGCCCTGCTGCTGTGGACCGTCGTGGCCCTCGCCGGTGCCGCCGCGGCCACCAGCCTGGCCGCCCGCCGCGCCGCCGGCCTGACCGTTCGCGAAGCCCTCACCACGCTCTAGGAAGGACCACCCATGACACGCCCCCGCAAGATCCTCCTCACGGTGCTCCTCGTCATCGCGATCATGGCGACGATCCACTTCACCATCAACGGACTCCCGTCCCTGGACTCCTTCAACCCGCACGCCTGAGCCGCCGTGTCGAAGGTGCGCCGGGCCGGCCGGTGTTCTGGTGAACCAGCGCGATCGGACGGTCCACCCGCGGAACAGGTCCGCCGACACCTCGTAGAACGCGGTGATCATGCACGATAGGAACGCCGGCGGCGGCGCGCGGGTTCGCCTTGCGCCGAGGGGGCGTTCCCATCGTGCATGATCACCGCCAAGGTCTTGCGCCGCAGCCCCACGTCGTGCGAGCCGGTCGCCCGGCGCCGCCCTCCGGCGAGCCCGGTCGCCCGGGTCAGTGTCTCCTGGACGAGGTAGAGGCCCAGGGCCGCGCCGGCCACGACCCCGGTGCGCAGCAGCGCTCGCCGATCCAGGTCGGCCACCCGGGCCCGCATCGGTCGGGTCACCAGATGCCGGATGAGCAACGCGATCACGGCGAACCCGATCACCCCGTGCGCGCGAGCGAACCAGCCGTTCCACAGGTCACCGACCGCCCACGAGGCCAGGCCGGTCCCGATGACGGCCACCAGGAGCAGCTTGAGGACCACGTTCACCTGCGGCGGCCGCAGCCTGCCGGGAAGCCGGTTCAGCCCAGGACGAGGGCGAGCACCAGCGCGAGGAGGACCACGCTCTGCGCGCTGTGGACGGCGATGCCGATCAGGGCGCTGCGGTACCGGCGCGCCGGGTAGCTGATGGCGAGGGTATCGACGAGCGCGCCCGGGATCACCCAGGGCATGTGCAGGTGGTAGATCGCGAACAGGACGCCGTTGACCGCCCAGTCGGCGCGGCCGAACGCCGCCTGCATCCGCGGCAGGAGCCAGCCGCGGAACAGGAGCTCCTCGCCGAGAACGGTGTTGAACAGCATCGTCGTGGCGAGGACGGCGACCCACAGCCAGCTGCCCTCGAGGAGCCCGCGGCCGACCGCCGAGTCGAGGAAGTCCGGAAGGTGGCGGCCCGCCGGAGGCCGGGCCATCGGGACGAGCTCTTCGGCCGCGAACAGGACCAGGAGCGGCAGCAGCAGCAGCCAGAGCCGGCCGCCGCGGCGACCGGTGCGCGGGCTGCGCGGCGCGCGGAGCCACAGGGCCTCACGGACGACCTGCCAGCGCCACGTCCCCTGCTCGCGCCGGAGCAGGATCACGACGAGCACGAACTGCCAGATCAGGCCGGCGGCCAAGCTGCAGATGAGTGACCGGGCCAGCGGCGCGGGCCCGTCGAGGGATCTCGCCGCGAGCGGGGCCACCACCCAGGCCAGCGCGGCCATCGGCAGCGCCGCGGCTGCCCAGACGCCGAGCACTCCGGCCCGGCTGTACTGCGAGACGACCACCTCGGGCGCCTCCGGGGCGACTCGCGATCGGGTCACGGCCATGACGAACAACTCCATTCGGGATCTGGACGCGGCCGGGATCCGGCCTGCCGCAGCAGGATCGGTGGCCGCGGGGGGCGCCGGCGTCGGCCCGTCGGACGGTCACGCGTCGGTCCCGCGCCGGACGCCGGCGTCATCCTCGAGACGGACGCCGCGATGGTCGCCGCGGCGTAGCGTCGCGGGCATGGCCGACGAACCCGCCACCGGCGAGCCGGGTCGCGGCGTCCCGGCCCCGGCCGGTCCCGAGGCGGCGCCGCGACTCGCCGTCCCGTGGGTCCCGGTCGGTGCCGGGCCGTGGGCGCTCACCCTCGTGGTGGCCGTGCTCGCACTCGCCACCCTGGTCGAGGATCTGCTCCGGCCCACCGTCGTCATCGCCGGTGTCGCTCACGACCGCGGGCCCGAGGCGACGATCGCGGCCGCGCTCGCGGTCACCGTCGCGATCGTCGCGCTGCGCCGGCGGATCGGGCCGCCGGCGCCGCTCGCCGCGGTCGCCGCGCTCGGCGCGGCGGCGGTGCAGGCGCGCGTCTGGCTGCTCGAGTCGCCGTTCGTCTTCCTGCTCGCGATGCTGCTCTGCGGCCTGTGCGGGTACGAGGCGAGCCGCGCGCACCGCCTGGCCGCGCTGCCGGTGCTCTGGACCGTCGCCGGCATCGCCGAGTGGGGCGAGCCGCATCGCGCCTGGGTCAACGTGTTCCTCGTCGCCGGCTACATGACCCTGGCCTGGGGCTGCGGCCGGATCGCGCGGCGATCGGCCGCGCAGATCCGCTCCGCCCGCGAGCAGGCCGAGGCGGCCGAGCGCGCCGTCCAGGAGGAGCGGCGACGGATCGCGCGGGAGCTGCACGACATCGTCGCGCACTCGGTCTCGGTGATGACGGTCCAGGCCGGCGCCGTCCGCCGCCACCTGCAGCCCGACCAGGTGCGGGAGCGCGACGCGCTCGCCTCGATCGAGGCGACCGGCCGCGACTCCCTCGCCGAGATGCGCCGGCTGGTCGGTCTGTTGAGGAACGACGCCGCGCCCGCCTACGGGCCGCAGCCCGGGCTGGCCGAGCTGGACGGGCTGGTCGCGACGATGTCGGACGCCGGGCTGCCGGTCGGGGTCAGCGTGGAGGGCCGGCCGCGGCCGCTCACGCCGGGCAAGGACCTGACGGCGTTCCGGGTCGTCCAGGAGGCGCTGACCAACGCCCTGCGGCACGCCGGCCGCGCCACCGCGCGCGTGACGCTGCACTGGTCACCGGCCGAACTGCTGATCGAGGTGAGGGACGACGGGCGCGGCGAGCACCGGGGGGTCGGCGGGCACGGCCAGGCAGGCATGCGCGAGCGCCTCGAGCTGTACGGCGGCACCCTGGACAGCGGTCCGGCGCCCGGCGGCGGGTACGTCGTCCGCGCCCGGCTCCCGCTGGAGGCGACGCCGTGAGCGGCCGCCTGCGGGTGCTCGTCGTGGACGACCAGCCGCTGATCCGCAACGGGCTGCGGATGGCGCTGGAGGTGGAGCCGGACCTCGACGTGGTCGGCGAGGCCGCCGACGGGCTCGCCGCGGTCGCCCTGGCCACGGAGCTCGCGCCGGACGTCGTCCTCATGGACATCCGGATGCCCGGCCTGGACGGCATCGAGGCCACCCGCCGGTTGCTCGGCAGCGGCCCGGAAGGCCCGCTCGACCACGTGCCACGAGTGCTGGTCCTCACCACGTTCGACCTCGACGAGTACGTCTACCAGGCGCTGCACGCCGGGGCGAGCGGCTTCGTGCTGAAGGACATCGCGCCCGAGGACCTGGCGGCGGCCATCCGGGTGGTGGCCCGCGGCGACCAGCTCCTCTCGCCGTCGATCACCCGGCGGCTCGTCGAGGCGTACGTCCGCACGCCGCCCACGCGGGCTCGGCCGCTGCCGCCGGAGGTCGAGCGCCTCACCCCACGGGAGCGGGAGATGGTGGGCCTCGTCGCGCGCGGCCTGTCGAACGCGGAGATCGCAGCCGCGGCGTACGTCGGCGAGCCGACCGTGAAGACCCACGTCGCCCGGATCCTCATGAAGCTCGGCCTCCGCGACCGGGTGCAGGTCGTCGTCTACGCCCACGAGCACCACCTGCTCTGACCACGACCCCCGGATGAGCGGTTCGCCTTCGCAAGCGGGCCGCGGGAACCGGGCGTCCCATCTGCGCCGAGTCGGCGCCGACCCCGGCCGTCGGCCTGGTGGAGCAACCGTCCGGTACCGGAGATCCGGCCCCGTCGGGGGCCGTACTGTTCGTGCATGGCGAGCGTACGTGCGACCGATCGACCGCGGCTGGTCGCGATTCGGGCCGGGGCCCTGTTCGACGGCGTGTCCAGCACTCTGGTGCCCGATCCGGTGCTCGTGATGGACGGTCCGGCCATCGTCTCGGTCGATCGTGCGATCGAACCGCCTCCAGGTGCCGAGGTGGTAGATCTCGCCGGCGCGACGCTGCTGCCGGGTCTGATCGATACGCACGTCCATCTGGCGTTCGACGGCAGCGCCGATCCCGTCGCCGCCCTTGCCAGACGGGACGACGGTGCGGCGCTCGAGGCGATGTCGGCGGCCGGGCGCGCCGCCCTTCGCGGCGGAGTCACCACGGTTCGTGACCTCGGCGATCGCGGGTACCTGTCCCTGGGTCTGCGCGGCGCTCGCGAGCTGCCCACGATCGTCGCGGCTGGGCCGCCGATCACCACGCCGGCGGGGCATTGCCACTTCCTCGGCGGCGAGACCGAGCCGACGCCTGCGGCGCTGCGGGCCGCGGTGCGCGAGCGGGCCGAGCGTGGTGTCGACGTCGTCAAGGTGATGGCCAGCGGCGGGACGATGACCCCGGGTACCCGCCAGGAGGAACCCCAGTTCACCGCCGACCTGCTACGCGTCGTGGTCGACGAGGCGCACCGGCTCGGCCTGCCGGTCACCGCGCACGCCCACGGCACCGCCGCGATTCGCATGGGTGTCGAGGCCGGTGTGGACGGCATGGAACACGTCTCGTTCTGGAGCGCCGACGGCGTCGACGACCCCGGCGACCTCGTCGACCGGATCGCGGACAGCGGTGTGGTCGTGGGCATCACCGGTGGTGTCGCCCCGGTCCCGGGCGCCGAACCGCCGCCGGCGGTGGCGATGCGGTTGCCGCGCATCATCGCCAACCTCCGTCGGCTGTACGAAGCCGGTGCTCACCTCATCGTCGGTACCGACGCGGGCATCGGATTGCCCAAGCCGCACGACGTCCTCCGGTTCGCCCTCGCGCAGATCGCGATGATCGGCATCACGCCCGAGGTGGCACTGAGCCTCGCCACCTCGGGCGCCGCCGCGGCGTGCGGCCTCGGCGACGTCAAGGGACGGCTGGCGCCCGGGTTCGAGGCCGACGTCGTGGCCGTGGACGGCAACCCGCTCGCCGATCTTGCGGCACTCCACAGCATCCGCGCGGTGTTCGCCAGAGGCCTCCGCGTCGCGTAGCGAAACCTCATGCCGAACCGACCGACGGCGATCGACGTCGAGTAGCCGCCGATCGTGCGCCTGCCGGCGGGGGCTCGCCTTCGTGAGTCCTTTTGTCGCTTTCCTGACGCTTCCGTGGGTGGCTGGTGGCGCCCGAGGTGGGGACGCCAGCGACCGCAGAGGCCCTGATTGCGCACGGGGACGCCCCGTGCGCTTCTACCGATCGCAGGGACGCCCCGTGCGCAACGAACCGACCCGCCAACGGGTGCTCGACAAGATCACCGCCTGACCAGCCAGGGCCGCCGACTTCTTGGCACACGGGGCGGCGTTGTGATCGATAGAAGCGCACAACGCCGCCCCGTGCGCAAAAACCAGGCCTCAGCAAGATCCGCAGACGGACGGAGAACGGCGAGCCGCGGTCCCGACACGCCCGCACCCACGGATACGTCAGGAGAGCGGGGTGTTTTGAGCACGGTGTGGCACCGGTCTCCATAGGTGAGACCGGTGCCACACCGTGCTCACGAAGGCCCTTGCTCCGCCGGCTCATCCGGGGGTTGTGGCCGCCCGATCGCGTACACGTGGACCGGGCGCCGGTACACGATCTCGGTCGTCGCCAGCTGGAACCGCATCCCCAGCTTCAGCATGATCCGGGCGGAGGCGTCGTTGCCCACGACGTGGACGCCGACGAGCCGGTCCAGACCGGCGTCCGTGAACGCGAACCGCAGCGCCGCCCGCGCGGCCTCGGTGGCGAAGCCGCGACCCCAGTGCTCCCGCGCGAACCGCCAACCGATCTCGACGGCCGGCATGACCTCGGGCACGTCGTCGGGCACGGCCATGCCGGTGAGCCCGGCGAGCTCGCCGGTGTCGCGGATCTCGACCGCGAACCGGCCGAAGCCGCGGTCCCGCCACAGCCGCTCGGACGCCGCGATCTCCGCACCGGTGGCGGCACGGTCGCGGACCGACCCGTCGTCGATCCACCGCATGACCTCCGGGTCGGCGTTGATCGCGGCCAGCGCGTCCGCGTCGCCGTCGCGCCACCGGCGCAACCGCAGCCGGTCCGTCAGCAGTTCCACCACCCCACGCTAGCCGCGCAGCGGCCGGTCGGTAGGCCGGTCAAAGGCCGGCCGGAAGGCCCGGTCAGTGGCCGCGGAACGCCTCCTCCAGCCACCACGAGCCGCGCGGCGCGGCGACCTTCGCGTCCACGAGCAGCGGGCGCTCCCGCGGCCCGGCGAGCCAGTCCCGCACGCCTTCCAGGTCCGCCAGGCCGCGCACCGTCACGCCGTCGAAGCCGTAGCCGGCGCCGACGGCGGCGATGTCGGTGTCGGGGAACGTCACGCTGTCGAGGGGCTCGCCGCTGGTGAAGTGGTGCACCTCGGCGCCGTACGCGCTGTCGTCGTACACGACGACGACCATCGGCAGCCCGAGCCGCCGGACGGTGTCCAGCTCCGCGGCGGCCATCAGCGCGCCGCCGTCGCCGAGCGCGGCCACCGGCAGCCGGTCCGGGCGGGCCAGGGCGGCGCCGACGGCGGTGGCCAGCCCGAGCCCGATGGACTGGAACGCCTGGGTGAAGCAGAAGCCGTCGGCGTCCGGCACCGACAGGAACATGCTGGGGTAGCCCATGAAGTTGCCGGAGTCGACGGCCACCACGCGCTCGGCGGGCAGCACGTCGTCCAGCAGGACGGTGAAGGTGCGCGGGTCGATGCGCGCGTCGTCGCCGGCCTGCTGGACGACGCCCCAGTCGTCGTACGGCACGTCCCGCCAGCGGCCCTCCGCCGCGATCCGCGCCGCGAGCTCCGGCGGACGGCGGCCGGGAGCGGGCGGGTGGCGGCGGCCGAGCAGGCGGGTGGCCGCGACCGCCGTCGCCGCGCTGTCGGCGACGACGCCGAGCCGCACCGGCCGGTGCCGGCCGAGGGCGGCCTCGTCGACGTCCACCTGGACGACGGCGGCCGCCGGGCCGATCAGCGAGCCGTGCCGGGTCGTCCACATGCTCAGCGCGCAGCCGAACGCGACGACGACGTCGGCGTCCCGGATCAGCTCCGCGGCGAGCGGCGTGGCGAAGCCGCCGGAGACGTCGAGCGACCAGGGGCTGCCGTGGAACAGTCCCTTGGCCACCGCGGAGGTGGCCAGCAGCGCGCCGCAGGCGTCGGCGAGCGCGAGCAGCTCGTCGCGGGCGTGCCGCGCGCCTCGCCCGGCGAGCAGGACGGGCTGCCGCGCGGCGGCGAGCAGGTCGGCCAGGGCAGCGGCGTCCGCCGGCGCGGGCTCCGGCCCGGCCGGTGGCGAGGGGACGGCCAGGTCGCCCAGCCGGCGGACGACGTCCGGCGGGACCTCGCGGGCCTGGACGTCGAGCGGCAGGTTCACCAGGACCGTCCGCCGGTCCCGGACCGCGCTCCCGACGGCCGCGACCACCTGGTCCAGGCACCCGTCGGCCGAGTCGACGCGCACGCTGGTGGCGCCGACCGCGGTGGCCAGCGCCGGCTGGTCCACGTGGAAGTTCGACGTCGCCTGCGTGGCCTCGGCGGCGAGCACGACCAGCGGCGTGCGGCTCTTGGCCGCCTCGGCGATCCCGGTCATCGCGTTGGTGAGCCCGCATCCCTGGTGCAGGCTGACGGCGGCGAGGCGGCCGCTCACGCGCGCGTACGCGTCGGCCATCGTGGCGGCGCCGCCCTCGTGCCGGGCCGCGACGTACCGGGCGCCCGCCGCCACGAGGGCGTTCGTGACGTGGAAGTTGCCGCTGCCGACGACGCCGAACACGTGGTCGACGCCGAGCCGGCCCAGGGCGGTCCCCACCGCCTCGGCCACGTTCACGCGGCCACGCTCCTGGCCGCCGTGTCAGTGCTCGACCAGGGCGAGCACGCGGCAGGGGCTCCCGGAGCCGTGCCGGATCGGCAGCGGCGAGGCGACGAGCACCGCGCCGGTGGTGGGCAGCTTGTCCAGGTTCCGGAGCTGGGTGAGGCCGTACTTGCCGGCGCCGAGCATCATCGCGTGGCAGGGGAACGGCGGGTCGAACGAGTGGGCGGCGCCGGCGTCGGTCCCGACGGTCTCGACGCCGATGCCCAGGACCGGCGCCTCCTCGGCGAGCCAGCGGGCGCACTCGACGCTGACGCCGGGGGGGTGCGGGCCGTTCTCGT
>Ga0081539_10003836_pt1 | contig 17650 bp, 14 predicted proteins | sample TabmetS4T2R2_FD_71023 | JGI IMG/M metagenome (GOLD analysis project Ga0081539, IMG submission 71023) | Tabebuia heterophylla rhizosphere microbial communities from the University of Puerto Rico - S4T2R2 | ecosystem: Host-associated > Plants > Roots > Rhizosphere ...
CCCGCCGGGATCATCGGCATCGCCCCGAAGGCCCGGATCCTGCCGGTGCGGGTCCTCGACGGCGACAACCGCTACAACGACGCGCTGATCGTCGCCAAGGGGGTGCGGTGGGCGGTCGACCACGGCGCCCGGGTGATCAACCTGTCGCTGGGCGGCGAGGCCACCAGCGCCCCCCTCGCGGCCGCGATCGACTACGCCTTCGCCGAGGATGTCGTGGTGGTCGCCTGTACCGGCAACACGAGCGCCTCCTCCTCGGCCCAGGTGTGGTATCCCGCCCGCGAACGCGGCGTGATCGCCGTCGCCGGCATGGACCACGACGGCGTCGCACTGTGGCCCGGCTCGATCACCGGCACGCCAACTGTGGTGACCGCGCCCTCCGCCCAACTGACGGGCGCCCGCCCCGGCGGGTATTGGCTGGTGCAGGGCACCAGTTTCGCGGCGCCGATGGTCTCGGCCACGGCGGCGCTGATCCGGTCGCGCTGGCCGACGATGCCGGCCGGTCAGGTGATCAACCGGATCATCCGTGCCGCCGCCGACCGCGGTGCGCCGGGCCGGGACGGCACCTACGGGTACGGACTGGTGGACCCGGCCGCTGCCCTGACCGCCCAGGTTCCCGCCGTGCTCGACAACCCGCTGGACACCACGCCGGACCCCGGAAAGGCCGGATTCGGCAATGCACCGTCATCGGGTCAGGCGCTGTCCGCGCCGGACAGCGCCTCGACCGGCGCCGTCAACGCCCGGGTTCCGGGAGCGAACGCCGGTTCCGTGATCGCCGCGAGCGCGGGACATCCGGCGCCGACCCCGTACGGATGGTGGGTGGCCAGCGGGCTGCTGCTTCTGTCGATCGTGGCCGCCCTGCTGACCCTGCGCCGCTTCGCCCACCTCACCTGAGCACCACTCCCCGCGATCTCGGGGTGCGGGGAACGGGCGGTCAGGCGCAGTCGCCGGTGTTGACCGCAGCCGTACGCTCGGTGCCGGCCCGGGCTGTGCTCGCTGCCTCGGCCGCCGTCAGCGCGAAGCCCACGTTCCGGTCGTCGGCCGCAGCCGCGAAGATCACGCCGAGGACCCGACCGCTCGGAGCGATCAGCGGACCGCCGGAGTTCCCGCTGCGGACCAGCGCGCGAATCGTATAGATCTGCCGGGTCACGTCTCTCGAGTCGTAGATGTCCGGCCCGGTGATATTGCCGACATCCCGGATCCGGGCCGATTGCGCGTTGTACGGGCCGTCCTGCGGATAGCCGAGCACGATCGCGCTGTCGCCGCTACCCGCCGGCTCATCCACGAACCGCATCGCCGGCGCATTGAGCGCGGGCACGTAGATGACCGCGAGATCCCGTCTGGGGTCGTAGACCACGACCTTGCCGGCGAGTCGCCCGTTGGACGTCTCCACCTGCACGTTCTGGGTCCCCGCGACCACGTGCGCGTTGGTCATCACGCGTCCGCCGGCGTATACGAAGCCGGATCCCTCGATGCGCCGAGAGCAGCTCGGCGCCGTACCGAGCACCTTGATCACCGACTGCTTCGCCCGCCGTACCACCGCGCTGCCGGCCAGCGCGTGGTCCGGCGCCGCCACCTCCCGGGCATTCGTCGGTACCAGGTTGCCGAACACATCCGGGAAGCCGTTCGTGTCGAGCGTCTGCCGCAAGGCCTCGGACAGCGTCTTCGCCTGCTCCGGCATGAGGCCGTTGACTCCGTTGAGAATCGCGCTGTTGCGAACCTCGCGGTTCAACCCGGGGAACGCCGAGGACGACAACGGTACGGCGATCAGCCACGCGACCAGCAATAACGCCACGACGGACACCACCGCCCCGCCGGCGTCATCGACCCGCTGCAACGGCTTGCTGGCGATCGCACGGCGCAGCCGGGTACCGAACCAGCCGGCCAGCGTCTGCCCGAGCACGGCCAGCGCGAAGATCGACACGAGGGACACCGCCAGCCGGATGCCACCGTCCGCGAACTGGTTGGCGATCAGGGGGCCGAGCTGCAGACCGATCAGCGCTCCGCTGAAGAAGCCACCGATGGACAACGCCCCGATCAGGAACCCCTGCCGGTAGCCGCTGATTGCGAAGACCAGCATCAGCAGGATCAGGATTGCGTCGGCCACATGCACCCGCCCAGCGTAGAGATGCCGGACCAGGCGCTCATGAGACCACCTCGTCCGGAGTACCGTCCGGTGCTACCACCGGAAAATCCACGACAGGCCCGGGCTCCCAGGGCACGCTCCAGCCGCCCAGATCCAGCAGCTTCGAGATCACCAAGGCAGTGAACCCCCAGACCAGCATGCCGCGGACCTGAAACGCGGGACCGACGTATCCGCTGACCGGATGCCGAACCCGAAGCCGGTGGCGCCGATCCACCAGCTCGCCGACGGGAAGACGGGCCACGTGCGCGACCTCTGCCGGATCCTGGGGGTGGACCGGGTGCGGCGCGTGCCACCAGGCCAGCACCGGCGTGACCACGAAGCTGCTCACCGGGATCCAAAGCTTCGGCAGCAGCGCCATCACGGTGGCACTGGACGGGTCCAGGCCCACCTCTTCGCCGGCCTCGCGCAGCGCCGTGGCCGCCGCGTCCCGGTCGCCCGGATCGGCGGCACCGCCGGGGAACGCCGGTTGTCCGGCATGATTCCGCATGGTCGCGGCCCGCTGCAGCACCAGCACGTCGGGCCGGCCGGGCTGCTGTTCCCCGAACAGAACGAGGACAGCGCTGGGCCGGCCGCCGTCGGCCGGCGGCAGCAGCGGGGTGAAGTCTTCGGTACGCGCGGAGGCCACCCGGGTCAGCAGTGGCTCCCACCATCCCGGCAGCCCGGGTGGGCGCGCGGTCATCGCGGCACCGTCACGCCGGTGTGCTCGCGGACCAACCGGGCCAGCCCCGCGTCGTCGAGTGCCACCTGGTTGTAGACGTATGTCCGGCCGGCGGCGTCGAGGAACACGGTGACCGGAAGGGCGGTGCGGCCGAGCGCGTTCATCAGCGCCTTGTCCCGGTCGTACAGGGTAGGCAGCGCCACTCCGGTGTCGGTACCGAAGGAGGCGGCCTCGTCCCGCCCGTCGCCGGTATCGACACCCACCACCCGCAACCGGTCGCCGGCCCGGTCGGCAAGCCGCTGCATCGCCGGTAGCTCCGTCCGGCACGGCCCGCACCAGGACGCCCACAGATTGATCACGGCGGGTCCGCGCAGGTCGGCGAGTCGCACCGGCTGCCCCCCGGTGAAGCACGGCAGCGTAAGGCTGGGCAGATTGCCGGGGCCGGGACTGTCGGCCAGTGCGGCACAGTCGGCAAAGGGAGACGCCGAGCCGGCCGGCGGCTGAGCCTCAGCGGTACATCCGGCCAAGGCGGCGACCAGCACGGCCACCGGCAAGATCAACCATCCCACTAAACCTGATGACACTCCCCGCGATCTTGGAGTTGTGGTTGCCCTTATGGGCGTCTTGCTGGCCTTCGTTCCAACCACAACTCCAAGATCGCGGGGATCTGGCGCGCTCACGGTACGTCCGGAGTGGCCACGGCGGCGGCCGGCACGAGCGCCGGATCGATGCCCACCAGGACCGCCAGCTCTCGCGCCCGCGGGCCCTTGAGCAGCTTGGCCGCCTCGGCCGGTTCAACCGGCCCGGTTCCGAACGACGGGCACATGGTCGCGAGCGTGCAAGCTCCGCACGCGGGCTTCCGCGCGTGACAGACCCGGCGGCCGTGGAAGATCACCCGGTGCGACAGCATGGTCCAGTCCCGCTTGTCGATGAGATCGGCGACCTGAAACTCGATCTTGACGGGGTCGGCCTCCCGAACCCAGCCGAACCGGTTGACCAGCCGGCGGAAGTGCGTGTCGACGGTGATGCCGGGGATCCCGAACGCGTTACCAAGGATGACGTTCGCGGTCTTGCGCCCGATGCCCGGCAGCGACACGAGATCGTCCAGAGTGTTCGGCACCGCGCCGCCATACCGGTCGGCGAGGGCCTGGCCGAGCTTGATCAGCGCATCGGTCTTGGCCCGGAAGAAGCCGGTGGGATGGAGGATCTCCTCCAGCTCGGCGCGGTCGGCGGCCGCGTACTCGACGGCGGTCCGATAGCGCGCGAAGACGATCGGCGTGACCTCGTTGACCTTCTTGTCGGTGGACTGTGCCGACAGGATGGTCGCTACGGTGAGTTCCAGCGGCGTGGTGAAGTCCAGCTCGCAGTGCGCGTCGGGATGGGTCTCGGTGAGCACCCGGGCCATCTTGCGGGCGCGGCGCTTGCGGCCGATCGGGGTCTCCCCGGCGAACCGCTTGGCCGAACGCACCAGGACGACCGTCGCGGACGAGGCGGGCGCGGCGGCGGGGCGAGTCACGCGGTACAGCGTACGTCGCACCCCCGACGGCTCCGATCACTGAGCCTGATGGTGAGCTCCCTCCGTGCGGCGCTTCCCGACGACGTCTTCACTCCGCTGCGCTCCGCTCCAGACGCCGCCGCGCCAACTCGGTCGCTCACTGAGCCTGATGGTGAGCTCCCTCGTGCGGCGCTTCCCGACGACGTCATCACTGCGCAGGCGAGATCGATCCATCCTTACCGATCCGTACGGCGGTGTCGCCGAAGTCGTCGGCGGACAGCGCGGCGACCAGCGCGCGGCCCCGCTCGCTTGCCCGGTCCCGTGTCGGTACGCCGGTCGAGCTCATCGCCGTGGACAGGAACCTCCCGCCGGACCACCGGCCGTCGCGGGTGAGCGACACGTGCAGGATGCCGCCGTACTTGAGCACGCCGGTGGCGGACAGCGTCTTTCCGCCACCGGCGAGGTTGCCGAGGCTGTAGGCGATCAGCTTGCCCTTGTAAAACTCCATGCCGCGCAGTACGTGCGGCCCGTGCCCGATCACCACATCGGCACCCGCATCGATGACCGCGTGGGAGAACGCGATCGGATCCCCGCGGTTCTCGCCGAAGAACAGCTCGCTGCCCGGCCGGACATGCCCCCGACCGGATCCCTCGGCGCCCATGTGCACCTGCACCACGACCACGTCGGCCTGCTCCTGCGCCCGCCGGACGATCGCGCGCGAGTGGTCCACGTCGTTCACGTTGTTGGCGCCGGCGTACGGCGAGAAGCCGATCACCGCGACGCGTACGCCCTTGACCGTCACGACGGTGATCTGGTCCTCGGCGCCGGTGTACTGCAGCCCGGCCGCACGCAGCGCCTCGACGGTGTTGCGGTAGCCGGCCGCGCCGAAGTCCTTGGAGTGGTTGTTCGCGGTGTTCAACAGCTCGAACCCGGCCTCCTTCAGGTGGCGGGCGTACGTCGGCGGCGAGCGGAACGCGAAGCAGTTCGCTCGCGGCGGGGAGCCGCACTTGGACGCGCCGGTGTCGCCGGTCAGCGGCTGCTCGAGGTTGCCCATCACGAGGTCGGAGGCCAGTCCCGCCTTCACGGAATCGAAGAAGCCGTCGCCGTCGTTCGCGGGCAGCCGGTTGGGGGCGCTGCCCATGATGATGTCCCCGGTCGCCGACAGCGTGATCACCCCTGACGGCGCCCGGGAGGACGAAGCCGGCGGCCGGATCGCGGCCGCGACCGGTGGATCCTGCCAGCGCGGTGCGCCGGGCGGGGCATCACGGTTCGCGAGTGCGACCCCGCCCAGGCCCATGCCGAGCAGCGCGGCCAGCACGATCGTGACCGTGAGGATCGGCCGGCCGAACAGGCTGCCGGTGTGATCGCGCGCCGTGCGCGGCGGCTGCGGGGGGTTCATCGATGGCGACGATACCGTCGGCCGGCAAGGAGGGACGAGCCCTCGATCGGCGGATCAAGGGGTGGCCACCGCTTTCGGGCGCCGTGCGCCTAGACTGATCGAGCGCAAACTCTGCGCAGGTTCGGAGGTGCGGTGATGGACGAGGTGCTGGCGCGCAGCGGGATCTTCCAGGGTGTCGACCCGGATGCCGCCGAGGCGCTCGCCAAAGAGATGGACATCATCGAGGTCCGCAAAGGCGATGTCCTCTTCAATGAGGGCGAGGCCGGTGACAGCCTGTATATCGTGCTCTCCGGCAAGATCAAGCTCGGCCGCCGGGCCGCGGACGGCCGGCAGAATCTCGTGTCGATCATGGGTCCGTCCGATATGGTCGGCGAGCTGTCGCTGTTCGATCCCGGTCCGCGGACCGCGACCGCCACCGCGGTCACCGACAGCCGGCTGGCCAAGCTGAAGAAGACCTCGCTGCGCCCGTGGCTCACCAACCGCCCGGAGATCGCCGAGCAGCTGCTGCGCGTGCTGGCCCGACGGTTGCGCCGCACCAACGATGCGCTGGCCGATCTGATCTTCACCGATGTTCCCGGCCGGGTGGCGAAGAACCTGCTGCAGATGGCCGGCCGGTTCGGTACCCGGGACGGGGGCGTCCTGCGGGTCACCCACGACCTGACCCAGGAGGAGTTGGCGCAGCTCGTGGGCGCGTCCCGGGAGACCGTGAACAAGGCGTTGGCCGATTTCGCCTCCCGCGCCTGGCTGCGCCTGGACGGCAAGAGTGTGATCATCCTGGACCCCGAGCGCCTGGCCCGCCGGGCTCGCGTCTGACCTGCCGGTAAACACTCTCGGGGTCGGCCGTCCGGCCTCCCTCAGTGGTGTGTGCTCACCGCCCGGGATGGGGGACAAAGCCGCCCAGTCATGATCCGTGTCGCACCCGGTCGGCCATTCGTTACGGAGGTGGTCGAGAGGCACAACGACCCGCGCCCGCGCGGGCCTTGAACATGCTGGGGGGCGGCGTGGATCGCATCGGGGTGACAGCGCCATGACCGTGCTTGACACCGCGGTCGACCCGCGCGACGCCGCGTACCTGGAAAGCCGCAGCAACATGCTGCAATGCCTCGCCGACCTGGAGACCGCGCTGGACGCCGCGCGCGGCGGTGGCGGGGAGAAATGGGTCACCCGGCACCACGCCCGCGGCAAGTTGCTACCCCGTGAGCGCGTGGAGATGCTGCTCGATGCGGACAGTCCCTTCCTCGAGTTGTCGCCGGTGGCCGCGTGGGGTTCGGAGTATCCGATCGGTGCCAGCGTGGTGACCGGCATCGGCGTCGTCGAGGGCGTCGAGTGCGTGATCATCGCGAACGATCCCACCGTGGACGGCGGTGCGGTCAATCCGTACACGGTGGAGAAGATCCGGCGTGCGGCCCGGATCGCGTCGGTCAACCGCCTTCCGCTGATCAACCTGGTGGAGTCGACCGGTGCGGCGGCGCCGGCGGGACCGCCGCCGGGTGGTGCCATCGCCCGCGCCCTCAGCCAGCTCACCGCGGACCGGGTCCCCACGGTCTGCGTGGTCTTCGGCGCCACCACCGGTGACGCCGCCTACCTGCCGGCGCTCTCCGACTACACGATCATGGTGCGTGGGCATGCCAAAGTGCTCACCATTCATCCGCAGCCGGTGCGGTCCGGCACGAACGGCCGGCCCGGACCCGAGGTACGCAGCGCGCCGACCGTTCCGGCCGGCGTCACCGGACCGGCCGACCAGCTGGCCGAGGACGAACGGGACGGGTTACGACTGGCCCGCCAGTGCGTACGCCGCTTCAACTGGCGCAAGCGCGGCCCAGCCCCGCGGACCTGCCCTCCCCCGCCGCCCCGGTACGACTACGAGGATCTGCTCACCATGGCACCGACCGGCCCGGGCACCGCGTTCGAGCCGCGCGAGGTGCTGGCCCGGATCCTCGATGACAGCGACTTCGATGAGTTCAAGCCGACCCAGGGCACCGCGTTGGTGACCGGCTGGGGCGAGCTGCACGGCTACCCGATCGGCGTCGTGGCCAACGTGGGCGGGACGTTCACGCCGGCCGAGACGCAGAAGGCCGTGCACTTCATCCAGCTGGCCAACGCCACCGACACCACCTTGCTGTTCGTGCAGTACGCCGGCGCGCCGGCCACCGAGGAACGGGAGGCGGCCGACGTACGGCACGGAGCCCCGCTGGTGCACGCGGTGGCCAAGTCCACGGTCCCGCACCTGACGTTGATGATCGGTGGCACGCCGGCCGAGCACACCGGCGGCATCTACGGGCGCGCCTACGAGCCGCGGTTCCTGTTCAGCTGGCCGGTCGAGCGGCCCGGCGACGGAACCGCGACACACGGCAAGCTCCCCGACGACGGCGTGATCGACCCCCGCGACACCCGTACGGTGCTCGGCCTGTGCCTGTCCGCGGTGCACAGCGCCGCGGTGGAGGGCGCCCAGCACGTGGGCGTCTTTAGACCGTGAAAGGTTCACCTGTGATCCGACGTCTGATGGTCGCGGGCCGTGGCGAGATCGCCCGCCGGGTCTTCGCCACCTGCCGCCTCGTCGGCATCGAGACGGTGGCCGTCTACGCCGACGCCGACGCCGACGCACCGCACGTCGAGGAGGCCGACTACGGCGTGCACCTGCCCGGTGGCGCGGGCTCGTCGCCGTACCTGCGGGGTGACCTGCTGATCGCCGCGGCCAGGCGGGCCGGAGCGAACGCCATCCATCCGGGCGGCGGCACATTGGCCGAGGACCCCGACTTCGCCGCAGCGGTGGCCGACGCGGGCATGATCTGGGTCGGTACGCCGGCCAAGACGCTCGACACGCTGAGCAGCAAGGTGGACACCAAGGCGCTGGTCGCGGAGGCCGGCATCCCGGTGTTGCCGACGCTCACCGGTCCGGACGGGGTCACCGAGTTCCCGGTGCTGATCAAGCCGGTAACCGGCTGCGGCGGCACCGGCCTGCGGGTGGTGCGGGACGCGGTGACGCTGGCCGAGGCGGTCGCCTCCACCCGCCGGGAGGTCGGCGGCGACGTCTTCTGCGAGCCGTTCGTGGAGAACGCCCGCCACATCGAGGTGCCCGTCGTCGCCGACGTGCACGGCGCGGTGGTGCCGTTCGGCGAGCGGGAGTGCTCGGTCCAGCGCCGCTATTCCAAGATCGTCGAGGAGACGCCGTCCCCGGCCGTCGATCCCGCCCTGCGCGAGGAGCTGTGTCGCGCAGCGATCGTTGCGGTGCGGTCGCTCGGCTACGTCGGCGTGGGCGCGGTGGAGTTCCTGCTCGACCCGGAGGGCGATTTCTGGTTCATGGAGCTCACCCCCGGCCTGCAGGTGGAGCACGCGATCACCGAGTGCGTCTCCGGCTACGACCTGGTTCGGCTGCAGCTGCTGGTGTCCGAGGGCGGCAGCCTGCCCATGCCCGGGCCACCGCCGATCCGAGGCCACGCGATCGAGGTGCAGGTCTGCGCCGAGGACCCGGCGTACGCATGGCTGCCGGTGGCCGGAACGCTGCACCGGTTCGCCGTGCCCGACGTGGCCGGGTCGTTCCGCCCGCTGGCTCAGCCCGGGCTGCGGCTGGACGCCGGCGTCGTGGACGGGTCGGTCGTGGGCGTACACGAGGATTCCATGATGGCCAAGCTGGCGGCCTGGGCGCCGACCCGGCAGGAGGCGGCGCGGATGCTTGCGTCGGCGCTCGCCCGCGCGCGGCTGCATGGCGTCGTGACGAACCGGGATCTGCTGGTCCGGGTGCTGCGGCATCCGGCGTTCGCGGCGGGCGACGTCGATACCGGTTTCCTCGACCGGCATCCGGAGGTCTTCGCCCCGCTGCTGTCCTCAGTGGACGCGGTGCGGATCTCATGCCTGGCCGCGACACTGGCCGGCGCCGCCGCCCGGCGTGCCGCGGCTCCCGTGCTGGCCTCGCTGCCGTCCGGCTGGCGCAACGTGCCGTCCGGTTCACAGACCGCGGTGTACGACGGTCCGGCCGGCCCGGTCGAGGTCGGCTACCGGATGAACCGGCACGGTGACCTCGCCGGGTGGTGGGTCCGCGCCGTAGACCCGGAGGAGTTGGACCTGGCCGGATTGGGCCAGGCCCCGGTGATCGACGACCATCCGCCCACGGTGGTGGTGCACGCCGCCGAGGACGGGGTGGTGCTCGACGTCAACGGGATCCGGCTCACGTTCGGGGTACACCGGGTGGGTGAAGTGTCCTACGTGGACAGCCCGGAGGGCTCGGTGACGCTGCGGGAGCTGTCCCGCTTCCCGCTGCCTGCGCCGGAGGCCGCCGAGGGTTCGCTCATCGCGCCGCTGCCGGGCGCGGTCCGCCGCGTCCTGGTGGTGCCGGGCCAGCGGGTCCGCGCCGGCGAGCTGCTGCTCACCCTGGAGGCGATGAAGCTGGAACACCCGGTGCACGCGCCGTCCGCGGGGGTGGTGGCGTTGCTGCCGGTCCACCCCGGCGCCGAGGTCGACACCGGAGAGGTGCTGGCGGTTCTCGATCCGGAATGACTACCGGCTGGCGAACGGCCACTTCCGCTTGGCCCGTCTCGTCCCGTCCATCGCCACTGTCGGCGTGTCCTCGGTCGCGGCCGACGCCCCTTGCCGGTCCGAAACACCGGGCCGGAGGTGCAGGTCGGCCAGCAGGTCGCGCAACTGCTCCGCGGTGGGCCGGGCCTTGGGGTCGTTCGCCATGCCGTTCCGCAGCACGTCCGTGAGAATCCCCGGGATGCCGGGGAGGTCCGGGATCGGCTTGCTGAAGAGATCCATCAGCCCGATCAGGCTGGGACTCCGGTCCGACTCCCAGCGCGGCGGCCGGCCGCACATGACCGCGTACAGCGTGGCGCACAGCGAGTACACGTCGACCGCTCCGGACGGCACCTCGTGGCTGAACATCTCCGGCGGCGCGTACGCCGGCGTCAGCACTTCGAGCGTCATCGACGCGTCGCGCACCTCGGCGAGCACGGCCAGCCCGAAGTCGGCCAGCACGGCGGGGTTGAACTTCGAGTAGAGGATGTTGGCCGGCTTGACGTCGCGGTGCAGCACGCCGTTGGCGTGCGAGTGCACCAGCGCGTCCGCGATCTTCACTCCGACGTCGCGCCCCTCGACCGCCCCGATCGGCGAAACGCGCATGCGATCGAGGTACGACCCGTCGCACAGCTCCATGATCAGGTACGGGTGCTGGTCGACCGTGACGCCCACATCGAAGAGGTCGACGACGTGCGGGTGCGACGACATCCGGCCGGCCGCCCGCGCCTCGCGCAGGAAGCGTGCTTGATCACGCGCGCTGTCCAGGGTGCGGTTCTCCACCTTGATCGCGACCTGGCGGCCGACCGACACCTGGGTGGCCCGGTAAACGGTCGCGTATCCCCCGCGCGCCATGATGGACAAACCAGTCATCCCCGGCACGTACGGCGTCGGTAGCGCGCCTGCCGGGATTTCTGTCACGACATAACGCTAGCCGGAGACGGCTGCGGTTCGTCACCGGCGGCCGCCAGTGTGGCGCGTAGATCCTCGGCGGCGGTCCGCTCGCTGGCCTGCTGGGTCGAGTAGGTGAGCAGCACCGCCTCTTCCGCGGCCTTGATCGCCTCATCGAACCGGCCGGCCCCGGCCAGCACCCGGGCGCGCACCATCGCGGCAACCGCACCGCTGCGGACGTCCTCGGCCGGTACCTCCTGCGCGCGTTCGCTCCAGATCCGGGCGGCCTCTGCCCGCCCGTCCGCGAGCAGTGCCGCCGCGTACGACGACAGCGCGTGCTTGCGGGAGAAGAGCAGCGACGGCGCGCCGGTGTCGGTGGCGATCGGCTCGAGCAGGTCCACCGCGGTGGCGGCGTCACCGGCACGCAGCCGTGCCTCGGCGAGCAGCACCCGCGGACCGACCTGCGCGGCGGCGAGGGGATTGTGCGGCTCCACCGCAGCCATCACGCGCCGGGCGTCCGCCTCGGCCGCGGCCGTGTCGCCGCGCTGGAGATGAGTGAACCCGCGCATCGTTCCAGCCATGCCCAGCAGCAGGGGATGCCCGGACCGGCCGGCGTAGTCCAGTGCACCGGTGAACAGATCGATCGCATGATCCGCCTCGGCCAGGCCGCGCGCGATGGCGCCGCGAACCACGAGCGCGAGGCCGCGTCCCCAGTCGTCGGACACCGCCGCGAAATCGCGGTACGCCCGCCGCGCCTCCCGGTCAGCCTCGGCGAGGTCACCGAGCTCGGACGCGGCGTACGCCTCGACCGCACGCAGCGTGCCGACCGCCCAGCCCTCACCGACCCGTTCCCCGAACGGAAGGAAGATCCGGGCCAGCCGTCGCGCCTCGTGCAGCCGACCGGCCAGCAGCCGGGCAAAGGCCGTGGTCCCGCGCAGCCAGGACCGCCCGACCGGGTCGCCGAGCTCGGCGAACAGGCGGGCGGCGCGGCCGAGCACCGCGTCGGTGCCGGCGAAGTCGCCGCGCGTGGTGGTCACCCAGGCCAGGTTCTGCAACGCCCAGGCCTGCCCGTGCCGGTCGCCCGCGGCCAGCGTCACCTGGTACGCGGCCGCGAACCGGCTGCTCGCCTGGCTCAGCCGCCCGGCCAGGAAGTCGGCCATGCCGAGCCGGCGCATGGCGTTGGCCCGTTCCGGCGCCAGCTCGGCGTCGGTGGCCACCTCCAGCACCTCCTGCCAGGCGGCGACGGCACGAGCACCGTCGCCGAGCGCCTCGTGCGCCCGGCCGACCACCAGCAGCGCCTCGGCCCGGCACACCGGCTCCTCGTCCGCGGCGGCGGCGATCTTCTCGCCGTACGTCAGCGCCTCATCCGCCCGCCCCAGACGCAGCAGCGCGCGAGCGTGCACCAGCTGGTCGGAGAGCGGCAGGCCGTCCGGCGCCAGCGCAGTCGCCCGTTCCGCGTAGGCGATGGAGGCGGCCGGTTCGATGTTGGCCAGCGCGCGCCGGGCCAGCCGGCCGAGGGCGGCGATGCCGAGCGGGGCCACGTCCCGGACCGCCGCGTCCGGGCGTAGCCGGACCGCGTTCGCCAGCTGCACCGCGCACTCGGCGTGGGTGGCCACGAACGCGTCCCGTTCGTCCTCGGTGAGGATCAGCCGGCTCGCGTCGTATCCCAACTTGGCGATCGTTTCCGGCGCCGCCCACGTGGCCAGGTAGGCGTGCCGGTCGGCGAGGTCGGCCTTGCCGATGCCGGAGTACGCGGCCTCGCGCATCAACGGGGTGGTGAACGCATATCCGCCGCGCACCCGGTGCAGCATGCGGCGTTGCAGCAGCTCGTCGATCGCGCGCTCGAGTTCCACCGCGGCCACCGCGCCGGGCCGCGCGTCGCTGGCCGCGCGCCGGTCGCGCAGCGCATCGATCACACCGGTGGGAACGGTGTCCCCGACCACCGCGGCGTCCCGAAGCACGCTGCGCGGCTCCGCCGGCAGCGCGTCGATACGGGCGGCCAGCACGGCGGCGAGGTCCCGGGACAGTAGCTGGCTGCCGCCCAGCGAACCGGACGCAAGGTGCCACCGGCCGGCTGCGTGCGCTCCTGCCGCCGGAGTCAGCGCGCCGCGTTCCATCAATAACGTGACCAGCTCGACCAGATAGAACGGATTGCCCTGCGCGGTGGCCAGCAACCGGTCCGCATCCGCCGGCGGCAGCTTGCCACCGCCCAGATACGACGTGAGCAGCCGGGCCGCGTCGGCGCCGCGGAGCGGCGGCAGCGTGTGCACCTCGGCATCGGCCAGCCGGGTCAGCGCTCCCGCGGTCCGCACCAGCTCGGGACGGCCGAGCAATAGGACGACGACCGGACCGTAGAGCCTGGACAGCGTGCTGCCGAGCGCGTCGATCGTCTCAGCGGTGGCGTCGTGCAGATCGTCGACGATCACCAGTAGCGGCGTCTCCTGGGCCAGCGCGGTGAGCAGGCCGGCGACCGCGAGTGGGATGATCTCGCTCTCCGGGCGGGCGCCGGTGACCTGCCAGTCCGCCACGGCGGTCGGCCCCACCGGGTTGACCGGCGGCTCGCCGTACCCGAGCAACGACAGCAACCGGTCGACGTCGACGTCCGGCGCCTCGCCGTCCCGGGACAGACGCACGACCTGCTTGCGCAACCGTTCCTCGACCACCGGGCGGGTGACCGTCGTGACCGCGTCCTTGGGCAGGCCGACCGACTTGCGGACGATGTCGGCCAGCGGCGCGAGCCGGCGTCGTTCTCCGAAAGCCCGGCATCGCGCCCTCAGCACCCGTGCGCCGGTGTGCGCCGCGAACCGCCCTCCACCCACGTCGTAGCCGGCCGCGAACCGCTTGACCTCGGCCGCGAACCGGGTTTTGCCGATGCCTGCCTCCGCGGTCATCACGAGCACGCGCGGAGTGCCCGAGTCGATGGCCTCGGCCAGCCGGCCGGCGACCCGGCCGAGCTCGGTCTCGCGGCCCACGAAAGGTGCCTCGTCACCCAGCCCGGACCGCGTTCCCGGCGCGTCGTGCAGGCCGAGCAACTCGAACGCGGGCACCGGCTCGCGCTTGCCCTTGAGACGCAGCGGTCGCAGCTGCCGCCAGGACGCCACGTGCCGGGTGCCGGCGGACGTCCGGGTGCCGGCGTAGACCGCACCCACGGCGGCCGCGTCCGCCAGCCGCGCAGCCGTGTTGACCGTGTCACCGATGACCGTGTACTCGATCGAAGCCTGGATGCCGGCGACCACCTCACCGGTGTTCAGCCCGACTCGGAGGCCGACCGGGGCGCCGCCGCCGCGTTCGTCGTCGAGGACCCGGCGTACCGCCCGTTGCATGCTCAGTGCGGCGCGCACGGCGCGTTCGGCGTCGTCCTCGTGCGCGACCGGAGCCCCGAAGACCGCCATGATCCCGTCGCCGGTCAGCTTGTCCACGTGCCCGCCGAACGTCTTGACCGCCCCGGCCAGCGCGGCCATGACCCGATCGGTGACCGCGCCGACCCGCTCCGGGTCGAGGTCCTCCGACCAGGACGTGAAGTCGGAGAGGTCGCCGAACAGCACGGTGACGATACGCCGCTCGGCGGCCGGCAGCGTGGCGGCGGCCGGGAGCGCGGCGCCGCAGTTGTGGCAGAAGCGGGCACCGGGAACGGCGACGGTTCCACACACCGGGCAGGTCACAGCGGGTCCAACCGCCACGGCCCGGACTGTGATTCCCGCCTCAGGTAGTCGAGCTGCGCGCGCGTGGACCATTCCGCGGCGAAGCGGACACCGGGGTCGATGTCCGGATAGACCGCATCGACCACCGCCTCCGGGGTGGTCGCACCGGCGGCGAGCGCCGCTCGGACCTGGTCCAGCCGGTCGCGACGGTGATCGAGATACTCCCGCGCCACCGCGGCGCAGTCCGTCAGCGCCGGGCCGTGCCCCGGTAGCACCGGAACATCCTCGTACGCCGTGAGCCGCCCGAGGCTTGTCAGGTATGCGCCGAGATCACCATCGGGCCAGGCGACGACCGCGGTGCCCCGACCGAGGATGGTGTCGCCGGTCAGCATCGCGCGGTCATTCCCAGACTCGACCAGAAAACACACCGAGTCCCGGGTGTGCCCGGGTGTGTCGACAACGTGGATCTCGATGCCGTTGCCGCCGAGCGACTCGTCCGGATCGAGCGGGTCACCGCCGACCGTGTGGGCCGGGTCGGCCGCCAGCACCGCGGTGCCGCCAAGCAGCTCGGACAGCCGGGCGGCGCCCTCGACATGGTCGACGTGCCCGTGGGTGACGAGGATGAACTGGATCGGCCCGTGCGCGGCGATACGCCGCAGATGGTCGTCGTCCAGCGGGCCGGGGTCGATCACCGTGGCGTACTCCGCACCGGGCGCACGCAGGACCCAGGTGTTGGTGCCGTCCAGCGTCATCGGGCCCGGATTCGGAGCGCGAACCAGCGTCACCCAACCCGGCAGCCGGTCGACCGGTGTGACCTCCCCCACGCCGAAATCGTACGACGTTAGGCCACCCCCGGCCGTCGGCCACCTGTCCGCCCTCCCGTCCCCCGCGATCTTGGAGTTGTGGTTGCCCTTACGCGGCTTTGCATCCGTTTTGTTCCAACCACAACTCCAAGATCGCGGGGCAAGGATCAGGGGGTGACCTCGGCGATCACCTCTACCTCGACGGGAGCGCCCAGCGGCAGCTCGGCCACACCCACCGCGCTGCGGGCGTGTCGCCCCAGCTCGCCCAGCACGTCGCCGAACAGCTCCGACGCGCCGTTGATCACGGTCGGCTGCCCGGTGAAGCCTTCTGCCGACGCCACGAAGCCGGTCAGCTTCACGATCTTGACGATGCGACCCAGCCCGACCAGTGCGTCGATGGCGGCGAGTGCGTTCAGCGCGCAGGTTCGCGCCAGCTCCGCGCCCTGCTCGGGGGTGACCTCGGCGCCCACCTTCCCGGTCTGCGGGAGCTTGCCGTCGACCATGGGCAGCTGCCCGGAGACGTACACGTAATTGCCCGACTGCACAGCAGGCACGTACGCGGCCACCGGCGGCACCACCTGCGGCAGCGTGAGGCCCAGTTCGGCCAGGCGGGCGTACGCGTCCGCGGCTCCGTCACCGGAGATCGGCGTCGGTGCCGTCATGCTGTTCCTCCGTCCCGGCCCTGTTTGCGCTCAGTCATGACTTCGCCCTCTTCATGTATGCGACCAGCTGCTCCGGGTTCGGGCCCGGCACCACCTGGACGAGCTCCCAGCCATCCTGGCCCCAGTTGTCGAGGATCTGCTTGGTCGCGTGGACCAGCAGTGGCACGGTCACGTACTCCCACTTCTGCATGCTGTCGCCCGCTCCCTCTCATTGGCTTGGGCTTGCCGCGCCAGCTTAGGACTCGCGGCGGTGCCGTTTTCGTTAGGCTGAGCCGACCGCATACCCGGGACCGACGGAGGCCGACGATGACGCAACCGCCGCACGGTGGACCGGGACCGATGGGCGGTCACCCGGAGCCGGAACCGGTGCCGGTTCCCGAGCCGGATCCCCCACAGCCGATCCCGCCGCCCGACCCGGTCCCGCCGCCTGAGCCGCCGCACGCCGTGGCGGCTCAGCTGACTCAAGCGGCTGATTTCATCGACGGCGACCCGGTGGTGCCAACGGTGGAGTGGCCACCGCTCGGCGCCTATCCCGGCGAGCCCGGCCATCCCGGTGCGGGCCCCGAGGACCCGACCCAGCCACTGCCGCCGGCCCCGGTGCTGCAGCCGTGGCACGCTCAGCACGAGAAGCCCGGCGAGTGGCAGCATCAGCCGCCGGAACACCTCGCCTGGCAGCACTCGCCGACGGTGATCGCACCGAACCCCACGACGCCCCCGCCGACCGAGCCGATCTGGGCCGGCGAACCGGCGCCGGTCCGCAGGCGCGGCGGGCTCTGGGTCTCCCTCGCGCTCACCGTGATCCTGCTGCTTTGCGGCGGCGGCGCGGTGTCGGCGTACGTTCTGATCAGCAACGCGGACTCCGGCAAGGGCGCACCCGACCCGGCGACGGCGGTCAACCGCTTCCTGACCGCCGTCTACACCGAGCAGGACGCCGCGGTGGCCGACGGGCTGGTCTGCCGCCAGGCGCGCGACAAGGACAAGCTGACCGCACGGATCAACGAGATCAAGAACTACGTGAACGTGTACGACGGCCCGGCGTTCCACTGGACCGAGCCGCAGGTGGGTGGCCAGACCGAGAAGCGTGCCGTGGTGACCGTTCAGCTCACCCTCTCGACCGAGGACGAGAAGCGGGCCGACCAGACACTGACATTCACCACGATCCACAAGACCGGCTGGCTGGTCTGCGACGTGGCGGGCTGACCTACCCTTTCGCTCATGGGCGAGCACCAGGACAAGTGGCCGGCGCGGTTGCACGTCGTCACCGGCAAGGGCGGCACCGGCAAGACCACCGTGGCGGCCGCCCTGGCTCTCGGTTTGGCCGCGGGCGGACGCCGGACTCTGCTGGCCGAGGTCGAGGGACGGCAGGGGGTCGCCCCGCTGTTCGGGGCCGGGGGGCCGCCGGACCCGGGAATGGGGGGCGCGGCCCTGCCGGGGGGGGGGGGGGGGCGG
>Ga0081539_10003837_pt1 | contig 17649 bp, 22 predicted proteins | sample TabmetS4T2R2_FD_71023 | JGI IMG/M metagenome (GOLD analysis project Ga0081539, IMG submission 71023) | Tabebuia heterophylla rhizosphere microbial communities from the University of Puerto Rico - S4T2R2 | ecosystem: Host-associated > Plants > Roots > Rhizosphere ...
TCGGTCGCGCTTGGCTGCGCGTCCTCTGGCGCTGCTGGCGGGACGAAGTCCCCTACGACCCTGCCAAGCACGGCAACTTGCGAAGGCTCCAAACCGCGAGGGGTTGACACAGGAAGTCTCACGAGGGCTCCACGCTGACCGGGAAATCGACCGAGTTGGCGATGAAGCAGAGCTCGTGCGAGCGCTGGTGGAGGGCTTCGATCGCCTCCGGCTCCGGCGGGTCGCCGGCCCAGCGGACCCGCGGGCGCAGCGTCGCCGAGCTGAAGCGCTTGCCCTCCAGCACGCCTTCGGCGTCGTCTTCATAGCTCGCGACCTCGAACCCTTTTTTGCGGCAGAGGGCGAGGAACCAGAGCATGTGGCAGCTGGAGAGGGCGCCGACCAGCAGCACCTCCGGGTTCGACTTGGCGTCGTCGCCGCCGAGCTCGAGCGCCGAGGAGCTGGGCAGGGTCTGGGCGCCGAGCAGGACGTCGTGGGCCTGGACGTCGCCGTCCGCACCGCCCTCCCAGACGAGCCCGGCGCGGTGGATCGAGACCTCGGCCACGCTCAGGCCGCCGTTCGCTTGGGCACGCCGAGCAGCTCACGCGCCTCGGCGACGCTGGCCGGGCGGCGGCCGACGTCTTCGGCCATCTGCCGCGCCTTGGCGATCAGCTCGCCGTTGGACTTGCACATCTCGCCGTTCGGCAGGTAGAGGTTGTCCTCGACCCCGGCGCGGACGTTGCCGCCGAGCACCAGCGAGGCGGCGAGCAGCTTCCACTGGTCGCGCGAGATCCCGATCACCTGCCACTGGTTCTGCCCCTCGGGCCCGCCGGGGATCTGGTCGGACATCAGGGTGACGTTGCGCGGCGTCGGGCGGATGCCGCCGGTCACCCCCATCACCAATGAGATCTGCATCGGCTCCTCGAGGATGCCCATGTCGAGCAGCGGGTCGAGGTTGGCGACGTGGCCGGAGTCGAAGCACTCGTGCTCGGGCTTGATCCCGAGCTCGTTCATCGCGGTGAGGAACTCGATGATCGTGTCAAAGCTGTTTTCGAAGACCGTGTTGAAGACGAAGTCCTTGCGCCGTTTGGAGTACTTGGCGTAGTTCATCGAGCTCATGTTCAGGGCGGCGACGTCGGGTCGGCAGGCGCGCAGGTACTCGATCCGCTTCTCGATCGAGATCCCGATCGCCCCGGTCGAGTAGTTGACGATCACGTCGCCGACCTCGGCCAGGATCGCCTCGGTGATCGCCTGGAAGTCCTCGACCTCGTAGGAGGGCGTCCCGTCCGGCTTGCGGGCGTGGATGTGGATCTGCGAGGCGCCCTCATCGACAGCGCGCCGCGCCTCCGCCGCGTACTCCTCCGGCGTGTAGGGGATCGCCGGGCACTGGTCGCGGTTGGCGATCACGCCGCTGATTGAGCAGCTGATGATCACGGCGTCGCTGAACTTGCTCATCTCTGCCTCCTAGACCGGCATCACGCCGTGGCGTTTGCGCGGCTTCTGCACGTTCTTGTCGCGCGCCATGCGCAGCGCTTTGATGATCGTCGGGCGGGTCTCGCGCGGGTCGATGATGTCGTCGATCACCGCGTTGCCGGCGGCGATGTAGGGGTCGATCCGCTCGCGCACCGCGTTCAGCATCGCCTCGCGGGCGGCCTCGGGGTCCTCCGCTGCCTCGATCGCCGAGCGGCCAATGATTTCGACCGCGCCCTCGGCGCCCATCACCGAGATCTCGGCCCCCGGCCAGGCGACGATCAGGTCCGGCTCATAGGCCTTGCCGCACATCACGTAGTAGCCGGCGCCGTAGGCCTTGCGGACGACGACGGTCACCTTTGGCACCGTCGCCCGGCTGACCGCGTAGAGCAGCTTCGCGCCGTGGCGGATGATCCCGGCGTGCTCGACCTTGGAGCCGACCATGAAGCCGGGGATGTCCTGGAGGAAGACGAGCGGGATGTTGAAGGCGTCGCAGAGGTTGATGAAGCGGGCGGCCTTGTCGGCGGAGTCGTTGTCGAGCACCCCGGCCAGCTGCTTGGGCTGGTTGGCGATGATCCCGACCGGCTGGCCGCCGAAACGGGCGAAGCAGGTGATTACGCTCTTGGCGAATTTCGGCTTCAGGTCGAACCACTCGCCGTCGTCGACGATCTCCGCGATCACCTCGTACATGTCGTAGGGCTTGCGGTTGGAGTCGGGGACGATCTCCATCAGCTTCTCCGACATCCGCTCGTCGAGGTCGGTCGCGTCGCGGAGCGGCGGCTTCTCTTCCCAGCTGGAGGGAAAGTAGGAGAGGTAGGACTTGATCGCGGCAATGCACTCCTCGTCGTCGGCGACCTCGAGGTCCCCCACTCCCGATTTGCGGCAGTGGACCTTGGCGCCGCCGAGCTCCTCCATCGAGATGTCCTCGCCGGTCACCGCTTTGGTCAGGTGCGGGCCGGCCAGCGCCATCGCGCCCTGGCCGGAGACCATCGGGACGAAGTCGGCGAGCGCCGGGATGTAGGCGGTGCCGGCCGCGCAGGGGCCCATCATCGCCGCGACCATCGGGATCACGCCCGACATTTCGACCTCCTCGCGGAACAGGTGGCCGGAGCCGGCGAACAGCGAGCCGGTCGCCTCCTGGATCCGGGCGCCGGCCGAGTCGAGCAGCCAGATGAACGGCATCCGCTTGGTCAGCGCCATCTCGCGCAGGCGGCTGACCTTGAGCTCCCCGGTCATCCCCATCGAGCCGGCCATCACCGTGAAGTCGTAGGCGGCGATGCAGCAGCTGCGGCCGTCGACGTCGCCCCAGCCGGTGATAACGCCGTCGGCGGGCGCCTCGACCCCGTCCATCGCCCGCTGGGAGAAGTGCGGGTGGCCGTGGAGGCCGAGCTCGGTGAAGGTGCCGGCGTCGACCAGCAGGTCGATCCGCTCGCGCGCGGTGAGCTTGCCGCGCTCGTGCTGTTTGGCGATCTTCTCCTCGCCGCCGCCGAGCTTCGCCTTGGCGCGGCGCTCGTGCAGCTGCTCGGTCAGCTCGCCGAGCGGCGAGGCTCCCGGCAGCAGGTGGGAATCATCCGCCCGCGTACTCTGCTCTCGCTCGTTCGCGCTCATAGCCACCGAAGATCTCGCTCTCTCGCTTCCGCCTCCGCCGCGGGCGGGCTGACCTTCATCGGCCTCTCCATTCTGGGTCGCGTTTCTCGAAGAAGGCGGTGACCCCCTCGACGATGTCCTCGGTGCTGAAGGTGAGGCTGAGCTGGCAGCGCAGGAACTCGAGCGCATCGTCCAGCGCCATGTCCTGCTGGCGGTACATCGCGTCGTGGCCGAGCCGCATCAGCACCGGGCTCTTGGAGGCGAGCTTGGTCGCCCAGTCGGCGACCGCGGCGTCGAACTCCGCCGCCGGGACGACCTTGTTGGCGAGGCCGTACTCGACCGCCTGCTCGGCGGAAAGCCGCTCGCCCAGCAGCATCATCTCGTTGACCTTCTTGCGCGGAACGTTGCGGTAGATGATCGACATGATCATGTAGGGGAAGGCGCCGATGTTGATCTCCGGCGTGCCAAAGGTCGCGCCCTCTTTGGCGATCAGCAGGTCGCAGGAGAGGGCGACGCCGAGCCCGCCGGCGAGCACGTGCCCGTTCGCCGCGCAGAGCGAGGGCTTGCCGAGGCTCGGCATCAGCTTGAAGTATTCGACGAAGAGATCGGAGGCGAAGTGTTTTTCGATCAGCGAGACGTCGGCGGCGAAACCGCCGAGGTCGGCGCCGGCGCAGAAGGCCTTGTCCCCCGCCCCGGTGAGGACGACGGCGCGGACCTCGGGGTCCGCCTTCGCGCGCTTCATCGCGTCGACTAGGTCGGCGAGCATCTGCCCGCTCAGCATGTTGCGTTTCTCGGGGTTGTTGAGCGTCACCGTGGCGACGCCGTCGGCGACCTCGTAGAGGACCTGCTCGTAGCTTGCCTCGCTCATCCGGCGCGGAACCATAACGCAACAAGTTGAAAGTGGGAAGTGCTACTGTCTACTCCGCTTTGGGACCGGAACCTTCGAGGGAGGAATAGACCAGTGGAGAGCGCGACCAGCTCGAACGTGATCAAGCCCGACTTCGGGTCGGGGCAGAAGCACTTCATCTTCACCCAGGAGCACGAAGACCTGCGCGAGTCGATGCGCTCGTGGGTCGAAAAGGAGCTCTGGCCCCACCGCAACGAGTGGGAGGACACCTACTGGCCGACCTCGGCGATGGAACGGGCGGGGGAGCTCGGCTTCCTCGGCCTCTGCTTCCCGGAGGAGTACGGCGGCCAGGGCGGCGACTACTTCTACTCGCTGGTCCGCGCCGAATGCATGAGCTACTCGGGCTCCGGCGGCACCAACATGGCCTTCGCCGTCCAGAGCGACATGGTCCTCCCCCCGATCCACCTGCTCGGGACCGACGAGCAGAAGCGCCGCTACCTGGAACCGGGCCTCAAGGGCGAAAAGGTCGGCAGCCTCGGGATCACCGAGCCGGGCGCCGGCTCCGACGTCGCCGGGATCCGCACCACCGCGATCCGCGACGGCGACGAATACGTGATCAACGGCTCGAAGACGTTCATCACCAACGGGCCGCGGGCCGACTTCATCGTCCTCGTCTGCAAGACCGACCCGGGTGAGCAGCACGCCGGGATCACGCTCTTCATCGTCGACCTGCGCGACGAGAACGGCGAGAAGGTGCCGGGCTTCAGCGTCTCGGGTGAGCTCGAGAAGATGGGGATGCACGCCTCCGACACCGGCGAACTCGCCTTCGAAGACGTCCGCGTCCCGGCCGACGCCGTGCTCGGCGAGGTCGGCGAGGGCTTCTACCACATCGCCTGGGAGCTCCAGGGCGAGAGGCTGGTCGCCGCCGCCGGCTGCCACGCGGGGGCGGAGCGGATGATCGAGCGCACGCTCGAGTACGCGAAAGAGCGCGAAGCCTTCGGCCGGCCGATCGGCAAGTTCCAGGCGATCCGCCACAAGTTCGCCGAGATGGCGACGAAGACCGAGGCCGCCAAGCAGCTGACCTACGCGACCGCCTGGCGCTTCGCCAACGGCGAGTACCCGGTGCGGGAGATCACGATGGCGAAGCTCTTCTCCTCGCGGATCGCCTGCGAGGTCGCCGACGAGTGCGTCCAGATCCTCGGCGGCTACGGCTACATGAAGGAGTACGAGATCGAGCGCGCCTACCGCGACGTGCGGCTGAACCGAATCGGTGCCGGCACCGACGAGGTGATGCTCGACGTGATCGGGCGCAGCTACGGGCTGTAGGGGCGCCGGGGTCTACAGGCGGGTCGAGAGGAGCGCGACGACGGTGGCGACGATGTTCATCGCCCAGAGACGCCAGACCAGGCTTCTCAGTTCGCGCATGTCTCGATCCACCCGCTCGAAGCCGGCATCCATTCGCCGTGAGAGGTCGTCCAGACGCCCGTCGGTCCACATCGTTCGCTCCATACCTCGACGCTACAGGGAATCAACCCACATGAAACGCGTTGTCTGCAAATTTAGCGCAACGGCTTCGTGAAATGACTGGAACGGAGCGGGTCCGCGCCTACTACGAGTCGCTCAACACGGGCGATGCCGAAGCGGTGTCCTCGCACTTCACCGAGGACGCCGTCCACTACTACACGCGGCTCGGGCCGCACGAGGGCGCCGAAACGATCGGCGGCTTCGCGGCGCTCGGCGTCAGCACGATCGACGCCCAGTGGTTCGTCGAGAGCGCGATCGAGCAGGGCGATCAGGTGGTGATCGAGTGGACGATGACCTGGCGCGACCCGAAGAGCGGCGAGAAGCGCCTCGACCGCGGCACCGAGTGGTTTCGGATTCGCGACGGTAGGATCGCCGAGGTCCGCGCCTACCACCACGGCGGCAAGAAGAACCCGCAGGGAGACCTGCTCGGCTTCGACCACGCCGGGCGCGGCTACACGATGATCGAGGACTGGAGGGCGCCGACGGGATCGGGCGAGGGGGGCGAGTGAACGTCATCAAGGACAGCGGGACGCGGGCGCTGCTGCCGCCCTTCGGCGAGGAGCATGAGGAGCTGCGGCAGTCGGTGGCGCGGTTCGTCGCCAAGGAGATCGCGCCCAACGTCGACGAATGGGAGGCGGCGCGGGAGTTCCCGCGCGAACTCTACGCCCGCTGCGCCGAGTTCGGCTTCCTCGGGCTGAAGTTCCCCGAGGAGTACGGCGGCCAGGGCGGCGACCACCTGCACGACGCGGTCTGGGTCGAGGAGCTGGCCCGATCCGGGGGCTCCGGCGGGGTCGCCGCCGGCCTCAACGCCCACGCCTCGATCGCGATGCCGCCGGTCTTCAACTTCGGCACCGAGGAGCAGCGCCGGCGCTGGCTGGTTCCGGGGATCGCCGGCGAGAAGATCGGGGCGCTGGGGATAACCGAGCCGGGCGCCGGCTCCGACGTGGCCGGGATCCGCACCACCGCGAAGCGCGACGGCGACCGCTACATCGTCAACGGCGCGAAGACCTTCATCACCAACGGAGTCCGCGCCGACTTCCTCGTCTGCGCCTGCAAGACGACCGAGGAGGGCGGCCACGGCGGCATCTCCTTCCTCGTGCTGGAGCGGGAGATGCCCGGCTACGAGGTCGCGGCGAAGCTGGAGAAGATGGGTTGGCACTCATCGGACACCGGCGAGCTCGCCTTCGCCGACGTCGAGGTCCCGGCGGAGAACCTGCTCGGCGAGGAGAACGGCGGCTTCAAGCTGATCATGGCCAACTTCGCCTGGGAGCGGCTGCTGATGGCGATCGGCGCCGTCGGCGCGATGCAGCGCCTCCTCGACGTCACCGTCGCCTACGCCCTCGACCGCGAAGCCTTCGGCCGCCCGATCGGCAAGTTCCAAGCGATCCGCCACCAAATCGCCGAGATGGCGACCAAGGCCGAGGCCTCCCGCGCCCTCACCTACAACTCCCTCCGCCTCTTCCACGAGGGCCAGGACTGCATCCAGGAGGTCAGCATGGCCAAGCTCGTCACCCAACGCGCCGTGCTCGAGATCGCCGACCAGTCCCTCCAGATCCACGGCGGCTACGGCTACATGCGCGAGTACGGCATCGAGCGCGCCGTCCGCGACGCCCGCCTCGGCCCAATCGGCGGCGGCACCGACGAGGTCATGAAGGAGATCGTCGGCAAGACGATGGGGCTGTGAATGTGAGTGTCGAGTTACTCACCCACGTGGGTGAGTAACTCGACAGGGCCGGGTCAGGGCGCCCAGAAGGCGTCGCTCTCGGAGGGTTTGGCGTCGGCCATCCACCACTCGGCGATCTGGCCGTTGCGGAGGCGGAGGAGGTGGGCGGCGAAGTTGTGGAGGGTGCGGCCGTTGCGGGCGGCGTGGACCTCGACGAGGGCGAGGACGAGGTCGGAGTTGACGGGGACGGGCGGCTGGGTGAGCTCGACGCGGAAGTCGGCTGCGGGGAGGTCCATGGCGGCGATCCGGTCGAGGTAGGCGTCGCGGCCTTCGACGCGGTCCATCTCGCCGTCGGCGCTGGTCACCCAGGCGACGAGGTTGGGGGCGAGGAGGTCGCGCATCGCGAGCATGTCGGCGGCGCCGAAGGCGGTGAGGAAGCGTTTGACGATCGCGGGGTCGCTCATCGAGGTATCTGGCGGATCAGATGGCCGGGGCGACCGGGGAGGTGCAGTGGGGGCAGCGTTTGGCCGCCACCGAAATCGAGGTCGTGCATTCGGGGCAGGGGTGGGTTTTCGCGGAGGCGCCGCGGCGCTCCTTGTAGTGCTTGTAGGGGAGCACGATCAGGAAGTAGACGGCCGCGGCGGTGCCGATGAAGACGATCGCGGCGTTGATCACGGCGCCGTAGTTGAACTCGCTGCCGTTGATCGTGAAGCTGAGGTCGAAGAAGCTCGGCTCACCGAAGATCGCGGTGATGATCGGGCTGATCAGTCCTTCGACGATTGCGGAGACGAGGGTGAAGGTGGCCAGCGCCATCACCAGCCCGACCGCGGCGGTGATCAGGTCGTCTTTGAAGGCGAAGTCGCGGAAGCCCTTGAGCAGGGACGCCATGCCGTCCTATTCGACGGCGGCCAGCGGAGACCTGGCTATCTTCGCGGGCCGGCGTCGCAGCTCTGGGATTTGCCCCGGCCTTCTTGGCCGTCGCAGTAGTCCCAGCCGGCCCCACCGTAGAGGCGGTCCGCGGAGCGGCCGCCGTAGAGGCGGTCGTTGCCGCCTTCGCCGTGGCACCCGTCCTGGCCCGGGCCCATGATGCAAACGTCGTCGCCGGGTCCGCCCCAGCAGCCGTCACTGCCGGTGCGGTGGCGGCAGTAGTCGTTGCCGGGACCGCCGACGCAGTCGCTGTTGCGCCAGCCGGTGATGCAGACGTCGTTGCCGCCGTTGCCGACGCAGCGGTTGCGGCGCGAGCCCTGGGAGTAGCAAGTGTCGCGCTCGGCGTTGCCGATGAACTTGTCCGAGCCGTTGCCGAGGAAGACGGTGAGCGGGACCGGCAGCGGGTCGGCGACCTCGACGAAGTCGCCGGAGGGGCCCATCACGATCGCGATCGAGTTGGCGGTGCGGAGCGGGCAGACGGCCTTCATCCGGTTCGGCGCCAGCCAGCAGCCCTTCGGATGGGCACCGGACTGCAAGCCCTTGACGACGATCTTGTTGCCCTTCATGGAGAGCTTCAGATGGGACCCGGACTCGGCCCCGAAGACCACGATTCGGTCAGCGGTGATCGCCACGGTCGGGGCCACCAGAAGGGCCAGAACCGCGAGCAGGAAAACGAGGAAACGTCGGCCTGGGAAGGTCGGCATTCCGACCCACTGTAACCAGGTGGCCGGCCGGGCAAACGTTTCATCCCGGCCGCGCGGGGGAATCCACGCCTAGGATCAACGAATGATTTACCTGCTCCGACACGGGGACGCCGAGCCCCGAAACGGCGACGATTCGGCGCGACGCCTGACCGCCAAGGGGGAGCGCCAAGCGCGCGACGCCGGCCGCGCTTTGGCCGCCCTCGGCGCCGAGCTCGACGCCTGCCTGACCAGCCCCAAGGTCCGCGCCGCCGAGACCGCACGGCTCGCCTGCGAGGCGCTCGGGCTGGCGCCGGAGACGGCCCCGCAGCTGGCCGGCGGAGACTTCGACTCGCTGGCGCTCAGCGCTGGCCGCGGCGACGTCCTCCTGGTCGGCCACGAGCCCGACTTCTCCACCGAGGTCGCCCGCCTCACCGGCGCCAAGGCGAAGCTGCGCAAGGGCGGCCTCGCGATCGTCGACGGCTCGACCCTGCAGGCGCTGCTACGACCGGCAGACCTGCGCGGGATCGCCGGCTGGCGCGGGGCGCGCGCCTCGCCGCAGGAATAGCCTCTGCTGCCAGCAAACGACCGGAGGGGGCACCAATGCTGTCGTGGCTGGGCAAGAAGATGATCGCTCGCAACATGAAGGCGATCAGCGCCGGAGACCTCGAGCCGACGCTGAAAATGGACCACAAGGACGTGCGCTTCCGCTTTCCCGGGGACAGCTCCTGGGCGGGAGAAATCGAAGGCAAGGAGCAGCTGCGGCCCTGGCTGCAGCGCTTCGTCGACGCCGGGATCGAGATCTATCCCGACGAGGTCGTGCTGAAGGGATTCCCCTGGCGGCAGACGGTCTGCATCCGCGGCGGGGATCACCTCGACTCGCCCGCCGGCGAGCGGGTCTACGAGAACCGCTACGTGATCTGGGGCCACCTGCGCTGGGGGCTGCTGCGCGACTACGAGGTCTACGAGGACACCCAGCGGGCGAAGCAGCTCGACGAGTACCTGGCGAGCGTCGGCAAGCTCTGAGCGGGCCGGCTAGGCCGCCGCGCGCGCTTCGGGCGAGAGCGGCAGCGGCCGCCCCTTCGCCACCGACCCGTAGAGGCCGGAGAGGCTGAGCGTGCCGGCGAGCCCGCGGTAGGGCTCATACGGCGCGTAGAACTCTTCGACCTCGGGGATCGTGGCGCGGCGGCCGAGCCCGGCCAGGTGACCGACCAGCTTGATGTAGCCGAGGTCGCCGGCGGGCAGGGAGTCCATCTCGCCGCGCCCGTAGAGGCGGAGACACTGCACCGTCCAGGGGCCGATCTGGGAGATCGAGAGCAGGCGGCGGTCGCCGGCCGGGTCCTCAATCGGACAGCGGCCGCGGTCGACCTCGATCGCGACCCGGCGCAGAGCGGCGGCCCGGACCGGGGCAAGGTCCATCCCGGCCAGTTCGGCCGGGGCGCGGCCGGCGATCACCGCCGCCCCGGGGACGTCGCGCAGCGCCCCCCGCCCCTCCCCCATCCGCGCCCCCCAGCGGCCGATGATCCGGCGCTCGATCAGCGCCGCCCGGTCGGCCTCGATCAGCTGCCCGACCACCGCCGTCGCCAGGGCTTCCCAGGGCCACGGCTTGCGCAGCGGCCGGTGCGCGGGCAGGCGCCGGATCAGCGGGCCCAGCAGCGGGTCGCGGCGGAAGCGGCGGTGGAACTCGGCGAGGTCATCGTCGACGCCGAGCGCGAAACGCATCCGCTCGATCGCCAGCCGCAGCTGCGCCTGCCCCGCCGGCCGTGCCTCCCCGCCCCCGCCCAGCGGCAGCGTCACCGCCCGTGAATCGAGCCCCTCGGCGCGCAGCTTCAGCCGCCCCGGCCCCGGTTCCCAGGCCCGGACCAAGACCGGCCTGCCCTCGACGTGGAGGAGGCGGGTCGCGATCCGTTGGCGGACGCGCAGGGTGCGGTCGCTGCTCCCCCGCCCCAGCCGATAGGGCGAGACGGGCCGGACCTCCAGCTCCACGGCTAGCGGCCGAGCAGGTGGACGTCGACCAGGAAGGAGCGGCTGGCGACGATGTTCGGGCGCTGGGCGCGGCGGCCGATGGCGCGGCGCGGGGAGCGCGGCTTCGAGCCGACCGCGGCGACCGCGCGAACGGCGGCGACGGTGGCGGCGCCGGCCAGGACCCCGCCGGCGGCGGCGATCGCGGCGGTCCGCACCTCCGGCCGCAGGACCGGTAAGGCGGAGCGGCCGGGATCCTCGTAGGCGGTCGGCAGCGGCCGCACCGGCTCGGTTGCCTCCTCAGCCGCGGCGTCTTCCTCGGCGACGACCTCGGCGTCCATCTCGAAATCACTCACCCGTTCGACTCTAGCGAGCGCTTAGGTCAGCGCTTCAGCTCTAACCGCAAACTGCGGGCTTCGCGGGCTCGCCGGGTGTGGGTGGCGCGGTAGGGGGACCCACGGGCGAGGAAGCTTTAGCTACCGCAGCCCGTGGGGGCACTGCCGCGACAGGACCCGCACCCGGCGAGCCCGCCTACAACGCCCGCTCGTACAGCCGGTAGCGCTTCACGACCTTGCCGCCCATGCCTTCCATCGCCCGGTTCATCGGTTTGTTGGTCTCGAGGATCCAGCCCATCTCACCGCCGCCGATCCCGCCCGGTTTCGCCGCCTCCTCGAGGTGGCGCAGGTAGAGCCCGGCGGCGACGCCGGTGTGGCGGTAGTCGTGCTTGACCCCGAGCGCGAAGACCCGCAGCTGGTCGATCTTCGGCTTGCCCGTCAGGAACTTCAGCCAGCCGAACGGCAAAAGGCGCCCGTTCAGCTTCGCCATCACCTGGTTGATGTCCGGCAGGGTCAGCGCCGCGCCGACCGCCTCGCCGTCTTTCTCGGCGATGTAGGTCCAGTTCTCGTCCAGCACCTGTTTGAGGTGCTTGGCCTGGTAGGCGACCTCGGCGTCGGTGATCGGGACGAAGCCCCAGTTGTTCCCCCAGGCCTCGTTGTAGACGTCCATGAAGCGCTTGACCTCCGCGGTCATGTCGCGCTTGCGCATGTTGCGGATCGTGATCCCTTCGTCCTCCAGCGCTTTCTTCGCCGCTTCGTGGATCGAGGGGTCGAAGGCCTCGCCCTCTTTCAGTTCGCCGAACTGCAGTTCCCACATCAGCAGGTCCATCGCCTTCTCGAAGCCCTCGGCCTCGATCAGCCGCTGGTAGAAGGGCGGGTGCCAGGGCTCGAGGATCATCGGCCGGCGCTCGAAGCCCTCGATCAGGATCCCGAGCTCGTCGTTGGTGGTGAAGTCCATCGGCCCGAGCATCCGCTCGCGGCCGCGGGCGGCGGACCACTCGCGCGCCGCCTCGAACAGGGCCCGCGCCACCTCCGGGTCCTCAACCGTCTCGAAGAAGCCGAAGAGGGCGTCGTTGCCGCCCTGGAACTCGTCCCAGCGGTTGTCGATCTGGGCGCTGATCCGCCCCACCGGCTCGCCGTCGCGCTCGGCCACGAACAGCTGCGCCTCGGCGTGGTCGAACCAGGGGTTCTTGCTCGGGTTGAGGAATTCCATCCGCTCGAAGATCAGCGGCGCGACCCACTGGGGGTGGTCGCGGTGCAGCTGGAATGGGACCTTGACGAAGCGCTTGCGCTCCCGTCGGCTCCCAACCGGGCGGATCGTCACGCTTCCCATCGAAGGGGCAACCTACACTTATCCGCAGATGAGCGAGACCGCCAAGGCGCCCGTCGACGTCTTCGAGAAGGCGCGCACCCACGACCGGCTCGAGCAGCTCGAAGCGGCCAAAGAGCACGACCTCCTCCCCTACTTCCGCCTGCTGACCTCGCAGGCCGGGCCGGTGGTGGAGATGGAGGGCCGCGAGACGATCATGCTCGGCTCCAACAACTACCTCGGCCTGACCGGCGACGAGCGGGTCAAGGGCGCGGCCCGCGAGGCGCTGGAGACCTACGGCACCGGCGTCACCGGCAGCCGCCTGCTGAACGGGACTACGCCGCTGCACGTCGACCTCGAGCGCGAGCTGGCGGAGTGGATGCGGACCGAGGACGCGATCGTCTACACGACCGGCTACCAGTCGAACGTCGGCGCCATCGGCACGATCCTCGGGCCCGGCGACACCGTCGTCTGCGACTCCGGCGACCACGCCTCGATCCTCGACGGCTGCCGCCTCTCCGGCGCCAAGCTGCGCCCTTTCCGCCACAACCGCATGGACAAGCTGGAGAAGATGCTGCAGCGCGCGGCCGAGGACGGCGGCGGGGTCCTGGTGATCGTCGACGGCGTCTTCTCGATGGAGGGCGACGTCTGCGACCTGCCGCGGATCGTCGAGCTCTGCCAGGGCTACGGGGCGCGGCTGATGGTCGACGAGGCGCACGGGGCCGGGGTGCTCGGCGCCCGCGGGGCCGGCGCCTGCGAGCTGTTCGGGCTCGAGGACGAGGTCGACCTGCGGATGGGGACCTTCTCCAAGAGCCTCGCCTCCTGCGGCGGCTTCATCGCCGGCCCGGCCGACGTGATCGAGTACCTGCGGGTCTCCTCGCGCTCCTTCATCTTCAGCGCCAGCGCGGTCCCGGCCGCGGTCGGGGCGGCGCTGGCGGCGCTGCGGGTGATCCGCGCCGAGGGCCCGGAGCTGTTCGAGCGGCTGCTGGCCAACGCCGAGTACCTGCGCGAGGGGCTGCGCCACCTGGGCCTGAAGGTGATCGAGCCGGGCACGCTCCCGGACGGGACCGTGGCGACGACTCCGGTGGTGCCAGTGATGTGCGGCGACGACTGGCAGGCGGTGATGCTCTGGAAGGCGCTGTTCGACGCCGGCGTCTACACCAACGTCGCGATCCACCCCGCCGTCCCGCCCGGCGGGGCGCTGCTGCGGACCAGCCTGATGGCGACCCACGAGCGCGAGCATCTCGACGCGGCGCTGGGGACGATCGCCAGGGTGATCGGGGACTTCCCCGAGCTTCCGCGGGCCTGACCGGTTTCATCAACGGTTCACGACCTTTTGACATCCCCCCATGGGGGTAGTTTCAGCCTTTGCTGATTCGGAACCGATTACGGTCGTGACGAAATTGTTGCTCTTAGCGACCGAGCCGGCGGCCGTTTTGACTAGCTCGGGTTGACGCCGCGCACCCCTGAGACATAGCTTGGCCTCCTCGCCCGACGCAACGGCCGGGGGTTCGGAAATCACCCTTCCGAGTTCCGGTCAGGCCAGGGGCCCCCCAGCCACATTCGTGGCGAGATACCCAGTTGATCGATTCCTTATGAAGGGAGGAGTCCAGTGGACGCTGCCGCAATGGCACCCGCAACGACGACCGCAGTCTCGGTGGAGGCGCCGCAGCACATGAGAGCGCTGGAACGAGCCAATACGGTTCGGCTCGCTCGGGCCGAGCTGAAGCGAGCGATCGCGCGAGGTGACCTGGAAGCGGCGGATGTCGTCCGCGAGTGCCCTTGGGAGACCGAGAGCATGACGATCTCCGAGCTGCTGACGAGTCAGCGGCGTTGGGGAAGGACCCGCGCTCGCAAGTTCTTGCTGCCGCTTGCTCTGAATGAGAACAAGCAACTTGGCACTTTGACCTCGCGTCAGCGGCGTCTGCTCTCGACCGAGCTCGCCTCGCGGACCACCGGCCCCCGGGCCGTCACCGCCGCCTAGCGGACTAGCCGCGCATTCCACCGATCCTGAAGCTGAGTCCACCTGAGGCTCGCTGGAATGCGCGGCGCGCCAGGTAGAAGGCGACCGCGAAGACGACGGCGCCGGCTGCCAGGCAGACGGCGATGATCTGGTCGCCGACATAGAAGAGGGCCACCGCCACCACCACCGCAGGAAAGCCCGCCAGGAGCGTCGTGTGCGAGCGGTAGCCGGCGAAGTGCTCGCGGATCGCCACCTCGAGACCGCCGAGGCCGGCGAGCACGACCCCGACCCCGATCAGGGTCTGGTTGGCGCCGAGGAAGCCGGCGAGGAGGGCGATGATCCCGGCGAGGATGACCAGCTCGGCGAGCGGGAATTTGCCCCACGGCGCCGGCGGCCGCTCGTCCGGGGCGGAGACGCGTTTTGCCTGCTTAGGTGGGCTCTTAGCGCTCAACGGCCGCAAGCCGCCCGGCTGTCGGGCATCCGGATGAGACCTTGACCCGCCACCAGCCCATCAGCATCCCGATCGGGCCGAGCCGCGGCTTCGAGTGCCACTCGCCGCAGCCGGGCTCGCCGATCTCGGCCCGGGAGACCTTGACCCACTTGTACTCGGCCGGGCGCGCCAGCATCGCCTTCAGCAGCTCCCGCTTGCCCGCCTCCTCGCGGGCGCGCTCGCGCAGGGCGACGCGGGCGGCGGCGATGCGGTCGGCGAGCGCGTCGCGGAGGCGCTCGAGCTCCCCGAGGTCGAGGACCCGCGGCTCGGCGGCCGGCGCCGCGACCCGGTGCTCGACCGTGATCCGGCCAAAGCCCTCGGCCACGAGGCCGGCCAGCTCGCGCTCCAGGGTCCCGATCTGGCGGCGCAGCTGAGCGCGGGCGGGGCGCTCGTCGACCGCGTCGTCGACAAGCGTCGCGAAGTCGTCTCTTACGAGGAGTTCCTCCATCGCGCCTCCTCCCGAGTCTAAATCAGCCGCCCGGAGCCGCAAGCGAGAACTCGGTTAAGACGGCTCAGGCGTGCTCGACGGTCGCCGCCGCCATCCACAGCGCCTCGTCGATCGACATCTGCGAGACCGAGCCGACCTGGAGCGCGACGATCGCGACGCGGCGGGTGGCGCGGGTGACGCGGACCGCCTCGGCGGTCTCGCCGAACAGCAGCCCGAGCGGGTTCGCCTCGTCGGCGATCACCAGGGTGCCGGGCGCGAGCTCGCCGTGGCCGGCCGGGTGCGACTCCCCACCCGCCGCCTCACGGATGCAGAAGCGCCCCTCGCAGTGGTCGGCGTCGAAGGCGCGCAGGGCGACCCCGGTCTCGACGATCGCGATCGTCAGCGCGTCGGCGACGAGGCCGCGGCTAACGAAGCCGCCGTCGCGCAGGCGGTCGAAGATCCGCTCCTCGACGGGCGTCCGGGTGCGATCGGGGTCGAGCCCGATCTGGCGGAAGAAGACGCGATAGGACCAGGGCACGGCGCGTTCGCGCTGGCGGATCGCCTCGGCCCCGTAGATCCGGTCGGAGAGGTTGCGCAGGCGGCGGCGGATCGGCTCGGGGCTCTTACCGGGCTTCGCGTCGACCTCGACCGAGGCGATCCCGAGGCCGGGGAACTCGGCGCTCAGTTGCGGCGCGACCCAGCCCTGGATCGGGGCGGGGTCCCAGCCGGGGCGCGAGTGCGATGCGGCCGAGTGCGACACCTCACCCCTCCCGCGCCGCCCTCGTCGCGTCCAGCAGCTCGTCGACCCGGACGCTCAGCTCCCGCTCGTCGAGGACACCGGTGCTGGCGCCGTGGAGGGTGCCGCCGGGGAAGGCGTAGGCGAAGGTGGGGCAGCCGCCGACCCCGTAGAGGGCGCCGACCGCGCCATCGCGGTCGTAGCCGACCGGCATCGACCAGCCGTGCTCCTCGACCAGGTCGCGAACCTCGTCCCGGTCGTCGTGGATGTTGATCGAGAGGAAGTTCACCCTGTCACGGTAGCGCCTGGAAACGGCGTCGACGACGTCCTGCTGGCCGGGGCAGCTGCCGCCTTTGGTGAACCAGAACGAGATCACCAGGGGCAGGTCGAAGAGGTCGCAGACGCGGATCGTTTCCGCCGGCGAGATCCGGCAGGCCGGGGTGCGGCTGGCCTCCTCGGGGCAGGGCACGGCCGCCAGGCCGCAGTCGTCCTGGGCGACGTTGGCGTCGCCTTCGAGCTCAGCCGCGGCGACCGGGACCGCGAACTCCGGCAGCGGCCAGCGCGCCTCGCGCCGGTCGAGCCCGAGCGTGCCCCCGCCCCCGTCCCCACCCAGGGTCTGGATCGTCACGAAGACGATCAGGACGACGAAGATCAACCCGACCGCGACCGAGTAGCGGTCTTTCACGATGCCTCCCGGCGATCCTCGAGCCAGACCAGCAGCGCCGGCAGCAGCACCATCACCCCGAGCAGGGCGGCGGCGAGGTCGATCACGGTGACCGCGCCGAACTCGCGCAGCAGGCGGACGTCGCTGGCGACCAAGACCGCGAAGCCGGCGATCGCGGTGACGCCGGAGGCGAGCACGGCGGCGCCGGTGCGAGCGTAGGCACGGCGCAGCGCCGGCTCCGCCGGGCCGCTCCCTCCCCCCTCCTCGTGGAAGCGGCCGCTGAGGATGACTCCGAACTCGGTAGCGATCGCGATCGTCAGCGCCCCGAGCGCCGCCGACATCGGGTTCAGCGGGATCCCGGTCGCCCAGAGCAGCAGCGAGGCCCAGCCGGTCGCCAGCACGGTCGGGACCAGGGGCACCAGGGCGCGGCGCGGCGAGCGGTAAACGGCGAAGAGCACGAGGGCGACGGCAAGGATCCCGGCCAAGGTCAGCCAGTAGCGGCTGGCGGAGATGTCGGAGGCCGATTCGGCGGCGATCACCGGCAGGCCGGCGAGGCGCACGGTGACGCCCGGGGGCGGACCGCCTGGGGTGCCCGGCTCGCCGATCTCGGCCCGAACCCGGTCGATCAGCGCCTGCTGGCCCTCCAGCGACTGGGCGCGGATCCCGAAGCTGATCAACGCCTCGTCGCCGAGCTCGCCGGTCTCGGGATCGAGCGGCGCGACCTGCCGCAGCGCGTAGGGAGAAAGCGCAGCCAGGGTCGCCTCGACGCCGGCGCGGGTGACGGTGCGGCCTTCGCGCACGAGGAAGTCCGAGAGCGCCGGGCCGGGGCAGATCTCGGCCTGGAGACAGCTCGGGTTTTCGCCGCTGAACCCGTTGGCGCGCAGGACCCGGCGCTTGAAGTCGGCCATCCACTCGATCGTGGCCGGGTCGGCGAGGTCATCGGATTCGATCGAGACGTCGAGCTCGCCGGAGACCCCGGTCGCCTCCTGCAGCGCGTTCAGTTCTTCGATCGCCTCGATGTTCTGCGGCGCCAGCTCGCGCACGTCGGAGACCGTCCCGATCTGCGTCCCCGCCCCCCACCCCACGACC
>Ga0081539_10003838_pt1 | contig 17648 bp, 22 predicted proteins | sample TabmetS4T2R2_FD_71023 | JGI IMG/M metagenome (GOLD analysis project Ga0081539, IMG submission 71023) | Tabebuia heterophylla rhizosphere microbial communities from the University of Puerto Rico - S4T2R2 | ecosystem: Host-associated > Plants > Roots > Rhizosphere ...
CTCGTCCTCGGGAGGTGCCGGACTGTCGGAGGGGCGCACGCGGAAGGCGCGGATCGGGTGGGCGATGTTCTTGACGGTCTGCTCGCCCAGGTCCTCGAAGGCGTAGCGGCCGATCTTGCGCACGTGGTCGCGCACGCCGCGCGAGATGCAGACGCCGCCCGCCGTCGCCAGGCTCTCGAGCCGCGCCGCGATGTTGACGCCGTCGCCGAAGATGTCGCCGTCCTTGACCATCACGTCGCCGACATTGAGGCCGATGCGGAACTGCAGCCGCTGGTCGGATGGGATCTCGGCGTTGGCCGCGGCCAGCTTCTCCTGGATCTCAAGCGCGCAGTCGAGGGCTTCGACGACGCTGGCAAATTCCGCCACGACGCTGTCGCCGGCGGTGCCGGTGATGCGTCCCCCGTACGAGGCGATCAGCTCGTCGACGACCAGGCGATGGCTCGACAGCGTGGCAAGCGTCGCCACCTCGTCGCGCTCCATGTGGCGGCTATAACCTTCCACGTCGGCCGCGAGGATGGCGACGAGCTTGCGTTCAAGGCGCGGCGCCTCCATGACCGCCCCCGATCCAGACTAGGGCCTGCCCGCAGCAACGGCAGTGCTTGTGGCGAAGTCGGTCACGCTGAACTCCCGGGAGCCGCCCGAAAGGCTCAACGTTTTCGCCCGCTTCGGGATGCATGCCGGTCAGGGCGCCGCGAGGCCGGCGACACGGGCCAGATCGTCGCGGAACTGCCCGTAGGCGCCGGCGCGCGCGGTCTCGTCGGGCATGCGCAGCAGATACGACGGATGCACCGTGGCATAGCCCGGGAAACCCGCGAGCGGCAGCGGCCCGCGCGCCTTCATCACCGACAGCGGCTCGCCGGTGAGGCCAAGCAGCGCCGTGTTGCCGAGCGCCACGACCAGGCGCGGGCGCACGAAGGCGAGCTCCTTCTGCAGCCACCAGCGATAGCGCTTCACCTCGCCCCGGTTGGGACGCTTGTGCAGCCGCTTCTTGCCGCGCGGCTCGTACTTGAAGTGCTTCACGGCGTTGGTGAGGTAGGCCTGGGCGCGGTTGATGCCGGCCTCGGCCAGCGCCCGGTCGAGCAGCTGGCCCGCCGGTCCGACGAACGGGCGGCCCTCACGCTCCTCCTGGTCGCCGGGCTGCTCGCCGACGATTGCGATGGCCGCGCCCACCGGGCCCTCGCCCAGCACGGCGCGATCGGCGCCGGGACTGAGCGGCGGCGACGCGGCGATGGCACGGTTGAGCTCGTCGAGCGTGCGCGGGCCGCCCCGTCCAATGGCATCCGCCATGGCCGCGACCGCCTTCACGGGATCGCGCCTGGGCGACGCCGCGGCCTCGCGCTCCAGCATCTCGCGGGCGCGCCGCGGGGCCTCGCGCACGAGGCCGGAGATCGCGGCGGCCTCGGGCAGGTTGCGCCAGTACTTCGCCGGCATGTGCTGGCGCATGGCGCGCGGATTGACCCGCGCCGGATTGAACACGCTCTCGTAGTAGGAGCGCCACGTCGCCTCGACGTCGTCGCCGGCCTGCGCCTGGTCGCGCCGCGCCGGCGGGCCGAGGGTGATCACCGCGCGATCCCAGTGCAGCGAGCCCTGCGGCGTCAGGATCGACCACAGCATCGAGCGAAAGCGCTCGACGAAGAAGCCGGAGACCGCTTCGAGGATGTGGTGCTGCGGCTCGAACCAGGCGACGTAGCGCAGGCCGTCGGGATCGCTCACCTCGCGGAAGCGCAGGAACGCGTGCATCTTGTGGATGTCGCGATGCACCGACTTCGCCATCGCCTGCAGGCGATGGACCAGCGGATCGCTCGCGACCTCGAGCAGCTGCCGCTCGCCGGACAGCACGCGCCAGATCGCCAGGTAGAGCAGCGCATAGCGCTCGGCATCCGAATGGCAGACGACGGACTCGATCAGCTCGGCGAGCGCCCGCGGCAGAGCAATCGCCGGCGCCGTCCCCTCCTGCGGCGCGGCCTCGCCGAACAGGTCGGCCTCGGCCGCGACGTTCCAGGCGACCTCGTCCGGCGGCGTGTGCGCGGCCCACAGGCGGCGCACGGCGCTGCGGAAGCCCGCAAGGTCCGCGCCATCGTCGAGAGCGATGCCGATCAAAAGAGACTCCCTTGCCGTGGAGGCGCCGGCGAATCGGCGACGACGCCACGCAGGTCAGGGCGATCCGCCAACCGCCCGGGCCGGTGGTCGGCCGTGACCAGAAAGGGCAGCAAGCGCTTGACGCTGCGCGCCAGCCGCGCGACGTCGGCCAGGCGCAAGGTCGTGTGGCGGCGCGCGGCGATGAGGCGGTCGACCGAGCGCACGCCGAGGCCCGGCACGCGCAGCAGCAGCTCGCGGTCGGCCTTGTTGACGTCGACCGGGAAGCGGTCGCGGTGCTTCAACGCCCACGCCGACTTCGGATCGATGTCGAGCGCCAGCATGCCGCCCTCGCCGCCGCTCGCCACCTCCTCGGGCGTGAAGCCGTAGAAGCGCAGCAGCCAGTCGGCCTGGTACAGCCGGTTCTCGCGCTGCAGTGGCGGCGGCCTGAGCGGCAGCAGGGCGCTCGGCGCGGGAATCGGGCTGAAGGCGGAGTAGTAGACGCGCCGCAGCGCATAGTCGCGGTACAGCGCTGCGCTGGTCTGCAGCAGGGCGGCGTCGTCGGTGGCGTCGGCGCCGACGATGATCTGCGTGCTTTGGCCGGCCGGCGAGAATTTCTGGCGATCCTCGCGCGCCTCCTCGATGCGCTCGTGCATCTGGTCCATCGCACCGGTGATCGACGCCGCCTTCTTCTCCGGCGCGAGGCGATGCAGGCTCTCCGACGACGGCAGCTCGAGGTTGATCGACAGGCGATCGGCGAACAGGCCGGCCTGCTCGATCAGCCAGGGACTGGCCTCGGGAATCGTCTTGAGATGGATGTAGCCGGCAAAGCCCTCCCGCTCGCGCAGCCGTCGCGCGACCAGCACCATCTGCTCCATCGTGTGGTCGGGCGAGCGCACGATGCCCGAGGAAAGAAAGAGGCCTTCGATGTAGTTGCGCTTGTAGAAGGCGATGGTAAGGGCCACGACCTCGTCGACCGTGAAGCGCGCGCGCTCGACGTTGGAGGAGCGCCGGTTGATGCAATAGGCGCAATCGAACAGGCAGTAGTTGGTGAGCAGGATCTTGAGCAGCGAGACGCAGCGGCCGTCGGGCGTGTAGGCGTGGCAGATGCCGTTGCTGGTCGAGCCGAGGCCGCCCAGGCCAGCGGCGCGCTTTGGCGCCCCCGAAGAGGCGCAAGAGGCATCGTATTTGGCGGCATCCGACAGGATGCGCAGCCGGGCAGCGAGCTTGTCGTTCACGGGGGCCTTTCGGTTGGTATGTTCTACGTATGTTCCCGCAGGCATGAAATCAAGCCTCCGAAAATGCTTTGAAACGGGGTTCTACGAAGCTCGTGATATGCGAAGAGCCGAGGAAGCGCCCGCAATGAACAGGACGCCAGCTCACGATGCCGCACATAGCCGCAGAACGGCCGCGCGGCCGGCACCGATCGCCTGCACGATTGAGACTACAACCGCTGCGCGCCGCGAACGCCCAAGCGAGCGTCCGCCACCGTCAAGCATTGATGCGCCATGGTAATCGCCGAACGTGGGGACGTTGCGGGCCTTGCGGCTGGAGATGAAGCGATGCCGCCGGTTGAGGCCGCGGACGAAATACATCCCGACGTGACCGATCTGCGGTCCGTCACGGGGGTCGGGTCGAAGAAGACGAGGTTGCCCGCCTTCGAATGCCATCCACCTGAGCTCGATGGATCCGGACCTGTTCTTCATGGAGAGTGGATTTGCGCATGCCAATTTCTTCGTCGGTGGCCACCGGCTGGCGCGGCAGTGGGAACGAGGGGCGCTCATCAACAAACCAGACTGGAAGTCGGCAGTGCGCATCGTGGCCGCTGCGGCCGCCTTGGACGAGCAGCCCCAGACGCCAAATGGGCCTGCAGCTGAGGAGTCACCTTTCGGCTCGTAGCGCCACAAAGATTCGATTGCGTAACAATACACCTTGCGAGGCGGCACTGAATCCGGCGGCAGCGCTGCTGCTCGGCTGCTACCCGAGGACGCCGCCTGCGGTACGCAGGCACGGCTGGGTACGGAAATGACCCGAAAGGAGCTGGCGCCCTTGGCAGGCGTCCTCTCGTGGCGTAGCGTGGCGTAGACAATCATCAGAAGGAGGGTAAATCGTCATGAGGAAGCTCGTGGTGATTTCGATGTTGCTCGGGGCAGTCGCACTGGCGGCGTCGGCGGAGAACATGCCCGCCCCCGTCAACCAATCGGACATCAAATGGGGACCGGCCCCACCGATCGTGCAGCCGGGAGCCAAGCTGGCAGTCATCTCCGGCGATATGACCAAGCCGGGCCCGTTCGTCTTCCGGTTGCAACTACCGCCCAACTACAAGATCGCCGCGCACCATCATTCGAACACCGAGTACGTCACCATCATCTCCGGAACTTTCCATCTCGGCATGGGTGACAAGCTCGACGAGTCGAAGGGTCTGGCCTTGAAGGCGGGCGGTTTCGCCGAAGCTCCGGCCAAGATGAACCACTATGCCTGGACCGGCAACGAACCGGCCGAAGTGCAGATCCAGAGCACTGGCCCGTTCGACCTGATCTACGTCAACCCGGCGGACGATCCGAGCAAGAAACAGTAGCTTCCGCCGGCTCAGACACCAGTCTCCCCTGAGCCGCCAAGCCCAATTTATTGGTGGCTCTTCTGCCGAGTGGCGAAGATGCCCCTTGCCGAGCCGCCGCCGCGCGACGGCCGATTTGGCTCGCCGTTGCAGCTCTCGACGATGCACTGGGTGAGGCCCGAGCTGGTCGCCGAGGTGACCTACCTGACCTGGACCGAGGACAACCTGCTGCGTCAGGTGTCGTACCAAGGGCAGCGGGAAGACAAGCCGCCAGCGCAGGTCATCCGGTGCCGCATCCGCTTCACAAAAAGCGCTGAGAGCGGCGCGGCAAACCGCCTCTTGGGAAACGCTGAGCCGGTCGCCACGTTGGATGTCGATGCGCGAGCGGAAACCCTGGAAGTGTTCGGTCTGTGGCGACGAAGTTCCCGACCTACCGACGGGAAGCTCCTCAGCCCGACAGGACCACCGATGAAGCTAAGCCATGATGCCGATTGAACATGACCAGTCCCAGATCTGGAAACTGAGCGCCGACCGCCGCAGCGTCAGGATGCAATTCGGTCTTCCGATCCAAGGGACGACCGAACCGTTGACGGTGAAGATCGATTTCGATGCCGGCGCGGTCGACCAGATGATCGAGCGGCTGATTGTGCTGCGTGCCCTGATGCTACCGCCGCCGCCGAAGCGGACGCAACATTAACGCGTCGTGTCTGGCCGATCACCGGAGCTACTCTAGTGTGCGCCATTCCCCAGCGGCCAGCCGGTCAAAGAGCATGTTGAGTTCGCGCGTGCAGCGGCTGGGCCTGCCGGGTTTTCTGTCACTGTCAATCAACGGGCCGCCATTGTGCCCCCGGTCCTGTTTCTCGCCTGTTACCAGGGCGCCGGTTGCGCATTGTTACCCATTGATAAGCAATGGCGTCGACCCCGCTGTCTCTCGCAGCGGGCCGCCTATCGCCCATCGTGACACCCCATGCACGCGCGCGCCTCCGCGAGTACTGGTGCAGATATTCGCGGTCCCCACGATCCCATCCGCGCTTGCCCCCGAGCGACCAGCGAGGCCGCGAGGTCGGACGGCGCTAGCAACGTCCTGCCGTGAAAAATCCTGCTTGTGGGCGCGTCGGGGGTTTGCCAGTCGCACGTTGCCGGCAGCATTTAGCGGCAGAAACGTGTGGTCGGCGATGATGGTGATGCGGACATGAGGATTGCCACGCCTCGGGCAGACGTGCGCAAGCTTCAGCCGCGATCCTCGCCCGGCCCTCGGCCGTGGCCGGCCCCGTCGATTTGCCGCCGTGTAACTTGCAGCGCCAGGCGCCGCGCTTCGTCTCGATCGCCTTGCACTGGCAGGGCGTCCCGCGCCGAGTCCGTGCGCCGCATAGCCTCTTGCATCTCATGCCGTCGCCTTCGCCGCTCGGTAGGCTACCCAGCGTGCCCGAGCTGCAGCGCTGATCCTCTGCCCTCGGGGGGACTTCGGCCCGGTCGATAGGCCGCCATGCAGCGGACAACGCCAGGCCCCTCGCCTGGTCTTGATCGCGGTCGCCGTGCAGCGCATCCCCTTGCCGATCCTTCGCACGTTTCGGCAGTCCCGTAGCAGGGTGGCCAGGACCAAAAAATCGCGGCCCAGTTCTGCGCCGCAAATGTGCCGTGGCATTTTAAGCTCTCCAAAATCCCATATTCCAACCCCTAAGCCCTTGATCTATCGGCGCCCCTCGGGATGCGGGGTATCACTCTTTCGGACAGCCGGGGACGCCGGCCAATCGGCTGGGCAACCCCTGCGACTGTGGCGACAGTCGCAACACTTGAACGGCGGCTCAAGTATGAGCTGTAGGAGGCGGGCCCGCGCGGGCTGCTACCGCGTGGACAGTGGTGAGGTGTGAGTGGGCCACTGCGGTCGTTCCCCAAGGAGTTCAACCGCCCGCCTGCCCTGTTGGGTCAGGGCAGTACCGCTCTATCAATGCAGGCTCGGCGCGGGCGCGACCATTGAGTGGTTCCGCGGTCGAATCAGGCGGTGGTGCAAAAGTTGGACCAGGGCGCGGCATACACTTAAACGTGTGGAAGCGGTTTTTGCTTGTCGCCCCGCGGGTTGCTGAGGCATGTTCGCCGCGTGTGGGAAGGAGCTGTTTGCTGGCCCTTGGTTAACTCACAGCTTCTGAGATTGGGTGTGGGACGGTACGGCGAATCCGTACCGCTCCTACTCATCAGCCGACAATTGGCCAAAAAGAACCCCGCCAGTATCGACGGGGCTACAGGCTATTGATCGGGAAGATACTGATGAAAGAGATACCGACATGGGGTCGGCTCACCAACTATCCCTGTTGACCCTGTGAGAAGGCAAGTCAATTAACCCGCAGGCCGCGGAGCCCGGCCCACACGTCGAAACGCTCTACTGCCTGAACATCTAAGGCTTGCCTTAAGCTGGTCTGGTGAGAACGACATCTCGGCCGCAGAAATGGATCTAGCCGCAGCTCACGCGCCTGGTAACCGCGAGGAATTTGTCGTCGTCGGATGGACCGACCCGCAGGGCAGCCGATCGCACATTGGTGCGCTCCTATTGGGCTACTTCATTGAGGATGGGCGATTGCTCTACGCCGGCCGAGCCGGAACGGGCATGACCGAGAAGGAGTTGAAGCGCTTGGCAGGAGTCCTTGCGCCGCTAAAGGTGGCGAAGATGCCGCTTGCCGTGCCGCCACCGCGTGACAGCCGGTTCGGCGCGCCGCTGAAGCTCTCGCGCGTGCACTGGGTAAGGCCCGAACTGGTGGTCGAGGTCACTTACCTAACCTGGACTGAGGATAACCTAATGCGGCAGGTGTCGTATCAAGGGCAGCGGGAGGACAAGCTGGCCCGCCTAGTCGTGCGGCCGGTGCCGTATCTGCTACGACCGTAGGGTCGCTCGGCGTTGCCCGGTTCGGGTGCGCGCTTAATCCGGTTCTCCAGTGTGCCTACATGGCGCGCAACGTCCCCGCGGCATCCTCGTTCGCCTGTGACGGCTTCCGCAGTGCAGTGAGTCCGGTTGCCGTGGGTGCGTAGATGTCCATGCCGGTGGTGCTCATCGTTGAAGATGAAATGTTGGTTCGCCTAACTGCGGTCTTCCAGTTGGAAGAAGCAGGCTTTGCGACGCTGGAAGCTGGCAGCGCGACGCTGGAAGCTGGCAGCGCGGATGAGGCCATCAAGTTGCTTGAAGCCCGAAAAGACATTCAGGTGGTCTTTACCGACATCAATATGCCGGGGAGCATGGATGGTCTTAAGCTGGCGCACGCCATCCGTCACCGCTGGCCACCCGTGCAGCTTGTTTTAACATCCGGGCGACTGCGAGTCCGCAAAGAGGATCTCCCAGAACGAGGAATCTTCCTTGGCAAGCCCTACAGCGGCACCGAGTTGGTGAACGCAGTCCGAGGGCTCTTGTAGGGATAGAGCGCCTCCTCCTGTCTTTGGCCTAGCAGGAGGCTGTCGAATCTGCAAATCTCGTATCGTGTGGGAACGGCGGCGCTGAGTTATGTTTAACGTCGAGATATGTGAAGACCGGCAAGTTGCACTCATCCGCTTTTATGGTCAGCTCGCCGAGGACGACTTTGGTGGGCTCGACAAACTGGCATCCGATACGCGCGGCAAGGCGTTCGACTGCATCTTCGACATGACCGGCGTTGAAAAGGTTGAGTTGTCGACAGAGTTTGTCGTTAAGCGAGGCGATCTGCCTCAGGCGTACAACGGCCGTGAACGGATCTACGTCGTGCCCCAGGACGACTTGAAGCTGCTGGTCCGATTCTATGCGGCGGCCCAAGGGGCGAAAGGCTGGAAAGCACCCTTTGTCGTGGCGACACTCGCTGAGGCGCTACGCATGTTGGGCGTCAAGCAATCACAGTTCGTCCCATTCCCTCCAACCGCTGCCACCGGGTGACGGCGATGGTAAAGGCGGCTTGGAACGAGCTGCTGGCTCGCTTTCCAGAGCCTCACTTTCTGGTCGCGATTCTTCCCGACTCGTCCGAAAAAGACACCCTTTTCAACGCACAGTCGGCGCAGCGATTGCTGCTACGGCTGATACAGAAGCTGCCGACGCGAGGAGAGTTTGCCGTAACTGTCTCCAGGCAGAGCGGAAGGCGCGAAATAGTATGCGCTTTCGGGGACAGCTCGGACGCGGCCTTGGTTGCCAAGGCTACCAAGGCTGCCCGCGCAGGGAAGGCTCGCCACTCCTTCGTGCTGGATGGATCGGCAGAGCGCAAACTTATCAAGATTGCGGGCCCGCCGGAGCAGCATCGGCCACGCGCGACAGCGTCTAATCGATGGCATTCCTAGGTCGTGCGGTGATCAGCGCGTCGCGGTTGGGCGGGTTCGTTGGCGAGGTCCAAGCCCATCCCAGCTATTGACGCACCAGGCCCCCGCTGTTTGAACCTTGGAGAAGGAAGATTATCGCCGCTTACTCGGTCAAAAGATGGACTTGCGTTGAAGCGGCATTCGCCGACCGCGGCTATCCCGAACAACCTTCATGTCCATGTCCGGCACCGCCTCGGTGGGAGTGGTATCCGCCGATTTCTAACGAGCAAGGCTCCGACCTCGATTCCTTTCGGCCCTTCTAGGGTCATGCCCGCCAATTCCAGCCGAACCCGATGTTGGGAAGAAATGGAGATCGCCTCGCCATTGATGAGCTTGCGCAGCATGTCGATTTCCAGATCACTCAACTTAAGCTGCATCAGCAGCTCCTCTTAAGGCCCGCCTGCAAAGGGGACGTTCCCTGGCCCCCTTCCAGACCGGCCCCTTACCCAACAGCCTCAGGGGGAGTCTGCGGCTGCGGGACATGAACGCCGATCAACGCGCTGGGTGTCGTGTCTTTTGTGGGGCAGACGCCGGTACGGATCTCCCGCAGGACGACTCGCTGCCTGCCATGCGAGCGTCGGCAAGCCGACGAACAGCGCGGCGCTGGTCCAAAGATTAAACCGGAGCATGCCGCAATCCTAAAGCGCCGCGGCGCAGCGGGGGCGGCGGTTCGGGCGTTGAGCGCGCATGCACAAGCGCAGGCCCTACAAGTGTTCGATCTGCGGCGCTGAAGTCCCCGACATACCCATGCCAGTGCTTAACCACCAGCTGTCGCATGTCTGGCGGCGCCCGTGGGCGGACCATCGGCCGCAATGCGCCCCACCAGAAAGGACAGGCGATGAAACCGAGCAGCATGATGCCGATGGAACATGACCAGGCCCAGATGTGGCAGTTGAGCGCCGACCGCCGCAGCGTGCGGATGCAACTGCCTGCCTTGCCCATCGAGGGCCTGCCAAAGCCGCTGGCCGTGAAGATAGATTTCGATGCCGGCGTGATCGACCAGATGATCGAACGGCTGCTCGTGCTGCGCGCCCACATGCTGCCGGCGCCGCCTCGGGCCGCCAAGCGACATTAGGCGGCGATGACGCCGCGACAGGCCAGGGTGCGCTGGATGGCGACACCGGAGTCGTGGGACGACATCGTCGCGCTGTACGCGGGCCTAGAAACCGTAGCCTTCTGGCAGCCTGACGGTAGCCTGGATGTCGAGACACGCCATGGCCGCGAGCGCGCGCCGATCGGCAGTTGGATTTGCCGGCAGGCCGACGGCAGCATCAAAGTTGTCGCAGCCAACGCGTTCTAGATGCCGCGTCACATCGACAACCTGATCGACTGAGCCTCGGCTCGCCCCTTCGCCTTAAGCGGCTCGCGGTCCGGCGACAACCCGCGCAAGCAAAGACGAGAGTTCCTAAACCCGGCGCCTGCCCGATCGCGCGATCGGAACCGTTGGATCGATGCGGTACTTCAAAATGCCCCCGCTGGCTTCAAACCGGCCGGGCGCCCGTGCCGCGCCTCCAACTGCCTGCACCATCGCCGCCGCTGTGGGCGAAAGCGGTGCTCCCGCTCGCGAAAAGATGCCGATGATGGGGCGCGATACTTTCTCCTGAATGCGAATGCGCTGCAGGACCAGCTGGGTAACGGGCATGTCCACCGCCTGGCGCAGGATCAGCGCCAGAAGATCGCTGCATACAACCAGCGACAACGCCGTGGCGTACGATTCGCAGTGCACGAGCCCGTTGGGCGGCGGCAGGCTGTGCGCGCTGAATGTGCGCTCCAATGCGCCGCTCGTGCCGGGCAGGTTGAACACCAGCCAGTTCGCCTTCGCCAGTTCCCGCAGCGAGACGGCGTTGGCGAGAGGATGCCCGCGTCGGCCGACGATGACGAGCTCGGGCTTCATCAGCGGCTTGAAAAGAAGGCCGGCCTCGTCCTGGGGGGCGATGCTCTCGGCGATGGCGAAGTCCAGGGTTTCATCGCGCACGAGAGGCAAGAGTGCAGTCCTCATGCCTTCGCGGATCCGGACGTGGGCGCGTGCCCATTTTTTCCGGAACCGGGACATCGCGTCGGCTACGAGAGGAAACGTCATGGCGGGACCACAGCCGAATGAAACCGAGCCCTCGGTGCGCCCCCGCAGCGCAGCGAGATCGTCGTGGACCTTGCGCAACTCGCCGTGGATCACCCGTCCACGCGCCATGAAGGCACGACCCGCAGCCGTGAGCACCACGCCGCGGGCCGTGCGCAGGAGCAGCTGCGCCTGCATTTCGCGTTCGAGCTGGGCCACGCTCTTGCTCATCGACGGTTGGGAAACCCCGATGCGCCGCGCCGCGGCCCGCAAGCTCCCGGTCTCGACGATCGTCAGAAAATCCCTGATCTGATTGAACCGCATGACTGATAACCGTAGGGTATCAGCCGGCCTTCCGCAGCATCTTACTTCGCCCGCAACACCTGTCATCGTCTGCGGCGAACTCGGGAGCCAGCCAGATGCGCTTCACAATGCACCGCAGACGTCGTTTGATGGCCCTGTCGGCCGCGACAGTGGCGACAGGATTTACCGGTGTCGCCAGGGCGCGGACCCTCGATCGGCCGGCCCGTCTCATGGTCGGCTTTCCCGCCGGCTCATCACCGGACTTCGTCGCCCGCTTGCTGGCCGAGAACATGAGGGACTTCGCACCGGCGCTCATCGTCGACAACAAGCCGGGAGCCGGGGGCCGGCTTCCCCTCGAGGCTCTGAAAACGGCCGAACGCGATGGCTCGCTGATGGTGCTGACGCCGGGGGACCAGGTGGCGCTCTTTCCGCATGTCTACGCCCGGCTGGGCTACGACAGCCTGCGCGACATCGCGCCGGTCTCCACCCTGTGCACCGTGCAGTTTCTTCTGGTCGTTGGACCCCTCGTGCCAACCGACGCGGCGACGGTGGCCGATTTCGTCACGTGGTGCCGCGCGAACCCCAAGCACGCCGCCTATGGTTCCCCCGGAGAGGGTACGAGACCGCACTTCATGGGCGCGAGCTTCGCCTGGGAGGCCGGACTGGAGATGACGCACGTGCCGTACAAAGGAGGGCCTCCCATCATCCAGGACCTGCTTGCCGGCCAGATCGCGTGCGCCTTCACCGTGGTGTCGAATGCGCTTTCGAACGTGCAGTCTGGCCAGCTGCGGGCGCTGGCCGTCACGGCGGAAAGGCGATCACCGCTGCTGCCGGCCGTTCCTACGATCAGGCAGGCCGGTTATCCGGCGGCTGAAGGGGTCGAGTTCTTCGAGCTGTTCGTTCCGGCCGGAACCCCGGCAAGTGTAATCGACGGGCTCAATGAGAAAGTCCGCAACGCCCTGCAGGCGGCAAGCTTCAAGGATGGTTTGGCCAAGCAGGGTTTCGAGCCGGCCGGCAGCACGCCCGGCGAGCTCGGGCAGCTCGTCAGGTCAGACATCGACCGGTGGGGGGCCATTGTCAAACAGACGGGGTTCAAGCCGATCGACTGATAAAACGCAAAAGCGAAGGAGAAGGCGTTTTCTTTGCAGCGGAGAACCGATCTCGCCTGATACGCGTTGTCACCGTGCCGGTTTGCCTCGTTTCCGGCGCGCCTGCCCCGACCGCCAGTCCCTAGATGGGTTCACGGCCGGGGTAGGCGTCGTGGCCCAGGCCAGTAAGGCGATGCTCGCCGAGTTCTGTTATTTGCAGCCCTAACGGTCCCTCTCGGATGAGACCCAGCACCATCAGACGCTGCTTGTGAACGTCCGCTATTTGAGGAGATCCATGGAAAATGCGCCGCAGCGCGTTTTCCTCGCGCGCGCTGAGAGGCGCAAGCAGTCCCCGTTCCATCGGGTGCCTGCCATCAAATCGTACGCTGCCGCAATTGCGGCTGGTCGTTGGTGCGCATCCAACCTCCAATGAGCGATGTTCGCAGTCGGCCCCCTGCTGGGCGGCCGTCTTAAGCGGGGCGGATATGGTGAGGCTCCAGCCGCGGTCAAGTGCCAGGAGCCCGTCTCGTACGTCGTCGGCTGAAGGCGAGGCGAGCCCCAGCAACCGGTCGGCTAGCCAGTTCCATCTTCTGTTGGCCCCTTGGCCAACTCGGCACGAGGCGTTGTCGCCAAGGCATCGACCTGCTGCTGCGCCTTTTCTTGTGAGTGCGTCACGACGGTGGACGGGGACGGTATCGAGAGTTCGGCAGCAAGCGCCTGAGCCTCCAAGTCCTTGGCCTTCTGGTCCATTGCAGCCGCATCGGCGGATAGTCGCGCGGTATCATCGGGATTTGTAATGGCCCAACTGGCCGCGAGCCGGTGCGCTCTGGCGGCCGAAGCACGAGCCTCTTTCGACTGTCTAAGTAAATCGGCGCGCGTAACCATCTTTGACGCCTGACCCGTACTAAAATCGGCGCGCTGGATTGGTTGCCGCTGCGACTCAGCTGAGGTTTTTGCGTTGCAGTTATGTCACTATCATCCTCGTCGACCGTCACGCTCAGGCCCATGATGCTAACAGCTGGGCCTTGTGGCTACCGCAAACTAGATCCGGCAATAGCGATGATGAAGGCCACCAAGAATTGGCTGAGCAGCGAGCCGGCCGAGGCGCTGGACCGGCCGACAGTCCGGCGAATCCTTGGCCAGAGACAGATGAGTGCGCAGTTCGTTGTAGTAGCCAGCATATGCCGCAAGGATCTGGCGCAGGTGGGCCTCGCCAAAGACGAGGATGTGATCGAGGCACTCTCGGCGGATCGAGCCAATCAGTCTCTCCGCATGCCCGTTCTGCCAGGGTGATCGCGGGGCGATCGGATGATCGCGTATACCCATGGCTGCAAGACGCTTTGTGACCGCCTGGCCGTAACACCCGTCGCGGTCCCGGATCATGTAGTCGGGCGCTTCATCCCAGGGAAGGCCTCTGTGAGCTGGCGGGCGATCCAGTCTGCTGTCGGATGGTCGGTGACGCTCAGCGAGATCAGCCGTCGCCGCTCGTGCCGCAGGATGATCAAGACAAACAGCAGCCGAAAGCCAACGGTCGGCACGATCAGGAAGTCCATCGCGCCGATGCCTGCCCCATGATTGTGCAAAAATGTCTTCCAGGTTTGCGACCGCCCTCGCCCACCCTTAGCCATGTACTTGGCGACTGTCGACTGGGCGACCTCGATGCCGAGCTTGAGCAACTCGCCGTGGATGCGGGGTGCACCCCACAGCCGATTGGCCAGGCTCATCCCGGATCAGCCGCCGGATCTCCACCGGAACCTTTGGACGCCCGCCCCGAGCGCGCGACTTCCACCGCCAGTACAGCCGGAACCCCTTCCGATGCCACCGGATGATCGTCTCCGGCTGAACAACGGCGACGGCGTTCAATACCGATGGGAACAAGCGACAGAGCCAAACGAAGAGCAGTCGGTCGGCTACTGCCAGCCGCGCTTTCGAGGGGACGCGCCGGCGCAGCACGTTCAGCTGATGCCGCAACAAGATGATCTCGGCTTCCAGCCGCGCCTTCGTCCTGAACGGCGAAACTACGACGTGGAGAAAGAGGCTCAGGAACGCAATCACAAGGATCAGCCTACCCGATCTCGCCAGTCACGCCAGCGGGGACGGAGTATTCGGTAAGGACAGTTGGTACCGGCCTCGGGTTCCAGTCGATCGTCTGGTCGTTGAGCTTGTCATGCACCAGCGCCGGCTTCGACGAGTCGAAGTCGGACATCGGCCAGTTCAGCATCGTTGGCCGCCCAGCGGAGGAACTCTGATAGTTATTCAAGCGGCGGGCTTGAAGCTGTCGCCCCCTCCATTGATCAGCATCCCGTAGCGTTGACGTCCGAGCGCTGTCAGGCAGCGGCGGCCAGGGCAAGCTGCCGGGGATCGACCGCGACGAGAAGGGCATCGACGCTGTCTTCGGTATCGGCAGCGCTGTCGGCTCCGGCGGGACAGACGGCCAGCGACCCGACGGGAAGTTCGTGCTGAAGCGATCGACCAGCTATGCGGCAGTGAAACCGCACCCCCGGCGACGCCAGGAACCAGACGAGGTGCTGTCGCGGCGTCGCACTGAAATGCGCTGCGCCCTGGAACCGCACGCTGACCACCGACACGCCGCTTTCTCCCGGGGCGCGGCCTGCCGTCACCATGGTCGGCAAGCCGCCGTCCTTCTGGGCCAAGCCAAGATCACCAATGTCCATCATGGATTCCATCCGCCTTCGCAGCGCGCAGACGGGGTGAGATATAGCTCACCTCGCGCGATCTCGACCGGGCAGCGAAGAAGCCGCCCGGCCGCAAATGGGTCTCCTACTGAGATAAACGCCGCAACTCGCCATGAGGTTTGAGGGGGGCCGGAGGCTGGGCGATCGCGGTAGGCGCGGCGGGCACGTCCAGCATCTTGTTCCTCAGAAGAGCTTCCATGGACGCGATGCCCTTCTCGTATTGGCCGTGCTGGCAGTCGATGCCTGCAGCAATCCGCGTGTGATTGCGCGCACCATCAGAATTCTCGCTGCGGCCCACGCCATAGCGGTCATAATACGAGGTGAGCTGATCGCAACGCGCCTTGAGATCGGGCGGTGTCTGGGCAAAGGCGGGAGTCCCCATGCCCGCGGTCAGCACGATGGCAAAGGCGAGGGTCGAACGGAGGAGGGCTGAGTGCATGTGATAGCTCGCAAGTGAGACGATCGATCAAAGGCCGGATCATCATCGGCGCCGCGGCCAATAAGGTGTTCGTTCTTGGCGAACAAAGGGCGGTTCTTAGCGAACGAAGGGCAGTCAGCGAAAATGCGGTCGGTAGCGACATTTCTGCCACGCACTCCTTCACAATAGTGAAAGAGAAGAGTCATTGCGCACGATCCTGCAGATAGTTTCTGAGAAACGAATCAACGATGGTGCGCACGACGTGCTCACAAGTCCGGACATCGCTCGAACACCTCATCCTGAGAAGCCGCACAAAGCGCAGCGTCTCTCTCGAGACGCGACGCTGCAGGCTGCTCCGCGGGGTGAGGCTGTCAGTCTTCTTGAGCACACTTGCACTAACCGATTCGGAAACTATCGATCAAAAGGCCTAAACTGTGCCTGAAGGCCTTTATGAGCTTCGCGAGCCCGAGCACGTTGTTGCGAAACTAAAGCGGCGAGCAATCAAGAACCAAACAGCCGAAAAGGAACCGGAAAGAATCAATGAAGGTGGAGCCGAGCGACAAGGGCTGAGCGGCGCGGGTCGGCATCGACGATCCTCTTGCCGAGGTCATCACGGGCTCAGGCAGCTACGGCCTAAGCTAACGATGGCGCAAAATCATGGACACCGCCCGGCCTGAACATGGCAGGCCGGGGGTCGCTTTTGCAGTTCCTCGGCGTGGCGCGGTTATGCCTCGACCTTCGCCCGCCCCCTCTGCACATGGGACACTTCAGGCAACTTCTCGAGGTTTAGTGCGGCAACGGGAATAGTTCCCCGTTCCTGCATGACGGCATCGTCTTCAACGAGATCGCGCGTCAGGCAACAGTACTCCAGGGAGAGCCCGTTGGGATCCCGGAAGTAGATCGATTTGGCCCAGCCGTGATCCACGATGTCGGTGACCGCCACGCCTTTCTTGCGCAACTGGCTCCGCTTGGCGGCCACCGTTTTCTCCGACCCCGCCTCAAAGGCGAAGTGATAGAAGGCGGCCGGAACACCCAGCCCACGATTGATCCCGGCATCGTAATCCGCCGGTATGCCCGGGACGTCGCGCGCTTCCATGAAAGCCAGAAGCTGGTCGCGCCCGACATCGAAGAACAGGTGGCGCAGCTGACCGCCCTCGCGAATGCGCAGCGTGTCGGCGACGACCGGTTCAAAGCCCAGGACGTCCTGGTAGAAGGCGCGCGTTCTGTCGAGGTCACGCGTGGCGAGTCCGATGTGTGAGAAACCTTTATTGCTCATTTGCTGTCACTCCTTAGTGGTTTGCAATCAGACGTCTTATGCCCTTGCGCCGTCAGCAGACGCCGAACCCTTCCGAGAGCTTCAGAAGCCGCGCCGCGCTGGTCGTCCCGGCGCGCGCGACCGGATGATCCAGCAAGCCGAGCTGGCTGAGGACGGCGGTCTGATCCCAGTGCAGGTGCTCGTGGGAGATCCTGCCATCGCGGAAGCCGACCACGGCCGCCATGGCGAACTCAGCCTTACGCCCGGTCGGCGCCACACCGGGCAACATCCAGTCCATGGTCAGCGTGTGGGTGAAGCGCACGACGAACTCCTCGACCAGGCGCTCGCCGCCGAACACCTGCGACAGCGGGATGAGCTCGAGATCGGGCGGGATGCTCGTCAGGAACTGGCGAGCGTAGTAGTCGCGGACCTTGGCCCGGCCCGCTCCGCCCGTCCCCGACGGAATGCAGAGCACATAAGGTTCGTCGACCATCGTCGCGAGCGCTGCGTCCGCGTCCTTGAGCACGAACTCGGCGTGCGTGTGCTCCTGCCAGACGGCCGACAGGGTCTGCCGGGCAAATGCGATGTCGTTCATGAAAAATCTCCTTTGCTTGTCACTGGGGGGAAGGGCGGAGCAGAAGCTTGCCAATGCCGGCATAGTGCCGCTGGTGGATCGCCGCGTGCTGAGCGGCGACATGCATGTCGCGGAGCCGCCGTTGCAGTGGCGAGGTCTCGTACACGGCGCTGGCCCCGGCGAGGGCGACGCACGCATCGACGACGCGCACGCACGTCGTGGCGATCCAGATCCCGGCCTGGGTCGCCTCCTCGAACGACCCCTCTTCCTTCAGCCTTCCGGCCACGGCGCGGCGCCACTGGTTTTCGGCCTGGATCCGTTGG
>Ga0081539_10003839_pt1 | contig 17645 bp, 17 predicted proteins | sample TabmetS4T2R2_FD_71023 | JGI IMG/M metagenome (GOLD analysis project Ga0081539, IMG submission 71023) | Tabebuia heterophylla rhizosphere microbial communities from the University of Puerto Rico - S4T2R2 | ecosystem: Host-associated > Plants > Roots > Rhizosphere ...
TCCGCCGATGAGGCTGCGGGCGGCGGCGGCCGCGGTCGTGCTGACGCTCCTGGTGGGAGCGTCGGCGGCCACCCGCGGCGCCGCCGCCCGCGCGACCGACGGAACGATCCGGATCACGATCCACTACTCAGGGTTCCAACCGGACGGTCTCGCCGTCGACCCCGGTGAGACCGTCCGCTTCGTGATCGTCAACACCGACCCGATCGACCACGAGTTCATCCTCGGCGACGAGAGCGTGCAGCTCGCCCACGAGGAGGGAACCGAGGCGCACCACGCGCCTCGTCCGGGCGAGGTCTCGGTCCCGGCCGGCGCCACCGTGTCGACGACGTACACGTTCCCGACGGAGCCGACGGCGATGCTGTTCGGGTGTCATCTGCCCGGCCACTACGACTTCGGGATGCACGGCACCATCAGCGTCGCGTCGCGCGTTTGACAGATCCGCGGGCGCGTCCATACCGTTCGGGTACGAACGACGTCTGGGGAGGACGGCTCTGAGCGACCGCGTCATGGTCGAGGGCGTCGAGGTCTCGACCCACCACTGGATCGGCGGGGAGCGCGTCGCCTCGGGGTCGACCTTCACGGACGTCTCACCGATCGACGAGCGACCGATCGCCGAGGTCGCCCGCGGCGATCCCGCCACGGTCGATCGAGCGGTCACGGCCGCGAAGGCGGGTTTCGAGACGTGGGGACGGATGTCGCCCAAGGAGCGCGCCGAGGTCCTCCACCGGGTCGGCGAGCTGATCGAAGAGCGCGCGGCGGACATCGCCCGGGTCGAGACCCGTGACAACGGCTCCCTGTTGCGGTCGATGACGAACTCGGTGATCCCGCGCGCCGGGCACAACTTCCACTTCTTCGCCGACCAGCTCCAGAACCTCGATCACGACGACTTCGAGACCCGGGGCCACACGAACCACGTGAGCTGGGATCCATCGGGGGTCGCCGTCGTGATCACCCCCTGGAACGCGCCGATGATGCTCGCCACGTGGCGGATCGCGCCGGCCCTGGCGGCCGGCGATGCGGTGATCGCGAAGCCACCGGAGTGGGCGCCGCTCACGGCCTCGCTGCTGGCGGACATCACTCGCGACGCCGGGATGCCCGACGGCGCCTTCAACGTCGTGCAGGGGATCGGCGAGGAGGCCGGTGCGGCCCTGATCGCCCACTCCGACGTCGACCGGATCGCGTTCACCGGCTCGGTGGCGACCGGTCGTCTGGTCGCGGCATCCGCCGGCGCGAACCTCACGCCGGTCTCGCTGGAGCTGGGTGGCAAGGCGCCGTTCGTGATCTTCGCCGACACCGACCTGGACGCGGCGGTGAAGCAGGCTGTGAACCAGTTCGACAACGCGGGGCAGGTGTGCCTGGCGGGCACGCGGCTCCTCGTCGAGGACCCGATCCACGATCGGTTCGTCGAGCGGTTCACGGAGGCCACGGCCGCGATCCGCCAGGGCGACCCGCGGGAGGAGACCACGGACCTGGGTCCGCTGATCACGCGGGAGCACTTCGAGCGCGTCGGCGGGTTCGTGCGTCGGGCCACGGACGAGGGGATCGAGGTCGTCTTCGGCGGGGGTCCCAACGAGGACCTCGGCGGCCTGTTCTACCGCCCGACGCTGTTCCGCGAGCCTCCCGGCGGCTCCGAGATCCTCGCGAACGAGGTCTTCGGCCCCGTCCTCACGATCCAGCGCTTCGCCGACGAAGAGGAGGCGATCGGGATGGCCAACGACTCGGCGTACGGCCTCTCGGCGATCGTCTACACCGGGGACCAGGACCGGGCCGAGCGCGTCTCGGCCGCCCTCGTCGCCGGGACCGTCTGGGTGAACTGCTTCTACGTGCGCGACCTGCGCGCGCCCTTCGGGGGCTCACGGAACAGCGGCGTCGGCCGCGAGGGCGGCACGTGGAGCTTCGACTTCTACTCCGACGTGAAGAACGTGTGCACCGCCCCCTGGAGCTGAGAGGAGACCGAACGATGGGCGAGATCGTCGGCGCGGGCATCGTCTCCCACGTCCCCACGATCATGCTGCCGGAGGAGACCCGGCTGGAGATCAACGACGGCAACGAGATCACGCTGGTCCCGGGCCTTCGCCGGCTGCGGTCCGAGATCCTCGACCGGCTGCAGGCGGACACGATCGTCGTGATGGACACGCACTGGGAGGTCACCTTCGAGCACATCGTGACCGCGCACGAGAAGCGCGAGGGGATCTTCACGTCGCACGAGCTCCCGCGCGGCATGCGCCAGATCCCGTACGACATGCCGGGCGACCCGGAGCTCGCGTTCGCCATCTCGAAGATGGCGGAGGAGCGCGACGACACGTGGGTGCTCGCCTCCGACGACCCGTACCTCCCGATCTTCTACGGCACGGTGAACGTGTGGTCGTACCTGAAGGACGGCGAGCGCTGGGTCAGCGTGGGGATCAACCAGTGCGCCGACACGCAGGACTTCCTGCTGCTCGGCCAGCTGATCGGCGAAGCCGTGCTCTCGATCGACCGGAAGGTGGTGCTGCTGGCGTCCGGTGGGATGTCGCATCGCTTCCTGCCGTTCCGGGAGCTGCGTGGCCGGGAGAGCTCCGATCCGATGAAGAACATCATCACGCCGGAGGCGCGCGAGGCAGACCTGCACGTCCTCGACCTGCTCCAGCGCGGGGATCACGGCGGGGTGATCGACTGGATGCCGGAGTACCGGAAGGCCGGGCCGGAGGGGAAGTTCGGCCACTACCTGATCATGGTGGGCGCGCTGGGAGGCGCGTCGTGCACGGCGCCGGGCGTGCTCCTGAGCGAGTACGAGGCCTCGGTCGGGACCGGTCAGGTCCACGTGTGGTTCGAGCGGCCGGCCGCCGGCTGGACCGCGACGACCGAGGCGGCCTGAGGGCGGTCGCACGAGGGAAGGGGGGCACGTGGCAACGGAGATGGATCGGATGCGGGACGACACCGGATACGAACGGTTGGGCGCGCGCCGGCTGAAGCTGGTCGACGTCGTGGCGCAGTCCGTCGGTCTGATCGGCCCGGTGTTCTCGTCGGCCTTCCTGATCCCGCTGATCGCGGGGTTCAACTTCTCGGGCGAGGGCGCCGGTGTCGCGACGCCGTTCGCGGTGATCCTCGCGGCGATCGGGACGCTCGCGCTGGGGTGGATCGTCGCCCAGTACGCCAAGCGCGTCCACGCCGCCGGGTCCCTCTACGACTACGTCACGATGGGCTTCGGCTCGCGGATCGGCGGGTGGGCGGGCTGGGTGTACTACGGAGGCACGCTGCTCCTCGCCTCCGCGATCGCGGTCCTGATCGGGTGGTTCCTCCGAGACAACGTCCTCCCCGCCTTCGGCGTGGAGGGACTGTTGACGTCGTGGATCTGGTCGATCGTCTACGTCGTCCTCGTGTTCCTCGTGCTGGCGGCCGGCGTCCAGATCTCGACGAGGCTGCAGCTGATCCTCGCGCTCGTCTCGGCCGCGGTCGTCCTGGCGTTCTTCATCAAGGTCATCATGGATGCACCGGAGAACAGCTTCCGCGCGTTCAACCCCTCGGAGGCGCCGAGCTACCGCGGGATCCTCTTCGGCGTCCTCTACGGCGTCCTGATCTTCGTCGGATTCGAGACCGCGGCGAACCTCGCCGAGGAGGCCGAGCGACCGAAGCGGGCGATCCCCAGGGCCGTCCTCCTGTCCGTCGCGATCGTCGCGATCTTCTACATCGTGGCCGCGTACGCGCAGGTCGCCGGCTTCGGGTTCGACATGGACGTCTTCACTTCGCCGGAGGTCGCCGGCGCCCCGCTGTTCGCCCTCGGGTCACCGGAGTCGGCGGGCGGCTACGGCGGCTCGTCCGATCTGATCCTCAAGGTCCTCCTGGTCGTCGTCACGCTGGACGTGATGGCGGTCGGGCTGGGGGCCGCGACCGCGTCGACCCGGGGCCTCTTCGCGCTGGCACGCGACCGGAAGCTCCCGGGGTTCGTGGCCGCGACGACGAGCGCCGGCAACCCGCTGGGCGCGGCGTTGATCGTGGCCATCGTGTCGGCCGGGTGGGTGGCGGCGACCGTCGCGTCCGATCAGCTGTTCGCGAACGGCGCGCTCACCGGCGTCCCCCACGAGCTGGCCGTCTTCCAGTGGATCTCGACGATGGGGGCGTTCCTCATCATGGCGGTCTACGGCGTGATGGCGCTCGGCGCCTTCTCGGGGCTGAGCGACCATCCGAACCGGGCCGGCGTGGTGATCGCCGCGGTGATCGGCGCTGCGGTGGCGGTGGGGGCGATCTTCGGCGCGATCTACAAGGTGCTTCCGCCGTTCGACCGGATCTGGTTGTGGGGCGTGATCTGGGCTGCCCTCGGGCTCCTGATCACCCTGGCGCTGAAGGGGCGCGAACCGGCGCGGCTGGCGCTTCCCGACCTTCGGACGGGCGAGGAGCACTGAGGGGGCTCGGCGTCGAGCGATGGAGGAGCCCGAGCGGCCGCTGAGGCTCGACGCGCCTCGCGAGGAGGCCCTCGAGCACGCGGCGAAGCTCGTGGCGGAGGCGTGGCGGAGCTTCGACCGCCCGCGCCCTGAGGAACCGCCGCTCGATGAGCGCGTCCGGCGGCTCCTCCGGGCGTCGTTGCCGCAGCGGCCGGTGAGCGTGCACGAGGCGCTCGACGACGCCTTCCGAGCCCTGGACGAGTCGATCGCCCAACCGAGGCCGAGGTACTTCGCGTTCATCGGCTCGTCGGGGCTCGAGATCGGGGCGCTCGGCGACCTGCTCGCCGCCACCTACGACATGAACCTGGCGGTCGACGCTCGCGCCGCGACGGTGCTCGAGGAGCAGACCGTGCGCTGGGTCGGGGAGTTCGTGGGCTTCCCGGCGACCCACGGGGCGTTCACGAGCGGCGGGACGATCTCGAACATGACCGCGTTGGCGGCGGCTCGCGAGCGAGCGCTGCCCGGCTCGCGCGCCGCGGGCCTCGGCGGGACCAGGGTCGCGGTCTACGCCTCCGCGGAGGTCCACTACTCGATCACGCGGGCCGTCGAGATCCTCGGGATCGGCAGCGATCGGCTCCGCGACGTGCCGATCGACGAGCACCACCGGATGCGGACCGATCTGCTCGCCGAGGCGATCGACCGGGACGTCGCCGACGGCGTCACGCCGATCGCCGTCGTCGTGACCGCCGGGACGACGCTGACCGGCGCGATCGATCCGATCGCGCCGGTCGCGGACATCTGCGGCGAGCGGGGGATCTGGCTCCACATCGACGGGGCCTACGGACTCCCGGCCGCGTCGGTCCATCCGGAGCGGTTCGCCGGCGTCGAGCGCGCCGACTCCGTGAGCGTCGACGCGCACAAGTGGCTGTACGTGCCGAAGGCGTGCAGCGTGGTGCTCGTGCGCGAAGCCGACGCGCTCTCACGCGCCTTCGCGCACGAGCAGGGCTACCTCCCGCACCAGCGGCACGAGCTCCACGCCGTCGACATCACGCTGGAGTACTCGCGTCCGCTGCGCGCGCTGAAGCTGTGGCTCGCGTTCCGCGCGCACGGAGCCGATCAGTTCCGCGAAGCGATCCGCCGGAACCTCGCCGAGGCCCGGTTGCTGCACCGCGAGGCCGACGCGCGTCCGGATTTCGAGACGTTCGGCGCGTTGCCGGACCTCTCGATCGCACCGATCCGCCACGTTCCGGAGGGCGTCGACGACCTCGACGCCCACAACGAGCGGCTCGCCGACGCGATCCAGGCCGACGGGCGTGTGTACCTCGCCTCGGCGCTGATCGGCGACCAGGTCTGGCTCCGACCCTGCTTCGTGAACTACCGCACGACGGACGACGATGTGCTCGCCGTCCTGGACGTGGCGGCCGACCTCGGGTCGCGGATCGCGGCGGGGACCCGATGACGCAGGACGGGCTGCTGCCGGCCGAGCGGAAGGTCCTGGAGGAGCTCGGTCACCTCCCGCTCGACTTCCGGGCGATGTGGGCGATCTCGAACGTGTTCCGCAGCTCGACGGCGCTCCGCCGCCATCTCGAGGCGACGGTCCTCGCTCCGGACCGGCTGTCCTGGACGGCGTTCACCGCGCTGTGGGTGCTGTGGATCTGGGGAGAGATGGAGGCGAGGGACTTCGCGGCCGCCGTGGGCATCAGCCGGCCCACCGCGACCGGGGTGGTCGCGACCCTCCAGCGGCGGCGGCTGGTCCGCCGACGCAAAGCGTCGGCGGACGGCCGGGTGGTCCTCCTGTCCCTCACCCCAAGCGGCAGACGGAAGATCGAGCAGCTGTTCCCGCGTTTCAACGCCGAGGAATCCCTCGTCGCGGCCACGCTGCCAGGGGAGGATCAGGACCGCTTGGCATCCATGCTTCGCGAGCTCCTGCGCCGCGTCGAACAGGCGCGCGCGCCCGCGGAAGGACACTGAGGACCGCGCGCCGGCTACGCCGCCTGAACCCGAACCGGCATCCGCTTGATCCCGTTCACGAAGTTCGAGCGGATCCGCTCGACCGGCCCCGCCAGCTCGATCGACGTCAGCCGCGGAAGCAGCTCCTGGAACAGGATCGTCGTCTCGAGCCTCGCGAGGTGTGCGCCCAGGCAGAAGTGCGGGCCGCCCGGTCCGAACGTCACGTGGTCGTTCGGCGTCCGTGTGACGTCGAACGTGTAGGGCTCCGGGAAGACCTCCTCGTCGCGGTTCGCGCTCGTGTACCAGGTGACGACCTTGTCGCCGCGCTTGATCGGGGCGCCGCGGAGCTCGACGTCGCGGGACGCCGTCCGGCGGAAATGGTGCACCGGCGTCGCCCACCGGAGGATCTCCTCGGTCGCGCGAGGGATCCGCTCCGGTTCCTCCTGCAGCAGCTTCAGCTGCTCCGGGTGCTCGATCAGCGCCAGCATCCCGTGACTGATCGTGTGCCGGGTCGTCTCGTTGCCCGCGATCATCAGCACGCCGAAGTAGTTGTGGAAGTCCTGCTCGGAGAGGATCCCTTCGGACTGCGCCACCGTGAGCGCGCCGATCACGTCGTCCTCCGGTTCGGCCAGACGCTGATCGCGCTGCCGATCCGCGTACTCGAAGACCTCGTAGGCGGCGGGGGAGCGGAAGGGCAGCAGTCGGTACGCCTCGGTGTCCTCGCGGTCCACGACGGCGCGCGAGAGATCCGGGTCCTGGTTCGCGATCATCTGATCGCCCCACGAGATCAGCTGCGGTGCGTCTTCCTGCGGGACCGTGAAGATCGAGCACAGGAAGCGGATCGGGAGGTCCCGGCTGATCTCGGGGACGAAATCGAACTCGCCCTGGGGAAGGGCGCGATCCAGGACGTTCCGCGCGACGTCGCGGATCCAGTCCTCGTACCGGCCGACGCCGCGCGCGGAGAATCGCTTGGAGCAGATCCGGCGGAGCTCGGTATGTCGCGGCGGGTCGGTCTCCAGCATCGACTTGCGGATCTCGAGCTGCTCGTCGTCGAGCTCCTCGAGGGACACGGCTCCCAGCTCGGAGGAGTAGGTCTCCCAGTCCATGTGTATCGCGGTGAGGTCGTCGTACCGGGTCACCGCCCAGAAGCCCTGATTCGGGGCCAGCTCCGGATGCCACGTCACCGGGTGTTCGTGCCGGAGGTGGTCGAACCAGTCGTAGGGGACGCGTCCGACGTAGCTATCGGGGTTGGCCAGATCGATCTCGGGATGCTCCGCGCCCATCGCGGGCATGATACGGGCGCGTTGGTCAGCCCCTCTCGACGAGCGCCTTGAGGTTCCCCAGCGAACGCATCGCATCTGCGCGGATCCCCGGGTAGGCCAGGTAGAACACGAGCGGGTTCAGGTTCGTCGTGACCCGCTTGCGTAACCGCGTTCCTCCCTGATGTGGCTCGAGGGTGTAGTCGTTGAGGTACCAGGTGTCCGACTTGCCCTCCTGGTGCTGATCGGATCGGATCGCGAAGCGGCGGGGCGGGTCGTAGGCCGTGACCGTGATGTCCGCCGTGACCGGCTTGCCGACGAAGACGCCCGACGAGCGGTAGGTCGCGCCAGGACCCGGTCCTTCACCCGACGTCTGCTCCATGCCCATCCGAGACTTCGGGTTGGCCCACGACGGGTGGTCGCCGACATCGGCCAACCGTTCGAAGACGCGATCCGGCGGAGCATCGATCTGGATCGAGAAGCGCAGCCCCATCGTTCCTCCTTCGAACGGACCCGGCGAAGGACGTACGTGTAAGTCAAGACTTACGCATTGTCAACCGCCGCGAACGCTTCCTCAGAAGAACGGGAGGTAGTACTCGAGCTCCCATGGAGTGACGTCGGTTACCGAGGTCTCGCCCGCCGCGACGTAGCGCTCCCACTCGGCCTGCTTCAAGGTCACGAACGACTCGATCACCCACTCGCCGATCGCGCCGACGACCTCGGTGTCCTTCTGGAGCTCTTCGAGGGCCTCTTCCAGCGTGTCGGGGATCGCCACGTCGGTGCTGGGATCGGCGCCGGGCTCTTGCGGCGGGCCCGGGTCCAGCTCCTGCTCGACGCCCAGCCTCGCGGCGTGCAGGACCGCGGCCGCCGCGAGGTAGGGGTTGGCCGCCGCGTCGGCGGTCCGCTGCTCGATGCGCGATCCTTCCCCGCGCGCGGGGGGGACTCGCACCGTGACCGTGCGGTCGTCGAAGCCCCAGTTCGCCCAGTAGCCGTTCAACATGTCGGGCTTCAGGCGTTTGTAGGCGTTCACGTGCGGCGCCATCAGCGCCGCGATGCCGCGGTGGTGCGCGAGGAGGCCGGCGATCGCGTGCCGAGCGAGGCCCGAGAGCCCATCGGGATCGCTCGGGTCGTGGAAGGCGTTGGATCCGTTCGGGCGTCGGAAGGACAGGTTCAGATGCATCCCGCTGCCGCCCCGGTCGCTGAACGGACGGCCGAGGAACGTCGCCAGCCGACCGTGCCGCGCGGCGATCTCGCGGACGAGGATCCGGAACAGGAACGCGTCGTCGGCCGCGGGCACCGCGTCGCGGTAGCGCCAGTTGACCTCGAAGGCGGCGGGGTCGTACTCGCTGCACCAGCTCTCGACCTGGAAGCCGCAGCCGAGGGCGGCGCTCACCATGTCGTGGATCGCGCCGCTCGGGTCGACGGACATCCCCGTGCCGTAGACGCGGTGCGACGGCAGATCGGCCGGTTTCCAGCCGCCGTCGCCGGTCGGCTCGCAGAGGTAGAACTCGGTCTCGAACGCGAGCTGCGGCTCGAGGTCCATCTCCCGCCACGCCTGGACGGCGGTCCACAGGACGCGCCGCGGATCAACCTCCAGCGGCGCGCCGTCGCGGGAGACGTCGCCGATCCCCACCACGGTGTCGTCCTCCCACCCGGTGCGGAGGGTCTCCCGGTCGAGCTCCGCCTCGACATCGGGGAGACCGATATCGAACTGCTGGCGGGGGACCGGCAGGATCTCGCGATCGAGGGTGAGGGGATAGAGGCCGATGCAGAACGCCGCGTGGCCGGCCTGGGCGACGTCGCCGAAGAGGTACTTCCCCCGCTCCAGTCCGAGGAGGTCGGGGATCAGCAACCGCAGCCGCTTGCCCGTGTAGTCCATCGGTCGAGCAACGGTAGCGCAGGGGCGGAGCGGTCGTCCGGGCCCGCTCAGCCGCGACGCGGCGGTCGGATCCCTCGGAACTCCCAGTCGCCGCCGAGCGCCGTCGACACCACCTCCTCGGATGCCGACGGCTGCGCGCCCACGTCGTCGCGGACCGCGACGTCGCCGTCGACGATGAAGTTGCGGAGGACCCCGAGGCCCTCGACCTCGACCTCGACGACATCGCCGGGCTCGACCGGCCGTGAGTTGGCCGGCGTGCCCGAGAGGATCACGTCGTTGGGCAACAGCGTGATCGTTCGCGCGATATCCGCCACGAGGTACCGCATGTCCCAGATCATCTCGTCGGTGGTGCCGTCCTGGCGAGCCTCGCCGTTCACTCGCGTCTGGATCCGTTTCCCGTGGAAGTCCCAGTCGTCGACCAGGCCGGGGCCGAGCGGGCAGAGCGAGTCCGACCCTTTCACGCGCAGCATCGAACCGGCGTCGGTGTCCCGGAAGTCGTGCAGCCCGTAGTCGTTCGCGATCGTGTAGCCCGCGATGTGGTCGTCGGCCTCCTCGGGCGCGATGTGCTTGCAGCGCTCGCCGATCACGATCGCGATCTCGCCCTCGTAGTTCAGGTACCGGCAGCGCGGCGGGCGCACGACCTCGCCGCCGTGGGCGTTCAACGAGGTCGTTGGCTTGTGGAAGAACGTCGGGGCGGGGCCGAGTTCCGCAAGGAACTCGGCCCGGCGGCTCTCGTAGTTCAGGTGGACGCAGACGATCTTCGAGGGCTGGACCGGCGGCAGGTGCGTCGGTTCGTCCATCGGGATCCGACGGCCGTCGGGCGCCACGAGCTCGTCTCCCTCGCGCGTGACGGACGTCGCCATGCCGTCGAGGAGGATCCGCCGGGTCTCCATCCGCGGGATAGGTTAGTGGCGTGCGCTGGGTCGCTGGGACGAGCGACGGGCTGATCGGTTCGGACGGCGAGGCGTGGCTCGTCGGTCGCGCCGTGACCGCGGTGTCGTGGTACGGCTCCGGCTGGGTCGTGCTCGCTGATGACGGCGACGTCGCCAGGATCCACGGCGCCGAGGTCGAGCGGATCGGATCGGTGCCGGAGGAGATCGGCCGGGCGGTCATGGCCGTCGACCGCGGCGCGCTCGTCGGGACGTCGAACGCGAGGCTCGCAGCCGTCCACGGCGACGGTTCGGCGATGATCGGCTCGTTCGACGAGGCCGACGGCCGCGACACGTGGTATACGCCGTGGGGCGGCCCGCCGGACACCCGCTCGCTGTCCGCGGCGGTCGACGGTCGGCTCTTCGCCAACGTGCACGTCGGCGGGATCCTCCGCGCCGCGACGCCCGACGGCGTCTGGGAGCCGACGATCGACATCGACGCGGACGTCCACCAGGTCCTCGCCGATCCCGTCGACCCCGACCACGTCGTGGCCGCGACGGCGCGCGGGCTGGCCGAGTCCCGCGACGGTGGCACCACCTGGGCCTTCGCGATCGACGGGCTGCACGCGCCGTACGCCCGCGCGGTCGCCCTCGACGGCGCGCTCCTCTACCTCAGCGCCTCGACGGGACCTCGCGGCGGCCGGGCCGCCCTGTACCGCCGGGAGCCGCGGAGCGACCGATTCGAGAAGTGCGACGGATCGCTCCCCGAGTGGTTCGGCGGCAACATCGATAGCCACCGTCTGGCGGCCGGCGGCGGCACGGTCCTGTTCGCGACGGAGGACGGCAGCGTGTTGCTCTCCGACGATGCGGGCGCGTCGTGGCGTGAGGTCCTCGGAGGGCGCGGCCGCATCTCGTGCGTCGCGGTCGCCGCCTCGGAGGGAGGCGGCCCGTAGACTCGGGCGCCGTGGCCGAGCTGAAGGGCTTCTTCCTGCCCCGGTCGCCGGAGGGGAAGGCCTCGATCGTCCCGGAGCCGCCCTGGCACTATTCCGGCGACGTCCTCACGATCGAGTACCGGACCGATCCCGCCAACGTCGCCGCGCTCCTTCCGGCCGGGGTCGAGCCGGCCGAGGAGGATCCCGGCGCCGTCGCGATCGTCTGGGCCGACTGGCAGTCGTGCTCGGATACGTTCGAGGAGCTGGTCGACCCGGTGCGCTCCCAGTACAAGGAGTGCTTCGTCGTCGTGCGGTGCCGTCATGACGGCGAGACCTACTCGCGCTGCGTCTACATCTGGGTCGACAAGGACTTCGCGCTGGCGCGCGGCTGGTTCCAGGGGTACCCGAAGAAGCTCGGCTCGATCTGGATCACCCGGCCGGTCGCCGTCGGGCGCGCCGGCCCGCGGCTGGAGGCCGGTGGCGTGATCGGGGCGACGCTGCAGGCCAACGATCGCCGCCTCGCCGAGGCGACGGTGGCGCTGACGGGGCCGTCCGAGACCGCCGGCTTCGTGAACGCGCTGCCGATGCTGCACTCGCGGTGGATGCCCGCGATCGAGAAGGGTGCCGCCGACTCGCTCTCGGAGCTGGTGACGATGGGATCCCGCGACGTCGACGTCGGTCCCGCGTACACCGGGACGCCGCAACTCCGGCTGTTCCCGTCACCCGCGGAGGAGCTGGCCGCCCTCGAGCCGCTCGAGATGATCGCGGGCTACTGGCGGCAGGTCGGCGCCACCTTCGACGGCGGCACGAGGCTCGCGTAGCGGTGCGGCTCCTCCGGTTCCGGTACGGCGAGCGGATCGCCACGGGCGCGATCGAGCCGGGATCCGACGACGTCCGGATCCTGGAAGGGACGTTCTTCGAGGACCCGCTCCCGACCGGCGAGGTCGTTCCGCTCGACGACGTCCACCTGCTGGCGCCGGTCCTCCCGTCGAAGCTCGTGTGCGTCGGGAAGAACTTCGCCGCCCACGCCGCCGAGTTCGGGATGGAGGTCCCCGAGGAACCGCTCCTGTTCCTGAAGCCGTCGACCGCCGTGATCGGACCCGGCGATCCGATCCAGCTGCTGCCGATCAGCCGGCGGATCGATTACGAGGGCGAGCTCGCCGTCGTGATCGGCCGCATCGCGCGCGACGTACGGGCGGAGGACGCGTTCAAGTACATCCTCGGGTACACCTGCGCGAACGACGTGACGCTGCGCGACCTCCAGAAGACCGACGACCAATGGGCGCGGGCGAAGGGGTTCGATGGGTCGTGCCCGCTCGGCCCGTGGATCGAGACCGGTCTCGACCCGACCGACGCGGTGGTCCGGACCCGGCTGAACGGCGAGATCCGCCAGCAGGCGTCCACGTCGGACCTGGTCTTCGGCGTCGCCACGCTCCTCGAGTACGTCACGACGTTCATGACGCTCTTGCCCGGCGACGCGATCCTCACCGGGACGCCGGACGGTGTGGGGAAGCTGTCGTCCGGGGACGTCGTGGAGGTCGAGGTCGAGGGCGTCGGGACGTTGCGGAACGGCGTTCGAGGATGACGGTCCGCTGTCGCTTCGCCCCGGCGCCGTCGGGATCGCTGCACGTGGGGAACGTCCGAACCGCCCTGTTCTCGTGGCTCCACGCCCGTCACCACGAGGGCGTCTTCGTCCTCCGGGTCGAGGACACCGACGCGAGCCGCGTGACCGAGGCGGCGTACCAGGGCGTGCTCGAAGAGCTGCGCTGGCTCGGGCTGGACTGGGAGGAGGGGCCGGACGTCGGGGGACCCCACGGCCCCTACCGGCAGTCCGAGCGCCTCGAGATCTATCGCGACGCGACGCGCCGGCTCCTCGACGCCGGCGACGCGTACCGATGCTGGTGCACGCCCGAGGAGCTGGAGGAACGTCGGAAGGCGGCGTTCGCCCGGGGGGAGCCGCCGGGCTACGACGGCCGATGCCGGTCCCGACCCGCCGAGGAAGTCGCTGCGTTCGAAGCCGAGGGCAGGCCGTTCGCGATCCGCTTCAAGATGCCGGAACGAGAGCGGGTCGTCCACGACCTGGTGAAAGGGGAGGTTCGGTGGTCGGCCGACGACCTCCGCGACTTCGTGATCGTCCGCTCCGACGGCTCGCCCGTCTTCCTCCTGGCGGTCGCCGTCGACGACCTGGGGATGGAGATCACCCACGTCGTGCGCGGCGACGACCTGCTCGCCAGCGCGCCGCGCAACGCCGCGGTGATCGAGGCGCTCGGCGGGACGCCGCCCGCGTACGCCCACGTGCCCCAGGTCCTCGGTCCGGACGGCAAGCCGCTCTCCAAGCGTCACGGCGCCACGAGCGTCGAGGCGTTCCGAGAGCGGGGCTTCCTCCCGGAGGCGATGGTGAACTACCTGGCGCTGCTGGGGTGGGCCAAGGACGATCACACGACGCTGATGTCCCGCGACGAGCTGATCGCCTCGTTCGACCTCACGCACGTGTCCCACAACCCGGCCGTCTTCGACGTCCAGAAGCTCGAGTGGATCGACGTCCGTCACCTCCAGGACCTGGACGACGACGACCTGGCGGCCCGTTGCCTCCCGTTCCTCGCCGCGGCCGGCCTCTCGGTCGAGCCCGACGTGCTCCGAGAAGCGATGCCGATCGTCCGCGAGCGGATCAAGACGCTGGCCGAGGTCCCGGATCTCGTGCGGTTCCTCTTCACCGACGATCTCGCCGCCACCGAGCAGGCGGAGGCGCTGATCCGTAAGGCGCCCGAGGGCTATCTCAAGACCGCGGCCGATCGGCTCGATGCTGTGAAGGGATGGACGACCGAGGAGATCCAGGCCGCGCTGGACGGGTTGGCGGCCGACGCCGAGCTCAGCCGGACGAAGGGATGGCAGCCGATCCGAGCCGCCGTCACCGGATCCACCGTGTCGCCGCCCCTGCCCGAGTCGCTCGCGCTGCTGGGCAAGCGCCGCACCGTGGAGCGGCTGCGCGCCGCTTCGTGAGCGGCGCGGTGCTCCCGGCCGTCATCGCCACGCTGCTCCTGACCGCGTCCACCCCCGATGTCCTCCGCGCGGACGCGCTCCCGCTCGCGAGCGCCTCGCTGCGCGCCCCGGACGTCGCCTCGCTCCGGCCTCGGATCGTCAAGAAGTTCATCCCCTACGGCGATCGTCGCCGCCGGCAGATGGCCGCGTACTCCAAGCGGCACTACGGACGGTGGACGTGGCACCTGCATCCGGACGCGATCGTCCAGCACTACACGACCGGGACGACGTGGCAGGGCGCGTGGAACACGTTCGCCGCGAACTCGCCGCACCTCGGCGAGCTGCCCGGCACCTGCGCGCACTTCATCATCCACACCGACGGGACGATCTATCAGCTCGTCCCGCTCCGGGTGCGCTGCCGGCACGCGATCGGGCTGAACCAGCACTCGATCGGGATCGAGCACGTCGGTGGGTCGGATGCCGAGGTGATCGGCAACCGGCGGCAGATGCGGGCCTCGCTCAAGCTCTCGCTCTGGCTGATCGCGAAGTTCGGCATCGAGGTTCGCAACGTGATCGGACACGGTGAGAGCCTCGACAGCCCGCTTCGCTTCGAGCTCTACCCCGAGTGGAAGTGCCTGACCCACGTGGACATGACGCGCCCCACGATGCGGACGTATCGCGGCCGGCTGCGCGATCGGGCGCGGGCGGCCGGTGTCCCGGTCGGCCCGAAGCCGGCCTGGGTCGACATCGGCTGCTGATCCGCGGTTCGCCCCGGCGGCCCGGCTGCCACTAGGATGGCGGCCAGGAGGCACTCGATGGCGAAGGTCCTGAACCTGCCCGAGCGCCAGGATGCCGAGGGAGCCTGGCACCAGGTCCTGAGGGACGCGTGCGGCTGGTGCGGCTGCCGTTACCTGATCGCCGAGGACGACCATGACCTCGTCTGGGAGCCGGGACGACACCACGATCGTGGGTGCAGCGACGAGGACTGCGAGTGCCACTCGCGGCCCCGCGTCGGTCGGCGTCACGACGAATGGTGAACGAGGTCGATGACCGACGCCGGTGATCGCCTGATCGCGGCCATCGAGCACCTGGACGCCGTCGCCGGCGAGGCCACGTCCGACGAGGCGGTCGACGGGTTCGACGAGGCGACGCTCCAGGTCTTCTGGCAGCGGTGGCCGCACGTCAGCTCGTGGGCCGGGGCGCTGTGGCGCCGGCTGAACGAGACGATGGCCGACGCGGCGCTGCCGGCCGATCGGTCGGAGGATCACGACGTCGGGGGTGAGGGAGGCTGAGCCGACGATGCCGACGTTGAAGGAGTTCATGACCGGCGACGTCCTCACGACCGATCGGACCGCGACCGTGCCGGACGTCGCTTCACGGATGCTCCGCAGCCGTGTCGGCTCGGCCGTCGTGATGGAAGGGTCGCGGGTGAGCGGGATCGTCACCGAGCGAGACGTGCTGCGGGCCGCGGCGTCGGGCAAGGATCTGTCGTCGGCCCGCATCGTGGATTGGATGACGAGCGACCCCGTCACCGTCGACGGCGCCATGGAGGCGGACGAGGCGCTGGAGCTGATGATGGCCAACGGGTTCCGCCACCTACCGGTGGTCGAGGGCCATTCGCTGGTCGGGATCGTCAGCCTTCGAGACGTGATGCGCACGCGGATCCGCAAGCCGGCGGGCTGATGGCCGGCCTGCGGACCGGTCCCCATCACGGTCGAACATCTCGTTCCCGCCCGTCGACGCGTCGCACGCCGGGCGTCTCGCTCGCGTAGATCTCGCCCTACCCGTACCCTGCCCGACTCGCCGCGAGTCGTGAGCATCGCGCCGCGCCCCGCGTCATCGTCGGAGGACAGCCCTCTACCGGTCGGTAGAGAAACGGAGGGGTCGCGACCGTCGACCTCGTATCCCTGCATGCCTTCCGCCGAGGCCAGCTCGGAGACGGTATCCCATGCGATCGAGGGGCCAGGCAGGTCGTTCACGGAGAGCGTCACGAAGAATCCATACATCCCCCCTGGGGGCTTGCAGACCGACCGTGCGAAGATATGGCGTCAGGAAGCGCAGCGACCCATGCTCGACCAGACCAGAAAGTGGCGTGAATGAGCCCCGCACCCCTCCTCCTTCGCGACTATCTCTCGATCCTGTGGTCGAGGAGGAAGATCCTCCTGGCCGTGCTGATCACGACCGTCACCGTCGCCCTCGTCTACTCCGTACGCCAGACCCCCGCCTACCTCTCCTCGTCGCAGGTGATCGTCTTTGCGGCCAGGTTGGATCCGAACCAGCCGGCCGCAGCGACCGGGTACGTGAACATGGACACTGAGGAGCAAGTCGCCAATTCGACCCCGGTAGCCGAGCTCGCGGCGAAGCGTCTGATGAGGAAGGGACTCGCCCCTGCTGCCACCTCGGCGACTCGGACCGAGGGTGCCGAGACGATCACGTTCACGTCGGAAGGCTCCGACCCCACGTCGACGCAGGCAAGCGCGGACGCCTACGCCGAAGCCTACCTTCAGCTCCGACAGGAGGGCCTACTGAGAGACCTGGAGCTGGCGCGCGAGCCGTATGAGACTTCGCTCGAGGGGATCAAGCGGTCGATGGAAAAGATCTACCGCGACCTATCGATGACGAACGACGAGCCTCGCCGATCGGTGCTCACCAGCAGGCTCCAAGGCTTGTGGTTGGAGCGAACGAATCTCATCGAGGAGCTGAACGGACTGCCGAGTCCTGAGAACGTCCACGCGGGAGAGGTGATCCAGACGGCAGCCTACCCGGAGTCACCGGCGTCCCCCAGGCATCTGAGGAACGGCGCGCTCGCCCTGATGGTCGGGCTCGCGCTCGGGATCGCGGCGGCCTTCCTCCGCGATCGCCTGGACGAGCGGGTGAGGGGACGAGCCGAGCTGGAGCTTCACTCGCGAGCACCTGTGCTCGCCTTCATCCCACGCATCTCGTCCGAGCGAGCCAACTCGAAACCGATCGCGCTGAGTGAGCCGACGTCGGAGGGAAGCGAGGCGTACAACGCGCTGCGCGTCAGGCTCGTCCACATCGCGGAGCAGCGGAGCCTCAAAACGATCATCGTGACGAGTTCCATCCCCGGAGAAGGGAAGACGTCGACGGTCGCGAACCTCGCTGTCTCCTTGGCCCGCACGGGAAAGAATGTTGTCATGGTCTCGGCCGACCTACGTCGGCCGCGACTCCACCAGTATTTCGACGGGGAGGGCAACCAATATCTCCACGGGCAGGGTCAATGGGGTCTCACGGACGTTCTCCATGGTTATCAGACGTCTGCGGAGGCAGTCTTCCCTACCAACACATCGAACGTGTGGCTCGTCGACACGGGGCCCCGCACCGAGTCGGATGGAGCGTCGGCGCTCCTCGGATCGGACAGGATGCGCGATCTCCTTTCGGATCTCCGAGATTTCGCC
>Ga0081539_10003840_pt1 | contig 17642 bp, 16 predicted proteins | sample TabmetS4T2R2_FD_71023 | JGI IMG/M metagenome (GOLD analysis project Ga0081539, IMG submission 71023) | Tabebuia heterophylla rhizosphere microbial communities from the University of Puerto Rico - S4T2R2 | ecosystem: Host-associated > Plants > Roots > Rhizosphere ...
TACAGCTATCATCAATCTTGCAAACAGGTGGTCAATTTAGTGCGGAATCACCTGGTCAATTTAAGGCGGAATCGGTGGTCAGCTTCCCGCGGAATGTAGTGGTCAATATCAGCGAAATCTCCAACATATGGCAGATTGGGGACACTGAATTTTCCCTGCAAATTGAATTATCAGAATACCCTTCAAGAGAAAAGCGGTTTTCGATTAATCCTTATTACTTTTTAAGGACAATAGGATATAACTAACCATGCAAAATGGTAATAACGACACAGCGCGGGAATATTTATCGAAAAGTGAGTTGAAACCATGCAAATGTTTTACAACTATTAGATTGCATCGTATCTTGAAATTGCACCGCAATCTCTAAGCAGGATAAAAAGTCAACACTAACATTCAACTTTCATATTTATTTTTCGCTATTTCACCTTTCTTCACAAATATGAATGCTTATCGCTATGTAAAGACTCGAACTTTGATTTTAAACCTACAGGAATATGAAAAAAGTATCTGAATTAAATGCTACAAATAGCAAAACATTATTTGCAGAAATCAACGGTAGAAAAATAGGTTATCGGTCAATAGGAAAGGGTGATCCAATAATTCTTTGCCAGCGATTTCGTGGCAATCTTGATGACTGGGATCCTGCTTTTCTTGATGCGCTATCCAAAAATTATAACGTAATAACATTCGATTATACCGGCTTCGCTTCTTCAACAGGCGAACCACCTACCAACATGCTTCTTTTTGCAAATGATGTTGCGGATCTTGCTGAAGCATTAAATCTTAAAAAGATCATTGTTGGAGGTTAGTCATTTGGCGGATGGGTAGCTCAAATTGTTACTACTGAATTTCTTGAGTTGGTTTCACAAACTGTTTTAATTGGAACAAAGCCTCCTGGATATGTGAAGCATCCTTATGAGGAAATTTTCCTGAAAGTTTCCCGTAAGTATGAAAATGATTTTGAAGATGAAGTCATCCTGTTCTTTGAACCAACTTCTAAAGATAGCAGATTAGCTGCGCACGAAAGTCATAAAAGAATAGCTGAACGGTCAGTGGATAACGATATCAAGGTGAGGCAAGACCTTTGGCAGTTTTATTTTAAAGGAGGAGAAGATTTTCAGAAGGATCCTTATAATGCAAGACAGAAACTCGGCGCAACAAAAATTCCAATTCTTGTGGTTTCCGCAGATCACGAAATCTGTTTTCCTCCTGAAAATTGGTTTGACCTAAACGGGAAATTACCGACAACTCAGATAATAGTCATTCCACAAGCTGGACATGGTGTGCATCACCAATATCCGGATCTCGTTTCATCATATATTCATTCATTTATTGAGTACAATAAAAAACACGGTTTTGCAAATTGATTAACGGTTAAAACAAAAAGACATCTATCTATATTTGTTTTCAAATTAATGCGAATGAAAGGATGATATTTCAACATTCGGATTTTACCAGATGGTATCAATAAACGCTACACACCATTTCAAAAAATAAACGAACGACAATGGAAGCTCTAAAAAACCAAATATTTTCTCTTTCCGGTGGCATTCGTTACGTAGCAATTTATGCTAACGACAAACTCATTTCCGGAGAAAAGCCGAGCATACAAAATACTAGTAGCTCGGAATCCGATAAATATGAAGAATTAATTGTTAATCCAACTCTTCTTAAACTGGTTATCCAACGCGGGAACATTGATTGCGGAGGAGTTGAATATGTGATCATCAAATACGGATTTTTTTTTGAGTTCCTGATGCCAATAAAAAATGGTCATGTTTCTGTTGGTATAGAGCAACTTTCAAACATAATGGAAATCATAAACAAAATTCAGGATTTAGTAAAAGCCGAAGGTTTTTATGATTGAGCATTGAATTTTTCTAATTTTATTTCTTGTTTAACTGCTAACTGTCGCCCATGGTTTCGGTTGATGCCTGCGAACCTTTTTTTAAATACATGCGGGAGTATGTAAATCTTGATTCTGATACAATGGAATTAATCGCTGCTCACGCAGGTGAGGTTACATTTCACCCAAAGCATATTATTCTACGTGAAGGCGACAAATGTGATAAGGTTCATTTTGTTGTTTCAGGTTCGGGCCGGTCTTATTATACTGACTTTTCAGGCAAGACAATAACATGGTCGTTTATGTTTAATAACGGAGATAGTGCAACAAGGAATCTGTTTGCTGTTGATTATCGATCTTTTTTAAGTGGTCTTCCATCTGTTTTAACTATTGAAACATTTAGTGAATTAAAAGCTTTGATATTTTCCCGGGCTTCGGTCACTTACCTTATCGAGAACTCTCTTATATACGAAAGATGGATGCGAAAATTAAATGAGGTTGCATACCGGTATATGTTTGACAGAGCTTTTACACTGCTAACAATGTCTGCCAAAGACAGATACCAGAAATTATTAAAAGAGGAACCGTATCTGCTCCAAATGTTCTCTAACTATTATATCGCTTCTTTTCTTGGAATTGCGCCACAATCTTTAAGCAGGATAAGAACTCAGCACTGAAATCTAATTTTTGATTTTACCCAATTTAACATCAGGAACTATTTTATTATTGTTTAATAAAATCATTCTCTCTAACACATTTTGCGGGATGGCTTTTAAGAAATTCCACTCGTTTTTTTAATTCCCAATTTTTTCATTTTGGAATGCAACGTTGTTGGAGGAACGCCCAATAATTCAGCGGCTCCATGTTCACCTCCAATTTTCCCATTTGTCTTTTTTAAAGTCGAAAGGATGTAAGCTCGCTCATTCGCTTCCAAGGAAAGATATTCTTGTGATTTGTTTTGCTCAGGGTCAGTACCAAAAGGAAGCAACGCAATTTCATTTAAAGTATTTCCTGTTGTCATTACCACCGCCCGTTCAATAACATGCTCTAATTCACGCACGTTTCCTGGCCAGCTATATAGCGTCATTTCTTCTACCGTTTTCGGCGATATGTGTTTTATTTGTTTTCCAAGTTTTTTAGAATACTTCACTACGAAATAAGAAACCAGCAGAGGGATGTCTTCTTTCCGTTCCCGCAATGGCGGAAGTAATATTGGAAACACATTTAGTCTGTAAAAAAGATCTCCTCTGAATTTTCCTGCTTCCACTTCTTTTTTCAAATCACGATTGGAAGCAGCGATTACCCTTACGTCTGTTTTTATTACATTGTTCCCGCCTATCCGTTCTACTTCTTTTTCCTGTAATGCCCGCAATAATTTCACCTGCACATCAAGAGATAATTCGCCTATCTCATCAAGAAAAAGTGTTCCCCGGTTTGCTAATTCAAATTTTCCAATCCGGCGCTCCATTGCGCCTGTAAAACTTCCTTTCTCATGACCGAATAATTCACTTTCTACCAAATGTGACGGAAGGGCGGCGCAATTTATTTTGACCATCAACTTATTTCTTCTTGATGAAAAATTGTGAACAGCAGCAGCTATTAATTCCTTACCTGTTCCTGTTTCTCCTTGGAGCAACACGGTGGTATCTGCCGGTGCAACGTTTGAGACAAGCTCAAAAACTTTTGCCATGCCACTGCGTATGCCAATAATTTCGTCTACATTATAAGATGTGTTTACCTGTTCCTGCAGGTAGGTGTTTTCCCTTTCCAATTGAGATTTATAACGATTGATTTCTTCGAATTGACTTTGTATATGTTCAAGTGCCCGAATATTATTTAATGCGATACCGAGGTATGAACATACTGCCTGTGCCAGTTGCAGCGCTGCAGGGCTAAACGTATTTTTCTTTTTAGCGAATAATACCGCACCACCAATGCTTTCATTATTCACGCGCATTGGAAAACCAATTAGCTCCTTCACTTTTAAGTCATAACAAAAATCAACATAGAATGGTCTGTTTTCCCGAGTGATTAATTCATCCATATCAAAAATAACCGGCTCTATTGAGTTTTGAATCACATTCACTATACCATCATTTATGAAATAGTTCATCGTTGCAATTTTCTCGAATTGCGGATGATTCATTGTGTCACGTGTAAGGTCGGCCGAATAAATCTTGTGGGTTAAATTATCAGGGCTATTGAGACAGATTAATATTTCATTGAATTGAAAATATTTTGGCAAGTTATTCGAAACAAGGTTTTGTATATCCTGGTACGTACGGCATGAAGTAATATTATTACTCAGCGTAAGCAGCATTGATTTTTCATTTTCCCGCTCCAATATTTCTTCATTTGTAAGAACATTTTCAACGGCAATGGTGATGAGGCTCGAGATAGCCGGTAATATTTTCAATTGAGCCGGTTGAAAATTTTCTTGCTTTGCAAACATGCGGAAATAGCCAATATTTTCTTTTTCGTTCTTAAGAGGAAGTATTACTAATTCTCTCATGCCAGCCTGATAATTCGCTTGCAAATATGGTGGCAATTTGTCTTCCTTTGAAAGTGCTTCAAGGTTCAACATCAACGGACCTGAAGACGCCGTACTGGTTTCAGCAATAAACTTGTTGGAAGGAAATTCTGCGTTTAGATAATCATTGAATTCTTCTGTTATGGTGTTCACAGAAAAATCAAAATATGCAGATTTGTAAGCACCGGCACGCTTGTCTATGATTTCAATTTCTCCAAGTTCAAAAGGGAGTTGTGCTTTTAGTTTTTCATTGATAAAATAAAGCAAGTCTTCTCTTTTTCTTACTCTTGCAATGCTATCACTTATTGAAAGAAATATATCCTTATCTGTGTCAGTCTCAAACACTGGAATTTTTATTTCATTAGCCTTAGATGATGGCATCTGCGCAGAATGATATTCTTCAGCGGACATAACGAATGTTGAATCCACTAAAGGTACGATGTTCCGTAGATTCCACTCGTTAATCTACGATATATAGTGTTTCAAAACAGGCGGGAAAATATCTAATTGCTTAGCTAATAAGCAAATACATTCAGGCATGTTTATAGAAATATAATGCCTCATATCAATAAGTATAAAACGAGCGTTTCATATGATTACTTCTTCAAAGCGCAGCTACTCAAATTTATTTTTTCAGCTTCATGTTTATTCACAAATGTGAACGACTATCGCTATTGAAAGATGTGAACTTTGATATGTCAAATTAGAAATATGAAAAAGGCAATAGTTGTAGAACATATAAGTATTGAGTTAGAAAGCAATTTTGATAATTTCACTTTTCATCTCGAAAAGGCATTAGGTATTTTAACGCCTTCAACGCTGCAGGCATTGGGCGCTTCTCCTGCATCAATGGTTTCTTATTTAAATAGTACAAGTGATGAAACCAGCTTAATGCTGTTTAATATTCTTGTGCAAGACGATTTAACGAAAAAAGAGAACAGGAGAAAAATTAAACAATACCATGTAGGAAACCCAACAATAATGCTTAGGATGATAGAAAATCATCCGGGTGCCGGGTTATATATTCCTATCCATTTATTGGTTTATGAAAAGTTTAATGGAAAAGCAGTGGTGGAATATGATCTTCCTTCTTCTTCATTTGCACAGTTTTATAATTCGCAAATTTTTTCTGATTCAATCACTTTGGAAAACATGCTAATCAAACTTATCCGAATTGCTGATGAAGGAAAATCATGATGTGGTTCCGGAAAAAGTCAATTAATAAAATCTAATTACAGAATAATCTAACGACAAAAATTAAACAATGAAACAGGCAATCATCATTCCGCTATTGAAATTTCAAAAAGGAGCTTTACCATTTAAAGTGCAAACCATTAAAAATTTTACTGAAGAGCAGGATGATATAAATGAGGGTCCACACAGCCACAATTATTATGAGATGGTCTGGTTGATAAAGGGAAGCGGAATACTGTATGCAGATTTGCAAGAGTATGCAATTGAAAATAATACTGTCTTTTGTTTGAAGCCTAACCAGGCTCACCAGTTTCAAACTACAGAAGAGATGGAAGGTTTTGTCTTTTCTTTCATGGAATCTTTTTTCAAGATGGATGAATATGATTTCGACCTGACAAGTCAAGCCAACCTTTTTCAACTTTTTTCTGAAGGCAGAACATTTAAGATAGCAGATGAAATGGAACAAGACATGAAAGAAGTTGCTTTGAAAATGATTAAGGAGTGTGAGAGTCAATACTCAAACAAAATGGAATTATTAAAGCGCTATTTTAAAATTTTTCTGATCTACTTAACAAGAACGTTAGAAGAAAATTTCCAGTCTACTGAACAATCAAGAGAGACGGAACTGGTAAAAAGCTTTATGGAATTTCTTGATAAAAATTTTAAAGAAAAGAAAATGGTGGCTGAATATGCAGCGCAATTATTTGTGACAGCGAATTATCTCAACAGGATTGTCAAAAAAATTACTGGGTTTTCTGCAGGTCATCATATCAGGCAGCGTGTTGTGCTTGAGGCAAAGAGAATGGGTCGTTACTCCAAAGCAGGCATGAAGGAGATTGCTTACGATTTAGGGTTTTTAGACAGTGCACACTTCAGCAGGTTCTTTAAAACTTTTGGCGGGATAAATTTTTCAAAGTTTAAAAGAGGTGGAGTTGTTATTCCCCTGGAGGCATTTAATCGTGCCTGATAGATCGCTTTTCAATTATTAACCATTTTGCATTTAACTTAAAAATATGATAACATGTCACGGTATAATTACTCGGAGAAAGAAATACTTTCACTTATAAATTTTACAGGCTTTACAAGGCAAGAAGCGATAGATTATCTTCAAGACCTCATCGAAATTGAAACCAAGATGAAACATCGGGAAGAACAAGAATATAATGCGCTTGAACAATTATTCATCGGTAGGTCTAATTAGCTGAACGAGCTTTTTTGACTTCTGGTAACATTGACAAATGAAAATCCAATCTCAAAAAAAACAGTGACGCGCTCTCGTAATAATTGAAGTTCCATTGAATGCGTTTCAGATGAATCAATATTGTCGAGAAACGCGATTATCGTACCCACCGCAGCTTTTTCGTTTGCCCATTTTTTCATAAAACCGATTACAGTACTTAAGCAGTAGCGTCATCATTTCATTTCAAACGAAATATACAAGGATTCACACTATCCATCAATTGACCTCACATTGTGTAACAAGTAATTTTGAATTGTAAGGGTTGCCACAATTGAACTTGTAGTGTTTATATTAATTACGGACAATATTAAAAAACAAAATATGAATTACGATTTTAAACAAACCAACTTTTCACGTTGCCTGTTGGCTGGGTTACTTGCGGGATTTACGGCTGCAGTTCTTGATTTGATTCTCTTATTTTGCTTCGGCTCATCTGATATTGGGTCGGAATATTCTTTCATCATAAATCCGTTTACTCTTTTTTTTGGAGCTATTATTCCGGCAGTTGTTGCAGGACTGTTCTACTCATTTCTTTCGCAAATGAAACGTGGAAATATTATACACATCATTATTTTTTCTGTTCTAACTTTTTTATTCGCTAAAGAGAGTCTTCAAATTAATCGCATGGAAGATCAAAATGTAGAGAGGCTCTTTCACCAGTTGTTCATGAGCATGATAATTCTTACAGGTTCGTTTGCGACTTTTTTAGTTCCTATCATAACTCAGAACAAAAAATTACAGCAAGCATTATTTTAGTTCGAAACGCTAAAAATATGTAATTATAAATCCTATCACTCATGAGCAAAAAGCGGGAAAGAAAGAAAAATTTGCGAAAAAGTTTTTGTGCTATTGGAGATATTTACATGGAACAAAAAGATAAAAGGAAACGCAAACAACTCAATCGTTTTATAGAGCAAAAAATTGCTGAGATAGTATCATTCAGCGATAACCTTTCCAATAAAAAAAAGAACAGCCTGAAAAAAGAAAAGTCAGAAGGTAACACTGAAATGAAATCGGAAGTTTCAGTATTGGCTCCTTCGGCAGCTCTCGCAGACGAATTACATAACAGTACAAATAATGATCAAAAATTTAAAAATGGCGCTGCCCCTTAACAAATATCATTTAGACGCACTTGAGTACTTGGATAATTATTATCGTGCTTTTGCCGATGAAAGTTTTTATTTCGGTTACAGCTTTGTCAAGGGATTGACGTCTGAAGCGGAAAAAATTGCAAAAGCGCAAAATCTCGAAGGCATGGATTATTCAAATGCGTTGATGATTGTTTGTTTCCGTTTCGCTGGTGTTACAAATTTTTTAGAAGAAGAGGACATAAAGTATAAACTAATGCAAGATTTTGCCATTCAGGTCAATTATCCTGCAGAAGATCTACAAATCGTGGAAAGCTCTATCAGAAATAATGTTCACAATAATAGCCCATTGAATTCTGTTGAAATAGTCGCGTGGGACGCAATTGGCTCAAGGTTCGCCATGGAAGATATTATAGCCCAAATTTCTTTTCTTGAAGAAGAAATGAACCGGCTTAATGAACGCCACTATTCCGAAACAGAAATTTTATTAGCATTCAAGGAAAAGTTTGTTCGTAGCAGCTTTATAACGGAGTTCGCAAAAGCGCATTACGGCGAAAAAAAAGAGAAGAATCTTTTAAGACTTGTAAAACGAATTCAAAAGCTTCAGCCACTCGAAGTGAAATCTCAAAAGGATAATAAATTTTCATTGAACCTTTCGAATAAGGAGACAGATGATCTTTTCAAACTCGCCTTTCGTAATTATGTAAGTTTAATTTCTGTTGCAGATAAAAAAGCAGGATTATTAATCCACGTAAATTCAATTATTATCTCAGTTCTAATTGCTTTTGTAGTAGGGAGAAGTGATAAATATTCTTTTTTGTTATTGCCTTCATTTATTTTATTAGGTGTAGCCTTCGTAACGATTTTATTAAGTATACTCGCCAGCCGACCGCAAAAGCACCGGTTAATTCAGGACAGGAAATCTAAAAGCTACCAAACATTTTTCTTTGGCAGTTTTGACTTTATAGGGAGCGATTTTTTCAAAGCTGACTGGAACAGTTATTCAGCCGAACTGGATGCTTTTCTAAAAGGAGGAAAAGAAAAAATTTATCAAGAAATGTACAAGGAAACCTTTAATGTAAGAAAGGTATTGGGAAAAAAATTTTCCTACCTCACTGTAGCCTATTGGATATTTCTTGGCGGCTTGTTTATTTCTATAGTAATATTTTTTATCAGCACACGGGGGATGTAAAGTTCAAATGACAATTTTCTCACTAAAAAAAATTTTTAAAGGAGTCATCGTCGTATCATTTGTTTTCGCAATAACAATATTTCTTTGCCTTACAGTTATTATCAAGTATCATATCAAATCTGTCCTGAGAGAAGTTGTTCGCAGGGAGACTAACGGTGCTTATCAACTTGATTTTGCCAATATATCAATAAACTTTACAAAAGGCAGCGTATTGGTTAACGATGCTAACCTTAAACGGGCAGGCATATCTCAGTCACAAACCGATTACCAGTTGAAAATTACTGGTCTTTATTTTTCTCTTACATCGTGGAATGAGCTTCTTTTTCATCGTACGCTGTTTGTGGACAGTCTTCGGATAAACCGTGGTAATATTTCAGTTTTTCATTCACCGTCTCATACAGACATAAATACAGCGCTGCAACTACAGGAAATCTATAACTCTCTAAAGAGTATCAGCGAAAAATTTAAAGTACGTGTATTAGAGATCCGCAATACAGATATTAGTATTTATAATTCTGAGGCAAATAGTAGCCGTCTCTTGATAAGTAATATCAATTTCCGTGTCGAAAATTTCGGACAAAAGCAAAATGAAACAACCAAACTTCGTTATTCAGATGATATTGTTCTCAGCATTCCACGACAACTCTTGACATTTCCATCCGGTCACTCCTTCAGTTTTAAAAATTTATTCTTCTCAGGTAGGGATCAATTTTTCGAAGTTGATTCCTGCACGATTAGCTTTGCTCCAGGTAGCCACACTCAGACATCCTCTCTTTTCGCAGATAAACTATTATTCAGAGCCGATGACCTCTCTTCAATATTTGAAAAGAATGAGCTAAGTATAGACACACTTTATTGCAAATCCCCAACCTTGTCTTTCAAACTTCCATATGATGAGTTGGCAAAAGATTCCGTGGGTGGTCTAAATCAACTGCTCGGCAATATTCATATTCGTTATGTAAATGTTGAAAATGGACAAATTCAATTGAATTCTTCAGATGGTAAACGGTCTTATGCGAGTCAAAAAACCAATTTGAAAATATACGCAATGGAAGTGAGTCACGATAAGCTTCCGTATATCCGTGCGGGGGATATTGATTTTCATCTGAATGAGGTAAGTTTTGTGAGCCGTGACAGTCTGTATCTTCTGACTATAAAAGATTTTGAACTTGATGGCAATGATCTTGTTTGCAGAAACGCTTTTCTGAAACCGTCTTCTAAAAATTCAGGTTCCTTGTCCAGTATAAATCTTCCGGCATTTACTCTTGTTGATGTAAGTCTCCAGGATCTTTTAGAAAAAAGATTGAAGGCTCAATCTATAGTGATTGAGAGACCACAGATCAATTTTATCGTCAGAGAAAAAAAGAAAAAAATTATTGAGCTGAATCCTGTTTACAGGTTTTATGATGTTCTGAATGAGTTAGCACAAATAATTGATGTGCATAAACTAATTGTTAATAACGGGGAATTAAAATATAATTCGGTATCAACCAAAGATTTTAAATTATGTATTAAGGACATCACCTTCGATATAAATCTTGATGATCTTGTCAACAGCTCTTCACTATTGGCTACTAAACGGTCTATTCAATCTATGAGCATAGATTCCTTCAACCTAAATACCGGAAATGCTAATGTAGAAGTGAAAAAGTTTTTTATTAACGGAAGCAAACAAACAGGAAAGATAATGTCGTTAAGCTTGAATTTATCTTCAGGCGTGCGGATGAACGGAATGAACATTTATTGGCAAAAATTCTCGTGGGAAGATTTCATCAAACTTAAACGAATAGATTTGGATTCACTGGATATAGGACAACTTTATCTTTCTCTGGGATCTGGAAATCATGGCGTAAAAAATATAGGAGTAACACCCCGTGTAACGGTAAAGAAAACAAATATCCGGGAGGCTCTTGTTGATGTTAGAAAAAGAAAAAATAATACTGAGATTAGTGCAAAGGCACAGAGTGTTTTAATCAGAGAGTTAAACGTTACCGATAGTCTTTTCTATTGGAGTGGGCTCACTACAAAATTGGAAAGTATATATTTCCGCGATGACGATAAAAAAGTTTCTATTCAACAACTGCAGGTATCAGACAGCAGCGAATCGCTGGCAAAGAACATTGTTTATCATGATTCAACAAATCTTGTAAAAATTCCCCAAATAAAGTTTCAGTTGAATGTCCACAGCTCGAATTTCAAAAGTGTGTTTTTTCCATATTTGGCAATTTACCAGCCGGAAATATGGATTAACAAAACCTCACTGGACTCCTCGTCTTCTGGAAAAAATACGGTTGCGGGGATAATACCTTTTCATGTACAAAAACTGGATTTGATAGATGGATATTTCAATTATAAATTTCCTGCAAAGCAAATCTATGCATCTGCAAACTTTGTCATGAAATTGGAATGTGTCAAAAAACATAATTATAACGAGGCTATATTATTTGATAAAGCCTCTTTCAATTTCGATTCTGTTTCGATTGAAACAAAAAAATTTCCCGTCACTTTAGATGAACTTAATCTTGGGATAAGTATGGGTTCTGTGTCTGGGATGAATCAACAAAAACTAATGCTGACCGGTTTTTTAAATGCGCAATGGAAATCGCTGACGCTGAAAAAACAAAGAGAAAATAATTTTTTTGAGATCTCTGATTTATCAGGAATGGCAGAAAATTTTCCTTTAGCTCTTGGTCTTCACAGTACGAATATTAGAGACATCACCGACAAAATAAGCTTGACAAAGGGTCGTCTTTTTTATTCTGATAGCGCCATTACCGCAACGATCTCGAATATCAGTGGAATCGGGAAAGAAGGAGCACTCGAATTCAAGGATGTTGAAATTAAACCAAAGGTGACCCTGAAATCGTTTATTAAGACGTCGCAATGGCAAAAGGATTATCTCACATTTAATTGCGACAAGATTGTTTTAAAGAAGATAAACAGTGAGGCGCTGTTTGGGAATAATGTTCTTGCTATTCAGCATATCTTTTTGCAGAATCCACGTCTTTCAACCTATCGTGATAAGAATATTGTTTTTCAGCATGGCATTGAAAAGCTAATGCCAACAAAACTGATTACGCGAATAAAAATCCCCCTGCAGGTTGACTCTGTCTCGATAAAAGGAGCGACTATTGATGTTCATGAAGTATCGCTCATCACTAAGAGAGAGGGCGTTGTGCCTCTGAGAAATATCGAAGCATTGTTCGAAAACTTGACAAATCAGCCGAAGCAAACGGATAGCTTGCGAATACATCTTGTCGGGCGTGCGCTTGATTATGATATCAACAAATTCATGTACACCGAATCGTATAATGATTCTCTCTCGGGTTTTAAAATGAGTTATAGAGTCTCGTCAATGTCTCTGCCCGCATTGACTAAAGTTACCGGTCCTCTTTCCGCGGTCGCAGTAACGAGTGGTTATGCGGATACACTTTATACTATGGTGTCGGGAAATAATTACGCCTCATTTGGTTTGATGAATTTTCATTACAATAATTTGAGGATACGCTTTTTGAACAAAAAAGACACACTAAAGAAAAATTTTCTCCTAGCCCTTGAGACTATGGTCGCTAATGACTTTGTGATTAAACCCTCCAATAAAAAACAGACTTTTATGTTTTTTATCAGGGATCGTGAGAGATTCGTATTTAATTACTGGGTCAAAACACTCTTAAGCGGATTTCTTACTAGTACAGGAGTTAAAAGAAATGGCAAGTACAAAAAGATGCATGATCAACTTAAAGACAAGTACTCATTGCCAGTTACAAACAATTAAGAATATCCAAGGAAATCTTTTTTCTATTCGTAATTAATTTTTACAATAATGACAATCCATAGCCTTGAAAGGCATCGAAAAAAATTATCCGATCAATTACTATACGGTAAGTTTTTATAGCAGGAACTCGAAAATAGCGGAAAAACATACTCCCCCCGTATGAAATTCTCTTACACGCTATGCCGCACGATTTTGTTTTGCCTGTGGTCTGATGATCATCCTTAGTGATTGGTCTTTTGAAAAGTAAGCAGTAGCCCAATTATATAAAGTCCTTATGCGATTGCGATAATTTATCAGGAACATCAGGTGAATGAACACCCATGCAAACCAAGCTATGAATCCTTTGAAATGTAGCCGGGGTTTTGGTATATCTACTACTGCCTTATTCCACCCGATAATAGCCATAGTACCCTTATCATAATAAGAAAAAGATTGCCTTGTTTTTCCCGATTCGATGGCGATAAAATTTTTTGCAAGCCGCCTGCCCTGTTGAATAGCTACCTGCGCTAATTGAGGATGTCCATCAGGAAATTTATTATCGGAAGTTTGTAAACAAGTGTCTCCGATCGCAAATATATTTGTCATTCCCTTCACTCCATTGTATTCGTCTACTAATAGCCTTTTGCCTCGCCCATAGCATGACAAGGGTATTCCTTCAAAAACCGAGGAGGTAACGCCAGCCGCCCAGACTAAAGTTTTTGTTTCAATTCTTTCACCGTTAGTGAATATCACTCTATCATCAACATAATCCTTTACCTGCATACCCAATTTTATTTCCACTCCAAGTTTGGTCAATGCATCGAATGTATCGTTTTGTGATTTTTCACTCATGGGAGGGAGAACTTTGGTCCCACCATCCACAAGATAGATGTGGGATTCATGAGGAGCCATTAGCTCAGGATAATCTTTTGACACCACACTCCTTTTCATTTCGGCGAGCATGCCTGATACCTCAACTCCTGTGGGACCTGCTCCTGCGACCACTATCGTCAAAAGCTTCTTTCTCTCTTCTTCATCACCGGTTAGGGTAGCACATTCCATGATTTGCAAAAAATAATTGCGAAGCTCTAATGCGTCATTAAGTGTTTTCATGGGTAGGGCGTTTCGCTGAACATTTTCAAGTCCGAAATAATTGGTCTTTGTTCCTGCAGCAAACACAAGATAGTCATAACTCATTTCTCCTGTGGAAAGAACAACTTTGTTTTCTTCAGGAATTGCTTTTTGAAATTCTCCCATGTGAAAACTGATGTTTCCTTTGCCCCTCCAAAGTCTTCGGAAAGGGTAACTAATGTTAGAAGGTTCGAGGTATCCTGTCGCTACCTGGTAGAGCAATGGCGGAAAAAAATTATAATTATTCCTGTCAACTATTGTAACATGAAAATCTTTTCTTCCTGCTAATCCATTAGCCAGGTTTATTCCGGCAAAACCGCCGCCTATGATTACTATTTTTTTCATCACTTAATCATTTAAGAAACCGGTTTTTTCTTCGGCTTTTTTGTTATTTAATTTTTCTAATTCTCCTATAACAGGAATCTGGCTTTGTAAATCTGATTGTACAGACGTTTGAATAAATATTTCAAGCTGAATAAATGTAGCCGCTTTTAAAGCACCTGCTATTCTTTCAGCTTTTTTGAAATAAGTTTTATAGAGTTTATTGTATTCGCCCGTACTCTTCAAGAAACCGGTGACGAGCTTATTTGCTTCTGCGGCATTAAGCGTTTCATAATTATCTGCATATTCTTTTAACAATAAAAATCGTTCTTTCTCTATCAATTTTCTTTTTTCTTCATATTGATCATACATCTTCCAGAAAGCATCGCTCTCTTTTGCATCCGGTTGGATATATTCACTTACAATCAACCTTTTACTTTTACCAAATATTGACTGTGCTAAATCTATATCACTGTTGTCAATTTGAGCGTGAGCAAGTCCGCTTAAAAAAACAGTCAGTGCACAAAAAATTATTCGTTTCATTTTTTTATTTAATAATTATTAATAAGTACTACCGATTGTTCGATAGCGGCTGTTTTTTTATATCTAATTTTTCGTTAGCAGGCATGTAATCCTTCTTAATGACGTGTCAATTAATTGCGCAAATGAAACCACAATTTGTTGTGCATCTACTGACAAAGGCATCATCAGAAATAATAGCGTACTTATAAATAGAGTGAGTTTGCGCATCTTTATTTTATTTTAAAAACTTTCGACTTTAGCTGTACCAATCAAATTCAGAGACAAAATTATTTTTATCGCATATCCTTTTCAATGGACAAATGATGCTTAACCTTGTACGAACTTTCAAAATCCTAAATTCATAAATGTCTTCATGTTGTCGATAATTTTAAAACAATCAAGGTTGGATTTCAAACGTCTGATTTAAGAAAGCATTTTTCTGCAAGATCTATTCAGGAGCACGGATAGCAACGTTTTCTTTAAACTCTTTAAACTAATTTTTTTGTGTAAGCAGTAACAGGGGATGAGGTTGAGCATCTTGATTATATCTTAAGAATTTTTGGACTTCTAAACTGTTATCAGAATGTTTGGGAAAATAATTAAAGGATAGAGAAAGTGTTTTCCATTACTCGTACCGGTACTTCAATTAGTCGTTCCACGCAATTGACTATGCAACACACGAATCAAAAAATATCTTCTTTATCATCCGGAGATTTGTTGGTATGATCGTAGATGATCCGCATGAAAAATAAAAAATTAATGATGTTTCACTTTGAATTTATCAATAACACTGATAAATAAAGAAGCGAAGTGATATAAAGAAATACCTTCATTTCAAACGGAACATTACAGCAAACAATGCACAATTATTTTCAGGTAAAATTGGATGTAAAGAAGTTATTGAGGAATAAGTTGGAAAATTGATAGTGATGAAAATGGCTACACAGAAAAGCTTAAGATTTATCATTGATATGTCCGATTTAAAAGCCGAAATCTATAATATTTCTCTTACTATTTCAATTACTATTAGTGTTGCAATGGAAAGCTGTATGATAACAGTCATCACCCTAACTAAAGGGTTGTCGTAATTTTTTTGTCCAGAAAGTTTCACGATATGGATCTTGAAGGTTATAAAATGAGTTCAGCAGCAATGTCTATTTGTGCAGTGATAAAAGCCGATTCTTTAATTCCTACGTCCCTTCAATCATCAAACCCATTCAAAAAAAAATTTTTCCAAACTCTCTAAAATGTCATAAACTTAAACTTCTGCGCTCCTATGGAAGCTTCATACATCAAACCACCCTTTTCCTGAGTGAATATCAAAACGCCATCTCTGAATTTTACATTTGCAGAAGCGCCGCTTGTCGCGGCAACAGCAGAAGCCTGCGCAGAAAGTTCTATTTTATTTTCTTTAAAACGATCGAGTGTCTCTTTGTTTTCAAAAAATATAACTTCTCTGTATGCTTGTCCTCCAAATTGAAATCCGATGTTTAGCTGGGTTATTTTAGCTTTTCCAACTGTTGTTTTCTTTTGATACACGATACCGTTGCCAGTAGCACCAGCTATGGCTATCCCCCCTTTGCCGATATTAGGAAATATGACATAACCGTACGCATTGTCGAAAAGGCTTTTCATTAACCCATCTGCCTTAATAAATTCGGTCTTGGCTGTTTTGCTGTCATTGATTAGTTCCTTGTCCTTATCCGATTGTGCTGTTGCAACATTTACAATAAACATTAATGAAAACATGAACATGGATTGTAAAATCAGAATGGTTGTGAGCTTTTTCATTTTGTAATTTTTTTTGATTTAAAATAATTTTTGAAGTTGTTTTATCGTGATTAATTAGAATAAAAATCCCGCTCTTACAATAATCATGTTTGCATCTTTAGACGTTGAATAAGAAACGTTGAAAGAATATAAATTATACGGTGCTAAGAAAATTCCTCCGCCATATCCTACATGTAATTGCGACGAACTTTCATCTTTGACCCACACTCTGCCATCATCAAGGAAACCAAACAATCCTAATCGCCCGCGAAGAACATAACCCTTCAGGTTAACCATGTTATAGCGAAGCTCTGTGTTCTGATAAAAGTTGCTTCTGCCTGCAAAGCGGTTGCGCCAAAAACCGCGCAGATTTTCATTTGAGCCAAGTGTATTTGCCTGATAAAATTCGTAGTCGCCTAAATTTGTTCCTACACCCGTTCTGTGTGCAAATGTCAATCTCTTTGCAAAAGTGTAATAAACAGTTGCAGCACCATTTATCTTGAGGAGATTTCTATCTGTGTTATCAAGATTATTAGTGTAAGAAAAACTTGTATTGAAATGAAATCCTTTTGTGGGATATTTCTCATCTCCTGCATTAAAGAAATTCCACTCACCGTTAACACCTGCATAATCGTTTGCAGAAAAAATATTTGAATCAAGTTTCGCTTGCGGTGTAACAACAAATTTGTCTTGTGATGTAAGAATTTTTACACTTTCATATTGCAATCCAAAACGCAAATAATTCCATTTCCACGTGCGGCTTGTTCCCGGGCTTATATAAAAATTATTTGCTTTTACTCTAAAGAAAGAACGTGAGTAATCATGCAATTCCGTTTCATTTCCTAAGCCGTAATAATTAAATGTGTAACGAGGTCCTTTATAGAATGAATTCAAATCAAAGTCCCATTTTCCGAAGGTGCTTTTAAACACGCCTTGATATCCAAACCCAACAGCCTTTGTGCCTGCTGCGTAATCAACCGTTAATCGCTGCTGCCATCCAAAAGGTGATTTGCCCCATTGTTGTTTTTTATAAAACAAGCCTATACTTACAGAG
>Ga0081539_10003841_pt1 | contig 17633 bp, 21 predicted proteins | sample TabmetS4T2R2_FD_71023 | JGI IMG/M metagenome (GOLD analysis project Ga0081539, IMG submission 71023) | Tabebuia heterophylla rhizosphere microbial communities from the University of Puerto Rico - S4T2R2 | ecosystem: Host-associated > Plants > Roots > Rhizosphere ...
TCGCGACGCCGACGACGATGAAGGTGAGGCCGACGGCGTTGACCGCGATCTGCGAGTCGCTGACGACGAACTTGTTCTCGGGGCAGTCGCTGCAGCCCTGGTTCTCGCCGAAGAGCGTGAAGAGCAGCGGCCCGAGCGAGAGCAGGAGATAGGCCGCTGCGACGGTCGCGTAGACGAGCTTCGTCTCGAGGTAGCCGCGCGGGAAGACCAGCAGCGCGTGGATGAAGAACGCGAGCGGGACGGCCCAGAGGACATTCCCGACGGAGAAGACGTACGCGTTGTTCGACTCCGTGAGCGAGCTCAGGAACCACGTGAGGCCGACGGCGCTCATGAGGAGGCCGAAGTGAGCGTCCGAGCGACGCCGCAAGGCGACGATTCCGCAGCCGATGAACGACCACGCGACGACTAGGTTGGCGGCCACCGTGAAGACCGGCGTGTCCTCGTGATCGCTCGTGAAGGTAAGCGCAACCCCAACAGCGGTCAGCGCAATGGCCGCGGCGAGGACTGCCCACCCCGTGCGTGTCATGGGTCTTATTCCAACACAGCTTTGAGCGCCGCGCCCGAAAGCTCGCCCTTCGGGATGAAGCCTCTCGCACCGCTCTGCGCAACGAGCGGCCCGAAGTCCGACCCGTCCCGGCTCGAGCAGAGGACGACGTCGATCGTCGATCCGTTCCCCGTGAGGCGCGCTGCCACTTCGAACCCGTCGAAGTCGGGCAGCTGGACGTCGAGGAGCACGAGATCGGGCTCCAGGTCTTTCACCTGCTTGAGTGCGCTCACGCCGGTCTCAGCCTCGCCGACGACGTCGTAGCCCTCAGCCTGGAGAAGGGCACGGGCAGTGGCCCGGAAGCTGGGGTGGTCGTCGACGATGAGAACGCGCGCCAATGTGACCGTATGGTGACAACGGCACGGTTTGTGCGCCATACGGCTAGCCACACTCTTCTTGGAGGTTCTCCCTAGACGCCGCGCGGCGAGGAATCCGCGAGCGCGACCCGCATGAGGTCGCGGATGGAGATGATGCCGCAGACCCGCCCCTCGTCCAGCACGGGCAGGTGGCGGAACCCTCCGTGGATCATGAGCGACGCGGCGTGGTCGGTCGCATCGGAGGCCTCGACCGTCTCGGGGTGCCGCGTCATCCACTCGGCGACGACGGCGTTCTCGCTGTAGCCGCCGGCAACCGCGCGCATGAGGTCGCGTTCGGTGAGGATCCCGTCCAGGCGCTCGCCCTCCATCACGAGCACGGCGCCGACCCCGCGCGCGACCATGCGCTTCGCAGCCTCGCCGAGGCGCTCACCGGCCGAGACCGTGAGGAGGTCGCCCGACATGTGGTTCGCGACGGTCGGCAAGGTCGGACGATCCTAAAGGCGGTCCGACGGCGAGTCGAGTCCGCTATTTCTCTAGGGCCTCGAGCTTGTAGCCGACGCCGTAGCGGGTCTGGATGAACGTATGGCGCGCGCCGTGCGATTCGATCTTGTCGCGGAGCTTGCGAACGAACACGTCGACCGTGCGGTCCCGCCGGCTCAGGCGCCTTCCCCAGACCTTCTGCAGGAGCTCGTCGCGAGAGACGACGCGTCCTGACTCGAGGGCCAGCGCATAGAGGAGGCGGAACTCGGTCGGCGTGAGCTCCGCGCTCTTCCCGCCGACGTACGCCTGTACGTTCAGGGGGTCGATACGGAGCTCCTCGAATTCGATTGGCTCGCCGCGCCGCTCGTCCTGTACGCGCACGCCGCGGCGAGCCGCCGCGCGGACGCGCGCGACAAGCTCCTTCATCGAGAACGGCTTCACGAGGTAGTCGTCGGCCCCGATCTCGAGCGCGTGGACGCGGTCGTGCTCCGTCCCGCGCGCGCTGACGACGACGATCGGCGTGCCGATCCCCTCAGCCCGCGCAGTCTCGATCAGCTTCCACCCGTCGACGCCTGGCAGCATGAGGTCGAGCACGCAGACGTCCGGCTTCTCGAAGCGGAGCCGCGCGAGCCCCTGCTCGCCCTTGTTCACCCAGAGAGGATCGAACCCGGCTGCCGAGAGATGAGCCGCCATCCCCTGCGCGATCACTTCATCGTCCTCGATGATGAGAACCTTGGACACGCCCACACGGATCATGCCGCGCTCGATGGTGGAGGAGTGGTGAATAACCTGTGAAAAGACTGTTTCGCTCGCAGCAGCCCGACGGGGGCTCCGCGGAGGCGCGCGTCGAAGCCCAGCGCGGACGAATCCTCGTCGAGGAGAGCCGTGAGGTGGTCGTCATCGTCGACGCCGACGACCGGGTCGTCACCGCGAGCCGGCGCGCGCGCGAGCTTTTCGAAGAGCTCGAGGAAGGTGGCGAGCTGCCCGAGGCGGCGCGACGCGACTCGACCGTGTCGGTTCCCTACGAGGTCGACGGGCGCCGCGAGCGGATCCTCTATCTGCGCGATCCGGGCGACATGGCCGCGTACGAGGAGCTCCGCGCCGGATTTACGGCGTCGGTCTCGCACGAGCTCCGCACGCCTCTGGCGCGGCTTCTCTCCTTGCTCGAGTCGGCAGCCTTGCCGGGAGCCGACCTCGAAGCGCTGGTCGAGCACGCGAGCGCCGAGGTCGGTCAGATTCGCGAGCTCATCGACGACGTCCTCTTCCTGAGCGAGCTCGAATCGGGGCGCGAGGTGGTCGCACTCGGCTCGACGGTCGTCCTGCCGTTTCTCGAGGAGGTCGCCGGAGCCGTGCAAGAGCAAGCGGGGCGCGCGGGCGTCTCCGTCCAGGTCACAGGCGACTCAACAGCCGAGATCCCGCTCCGGCCGCGAATGATCCGAGTCGTCGCGACAAACCTGGCCGAGAACTCCATCCGCTACGCCGGTCCGGGCGCCACCTGCACCCTCAGCATCTCGCGGGAAGGCGGCACCACCGTGCTGGCTGCGTCCGACGACGGGGTGGGCGTCGACGCGGACGACCTCCCGCGGCTCTTCGAGCGCTTCTACAGGACAGACCGAGCCCGCGCCTCACGCGGGACCGGTCTCGGGCTCGCGATCGTGAAGCACGTCGTGACGTCGGCCGGGGGAACAGTCGAGGCCGCCGGAGAACGCGGTGGCGGGCTCGAGATCCGCTGTCTGTTCACCAGTCCGTAACGCGCCGTTCACCAGCTTTCAGCCCACGCAATCAGGCCTCGTGGAGACACTCGGCGGAATGACACAGCGTGGAAAGGAGAACGGTGCAACTTCGCCCTAGGCACATGGGAGTCCTGCTCGCCATGGCTGCGGTCCTCACGGCGACCATTGCGGCTGGCTGCGGGGGCTCTGACAACGAGTCGAGCGGAACGAGCGGCTCGACCTCGACGGCAGCTGCGAGCCTGTCCGGTGAGATCGCAGGCGCTGGCTCGTCGGCCCAGCAAGCGGCCCAGGAGGCCTGGATCTCCGCCTTCCAGCAAGCGAATTCGGGCGTCACGATCGCCTACGACCCGGTCGGGTCGGGCGGTGGCCGCGAGGCGTTCGTCGCAGGCGGCGCAACGATCTTCGCCGGAAGCGACTCCGCGCTCGCCGACGAGGAGCTCTCCGGAGCGCAGCAGCGCTGCGGCGGCGCCGACAACCTTGTCGAAATCCCTGACTACATCTCGGCGATCGCGGTCGCCTACAACGTCTCGGGTGTCGACAGCCTCAAGCTCTCGCCCGATACGCTCGCGAAGATCTTCCGCGGCGACATCAAGAAGTGGAACGACCCCGCGATCGCGGCCGAGAACTCCGGCGTAGACCTCCCGGACACGGACATCACGACCGTGCACCGGTCGGACGAATCCGGAACGACCGACAACTTCACGGACTACCTCCATCAGGTGGCCCCCGATGTCTGGAAGGACGAGCACGACAGCGTCTGGCCGCTGAAGGGCGGCGAGGCCGCAGAAGGGACGTCCGGCGTCGTCGATGCGATCAAGAACGGCGATGGCTCGATCGGCTACGCAGACGAGAGCCAGGTCGGCGATCTGGGCAAGGCGGAGATCAAGGTGGGCAGCGAGTACGTCGGCCCGAGCGCCGAGGCTGCGGCTCAGATCTTCGCGGATTCGCAGAAGAGCGACGATCCAGGCACGAACGTCTTCACCTATGTCCTGAACCGCAAGACGGAGGCGTCCGGGACCTATCCGATCGTCCTCGCGTCGTATCTGATCGGGTGCACGACGTACCCGGACGCGAATACGGCCAAGATCGTGAAGGCGTACTTCAACTACATCATCAGCCCGGACGGCCAGCAGACGGCGAACCAAGCCGCCGGCTCGGCGCCGTTGACGGACGAGGTCCGCCAGCAGATCCAGCCTGCTGTCGACGCGATCGGCGCGTCCTAGGAGACGTCCACGGACTCTCTTGAGCGCCCGAAGCGACAGCCTCACCAACTCAAAGGTCACCCGCCCGAGCCGGGCGGGTGACCGGCTTTTCGCCGCGCTCGCGGCGGGCGCCGGGATCACGATCCTGGCCGTGCTCGCAGGCGTCGCGCTCTTCCTGATCATCAAATCCTGGCCCGCGCTGACGGCGCCGGCCGACGAGCTCCCGGGGAACCAGAGCTTCCTCGAGTTCGTCTGGCCGCTTGCGTTCGGGACACTCCTTTCCGCCGGCATCGCGATTCTGGTCGCCGTGCCTCTGGCGGTCGGCGTCGCCCTCTTCATCACGAATTTCGCGCCCCGCAAGCTCGTGCCCATGCTTTCAGCCCTCGTCGACCTGCTCGCGGCCATCCCGAGCGTGATCTACGGCCTGTGGGGAATCGCGATCCTCGGCCCGCACTCCGTCGGCCTGCAGCGGTGGCTGTACGAGCACCTCGACTTCCTTCCGTTCTTCAAGGGCCCTGCGTCGGCAACCGGGCGGACCATGCTGGTCGTGGGAGTCGTCCTCGCGATCATGATCCTCCCGATCATCAGCGCGATCGTGCGTGAGGTCTTCTCGCAGGCGCCGCGGAGCTTGAGGGAGGGCTCGCTCGCGCTGGGCGCGACTCGCTGGGAGATGATCCGCATGGTCGTCCTCCCGTTCGGTCGACCGGCGATCATCAGCGCCACGATGCTCGGCCTCGGCCGAGCGCTCGGGGAGACGATGGCCGTCGCCATCATCCTCTCCGTCTCCGGCATCGTCACGTTCAACCTGATCAGCTCGAGCAACCCGACCACGATCGCCGCGAACATCGCCCTCAATTTCCCGGAGTCCTCGGGGATCCACGTGAACGCGTTGATCGCCTCCGGTCTCGTTCTCTTCGGGATCACGCTCGTCGTCAACATCGCCGCCCGCGCGATCATCGGCCGGGGAGTCAAGGCCTGATGGAGATCGCCGCCCAAGCGCTTCCGAGGAACCGCCGCGTGCCGAGCTGGGGCCCTTGGGCCGTCTATGCGGTCGCACTCGTGCTCGTCGTCGTCCTCTCGCGCGCGACCGACCTCAACGTGGCGCTGCTCGCCGTTGTCGGGGCCATACTCGCAGGAGCCGCGGTCTATCTCTGGTCGCGCGCCCTCGAAGGTTCGCGCCGCGCGGTTGACCGAGCAGCCACCCTGGCGGTCACGTCGTCGTTCGTCGTGGCGCTCGTCCCGCTCGTCTCGCTGCTCGTGACCGTCATCCGCCGGGGCGCCGAGCGTTTCGACGTCACGTTCTTCACCCATTCCCTGCGGAATGTCGTGGGAGAAGGGGGCGGCGCGGTCCACGCCATCGTGGGGACGATCATCATCACGGGCGCGGCAGCGGTCGTGTCGATTCCGATCGGGATCCTCACCGCCGTCTACCTGCGTGAGTACGGGCGCGGCAAGCTCGCTGCGGCGGTGACCTTCTTCGTCGACGTCACCGCGGGGATTCCCTCGATCGTGGCCGGCCTCTTCGCGTACGCGCTCTTCGCACTCTTCCTGGGCCCGGGCATTCGCCTCGGCATCATCGGGTCGGTCGCCCTCGCAGTCCTCATGATCCCCATCATCGTCCGCTCGACGGAGGAGATTCTCAGGATCGTCCCCAACAGCCTCCGCGAAGCGTCGTACGCCCTCGGAGTCCCGAAGTGGAAGACGATCGTGCGCGTCGTCTTGCCGACTGCGCTCGGCGGAATCATCACGGGCGTGATGCTGGCCATTGCGCGAGTCGTGGGCGAGACGGCTCCGCTGCTCGTCACGACCGGACTCATCACGTCCGTGAACACGAACCCATTCGCGGGACGCATGATGAACCTCTCGGTCTTCGCCTACTTCCAGTACAAGACGCCCGGCGTCCCGCCTGAGCCGTACCTCGCGCGCGCCTGGGCCGCGGCCCTGACGCTCATCATCATCGTCCTGGTCTTGTACTTCGTCGCACGCCTGGTATCCCTTCGCTACGGCAGAACGGAGATTCAGCGTTAATGGTGAGTCGAGCCACAGCCCAACCCGCGAGCGAAAAGAGCACGGAAAACAGCATGAGCGTCGACGGAAACTCTTGCATCGAGGTCTCGGACCTCAACCTTTATTACGGGACGTTCCGGGCTGTCGCCGACGTGAACATGACCATCCCGCGGCACAAGGCGACCGCGCTGATCGGCGCCTCGGGCTGCGGGAAATCGACGTTCCTCCGCTCGCTGAACCGGATGCACGAGCTCGTTCCGGGGGCGCGAGCCGAAGGAACTGTCGAGCTCGACGGAGAAGACGTCTATGCGCCCACCGTCGACCCGGTGGCCGTTCGCCGCCGTGTCGGGATGGTCTTCCAGGCGCCGAACCCGTTCCCGACGATGTCGATCTACGACAACGTCGCGGCCGGGCTCAAGCTGAACAGGAGCAAGATCAAGAAGTCGGATCTCGACGATGTCGTCGAGCGATCGCTGCGCGGCGCGAACCTCTGGGAAGAGGTCAAGGACCGGCTCGGCAAGTCCGGCATGGGGCTCTCCGGCGGCCAGCAGCAGCGGCTGTGCATCGCACGCGCGATCGCGGTCGAGCCCGAGGTCCTGCTGATGGACGAGCCGGCGTCGGCGCTCGACCCCATCTCGACGCTCGCGATCGAGGATCTCGTGCAGGAGCTGAAGCAGAACTACACGATCGTCATCGTGACCCACAACATGCAGCAGGCCAGCCGCGCGAGCGACATCACGGGCTTCTTCAACATCGACGGGGCAGGGCAGCCGGGCCGCCTGATCGAGATGGATAGGACCGACAAGATCTTCACGAACCCGGCGAACAAGGCGACCGAGGATTACGTCAGCGGAAGGTTCGGATGAGAGTCACTCTCCAAGAGGATCTCGACCAGCTCGAGGCTTCGCTCCAGGAAGAGGGCGAGCTGACCCGCCGAGCGCTCCGCGGCGCGCTGAACGCGCTGGACCAGCAGGACGAGGAGCTCGCCGACGAAGTCATCGCCTTCGACGACGAGGTCGACGCCTGTTACCTGCGCATCGAGAGCGGCATCCAGTCGCTGCTCGCTCGCCAGGCGCCGGCGGCGCTCGATCTCAGGACCGTCCTCGCCGTCTTGCACGTCAACCTCCACCTGGAGCGTATGGCGGACTACTGCGTCACGGTGGCGAAGCTGACGAAGCTCGTCGCCGGAGTCCCACCGGATCAGACCATCGTCGACGCCTTCGAAGAGATGGGAGAGCGCGCCGAGGAGATGATCCGCGTGGCCCTCGAGTCGTTTGCAGCGCGAGACGTCGAGAGGGCCGAGTCGCTCGTCGACCTCGATGAGCTCATCGACCGGGCCAACCGCCGAGCGGTGAAACAGGTGATCGCGAGCGGCGGGGACGAGGAGCGCCGAGAATGGGGTCTGCGCATGATCCTCGTGTCGCGGTGCCTCGAGCGGATCGGCGATCACGCCGTCGACATCGGCGAGCAGACCGCGTTCCTCGTCAGCGGCGAGTTCCGCGAGTTCACCGACGCCTCACACTAGCGTCGAGCTCCTCAGTAACGGTGATCTTTCCGCTCGGTCAGCCGGGCGCGCTCGTCGTCGGTGCCGAGGTCGCCGTCGCCGGCGTCGTCGTCCTCGTCCTCCTCCCAGGCGAGCCGGTCGACTCCCCACGCATCGCGTGCGTCCAACCAGATGTCTTCGTTCGTGTACATGCATCGAACGTAGCTGCCCGGAATGGCCAAAAGAGCCCGCTTTACAGCACTTTCACCACTTGGCCGCGGAGCCGATACCCACGGGCCGAGAGGTCGAGTTACCTTGAGATCAGTTGGCCCGGGTTCTCGAACTCATCGAGGACGCCCTCGCCCAGCTGAGTGCCGCAAACTGGGCCGCCGCAGCAGTCGCTCTGCTCGTGCACGTGGCAAACGTCGTGGTGAGAACGCGGGCTTGGCACAACATCGTCGCTGCCGCGCACGTGGAGGCTCGCGTCTCCTGGCGGAGGATCTTCTCCGCCTACGCGGCCGGAGCCGGCGTCAACGCGATCTCGCCTTGGCGCGGCGGAGAGCTGCTTCGACTCACCCTCGCCCGACGCGCAGTGACCGGGTCGACCTGCACGAGCCTCGGCGCCACGATCGTCGCCGAGTCGGTCTTCAACACGTTCGCAGCCGCCTGCATCCTTGGCTTCCTGGCGCTGAGCCGCGGAGAGTCCACGCAGCACCCGAATGCCACCGGCGCACTTCTGATCTTCGTGCTCGGAGCGACTGCGGTCGTCGGCGCGCATTACTGCGGACTGGGCCGCCGCCTTCTGGCGGACGCCGCCACGGGCCTCCGGGTCCTGGGCCAGCCAGGCTTCTACTTCGCCCGCGTCGTCCCGTGGCAGGGGCTCGACTGGGCTCTTCGGCTGGCAACGATGTACCTCTTCATGCGGGCTTTCGGCCTCGGAGGAGGCCTCGGAACGCTTCTCCTCGTCCAGGCCGCCCAATCGACCTCGAGCCTGCTTCCACTCGCTCCCGCCCGACTCGGGACGAAGCAGGCGCTGCTCGTCTATGCACTCGGCGCCCAGACGTCGTCCGCCGCCGTGCTTGCCTTCGTCGCCGGATCCGAGCTCGTCCTGCTCGGCTGTAACGTCGCGCTGGGCCTCGCAGGCGTAGCTCTCCTCGGAGGAGGTCGCGTGCGTCCCGCGGCCGCCGCGGCCTGAGGCGCTGTCCGCGCCCGCCGTGCTAGAACGTCCTGTGGGTCGCTACCTCTGTTGTGCGCTGCTGCTCGTGAGCTGCCTCGTGCCGGCGACCGCGTCCGCGGATACGGGCATCCTCGCGCTCGGCGATTTCGGCGTGGGCGGCGTCACCGAACGCGAGATGGGTGCTTCGCTCCGGCATTTCGCAGCGCACCATCCCTCCGCGGAGGCGCTCGTCACTCTCGGCGACAACGACTACACGGAGAGCCCGCGTGCCTTCCACTCCAACTGGACCGGGGCTTTCGGCTGGCTCGGGGGTGCCGGCCTCGGCGTCGCGGGGACGCTCGGGAACCACGACGTGCTCGTGGACGGGGGCCGCTACGAGTACGACGAGCTGAACATGCCGCGCGCCCGCTACCGGCGCACGTTCGGAAACGTCGAGCTCTTCGTCCTCAACTCGAACAACGTCAACCAGCGACAGACGGACTGGCTGAAGAGCGTCCTCGCGAGCTCGACGGCCGTCTGGAAGATCGTCCTCTTCCACCACCCCGCCTGGACCTGCGGCGCGTACCGCAGCAACGCGGCCGTCGTGCAGAAGTGGGTGCCGCTCTTCGAGCAGTACGGGGTCCAGCTCGTCCTGAGCGGCCACGACCACAACTACCAGCGCTTCGCGCCCCGAAACGGCGTCCGCTACATCGTCCACGGAGGCGGCGGGCAGCGCCTCTACCCCATCGAGCGCTGCCCGGCTTCGTATCCGAAGCGACGGTTCGCGCGCGCGGTGCACGGGTTCCTCTACCTGCGCGCGAGCAACACCGAGTTGCGGGTCAGCGCCTTCACGCGACGCCGCAACCTCGTCGACCGCGTCATCATCCGGCCGTAGTGCCCAAGTACCTGACTGCGGCCGCGGTCGCCCTCGCGCTCTGGGTGGCGATCGCGTCCCGCGAGGCGTGGACTGGGATTCTCCCCGGGGCGCTGATCGCCCTGCTCGCCGTGGCGGACTGGCGCATCTGGGAGACGCGAGGCCGTCCCTGGCACGACTGGACGGTGATCCTGCTCCTCCTCCCTGCCATCTTCAGCGCGGTCTGGATCGGAGTCGGCGGCCTCCTGCTCGACGTCGAAAGGACGCACTCGGAGCGATTGCTGTACGAGGTCGGGCCGGGAATTGGCCTCGTCGGTCTTCTCTGCACGCTGATCTCGTACCAGGGCCGTCACCATCCGTTTGAAGGCTGAACGAGGCGGAACGCTACAGGCGTGACAGCCATCATCCTCGTCGGCGTCGCTGCAGCCGCGATCATCGGCATGAGCATCGTCTTCGGTGGGCCGCTCGTCGGCGCGATTCTCGCGGTCGTGCTGATCGTGGGCGGAATCGTCTGGTTCCTGGCCGCCGGCGGGTCCGGCCGCACGGCCGGAGAGGTCGCCCGCGAGGCGCCGGACCAGGAGTTTCTCGGTCCGGGCGGTCCGGACGACCCGGAGCGTTAGTTCCGGATCTTCCCGTCGAGCAAGACGCGCTTGAGCTCGGTCTCGCCGCCGGGCTCGAGGATGGCGAGCACCTGGTCACCCGCGTGCAGCTCCGTCGAGCCGACGGCGATCTCCGCCTTCCCCTCCCGCATCACCGATATGAGCCGCGTGGTCTCCGGCAGCCTGAGCTGCTCGACGCGCTTCCCCTCCGCGGAGGAGCCTGACTTGATCTCGACCTCGACGATCTCGAGGTTCTCCTTGCGCAGCTCGAGCAGATGGACGAGCTCGTGCTGAGGCACCTCGTGCTCGATTAGGGCAAGCACCATGCTGGTCGCAGAGATGGTCGGCGAGATGCCGAGCAGGTCGAAATGCGGTTCGTTGCGCGGGTCGTTGACGCGGGCGACGACTTTTTCGACGCCGTACTTCTCGCGGGCGAGCTGGCAGATGATGATGTTGTCCTCGTCGTCGCCGGTGACGGCCACGACGATGTCGGGGGGCCTTGTGATGCCTGCGTTCTCGAGGACGAAGAGCTCCGTCCCGTCCCCGTAGACGGCTCGGTGCTCGAACTCCTCATCGAGGCGCTCGGCACGGTCGCGCTCCTGCTCGACGATGGCGACTTCGTGGCTGAGCGCAAGCAACGTGCGCGTGACGCTGACGCCGACCTTCCCCCCGCCCACGACGATGATGAACATCTAGGCGCGGACGCTTCCCAGCGTGGACTCGGTCAGTGCCTCGATCGCCGTGCCCGTGGGCGAGACGACGTCGAAGCCGCGGCCGGAGTAGAACTTGGCCCGAGCCGGGTCGAGGATTCGTGCGGCCACGTGGGGGACCTCGTAGCGCAGCTTTGCCACCTGGGCGACGACGATGTTCGTGTTGTCGCCGTCGGTCGACGCGACGAGGGCGTCGGCGTCCCGGATCCCGGCGCTCTCGAGCACGCTGATGTCGAGCGCGTGGCCTACATGGAACTCCCCCGGCCAGTGCTCCCCCAGGCGCCCGAGCGCCTCTTCGCTCTCGTCGAGCGCGACGACCTCCCAGCCCGCCTCTTGCAAGCGCTTGGCGAGCGCCGAACCGACGCGTCCGCAGCCGACGATGAGCGCCTTCATCGCTCGAACACTAACTTTCGAGGACGCCCTGCGGATACGTGATCACCATCACCTCGCAGGGCGCGCGCCGCAGCACGTAATCGACGGTCGGGCTGAAGAACCGGGACTGCCGGCGCCAGCGCGGCGACGAGCCCATGAGGATGAGGTCCACCCCGTCGTCGGAGGCGTTCTCGACGATCGCCTCCCCGATCGCTCTGGCACGCACGATCTCTCCTTGCACCTCGATCCCGTGCTCCGAGGCGAGCAGCTTCGCATCCGCGAGCGACGCCTGGGCCTCCTCCTCCTCGTCGTGCAGTTCGGCGTCGATCGGCATGTCGAGCGGCACCTTGATCACATGGAGCGCCCGCACTGCGCAGGAGCGCTCCTCCGCGAGGCGGATTGCCGTCGCGAGCATCTCCTCGCCGATCGGGCCGAGCTTCATCGGGACGAGGATGCTCTGGTAGATCCCTTCCTCCTCGGGGACGAGGTCGGCCTCCATGGGCTCGACGTGCTCCGTGAGGCGCGCGTGCTCCCCTCTGCGCACGATCACGAAGAGGACGGCGCCGAGAACCAGCCAGATCGGCCCGGCGACGCGGGCGGCGTCGTGCGTGACGAGAGCCGCAATCCACAGCGCAAACGTGAGCGGGGCGCCGACAAGTGCGGCGACGGGGACGGGCACGCCACCCAAGCGGACGTTTCCACGCACCCTGAAGGGGCGCTTCAGGTCGGGCTCCGAGTAGCGGAGCCGGATGACCGCTAGCTGAGCCGCGGTGAAAGCGATCAGCGCTCCGAAGCTGTAGAGGCTTGCAAGGAACCGCACCTCACGGGTCGCAAAGCTCGAGACGACGAGGAGGGCGGCGGCGATGACGGCGCCGCTCGCAATCGAGACGGGCGCGATCAGCGTGCGCTGGTTCAGCCGTCCGAAGGCGCGCGGGAGCATGGCGCGCTTCCCCATGGAGTAGGCGAGGCGGCCGGCCCCGGACAGCGATGTCGAGACCGTGGCGACGAGGATGACCGCGCCCGTGATGCCGAGAAAGACCCGCAGCGAATCGACTGCCCAGGCCGGGAGCTCGCCGCCGAAGGCCTCGGCGATGCCGACGATCGGCGCCTGGATCCAGGTGGTGCCGAGATCGCTCGCCCAGCCGTTCGGGCCGGCAGGATCGCGATGCGCGGGGTAGGCGGAGATGCCGACCGCCGCAATCGCCACCGAGACGACCACGACCGCGCCGATCCCGGCGAACAGGCTGCGCGGGAGCGTCTTGCCGGGCTCACGCGTCTCGGCCGCCAGGTTCGCCACCGTCTCGAGTCCGGTGTACGCCAGCGTCGCGAGGGCGAGCGAGAAGAACAGGGCGTTCCAGGTCGGCGCGGTCCCGAGGTCGAGCCCCCGGCTGAGCCCGTCATGCGAGAGGAGCAGCGCGAACCCGAGGACGATCACGACCAGGTGCGAGAGGAACGCGAGCACCGCGATGAAGACGGCGGCCTGGTAGAGCTGCGCGCGCCGGTACAGCCTGACCACCGCGAGCGCCCCAATCACGGCGATGCCGGCGACGACGTCCCAGGGCTCGTCCGTGACGGCATCCCATCCGACTGCCGTCCCGACGTAGTGCGGAACGAACAGCGCGGCGAGGGCGATGACGATCAGGTAGTCGAGGAAGAGGGCCCAGCCGGTCACGAAGCCCGCCGGGTCGTTGAACGCCCGTCGCACGAACGTCGCCGCGCCGCCCGTCTCGGGCAGCGCAGCGGTTCCTTCGGCATACGAGAGCGCGACGACCATGAAGAGGAGCCCGACCCCGAGCAGGACCCAGGGCGTGAAACCGAGGGCATTCAGGGCCACGACGCCGAGCGCGATGTAGATGGACGAGCCGATCTCCCCGTACGCCACGGAGGCGATCGAGCCCGCGCCGAGGACGCGGCTGAGACCCGGGAGTCGCTTGGCCACTTACCTGAACGAAAGGTACAGCCGGAGCCCGCCTGCAAGAAGGAACAGCGCCCCGAGCAAGAGCCCGATGCCGCCCCCGAGCACCGCCGTCTCCACGATGAGGACAAGCCCCAGCAGGACGAGCGCACCCGAGAGCATCCGTGTGACTCCGACGCGGGTCGAGACGCTCACGCCGCCCGCTTGCCCGCGGCGAGCAGCACGCGGCAAGGGCTCGCCTTGAGCACGTAGTCGACCGTCTGGCCGAAAATGGCGGTCTTTCGCCGAGCAGGCCGCCTCGGAGCTCCCATCACCAGGAGCTCGGCGTTTCGCCGCTCGGCCTCCTCGACGATCGCCGGCCCTGCCCGCCTCGCGCGCACGAGACGCGTCATCGCACGAACGCCGTACGCCTCGACGAGGGCACGCGCCTGCTCCAGGAGGTCGTCGGCCTCATCCTCTTCTTCGCGCGCCACCTGGTCGAGCCTCCGCTCGAGCGGAACCTGGATCACGTGCACGATCGCGATCGTCGCCCGCCGCTCGGCGGCGAGGCGGGCCGCCGCCACGAGCGCCTCCTCGGACTCGTTGGAGCGCACGACCGGCACCACGATCGTCCGGTACTCGAGCTGGAGCGCGGGACCGAGCACGAGCGCCGGGGCGCGCGTCGTCACGGAGAGCGGCTGGTGGACGACTCTGCGCCTGTACACGTAGTAGAAGGCGAGTCCGAGCAGCAGCCAGCCGATCCCGGCCCACCTCGTCGCCGGCTGCTGGATGACGATGACGAGCCAGGAGAGGCCGGTGCCGATGCCGCCGAAGACGGCAAAGAGCGGCCAGTCGACGCCTCGCCAGGTGAAGTTCGGCCGCGCCCGGAAGAGCGCCTCCTCCTCGGGACGACGAGCCCTGAGGGCGATGATCGCCGCGTGCGCGACCGTGAACGAGAGCGTCGCACCGAACGAGTAGATCGTGCCGAGGAAGTTCGTCTGCCCGGGGAGAATGGCGGCGATGGGAGCGAGCCCTGCGAAGACGGTCAGCGCGAGCCACGGCGTCGCGAAGCGCCGGTGTAGACGCCGAAACGTTCCGGGCAGCTGGCGGTAGCTCGACATCGCGTAGGTGATCCGGGAGGCCCCGATCACGCCCGCGTTCGTCGCGATGAAGAGGATCGTGGCGGCCAGGACGCCGACGTAGATCTCGAGCGCATGGAGGAGCCCGCCCGAGGAGATCCCGAGGTTCTTGACGACGCCGAGGACGGGATCGTTCGCGAAGCCCTCGGGGGGCTGCTCGCCGAGCACCGTCTGGTACTCCCCGTCCACGAATCGGACGGGCATGGCCGACAGCGCGATCATCGGCAGCGTGAAATAGATCGCGAAGACGGCCGCCGCGATCAGCTTGTAGGCATTCGGGACGCTGCGGGACGGGTCGCGCGCCTCTTCGGCGAGGTTGGACACCGTCTCCACGCCCGTGTAGGCGAGCATCGCGACCGGAATCGCCAGGAAGAACTGACTCCATGTCGGGGCGACGCCGAAGTGAACGTTGTCGACGAGGATGCTCGGGCTGAAGACGAGCACGAACCCGAGCAGGACGAGCAGTACCTGAGTCGCGAAGTCGACCACCGCGAGCAGGACGTTCACGCGGGTCGACTCCTCGATCCCGACGATGTTGATCAGGACGAGCAGGACGACGACGGCAATTCCGCCGACGATGTCCCATGGGTTGTCACGCAGCGGCTCCCAGAAGACCGAGAGATAGTGCGGGACGAAGAAGGCCGAGATGGCGATCGTCGCGACGTAGTTGAGCATCTGCGCCCAGGCGGCCATGAAGCTGACCGTCTCGTTGAACGCATGGCGGGCGAAGCTGGACGAGCCGCCGGCCTCGGGAAAGCGCACGGTGCCTTCGGCGTAGGTCGCCGCGGTCGCGGCGAAGAAGAGGCCCGCGATGACGAAGACGACCGGAGTGAGGCCGAGCGCATAGAGAGCTGTGACCCCGAGGGCGTAGTAGATCGACGAGCCGACGTTGCCGTACGCGGTGGCGAAGAGTGCCGGCGTGCCGAGGACGCGTTCGAGCCCTTGTCCACGCCGGCGCCGGATGACGCCGCGTTGCCGCCGTGCGGCCACCGCGGGAATCTACCGCCGAGACGCGACGGGTTAGTGTCCCTACGTGCTCCGCATCACGGCAGGCGAGTTCGAGTTCACGGCGCGCCTCGAGGAGGAGAAGGCCCCGCAGACGGTCGCCGCCGTGCGCCGCATGCTTCCGCTCGACAGCGAGCTCGTCCAGGCGCGCTGGAGCGGCGAGTCCGCGTGGGTCCCGCTCGGCTGGGACCTCGAGCTCGACCTCGGGGCCGAGAACGCCACTACCTACCCGGCGCCCGGCGAGCTTCTCCTCTATCCCGGCGGCCTTTCGGAGGTCGAGATCCTCTTTCCCTACGGCGCCACGAACTTCGCGAGCAAGATGGGCCAGCTGGCGGGCAACCACTTCGCCACCATCGGAGACGGCCGCGAACTGCTCGGGGACCTCGGCGAGGCCGTGCTCAGGCTCGGCGCCCAGAGGATTCGCTTCGAAGAGGCCTGAGGCGCTTCAGCCACTTGGACCGAGAGAAGCCGCAGAGGGGTCGAGGCTGGGCTCAGCCTCGACCCCTTGTGGCGCCAGGCAGCTCTAGATGCGGCTGCTCCCGTTGCGGCGGCGCGCAAAGAAGGCGCCCGCAACGAAGGCTCCCAGCACGAAGGCCCAGAGCGGCACCGGGCCGAGCGCGGACACGCCGGCCATCTGGTTGAACGTGCCGCATCCGGCGCCGCCCGCCCCACCGTCGGACTGGTCGCCATCTCCGCCGCCCGACTGGTCGCCATCTCCGCCGCCGGCCTCGTCGCCCGCAACGTCCCCGGCCGAGCCGGCTTGGTCGTCAGTGTTGCCCGTGTCCTCGTCCGCCGTTCCGCCGGGCAGATCACCAGTCACATCGCCTGCGGCGTCGCCGGGCAGATCACCCGTCACATCGCCTGCGGCATCGCCGGGCAGACCGGCTTCAAGGTCACCCAGGACCTCGCCGAGCATACCGCCGGAGACGCCTCCGCCTGCTGTGTCGCCCAGCAGGCCGGCTCCGGGCAGACCGGCTCCAAGATCACCCAAGATGTCTCCGAGGGCTCCGCCGGAGGCGCCTCCGCCGCCGCCTGGGCCTTCGCCGGTCCCCCCGCCTCCGCCGCTCCCGCCGGCGGTGCCGCAATCGCCGAGGGTTGCGTCGAGAGAGGATTTGCCCGCAGCGGCAAGCGCGTCGACACATCCGACCGATGCGCTGGCCACCTGGTCCCCGGTAGCCGCGCTTGCGGTTGCGGCGCTTCCTTGGCCGGCTCCCACGTTTGCCGACGCTTGCCCGAGGTGGCTCTTGTGCTTCAACGCGATTGGGCCAACGGAGAGCGAGCCGTTTCCGACCTTACCACCCGTTGTGACGAGCGCCGCCTGGGACAGCGCCGCCGTCGGTATCGCGAGAGCGCCGAGGACGACGGCGACGGCCATTGCTGTTTTCGGTCTCACATCCTCCTCCTGTGGTTAGGGACGCCCGGGGGGTCGCCGGCTGGCGCAGGACGCGATCCCTGTTCATCGAGAAGGGAGCCGCTCGGACGGTTTTCTGGCGCCGATTCCCTCGTTCGAGGGATGCGAGCGGGAGTCACCGGTTCACGTGATTCGCGCGCAACGGACGCAAGATCGTGGCGCGTCGGGCTTCCTTTGCTAGTGATGAAGCTCCCGAAGCGACGTTGCAGCATGCTTGGCAGCCTCGTCGTGGCGGCCGCGGTGGTAACCGCAGTCCCCGCGCTGGCGCGGGGCGACGACGCTGCGACGGATCCGGCGGAGCCTCCGCCCGCACCGGTCGGGCTCGTGACGAATGACCCGGCGGTCGAGTACGCGCCCGGCCAACTCGTGGTCGGCGTGGCCGATGACGCGACACGCACCGAAGTGCAAGCCGCGGTCGAGGACGCCGGCGCAACCGTCGAGCGATCCATCGGTGCCATCGACACGAAGGTCGTCGCGTTGCCCCCCGCCCAGATGGACGAGGCCATCGACTCGCTCGAGCAATCGCCGGCGGTGGAGTACGTCGAGCCGGAGGTGGTGCTCGAGGCGACGGACACGGTTCCGAACGACGTCCTCTGGCAGCAACAGTGGGGTCCGAGTCGCGTTCGTGCTCAGAGGGCGTGGGACGCGACCCGCGGATCGCCTTCCGTGGTCGTCGCCGTCGTGGACACCGGTGTCGACTACACCCA
>Ga0081539_10003842_pt1 | contig 17624 bp, 18 predicted proteins | sample TabmetS4T2R2_FD_71023 | JGI IMG/M metagenome (GOLD analysis project Ga0081539, IMG submission 71023) | Tabebuia heterophylla rhizosphere microbial communities from the University of Puerto Rico - S4T2R2 | ecosystem: Host-associated > Plants > Roots > Rhizosphere ...
AACACGAACAGCGGAACGACTTGGTCGTGCTCACGCGTCGCGTCCGTAAGCGCGGCCTGGTCGTGGACACGCAGGTCGCGCGTGTACAGGACGATTGCGACGCTCACTGCGCCTCGACGAGACCCGTGATGTGCTCCGCCTCCTCTATGGGGCCGCCGCTCAGGATCTCCGCATCGACGTCGAGCGCCGCCTCGACCGCGCCGGCGCCGCCGAGGCAGAGACGCTGTCTGCGCGCGAGCTGGTGGAGCTCCTCGCGGTACGGAAGCAAGCGCTCCGGCGTGACTGCGCTGACGACAGCGAACACGGCGTCGGAGGCGTGCGCCGCGTCCCTGACGCTCGTGAGTGGCGTGTCGGCGCCGAGGTAGACGATCCGCCAGCCGCGCGCGCGCAGCGCCAGGCCGAACGCGATCAACCCGAGATCGTGCTGCTCGCCCGGCGCGCACGCGAGCACGATGCGCGGCCCGAGTCCCCGTCCCCAACCGCGGGCGAGCCCCAACAGGCGGCCGCGCAGCACGGCTGACGCGAAGTGTTCCTCGGCGACGGACGCGTCTCCGCGCTCCCACCGCTCGCCCAGCTCGTGCAGGTACGGCATGACGACCGCCGCCAGCACGGCGTCGATCGTCGCCGTCGCCAGCAGCGAATCGAGCACCGCGTGCGCGCGCGACTCGTCGAACGCCCCCAGTGCGGCGGCCAGCTCGCCCTGTGCGTCTGCGAGGTGTATCTCCGAGCCGAACGCTGCGGCAGGCTGCTCACCCGCAAGCGCCGCAGCCTCCGCTGCGGCGAGCCCGCGCGCGAGGTGATGCTGCATCAGGCGGACGCGCTCGAGATCCTCGAGCGAGTAGAGGCGGAGACCTCCCGGCGACCGCGCAGGGCGGAGCAGGCCGTACCGACGCTCCCAGGCGCGCAGCAGCTCCGGGCTGACGCCGGAGCGGCGGCTCAACTCGCCGATGCGCAGCGGGCCGGGGTCGCTCACAACACAACTATACAACATATGGACAACATCTTGACAACGGCTGCGCTTCTTGCGTATCCTCTGGCGAACAGTATCTATACAGGAGGTGTACAGAATGAAGAAGCTCGACGCAGTGGCCGCCGCTCTCGTGCTCGTTGGCGGTCTGAACTGGGGCCTCGTGGCGGTTGCCGAGTTCGACCTCGTCGCGTGGATCTGCGGCGGGATGGAGTTCGGTGAGACGAACGCCGCCAGCCGGATCGTCTACGGCCTCGTCGGCCTCGCCGCCGTCTACGGGATCGGCGCCTTGCTCGAGAGCCGCCGGTCGGCAGCGGGCACCACCGTCATCGCAGGTGCGCGCTGATGCATGAAAGGACGACGTCCATGAGGCGACCAGTCATCCTCCTCGTCGTTGCTGCCACGGCGCTCGGAGCATCGCTCCTCGCCGGCGCCGCGACCGCCCGTCCGGCTGAGCCCGGGGCGACGGCCGGCGCCGACCGCAACATCGTCCAGACGGCCGTGGCCGCCGGACAGTTCACGACCCTGGCGAAACTGCTTACGCGCGCCGGCCTCGTCTCCGCGCTACAGCAGCCTGGACCGTTGACGGTCTTCGCGCCGACGGACGCCGCGTTCGAGAAGGTCCCGAAGACGACGCTGAACGCGCTGCTCCGCGACAAGGCGAAGCTGAAGGCCGTGTTGCTCTACCACGTCGTCTCCGGCAAGGTGACGGCGGCAGGCGTCGCCAAGCTCGCGTCGGCGAAGACGCTCAACGGCAAGACGGTGCGCATCCGCGTTTCCGGTTCGAACGTGTTCGTCAACAAGGCGAAGGTCACGAAGGCTGACGTGATGGCGTCGAACGGCGTCATCCATGTCGTCGACCGCGTACTGCTCCCGCCGGCGCGGTAGTGACCGCCGGGCCGCGGATCGAGGCTCCCGTTGCAGCGGCGGCGGGAGCCTCGCCGCCCCGGCCTTGGAACGCGGGCTTGCGGATCGCCTCTTCAAGGTGTTGGAGGAGACTCGCCCGGTTTTGCTTCGTGCGACGGCCTCAGGCAGCGACCCCGGTTCGCGGCCGCGCGGGTAGTTTCACCGTGACACGGAGCCCGCCGGCGGCCCGGGGGGTGAGGGTGAGGGAACCGTCGTGGGCCTGGGTGATGCTCTTGACGATCGCCAGGCCGAGACCGACGCCTGCGTGGTCGGTGCGTAAGCGTGCGGTGCCACGCTGAAACGGCTCGGCGAGCGTGGCTGCGAACTGTGGAGTGAGCTTCTCGCCCGTGTTCTCGACGGTGAGCACTGCACTCCTCGGCTGAGCGCTGGTGGTGACCCACACGGTGCCCTGTTCGGGCAGGTTGTGGACGATCGCGTTGTGCACGAGGTTCGTGCTCAGTTGCAGCAGGAGCGCGTGTGAGCCGATGGTGGGCGTCGTGTCGCCGGAGGTCTCGATGGTCAGGCCGCGTTTTTCGGCGAGGGGGAGGAGCGTCTCGGTGGCTTCTTCGGCTACGAGGGAGAGGTCGAGTTGTTCCGGCGTGAAGGATCGTTGCTCGGCGCGGCTGAGCAGGAGGAGTGCTTCCGTGAGCTCGATCGCCCGCGTGTTGACGGCGCGGAGGCGGTCGACGAACTCGCCGTTGTCGCGGTTCGGATCGTTGCGCGCGACGTCGAGAAGTGTCTGCGTGATCGCGAGCGGGGTGCGCAGCTCGTGGGAGGCGTTGGCTGCGAATCGCTGCTGCTCGGCGACGTGTGCCTCGAGCCGCGCGAGCATGGCGTCGAACGCGTCGGCGAGCTCGCGGAACTCGTCTTTGCGACCCGGTAGCCGGATTCGGGTCGAGAGCGATCCGTTCGCCGCCGCGCGTGTGGCGTCCGTGATGCGCGTCAGCGGGGCGAGCATACGGTCGGCGAGAAGCCACCCCTCCCACGAGACCGAACAGCAGCAGGAACGCCATCACGACGGCCGCGGTAGGAGCGAACCCGCGCAGGAGGTCGGCGTGGCTGCGCACCATGAAGATCACACCGGGGTGCACACCACGAGAAAGGGAGAAGTACCCGGCGACCAGCAGCACCGCACCGGCGAGCATGAGGAAGCCGGCGTAGCTGAGCGTGAGCTTGAGCCGAACGCTCAGGCCATGCGCTCTATCCACCCTCTTCCTCCACTGTGTCGATGCGATAGCCGACGCCGGCCACAGTGGCGATGATCGAGGGCTCGCCCAGCCGTTTGCGCAGTCCCGAGACCGTGATCCGCACGGCGTTCGTGAACGGGTCCGCGTTCTCGTCCCACGCTCGCGCCAGGAGCTCTTCGGCGCTGACGACACCGCCCTCGGCCGCGACGAGGACTTCGAGGACCGCGAACTGCTTCCTGGTCAAAGCGACGTAGCGCCCGTCGCGGTAGACCTCTCGGCGGAACGGGTCCAGCCGCAAATCTGCGATCTCTCGCACGGGTGGCCTGTTGCTCGCGCGCCTGCGGTCGAGCGCCCTGAGCCTGAGCACGAGCTCTCGGAGCTCGAAGGGCTTCGTCAAGTAGTCGTCGGCGCCGAGCTCGAAGCCGGAGGCCTTGTCGTCGAGACGGTCGGCAGCGGTGAGCATCAGGATCGGCATGCCGCTGCCGGAGGCGACGATCCGTTCGGCGATCTCGTCGCCGGAGGGCCCGGGAATGTCCCGGTCGAGGACCGCGATGTCGTAGGCATTCACGTCGAGCAGCTCCAGAGCGGCGGCGCCGTCGCCGGCGATGTCTGCCGCGATGGCTTCCAGGCGCAGGCCGTCGCGAATCGCTTCCGCCAGATAGGGCTCGTCCTCGACGATCAACACGCGCATGCCCCGATGCTAGAGACGGCGCATATCGTCGGCATATCGAAAACCCCATACGTGCCGGCAACGCCGCGCTGCCTTGGATGGCGGCATGGCCTACAGCAAACCAGCACGAACAGCGACTCGCCGGATTCGGATTCGCAGAACCCGTGTCGCCGGCCTGCTCGGCGTCATCGCGGCGATCGCCACAGCACTCGGCTTCCGATTGCAGGCGTCCTCGTCTCCGAGGGCGGCACCAACGACGACCGTCCTTCGCAGTGACCAACGCGGTCTTCGCATCGAGCGTCGTCTTCGCAGTGAGCACCCTCGTCGGCTTGGCGCGGCGGAGGGTGCCGTCCCCGACGGCGTGACGGTGTTCGATGACGAGTATCCGGCCGTGGCCAATCTCGATCCAGCTCTTCTGGGTGCTCTGCGCAGGGCCGCCACGGATGCTGTCGGGGACGGGGTCGAGTTTTACGTCGACAGCGGCTGGCGTTCTCCGGAGTACCAGGAGCGACTACTCGAAGAGGCGATCTCGAAGTACGGCACGGAAGAAGAAGCTGCCCGCTGGGTGGCCAGCCCCAAAACGTCTGCTCATGTGTCGGGGGGTGCGGTCGACATCGGACATTCCGATGCCACGGCCTGGCTGTCCGAGCACGGCGCCGCGTACGGGCTGTGCCAGATCTACGGCAACGAACCCTGGCATTACGAGCTGCGTCCGGAGGCCGTCGATCGCGGTTGCCCTCCGATGTATGCCGACCCCACCCGCGATCCAAGGATCCGGCGATGACCGGCACGCTGTTTGCACGAGTAGTTATCCTTGCCGCACGCGTCAATCGACCAAGGAGCGGAGATGCGCGCAGCGTTCATGTCCATCGAGGAGGCCGTTGTGACCTACCTGGAGGGTATGACGCTTGCTTCGCAGAACGCTCAACTTGGGAATCCTGGCGCACGTAGACGCCGGTAAGACAACTCTCACCGAGCGGTTCCTTTACACCGCCGGCGTCATCGACGACATCGGGAGCGTCGACAAGGGGACGACACAGACGGATTCGCTCGCGCTCGAGAAGGAGCGCGGTATCACCATCAGGTCAGCCGTCGTCTCATTCGCGATCGACGACGTCACCGTCAACCTGATCGACACGCCCGGCCACCCGGACTTCATCGCCGAGGTCGAGCGCGTCTTGGCCGTGCTCGACGGAGCGGTGCTTGTCGTCTCCGCCGTCGAAGGCGTCCAGCCGCAGACGCGCATCCTGATGCGTGCACTCAAGCGGCTACGCATCCCGACGCTCATTTTCGTGAACAAGATCGATCGCGCCGGCGCCGATTGCGGGCGCGTGCTCGCGGAGGTCAAGCACAAGCTGACCCCGGCGGTGGTCGCGATGACCGCCGTGCACGGAGAGGGCGCTCGCGGCGCATCAGTCACGCCGTATGACACCGCCGATGCCGGGTTCAGGGAGCGCGTGCTCGAGACCCTCGCCGAACACGACGCGGCATTGCTGCGCGACTACGTCGACGACGAGGTGGTGCCGCCGTTACAGCTCTCCAAGGCGCTCGCGGCGCAGACGGCGCGAGGGCTGGTCCATCCTGTTTTCTACGGCTCCGCGCTCAGGGGCGGCGGAGTGGACGAGTTGACCGTCGGGATCAGCAAGCTGCTCCCGGCCGGCGCGGGCAACTGCGACGCGCCTCTCGCCGGCCTTGTCTTCAAGATCGATCGCGGCTCCGCCGGCGAACGCGTCGCCTACGTCCGGGTCTTCTCCGGAACCGTCAGGACGCGCGACCGCGTCCACTTCGGCGAAGGCGGCGAGGACAAGGTGACGTCAATCCGCGTCTTCGTCGACGGCGCCGACGTTCAGCGCCCTTCGGCTTCAGCCGGTGAGATCGCGAAGCTCTGGGGCCTCACCGACGTGCAGATCGGCGACAGCATCGGCGACGCGGAAGCGCGCCCGCTCGCACACGAGTTCGCACCACCGACGCTCGAGTCTGTCGTCGTCCCCGCCAATCCCGCCGACGGGCAGCGCCTGCGCGTCGCACTCGCGCAGCTCGCCGAGCAGGACCCGCTGATCAACGTTCGCCAAGACGACACTCGCGGGGAGATCTCGGTCTCGCTCTACGGTGAGGTGCAGAGGGAGGTCATCGAAGCGACGATCGCTGCCGACTACGGGCTCGAGGTCGGTTTCCGCGAGACGACGCCGATCTGCATCGAGCGCCCGACGGCAACCGGCGAGGCGGTCGAGCTGCTCAACACGCCGACAAATCCGTTCCATGCCGACCTCGGGCTGCGTGTCGAGCCGGCCAGGCCCGATTCGGGAGCCGAGGTGCGTGTGGACGTCGACCCCCGTGGGGCGCCGCTCTACCTCTTCAAGACGTTCGAGAGCTTCGTCGGGCACATGGAGGAGTACGTAGGTCTGGCGCTCGAGGCAGGGCTCTTCGGCTGGCAGGTCACCGATTGTGTCGTGACGGTGACGAAGGTTGGTTACAGCCTCGCCGACGGGCCCCCGGCGCGGCGCGGTCCGATGCCCACTGCCGGCGATTTCAAAAAGCTGACGCCGCTCGTGCTCATGCAGGCGCTCGAGAAGAGCGGCTCAACAGTCTGCGAGCCGGTGTTTCGGATCAGGGCGGAGGTGCCGACTGAGGCGATCGGCCCGGTGCTTGCCGCAATGGGCCGGCTGGGCGCCGAGACGGGCGCGCCGTCGCCGCGTGGCGCGCTCTCGGTGCTGGAGACGGCACTGCCGGCGTCCGGCGTCCAGGACCTTCGCCGTCAGCTTCCCGGCTTGACCGCCGGCGAGGGGGTGGTCGAGTCCGAGTTCGCCGGCTACCGGCCGGTGACGGGGGATCCCCCGACCCGGAAGCGCACGACACCGAACCCGCTCAACGTCAACGAGTACCTCGCCCACGTCGGACGTTGACGACGATGCACAACCGGGCTGCTAGCCGGTTGCCCGCTGCTGGAGCTCGTCGTCGGAGAGCGTGGACAGCTTCTTCGGCACGACCATGCGCCAGGCGTCGAAGACGAGCTCGCGCAGCTCGTCCTCGTCGACGGCGTCCAGGCGGACCACGAGCCAGTGGAAGCGCATGTCGGTCGGCTTCGGGCGCATGAACTTCTCCGGGTAGGTCTCGAGTGCGGCCTCGCGCTCCTCCTTCGGAAACGCGAAGCCCATCAGCGACTCGTCACTGGAGAAGGCCAGATAGACGAGCTGCCCGACGCGGAACTTGACCCGGCCGCGGACCACGACCTCGTACGATCGTGGCAGCCCTGCCGTCAGCGCGCGCACGTCGTCGATCGTCACCGCCATCACGTGGAGAGCGTAGGTCGCGCAGGGCGTTGCGTCGACGGGGTCACAGCTGAGTCCGCGCGGCGCCGTCCGTCCGGATGGGCGAGGATTCGCCGGGTGCGGTGCGCTTTGCGCGAGGTACGGGACGAGGATCTGGCGGTGTTGTTCGAGCAATGGGCGGATCCGGTTGCCGCGCACATGGCTGCCTTCACGGCACCCGATCACATGGATTGGGACGCATTCGAGCGTCGCTGGTCTCGCCTACGAGCCGACGAGACCGTGATCAACCGGGTCATCGTCGTCGAGGACGAAGTCGCCGGATCGATCGGATCGTGGGGCGGCCCCGACGAGCGCGAGATCACGTACTGGATCGGCCGGTCCTATTGGGGCCGAGGGATCGCGACCGCCGCCCTCGAAGCGTTCTTAGCCGTTGATCCGTCGCGCCCGCTCCACGCACGCGTCGCCTCGGACAACGTCGCCTCGCGCCGCGTCCTCGAGAAATGCGGCTTTCGCGTCGTCGCGACTGACCGAGGCTTCGCCGAGGCACGGTCAGGTGAGATCGAGGAGCTCGTGCTGCGGCTCGACGGCTCCGATTCCGCTTGAAGGTCATGGCCTTGCGGCCGCGCGTGGCCTACACTCTGTGCGCCGGCTCGTCTCGACGAAAGGAGGGCCGCGACATGGTTCACGCATCTACAGCAGCCCTCCCGTTCGGCCCGGCCGCGCGCAGCCGCGCGTAGATCCCGTCCATCAGACGTCCGTCGAACGGAGCGCTGCCCTGCTCCCGTTCACTCGAGAAAGGACTCTGGTTGAGACGATCGCGCAAGCGTGGGCCCGTGGCGCGGGAACGTCGCGTCACGGCGAGAATCAACGAACAACTCGGCGACGGCCCGGTGCGGCTGGTCTCCGAGGACGGACGACAGCTCGGCGTGATGAGCGCCGAGGCCGCGCGTGCGTACGCGTACGCGCGGGAGCTCGATCTCGTGGAGGTCGCGGCGAAATCGGATCCACCGGTCTGCCGCGTGCTCGACTACGGCAAATGGCGCTACGAGGAGGAGCGCAAGCTGCGCGCCGCGCAGAAGAATCAGGTGCACGTCTCGCTGAAGGAGGTTCAGCTCCGCCCGAAGATCGGCAGCCACGACTACGCGTGGAAGCGGGACAAGGCGCTCGAGTTCCTCCAGGCGGGATCGAAGGTGAAGGCGGTCGTCGTCTTTCGCGGCCGCGAGCGCGAGCGTCCGGAGCGCGGCCGCGATCTCATCGCGCGGCTCGCCGACGACGTCAAGGACATCGCAACACTCGAGGCGACGCCGGTTGCCGAGGGCCGGACGATGACCGCGATCCTGGTGCCGCGACCATGAACCATCTGCACAGGCTCGCGGAGCTCGCGGATCGCACCGGCAGCGTCGAGGCCGCGCGCGACGAGTACCTCGCACGCCTCGACGCCGACGACGGCCTGGCGGTGCTGACAATCCCGGCCGACGCGATCGTGGCCGCCGCCGAGGCGCGGCGCACACGAGCGGCGTCGCGCTGCGGCCGATGCGGCGCGCGTCTGCCGGCGAAGAGGCACCGTTGCTCGCGTTGCGGGCTGTCGGCGAAATGAGTGAGGGCCCCGGGCGAGGAACTGGGCGCGGATCACGCGCCAGAACGCGAGGTCGGCACGCTCGCTCACCGCCGCACGGCGTCGGCGTCGCACGCCTCGAAGCGGCAGAAGCACGCCTCTTCGTCAGGCAGGAAAGTCGACCCGCGGTAGGGGACGTCGACGCCCTCGGCGGCCATCGCCGCCGCCGCCTCAGCCGTGCGGTCGATCGCCTTCCGGCCCCGATCGTCGCCGAGCTCTGACTACGCCGCGGATGCGCGCAGGTACGTGACCACAGCGAGCACGCGACGATGCGTATCGCCGTCCTGCGGGAGATCGAGCTTTCCGAGGATCGACCGCACGTGCGTCTCGACGGTCTTCTCGGTCAGCCAGAGCTGCCTGGCGATGCTTGCGTTGGTGCGGCCCTCCGCGACCAGCGCGAGGACCTCACGCTCGCGCGGCGTGAGCTCAGCGAGTGCGTCGTCGCCTTGCCGAGGCGGCACGAGAAGCTGCTTCACAACCTCGGGGTCCAGCGCCGACCCGCCGCTCGCCACGCGCTCGGCCGCCTCGAGGAACTCGCCCACGTCGAGCACCCGGTCCTTCAGGAGGTAGCCGAACGCACCGTCCGAGCTGACGAGCTCCACGGCGAAGCGACTCTCCACATGCTGCGAGAGCACGAGCACGGCGGTCTTCGGATGCGCTCGGCGGATCTCGACCGCCGCTCGCATGCCCTCGTCCTCGTACGTCGGCGGCATGCGCACGTCGACAATCGCGAGGTCCGGCTCGTGCTCGGCGACGACCGCGAGCAGCGACTCGGCATCACCGACGCGCGCGGGCACGGTGTGGCCGGCGTCTTCTAGGAGGCCCGCCAGTCCTTCGCGAAGCAGGGCCGTGTCCTCCGCGATCACGATTCGCACGGGATTGCCACCTCCACCGTCGTGCCTCCCCCGGGCGGACTGATGACCGCGAGCGTGCCGCCGTGCGCTGCGACGCGATCGCGGAGACCGGCCAGACCAGAGCCGCGCCGGACTACTGCGCCGCCGACGCCGTCGTCGGAGATTCTCAGCTGGAGAGCCCCGTTGTCGCGCACTGCCTTTACGGCGACGCGTGACGGCGAGCCATGCTTGACGGCGTTCGTCAGCGCCTCGCAGGCAACGAAGTACGCGGCCGCCTCGACACTCGCCGCGACGCGGTCCGGCGGCGCTTCGACATCGACGGGCACTGGAGAGGTTCGCGCGAGGTCGCGCAAGGCGGCCGCGAGACCGTCGTCGAGCCGCGCCGGCCGCACGCCTGCAGCGATCTGCCGCATGTCCGCAATCGCTGCGCCGACTTCGCCAACGATCTGGTCGAGCGCGGGAGAAAGGATCTTGGCCTCGCGGGGAAGCGTGAGCTGCAGCCGACGGAGTTGCACGCCAAGGGAGACGAGCCGCTGCTGAGCGCCGTCGTGCAGATCGCGCTCGAGTCGCCGGCGCTCCTCGTACCCCGCCTCGATGATCCTCCTCCTCGAGGCCTCGACCTCCGCAAGCTGAAGCCGTACCTCCACCGTGAGGCGGGCCATCTCGATCGACAGTGCCGCCGCGGCGACGACGCCGTTCAGAACATCGCGTCGCTCGAGAAGCGATGCGTCGTGCAGCAATACGGCCGTCGGCGCGTCGTCCCGCCGAATCTGCCGCCGAGCTCGCCGGTCGTTCGGAAGCTCGCCACGACGCGCGCCCGTGACATCGACATAGCCCTCGTTCTCGGGTATCCAGAAATAGAGCTCCGCGAGCGGGTCGGCGAGTGCCTCTGCGAGCACGGCACCGATTTCTTCGGGCGCGCGCCTTCCATCGCGCACATCGTCCTCGAAAGCGCGCACCATGAGCACGCCCTCGTAGCGTGCGCGACGGAAGCGGCGGTCGACGAGATCCTGGATGCGTGAGCGAAGCGGACGGAACGCGAGCGCGATGGCGAGCGTCGCAACGGCGACCACCCACTTCGAGTCACCGCCGACGAGGACACCGAGGCCGACGGTGATGCACGCGTACGCTCCGAGCAGCAGGAACGTGAGCGCTCCGTAGACGAGCGTGCGGTTGACGATCTGTTCGATCGCGTACAGCCGGTAGCGCAGGACCGCGACCCCGATCGAAGTGGCGACCGCCACCTGCATGAGAAGGAGGAACGGGAACAGGACGTAATCCATGAACGAGAGCACCGTCCAGGAAGCGACACAGAACGCGAGCCCGAGCGGAATCAGCGCCCCCGACCACGTCAGCCACATCATCTGCAGCCGTTCGATGCCGGTCGACCGGCGGAGCCGAAGGACCATCGACACGGATCCGGCGATCAGGCTCCCGAGGATCCCGAGCCAGAGAGCAACCCAGATCGGATGGTCGTGCAACCACTCGCCGACACCGTTGCCCGCAACCGGGTTCGGGACGGAAGCGTCGTCGCCCTCGAACGGCTCGGGATCGAAGAGCCCCAGTGCCATGAAGGCGGCGAAGCACGCGGCACCGCACAAGCCGAGCCACCGCCAGCGCCGCGTGAGGAAGCGACCGTCGGGGAAAACGAACGTGACGGCGATCGGCCACGCGTAGAGCAGCGGCCACAAAGCCCGTCCCATCTGCAGGCCCCAGCCCTTGCCGAGTGCGAGCGCGAGCGGCAGCGGTACGGTCAGGGCGAACGAGCCGAGCAACAGGATCCAACCGATGCGATTCCGTGGCTGACGGTTCGCGATGAGCACGCCGACCGCCGCGGGCGCGAGCCACGCCACCGCGAGGAACGGCGCGAGCCCGATCGGGAGCCACTCCATGACGTCACCCACTCCGGCCAGCCCGAGGCCGAGGGAGACGAGGCTCGCAATCGCGACGCCCCATGCCGCGATGCGGAGACCGCGCATGCCCGACATCTTTTCGCCTCTGTCATTGAATCCGCAATAGGTGCCAGCACCGAGATGGATCTCGTCGCTGGCGCCGAGACGTTTTCAGCGCTGGCGTCGATGGCAACCGGTACGCGGCGTCCTAGCTTCCGATCGCACCCGACCGGAAGGAGAGATCAATGAGCAGGACGCTCGTCTGCGGCGCTCTCGCAAGCATGGTGGCGCTCGGGACGTTGGCGGTTTCCGCATTCGCGACGCCGCCCGGCAAGAACGGGCGGATTGCGTTCAGCCGGTTCGCGACCGTTCAAGGAGGCGAAAGCAAGTACGGCTCGATCTACACGATCGGCCTGAACGGAAAAGGCGAGCGGCGCCTCACCCGTCCGCCGGCCGGAGCGAGCGACTTCCAGCCGGACTGGTCGTACGACGGCCTACGCATCGTCTTCGAGCGCCAGTACGACAGCAAGCCGTACGAGATCTGGAGCGTCCGGGCCGACGGATCGAATCTGCAACGGATCGAGCCGGGCTGCCCGGTCCCCGAGAACCAGATTTGCGACGTCTCCAGCCCCGCCTGGTCGCCGGACGGCTCCCGCATCGCCTACAGCGATGCGCACGGGCACGTGAAATACATCGGCGGCGTCGAATGGATCGAGGTCGGCGCACTCTCGGTGATGGACGCCGACGGGTCGCACCGCCGCCAGTTGACGCAGCTCAGTCGACCGACGTCGTCCGAGGACGGCGAGCCGGTTTGGTCACCCGACGGCAAGCGGATCGCCTTCGTGCGCCTGAACAGCACGGCGACGCCGCGGAACAAGCACGCGATCTTCGTCATCAACGTGGACGGCACAGGCCTGCGGCGTGTGACTCCGTGGCAGATGCAGGCCGGTGACCACCCCGACTGGTCGCCCGACGGCAAGTGGATCCTCTTCCGTTCACCTGACGAGGGCCTCGTGGGAACGAACCTGTATCGCGTGCACCCCGATGGAAGCGCCCTGAAGCGTCTCACGAACACGAAGGGAGACATCGAAGTCCTGTCGGCCTCGTACTCGCCCGACGGAAAATCGATCGTGCTCTCACGCACGGGGAAGGGCGGGTTGCCAGATCTCTGGGTCATGCGCCACGACGGCACGAACCTGCGTCAGCTGACCCGAACACCGAAGTGGGACAGCGCTCCCGACTGGGGCTCCGCCAGCTAGCCACTACGACCGGAAGGAGAAATCGTGCAGTCGAACAGGCTCTTCGTGCTCAGCGGCGTCGCGTTCGTAGCACTCGTCGTGCTCGCGATCGTGGGCATCGGCGGGAGCACCCCGGGAACCGGCGCTTCGGCGGACGAACTAGCCAGGTTCTACAACGAACACGATGTCCAGCAGGGCATCGGCACGTTCGTCCTCGCCGCGGCGACGCCATTCCTCGTGTTCTTCGGCATCGGGCTCGCGACGCGCCTCGGACCTCGTGCGGGCGGAATGTCGGGCTGGGGATATGTCCTGCTCTCCGGCACGATCCTTGTTGCCGGCTCGGTGCTCCTCAGCGCCTTCGTCCACTTCGCGCTTGCGAACGGAGGCGACGAGAAGATCACGCCCACGGCGCTCGAGGCGCTCAACACGCTCGACGGGGACACGTGGATGGCCTTCAACCCGGCTTTCGGCGTCATGATGATCGGAGCGGCCGGCATGCTTCTCTCGGCACGCGCCTTCCGCTGGCTCGGGTGGAGCGCTCTCGTGCTCGGAGTCGCGGCGTTTATCCCGTTCGCCGACTTCTTCGCGCTGCTCGGGACCATGCTCTGGATCGTCGTCACCAGCATCGTTCTCGCCCGCGAGAATGGCGCACCTCGGTACGCGGCCGCCCCGGGCACGGCGTGAACGGACTGCTGACTTGAGCTGACATGAAATGAGGCGGGCGGTCTTGTTCAGTCCGCCCGCCTCGAGCGGTTCGCGCACGCGCGGTGTGAATTTTCAGATCACCACGCGGCGATCGAGCTAGCCTCGCGTGTCCCGGCCGCCCGGCGCACTAGCCCGTCACGGTCCGCGTCGCTTGGCCGCCGAGGCTGCTCTTGACCGTGACGCTGCCGGGATTCGCGGCGATGCTGGTCTCGAACCGGCCGCCGGACATCGTCCCCAGCAGGACTCCGGTCGAGGTGACGTACACCTTCAGGGTCGCGGTCGAGTTGGAGCTTGTCGCTTCGACGCGAAGCCGACCGCCGCTCCACTCGGCGCGCGTGATCGTGACGGTGTCGGTCGCCGGCGGCGGGGCGGCCGGCTCCAGCGTCAGCGTCGCCGACAACGTCACTCCGCCTCCGGACACGGAGATCGTGACCAGCGTCCTCGTGCTCACGGGGGAGGTGCCGATGTTGAATCCCCCTGCGGCCGCGAACTGAGGAACGATGACCGCGTTCGGGATGCTCACCAGGTCGGGACGCGAGGTCGAGAGTGAGTAGGTGACGTCGGCATCTCTCGGGTCGGCAGCGGTGACGCGCCCGAACGAGCCGGACGAGCCGGAGGTCGTCGCGGGGTCGAGCGTGATCGAGGTGGGCGGAGGTTGCGGCGTCAGCGTCGTCGTTGCCTGCACGCTCGCTCCCCGCCAGGTCGCGGTGATCGTGACCGGCGTGTCGGCGGAGACCGTGCTGGTCGGCACCGTGAACGAGACCGACTCGACACCGGCGGGCACGGTCACGGTCGTCGGCGGCCGGGCGGCCGGACTCGAGCTCGAGAGGCTGACGACGGCTCCGCCGGCAGGCGCCTGTCCGTTCAGCATCACGATCCCTCCGAGCGGGACGCCGCCGTTCTGGCGGAAGGGCAGGCCGTCGAGGCTGCGCAACGACGACGGGCTGACGGTGAAGGTCGTCGTGGTCGAGACCGAGCCGACGGTCGCGGTCATCGTCACCGTGGTCGGGGTGTCGACCTGCCCCGTTACGAAGCGGAACGTGACGAAGGAGGCACCGGCAGGGACGGCGACCGAGGGGGGCAACGGCGCCGCCTGGGCGTTCGAGCTGGCGAGACTGATCGTCGCCCCGCCGGCCGGGGCACCTCTGTTCAGCTGGAGATCGACGTCGACCTCCTGGCCGCTGGCCGGTGCAGCTCTGCTCAGGGTGATGGCGTTCACCTGAAGCGGTCCGTCGGGGACGACGAACGTGCCCACCGGCGACCAGGCGGTGACGGCCGCGGTGCCAGCGGTGTCGATCACCCCCTGGAATGAGCGCACGCGCCAGAACTTCGTCCCGGCCGTCGGTAGCTGGACGACGGTGTAGGCGGGGCCGTTCAGGAACGGGATGTCCTGCTCGATCTGCGTGAAGCCGGAGTCGCGCGCGATCTGCAGCTGGTAGCCGGACGACTGCGGATTGACGACGTGGTTCCAGCGGAACTCGATCGGCAGGGACGCCGATGCCCCGCCCGTCGGCGAGACCAGCGTCGGCGCCGCCGCGATCGGCGCGTCGAACGCGATCGTGAAGCCGACCACGTTCGACGGCATGCTGGAGTTGCCGTCGGCATCCACGGCGAAGACGCGCGCGCTGTAGCTGCCGCGGTCGACGGTCGTGATCAGAATCTCCGTCGCGGGGGTCTCGCTCTCCCAGCGGAAGACGACGCCGTTGGCCGGGAAGGCCGAGTCCTTCGAGGCCTCGAGCACGTACTTGGCCGCGCCGGCGACGCCGCTCCAGCTCATTCCGAACGACTCCCAAGGATGAAAGCTGCTGCCGCCCCGCGGGAGGTTCAGCGTCGGAGTGGCGGGGAGCCCGGCGCTCGCGCCGATGACCTTGAACTTCCGCACGGTCGACCACGGCCCTTGGACGAAGTCGTTGCTCACGGCCTGGACGCGCCAGAAGTAGGTACCGACCGCGAGCCCACTGACGACATCGCTGGTCGCAGGCGCCATGACCGAGTCCTGCCGCGAGATCTTGGCGAACGTCGAGCTGGCGCTGACCTGCCAGTTGTAGGCGAGGATGCCGCTCGGATCGGAGGCCGCCGACCACGAGATCGTGAACGGCAACCGGACCGAGGCCGAGTCAGCCGGACTGAGCGGACGCGGCGCGGACGGCGCGGCCTGCGCCGGCGCGATTCCTAGGACGAGCGCAAACCCGCAAAGAGCGAGCCATGCCGGTAGCCGTGCTTTCAAGACCCCTCCTCCCCTCGCACGCCGAACGATGGGCTATACGCGCGCGATCCCCGAACGGTTTGCGCGCCTCTGATCGGCTCGCGATACCACCACGGCTGCTGGGCTCAACGACGCCGCGAAGGAGGCGAGGGGACCGGCCGGTACAGATGCTCCGGCCGCCCGGCGCTGCCGTAGCGAAACGTGAGCTCGAGCGATCCCGAGGAGGCGAGGAACTCGAGGTAGCGTCGCGCGGTGCCGCGGCTGACGCCCGCACGGTCGGCGACCTCCGCCGCTGTCAGCTCCTCCCCCGCGTCGCCGACGACGTCGAGCACGAGCGCCAGCGTCGGCGCCGAGATGCCCTTCGGCAGCCCGCGCCCCTCTTGCGCACGCAGCAGCGAGTACAGCCGGTCGATCTCGACCTGGTCGGCCTCCCGGACGCGGCTCATGCGCGTGCGCAGCGCGGCGTACTTCTCCAGCCGCTCGCGAAACGTGTCGAAGAAGAAGGGCTTCACGAGGTAGTGGATGACGCCGCCCTGCATCGCGCGGCGCAGCGTGTCGACGTCCTTCGCCGAGGTGATCGCCATGACGTCGACCGGAGGGATTTCCGGCTCACGCAGGGTGTGCAGCACATCGATGCCGCTCATGTCCGGCAGATAGATGTCGAGCAGAATCAGGTCGGGCCGAAGGCTGCGCGCGAGGTCGATGGTTTCGGCGCCGGTGTGCGCCTCACCGACCACCTCGAATCCGTGCACGCGCTCGACGTACGACCTGTGAACGGAGGCCGCCATGAAGTCGTCGTCGACGACGAGCGTGCGGATCACGTCGCGCTCAGCTCATGCTCGCGTGGAAGGAACGCCGTGAAGAGCGCGCCGCCCGCGTTTTCGACCTTGACGTAACCGCCGCGGCGTCGCACCGCCTGGCGCACGAGCGCGAGGCCGAGGCCGCGCCGTTGCGTCCCGTTCGCGGCCTTGGTCGTGAAGCCGTCGTCGAAGATCGTGTCGGCGACCGCCGGATCGACGCCCGGTCCCGAGTCGTGGACGCGAACCAGGATGCCGTCGGCCTGGTCGCGGATCGTCACTTCGACCCACCCGCCGCGCGTCCGCGTCGTGGCGAGCGACTCGAGCGCGTTGTCGACGAGGTTCCCGAGGACGGAGATCAGCGCCTGGACGTCCTCGACGTCCTCAGGCAACTTCGTCTCGGGACCGACGCGCAGCTCGATGCCGCGCTCGGACGCGATCGCGGCCTTGCCGAGCAGTAGCGCCACGAGGGCCGGATCGCCGACGCTGTCGACGATCGAGCCGACGAGCGCCTGGTGCACGAGCGACGAGTCGTTGATGAAGCGGATCGCCTCGTCGTAGCGCTCGAGCTCGATCAGGCCGGCGATGACGTGCAGCTTGTGCGAGAAGTCGTGCTCCTGCGCGCGCAGCGCGGCCGCGAGATCGCGTGCCTCGTCGCGCTCGCGCACGAGCTCTTCGAGCTCGGTGCGGTCGCGCAGCGTGATCACCGCGCCGACCGTCTGGTCGCGCACGGCGACGGGCATCCGGTTCAGGACGAGCAGGCGGTCGTTGACGAGCACGAGCTGGTCGGGAAGGTCGACTCGCCCGGTGAGCACGTTGCGCGCGTATCCGGGCGGGACAACCTCGGCAACACGTTTGCCGACGGCGCCGTCGTCGAGGTCGAGCAGCCGCTTCGCCTCGTCGTTGACGAGCGTGATCCGCCCCGCCTGATCCGTCGCGATCGTACCCTCGCGGATGCCGTGCAGCATCGCCTCGCGCTGCTCCAGCAGCGCCGCGATCTCGTCGGGCTCGAGGTCGAACGTCTGCCGCTTGATCCTCCGAGCGAGCAGTACCGATCCCACGATGCCGAGGAGGAGGCCGATCGCCGGCGGGATCAGGATGACCGGCAGGTCGGCCTGCAGTTGCGCGCGGATGTTCCGCTCGAGCAGGCCGATCGAGACGAAGCCGATGATCTGGCCGCCCGACCGCAGCGGCACTTTCGCCCGCACCGACTTCCCGAGCGAACCGGTCTGGACGCCGACGTACTCGCGTCCGGAGAGGAGCGGCCCGAAGTCCGTCGAGACGTGCTCGCCGATCTTCCTCACGTGCGGATGCGAGT
>Ga0081539_10003843_pt1 | contig 17623 bp, 19 predicted proteins | sample TabmetS4T2R2_FD_71023 | JGI IMG/M metagenome (GOLD analysis project Ga0081539, IMG submission 71023) | Tabebuia heterophylla rhizosphere microbial communities from the University of Puerto Rico - S4T2R2 | ecosystem: Host-associated > Plants > Roots > Rhizosphere ...
TCGCGGACCCCGAGCGAGTAGTCCCCGCGCCCGTCGAACGAGTGGGGGCTCAGGCCGCGGAAGTCGCGGATCCGCGGCAGCGCGATCGAGACGAGCCGGTCGAGGAACTCCCACATCCGCGCGCCGCGGAGCGTGACGCGCGCGCCGACGGGCATGCCCTCGCGCACCTTGAAGCCGGCGATCGACTTCCGAGCCCGGCGGAGCTGCGCTCGTTGGCCGGCGATGATCGTCAGCTCGTCCATCGCCGAGTCGAGCGCCTTCGCGTCGGTCTTCGCCTCGCCGACCCCCATGTTGAGCGTGATCTTCGAGACGGTCGGCACCTGCATGATCGACGAGACGCCGAGCTCGTCCTTCAGCTGCGGGCGGAGCTCGTTCACGTACAGGGCCTTGAGGCGCGGCGCGTAGCCGTTCCCGGAGCCGTTCTCGGTCTGCTTACGCTGTCTCGCCATTACTTGTCGATCTCCTGGCCGCAGTCGGCGCGGCGGCAGTGGCGCACGTGCACGTGCTCGCCCTTGATCTCTTTCACGGTCGTCCCGATGCGCGTCGGCCGCTTGCAGACGGGACAGACGACCATCACGTTCGAGACGGGGATCGGCGCAGCCTTGTCGATCACGCCGCCGGGCGTGACCTGTGCGCCGCCCATCCGGCTCGCGTTCTTGATCGGGCGGGGCTTCGTGTGCCGCTTGACGACGTTCAGGTTCTCGACGACCACGCGGCGCTCGCGCGGGAACGCGTCGATGACGCGGCCCTGCTTGCCGCGGTCCTTGCCGGAGAGCACCTGGACGAGGTCGCCCTTCTTCACCTTCATCGCAACAGTCATCGGACCCTTCCTAGGAACGCACAACGATTCGCCGCCGGAGCCGGGCTTCGCCCGGCGGGAGGCTCACGACGGAGAGGCAACCTCGGACCGGCCGCGGCAGTCGCCGGCTCCGCTACGAACGGTACTGCCGCAGCGGCCCGCAAGGAGGGGGCACATGGGGGAACCAGGGGTTCACCCATGATCAGAGCACCTCCGGAGCCAAGCTCACGATTTTCATGAAGTTCTTCTCGCGCAGCTCGCGGGCGACCGGGCCGAAGATGCGGGTGCCGCGCGGGTTGCGCTGGTTGTCGATGATCACCGCGGCGTTCTCGTCGAACGCGATCAGCGTTCCGTCGTCGCGCCCGTACGCCTTCTTCGTGCGGACGACGACCGCCTTCACGACCTCGCCCTTCTTGACGGCGCCCTGCGGCGTCGCGGTCTTCACGGTCGCGGTGATGATGTCGCCCACGCGCGCGTAGCGGCGCTTGCCTCCGCCCATCACGCGGATGCAGAGGATCTCGCGCGCGCCGGTGTTGTCGGCGACGCGTAGGCGGGACTCCTGCTGGATCACTTCGCCGCCTCCACCACCTCGGCGAGCCGCCAGTTCTTCGTCTTCGAGAGCGGCCTGGTCTCGACGATGCGCACGATGTCGCCGACCTTCGCGGCGTTCTGCTCGTCGTGCGCGTGGAACTTCGTCGAGCGCCGGACGACCTTCTTGTAGCGCGGGTGTGCCTTGATCGTGTCGACCTTGACCACGATCGTCTTGTCCATCGCGCTCGAGACGACGACGCCGCGCCGCTCCTGGCGGCGGCCGCGCTCGGCCTCGGGCTTCGGGGGCCGGACGATCGGCTTGCGCGCCTTCGGCCTCTCGCGCGTCCGCTTCGTGCGCTGCGGACGCTGCGCGCGCGGGAGGCGCTTGCGCTTCGGCTTCTCCTTCGCGGGCGGCGCGGCCGGTTTCTCGGGCTCGGCGGCTCCGGCTTCAGCCGCCTCGGGAGCCTCGGCTTCCGCGGCCGCTGCCTCCGGCTCGGACTCCGGCTCGGCGTCCGCGACGGTCGGCTCGGGCTCCGGCTCAGGCTGAGCGTCGGCGACAGGCTCGGGCTCTTCCTCAGCCTCCGGCTCGGGCGCAGGCTCTTCGGCGACGGGCTCGGGTTTCGGCTCCGGGTCCGCAGCAGGCTCGGCTTCCTCGGCGACCGGATCGCCGGCAGGAGCGACCGGAGCCTCGGGCTCGGCCGGGGTCGCGGCCTTCTTGCGCGAGCGCTTCGGCTTCGCCTCGGCCGCCGGCTCCTCGGTCGGAGCCTCCTCGGCCGGGGTCTCGGCCTCGTCCTTCTCGGTCTTGTCGTCCTTCGCCATCTACCTTCTCTCCAGGCTTGCTTCGCGCTCGTGGCGCACGGTCAGGATGCGGGCGATCTCGCGCTTCGTCGTCCGAAGCCGCGCGCTGTTCTCGAGCGCGCCGGTCGCCGACTGGAAGCGCAGGTTGAAGAGCTCCTGGCGCGCGTCGTGCAGGCGATCCTCCAGCTCCTCGTCGCTCAAATCACGCAGCTCTTTAGCTCTCAAAGAGATCCGCCTCCCGCTTTAGCGCGGGTGAACCCATGGTTCCCCCACGAGCCCCCTCCTTCACGGCTGCCGGACAGCCGCTGCGAGCGCGGCCGGAGTGAATCCGTCCGCGCGACGTGAAAGACATCTCACGCTTCAAAGAGATCCGCCTCCCGCTTCACGATCTTCGTCTTCACCGACAACTTGTGACCGGCCAGGCGGAGCGCCTCCTTCGCGAGCGGCTCCGGGACTCCGGCGAGCTCGAACATGACGCGACCGGGCTTGATCACGGCGACCCAGTGCTCCGGCGAGCCCTTGCCCGAGCCCATGCGCGTCTCGGCCGGCTTGGCCGTAACGGGCTTGTCCGGGAAGACGTTGATCCAGACCTTGCCGCCGCGCTTGATCTTGCGGGTCATCGCGATTCGGGCAGCCTCGATCTGGCGATTCGTGACCCATCCGGACTCGAGCGCCTTCAGGCCGTAGTCGCCGAACTGCACGGCCGTCTGGCCCTTCGAGTAGCCCGCCCGGCGGCCGCGCTGGTACTTGCGGAACTTCGTCTTGCGCGGGAGCAGCATCAGCCTTTGCCTCCCGAGTCCTCCGCGGACTCGTCGCCTGACTTGTCGAGCTTCTGCGGCTCCTCGTGCATCTTCGTCGGCGTCGTCGAGTCGGGTGCGTCGGCGACGGGCGCCGGCGTCGTCTCGACCTGCGGCTCGACGACCGGCTGCGCGCGGCCCTCGGCCGACTTCGCGGCCTCGTCCGTGCGCGGGCGCTCGACGTTGTCCTGACCGCGGGTGCGGTCGGCAGGCGCGGGACGGCCGCCGCGGCGACCGTCCGGACGGCGACGGCGCACGGGCCCGAGGCCCTCGCGGTCGCGCTGGCGGTCGCGGCCGGACTCGCGCGAGGCGCCGAGGCCCTCGGCCGAGCCGCGCCGGCGGCGCGCCTGGTCCTGCTCGCCGAGCCGGGTCTCCTTGGCGCCGGCCATGCCCTCGTAGCCCTCGGGCATGATCTCGCCCTTGTTGATCCAGACCTTGACGCCGATCCGGCCGAAGGTCGTCTTCGCCTCGACGAACCCGTAGTCGATGTCGGCGCGGATCGTGTGCAGCGGCACGCGGCCCTCGGAGTAGGTCTCGCTCCGGCTCATCTCGGTGCCGCCGAGGCGGCCGCCGCAGACGATCTTGATCCCGTGCGCGCCGGAGCGGATCCCGGACGCGAGCGCGCGCTTCATCGCCCGCCGGAAGCTCACGCGGTTCTGGAGCTGCTCGGCGATCGACTGCGCGACGAGCTTCGCGTCGAGCTCGGGTCGCTTGATCTCGTTGATGTTGATGTGGACGTTCTTCTTCGTGATCGCGTGCAGCTCTTTGCGGAGCGCGTCGACCTCGACGCCCGACTTGCCGATCACGATCCCCGGCCGCGCGGTGTAGATATCGACCGTGATCCGCTGCTTGTCCTTGCGGATCAGGATGTCGGACAGGCCTGCGTGCGCGAGCTTGCGATAGATGTGCTCGCGGATCCGGACGTCCTCGAGCAGGTACGCCGGGAACTCCTTCTTGCCCGTGTACCAGTTCGACTTCCAGTCGTGGATGACGCCGACGCGCAGTCCGCCGGGATGAACCTTCTGACCCATCTAAGCCTTCGCCTCCTTCTTCGAACGCGAAGAAGTCTGCGACTTCTTCGCGGGGGAGCGCTTTGCGCGCTTCGGCTTCTCTTCCGCGGCCGTCGGCTTCGGTGGGCGCGCAGCAAGCTTTGGATTCTCGACGAGCTTCACGGTGATGTGGCAGGTGCGCTTCTTGATCCGGGCGACACGCCCGCGCGCACGCGCGCGCCAGCGCTTGATCGTCGGCCCTTCGTCGACGTAGACGCTCGCGACCACGAGGTCGTCGCCGACGAGACCGTGGTTGGCCTCGGCATTCGCGACCGCTGAGCGCAGCACCTTCTCGACCTCGCGTGCGACCGCGCGCTGCGAGAACGCGAGCACGGTCCGCGCCTCGGGCACGGTCCGGCCGCGGATGTGGTCGACGACGAGCCGCGCCTTCCGGGGCGAGCTCCGGACCCACTTCGCCTCGGCGCGCACCTCGCGCCTCTCCTGGGTCGCGGCAGCCACCTAGCGTCCCCTCTTCACCTGCGTCTGGCGGTCGCCCGCATGCCCGCGGAACGTTCGGGTCGGAGCGAACTCGCCGAGCTTGTGGCCGACCATCTGCTCGGAGATGAACACCGGCACGTGCTTGCGGCCGTCGTGGACCGCGATCGTGTGGCCGACCATCTCCGGGAAGACGGTCGACGCGCGCGACCACGTGCGGATCATCCGCTTCTCGTTCGCGGTGTTCATCGCCTCGATGCGGCTCATCAGCCGCTCCTCGACGAACGGCCCCTTCTTCGAGCTTCGGCTCACCTCTTCTCCTTCCCGCGCCGCCTCGCGCGGACGATCAACTTGTCGGATTCCTTGTGCTTGCGGCGCGTGCGCTTGCCGAGCGTCGGCACGCCCCACGGCGTGACCGGGTGCCGGCCGCCCTTCGACTTGCCCTCGCCGCCGCCGTGCGGGTGGTCGACCGGGTTCATCGCGGCGCCGCGGACGGCTGGCCGCTTGCCCTTCCACCGGCTTCGGCCGGCCTTGCCGCCCGAGACGTTCTCGTGGTCGACGTTGCCGACCTGACCCACGGTAGCGCGGCACGCGAGCGGCACGCGGCGCATCTCGCCCGACGGGAGCCGCAGCACGCCGTAGCCCTCGTCCTTCGCAACGAGCTGGACGCCCGAGCCCGCGCTCCGCGCCATCTGCCCGCCCTTGCCCGGCTTCAGCTCGACGTTGTGGACGAGCGTGCCGGTCGGGATGTTCCGGAGCGGGAGCGCGTTCCCCGGCCGGATGTCGGCGCCGGGGCCGGACTCGACGGTCGCGCCGACCCGCAGCCGCGCCGGCGCGAGGATGTACGACTTCGCGCCGTCGGCGTAGTGCAGGAGCGCGATCCGGGCCGAGCGGTTGGGGTCGTACTCGATCGCCGCGACCTTCGCCGGCACGCCGTCCTTCGTCCGCTTGAAGTCGATCACGCGGTAGCGGCGCTTGTGCCCGCCGCCCTGGTGGCGCGTGGTCACGCGGCCATAGTTGTTGCGACCGCCCTTCTTCTTGACGGGCTCGGTCAGGCTCTTCTCGGGCTTCGACTTCGTGACCTCCTCGAAGGTCGAGACGGTCATGAAGCGGCGGCCGGGGCTGGTGGGCTTGAACTTGCGGAGTGCCATGACTAGACCTGGGCCCCTGCGAAGATCTCGATCGTGTCGCCCTCGCGGAGCTGGACGACGGCCTTCTTCCAGCCCGGCTTCGTGCCGCGGATCTGACCGCGGCGCTTCGGCTTCGAGCGGACGTGCGAGATGTTCACGCGCTCGACGTGGACGTCGAAGAGCTCCTCGACGGCCTGCCGAACCTGGGTCTTGTGCGCGTCCTTGTGCACCTTGAAGGAGTACTTGCGGTCGGCGAGGAGCGAGTAGCTCTTCTCGCTCACGACCGGTGCGAGCAGCACCTCGTTCGGATGAAGGCTCACTGCGCCCTCCCTTCGACGAGCGGCAGGGCCGACTCCGTGACGAGCAGCGCGCGCGCCCAGACGACGGCGGCGACCTCGAGCTCGGCCGGGGTCGTCACCACGACCCGGTCGAGATTCCGGAACGACTTCGCGATCGCCTCCTGCTCGAGGAGCGCTACGACGACCACCGGAAGCTGCCCGCCCCACGCCTGGAGGAGCTCGGCGGCCGTGCGCGTCGACGGCTCGTCGAAGGCTGTGTCGCCGAGGACGGCGAACGTGCCGGCCGAGGCGTGCGCGCTGAGCGCCGAGCGGAAGGCCGAGCGGCGCGCCTTGCGGTTCACCTTGACCTCGAAGCTGCGCGGGCTCGGCGGGAAGACGACTCCTCCGCCCGTGAACTGCGCCGCGCGGATCGTGCCGGCGCGCGCGCGGCCGGTGCCCTTCTGGCGCCACGGCTTCGCGCGCCCGCCGGAGACGAGCCCGCGGCTCTTCGCGGCGCGCGTCCCGGCGCGGCGGGCGTTGAGCTCCGCGCGGACCGTCTCGTGGACGAGGTGCGGCTTGAGCTCGGCACCGAAGATCGCGTCCTCGAGCGTCACCTGCTTCGAGGCCTTGCCGCCTGCATCGAGCACCGGTGCCTTAGGAGCGGCCACGCCTCTCCTCCCTCACCTCGACGATGCCGTTCTTCGGGCCCGGGACGGCGCCCTTCACGAGCAGCAGGTTCTTCTCCGCGTCGACGGCGTGGACGCGCAGGCCGACCTGGGTCACGCGCTTGCCGCCCAGCCGGCCGGCCATCTTCTGGCCCTTGAACACGCGCGAAGGAGTCGCGGAGGCGCCGACGGATCCCGGCTTGCGGATGTTGTGCGACCCGTGCGTGACCGGCCCGCGGTGGAACCGGTGCCGCTTGATCGTGCCGGCGAAGCCCTTGCCGATCCCGATGCCCGAGACCTTGACGGCCTGGCCGGGCTCGAAGGTCTCGACCGTGACCGTCTCGCCGACGGTGAGCTCGGTCGGGCCGCGAAACTCGACGAGGTGCCGGTGCGCGGCGGCCTGACCCTTGCGCAGGTGCCCGAGCTCCGGCCGCGAGAGCTTCCTGTCGGAGACCGGCTCGAACGCGACCTGCACGGCCTCGTAGCCGTCGTTCTCGACCGTCTTGACCTGGACGACCGGACACGGACCCGCCTCGATGACTGTCACGGGCGTTACCACCCCGGTCTCGTCATCGAAGACCCTGGTCATTCCGATTTTTTTTCCGACTATGCCTTTCAACTGCCTTTCTCCTCGGGAAAAAATCGCCAGATTTTGTCCCGTTTCACAGCTTGATCTCGATGTCGACGCCCGCCGGAAGGTCGAGCCGCATCAGCGAGTCGACCGTCTTCGGCGTAGGCGAGTGGATGTCGATCAGCCGCTTATGCGTGCGCACCTCGAAGTGCTCCCGCGAGTCCTTGTCCTTGAACGGCGAGCGGATCACGCAGTAGACGTTCTTCTCGGTGGGCAGGGGCACGGGGCCGGTGATGGTGGCGCCGGTCCGCTGAGCCGTCTCGACGATCTGCGACGCAGACTTGTCGAGCTGCTGGTGGTCGTAGCCCTTGAGGCGGATGCGGATCTTCGACTGTGGCATGTGTGAACCGGCGCCTTTCCGTTACCTACTTGATGATCTTCGTGACGACGCCCGCGCCGACCGTGCGCCCGCCCTCGCGGACGGCGAAGCGCAGACCCTCGTCCATGGCGATCGGCTGGATCAGCTCGATCTCCATGTTCGTGTTATCGCCCGGCATGACCATCTCCTGGCCCTCCGGGAGCTTGATCGAGCCCGTCACGTCCGTCGTGCGGAAGTAGAACTGCGGCCGGTAGCCGTTGAAGAACGGCGTGTGGCGACCGCCTTCGTCCTTCGAGAGGACGTAGACCTCCGCGTTGAAGTGGGTGTGCGGCGTGATCGAGCCGGGCTTCGCGAGCACCTGGCCGCGCTCGATCTCCTCGCGCTTGATCCCGCGCAGGAGCGCGCCGGCGTTGTCGCCCGCCTGCGCGAAGTCGAGCGTCTTCTGGAACATCTCGAGCCCCGTCACGACCGTCTTCTCGATCTCGGGGTGGATGCCCACGATCGCGACCTCGTCGCCCGTCTTGATCTGACCCGCCTCGATGCGGCCCGTGACGACCGTGCCGCGGCCGGTGATCGTGAAGACGTCCTCGATCGGCATCAAGAACGGCTTGTCGACGTCGCGCGTCGGCTCCGGGATGTAGGAGTCGACCTGCTCCATCAGCTCGAGGATCTTCGGCGTCCACTCCTCGTCGCCCTCGAGCGCCTTCAGCGCCGAGACCTGCACGACCGGGATGTCGTCGCCCGGGAACTCGTACTTCGAGAGGAGCTCGCGGACCTCGAGCTCGACCAGCTCGAGCAGCTCGGGGTCGTCGACCATGTCGGCCTTGTTCAGCGCGACGACGATGTACGGCACCTCGACCTGGCGGGCGAGCAGGATGTGCTCGCGCGTCTGCGGCATCGGACCGTCCGCGGCGGACACGACCAGGATCGCGCCGTCCATCTGCGCGGCGCCCGTGATCATGTTCTTGATGTAGTCGGCGTGCCCGGGACAGTCGACGTGCGCGTAGTGGCGGTTCGCCGTCTCGTACTCGACGTGCGAGGTGTTGATCGTGATGCCGCGCGCCTTCTCCTCCGGCGCGTTGTCGATCTCCTCGAACGTCTTGACCGACTGGTTCACGCCGGCCTCCGCGAGCACCTTCGTGATCGCAGCCGTGAGCGTCGTCTTGCCGTGGTCGATGTGACCGATCGTGCCGACGTTCAGGTGCGGCTTCGTGCGCTCGAACTTCTGCTTGGCCATGTCTCCTCCGTAGCCTCCTAGGACTGTGTTTCCGTGATCTGTGCGGCGATCGACTGCGGGACTTCCTCGTAGCGATCGGGCTGCATCGTGAACGTCGCCCGGCCCTGCGTCGTCGACCGCAGGTCGGTCGCGTAGCCGAACATCTCCGAGAGCGGGACGTGCGCCTTGATGACCTGGGCGTTCCCGCGCGGCTCGAGACTCTCGACCCGGCCGCGGCGGGAGTTCAGGTTCCCCATGACGTCGCCGAGGTATTCCTCCGGGGTCACGACCTCGACGGCCATGACCGGCTCGAGCAGTTTCGGCTTCGCTCGCTTCATCGCCTCCTTGAACGCCATCGACCCGGCGATCTTGAACGCGCGCTCGCTGGAGTCGACCTCGTGGTACGAGCCGTCGATCAGCGTCGCGCGCACGTCGACGACCGGGTAGCCGGCGAGCACGCCCGCGTCCATCGCTTCCTGGATGCCGAGGTCGACCGGTCCGATGAACTCCTTCGGGACCCGTCCGCCGACGATCTTGTCGACGAACTCGTACCCGCTGCCCGGGTCGAGGGGCTCGAGGTCGATGACGACGTCGCCGTACTGGCCCGAGCCGCCGGTCTGGCGGACGAACCGGCCCTGCACCTTGTGGACGGCCTTCGAGACCGTCTCGCGGTACGCGACCTGCGGCCGGCCGACGTTCGCGTCGACCTTGAACTCGCGCAGGAGGCGATCGACGATGATCTCGAGGTGCAGCTCGCCCATCCCGGAGATGAGCGTCTGCCCCGTCTCCTCGTCGGTGCGCACGCGGAAGGTCGGATCCTCCTCCGCTAGCCGCTGCAGGCCGGTGGACAGCTTGTCCTGGTCGCCCTTCGTCTTCGGCTCGATCGCGACAGAGATGACCGGGTCCGGGAAGTCCATCGACTCGAGCCGGATCGGCGCGGTCTCGACGGCGAGCGTGTCGCCCGTCGTCGTCGACTTGAGGCCGACGGCCGCGGCGATCTCGCCCGCGCCGATCTCCTCGCGCTCCTCGCGGTGGTTCGCGTGCATCTGGAGGATACGGCCGATGCGCTCGGTGCGGCCGGTCGTGGTGTTCATCACCCGGTCGCCGGCCTTCACGTTCCCCGAGTAGACCCGGAAGTAGGTCAGCTTGCCCACGTACGGGTCGGACATGACCTTGAAGGCCAGCGCGGAGAACGGCTCGCCGAGCGCGGCGTGGCGGACGAGCTCGTTCTCGGTCCGCGGATCGACGCCGTGGACCGGCGGCACGTCGAGCGGGCTCGGCAGGTAGTCGATGACCGCGTCGAGGAGCGGCTGGACGCCCTTGTTCTTGAACGCGGAGCCCAGCAGCACTGGCGTGACGCTGATGTCGAGCGTCGCCTTGCGCAGCGCGCGGCGGAGCATGTCCGGGGTGACGGACTCCTCGTCGAGGAGGTAGGTCTCGGTCAGCTCCTCGTCGTGATCGGCCACCGAGTCGATCAGCTGGTGGTGGTACTCCTGCGCCTGTTCGAGCAGCTCGGCCGGGATCTCCTGGATCTCGTAGCGCTGGCCCAAGTCGTCCTGCCACACGATCGCGCGCATCTCGACGAGGTCGACGACGCCGCGAAAATGCTCTTCCTGGCCGATCGGCAGCTGCACCGGAACGGGGTGCGCGCCGAGGCGGTCGACCATCGACTGCACGGACGCGAAGAAGTCCGCGCCGGTCCGGTCCATCTTGTTGATGAACGCGATCCGCGGCACGCGGTAGCGGTCGGCCTGCCGCCAGACGGTCTCCGACTGCGGCTCGACGCCTGCTACCGAGTCGAAGACGGCGATCGCGCCGTCGAGGACGCGCAGGCTCCGCTCCACCTCGACGGTAAAGTCCACGTGCCCGGGCGTGTCGATGATGTTGATGCGGAAGTCGCGCCAAAACGCCGTCGTGGCCGCGGACGTGATCGTGATCCCGCGCTCTTGCTCCTGCGCCATCCAGTCCATCGTCGCGGCGCCCTCGTGCACCTCGCCCATCTTGTGGGTGCGACCGGTGTAGTAGAGGATCCGCTCGGTCGTCGTCGTCTTGCCCGCGTCGATGTGGGCCATGATCCCGATGTTGCGGACGCGGTCGAGCGCGACCTGTGTCTTCGTGTCGACTGCCATGGCGGTTACCAGCGGTAGTGCGCGAAGGCCTTGTTCGCCTGCGCCATCCGGTAGACGTCGTCCTTCTTCTTGAACGCCCCGCCCTGCTGGTTGAGCGCGTCCAGGATCTCGCCGGCGAGCTTCTCGCCCATGTGCTTCTCGCGACGGTCGCGCGCGTAGCCCACCAGCCAGCGCACGGCGAGCGTGCGGGCGCGGCGCTGCGGCACCTCCACGGGCACCTGGTAGTTGGCGCCGCCGACGCGGCGCGAGCGAACCTCGAGGACCGGCGTGACCGTCTTGACGGCCTGCTCGAGCACCTCGACCGGCGGCTTGCCGGTCTTCGTGCCGATCTGCTCCAGCGCGTCGTAGACGATCTTCTCGGCGACGCTCTTCTTCCCGCGCGTCATCACCTTGTTGATCACCTGCGTGACGAGGAGGCTGCCGTAGATCGGATCCGGGTCCAGGGGCCGAACCGAGACTTCTGCGCGGCGGGGCACTACGAGCCTCGCTTCGCGCCGTACTTGGAGCGAGCCTGCTTGCGGTCGGCGACGCCCGCGGCGTCGAGCGCCGCGCGGATCACCTTGTAGCGCACGCCCGGGAGGTCCTTGACGCGACCGCCGCGGACGAGCACGACCGAGTGCTCCTGCAGGTTGTGGCCCTCACCCGGAATGTAGGACGTGACCTCCATCTGGTTCGTCAGGCGGACGCGGGCGACCTTGCGCAGCGCCGAATTCGGCTTCTTCGGCGTGTGCGTGAACACGCGCGTGCAGACGCCGCGGCGCTGAGGCGCCCCGGCGAGCGCGGGGGTCTTCGTCTTCGCCTTCGGCGCGACGCGGCCCTTCCGGACGAGCTGATTGACGGTCGGCATGTGCTCCTACGTTCGAGGTCTCTCCACACGACAACGGTCGGCGGGCCGTCGGCCCAGCCAACCGCGACCGGGCATGGTACCGAAGCTCGTGATGAGCGTCAAACGCCGGAATCGCCCTTCCGATGAGCATCTTTCGGGCCCCGGTGGCCGTTTCATGCGTTGCGATTTGCGGGCATTTTTAGGAGTTCAAAACCGTAGATACACCGTCAGGCCGCCACTAGAGTGAGAGCAATCTGGGCATCCCGCCATGCGGCCTGTCGGGGAGTCTGAATGTCTCGAGGAATCCATAGAGCCGCGGGACGACCGTGGTGACGGCCGTGCTCGCGGGAATCGCCTCGGCGCTGGCGGTGCTCGTCGCCGTCCTCGCGGCGGTCCTCTTCACCCGTCGGCGCCGTCCCCAGACGGACGACCGGGTCGCGGCGGCGATGTCCGAGATGAACGCGCGGATGGACGCGGTCGTCCGCGAGCTCACGACCGCGGTCGAGCGAGCCGAGGAGGAGAGTCGGCGCGGACGCGTCCTCGGCGAGCTCGCGTCGTCGATCGACCTCGACGAGGTCCTCTCGCGGGCGCTCGAGGCGGCGGCCGCGATCCCCGGCGTCGACGCGGCGCTGATCTCGATGACGAGCAGCGACGGCAAGCCGCTCGTCGCGACGCTCGGCCTGAGCGCCGAGGAGGCGGAGCGGCAGGCAGTCGCCGGGCCGCCCGACGGCCGGCGCGCCAGCTCGATCGCGGTCGCGTACAAGTACACGCCCGACGAGCTGACCTCGCAGAACGACCTGATCCATTCGGGACTGGCAGTTCCGCTCGCCGGCGAGTCGGGGCCGCTCGGCTTCCTGACCGTCTTCACCCGGACGCCGTCGAGCTCGCTCGGCGAGGCGGCGCTCGCGGACCTCGAGCAGCTCGCGGAGCGCGCCGGCCCAGCGATCGAGAACGCGCGCCGCTTCCGCGAGGCGCGCCAGCTCGCCGACCTCGACGCGCTGACCGGCCTCCACAACCGCCGCTACTTCCACGAGACGCTCGCGCGCGAGGTCGCCCGCGCCCAGCGCTATACCCGCCGCCTTGCGCTGATCGTCTTCGACCTCGACGACTTCAAGTCGGTCAACGACCGGATCGGCCACCTCGCGGGCGATTCGGTGCTCGCGGAGGCGGCGGACCGTGTGCGCGATGTTGTGCGCTCGGCCGATATCGCGTGCCGTGTCGGCGGCGACGAGTTCGCGGTCATCCTCCCGGAGTCGACGCTCGCCGACGCTGACCAGCTCTACCGCCGGATCCAGGCGGCCGTCTCGTCACGGCCGATCTCGCAGATCGGGAAGCTCTACCTCTCGGCAGGCGTCGCCGAGCTGCAGCTCGCGGACGATTCGGTCACCTTCTTCCAGCGCGCCGACGAGGCGCTCTACCGCGCGAAGAACGCGGGCAAAGGCCAGGTGGTCGCCGCCGCGGCGGAGACGCGGCAGTAGCGCGCGTCAGCCGGTCAGCGACAGGAACGGCAGGAACGTCGAGAGGTCGACGGCACCGGCAGACGGGAGGTCGTCGCGCGCGCACACGGCTCGCTTGCGCGCGGAGTCCTGCTTCGCCGCGCTCCAGCGCTCGTAGGCGGCGCCACGCGCGAAGGCCTGGAGCGCCGCGACGATGCCGGGCCGCGCGCGCTGCAGCGGCAGCGCTCCGAGCGCCATCGACCGCCCGAGCGGGCGAACGAGCCACCGTCCGTCGAGCGAGCGGATCGTAGCCGGCCCCGAGACGCGGAAGAGCTGAGCAGGTGCGATCGACGAGAGCGCGACGCCCTGGGTCGCCCCGCCCAGCCACCACGCCGCGGGCGAGACCTTGACCGGCCGCGCGAGCAGCTCTGGATACGCGAAGTAGAACGAGGAGATCTCGGCCGCGGTCGGTCGCCGCACCCACAGCGTCGCCTCGATGCGGGAGCGGCGGAGCTGGTCGGCGATCGCGCCCCTGGCGATCGGGACCGTTCCGCCCGCCTTCGCGATCGCGGCGCGATACGCGGCGGCGCTCCCGCCGAAGCGCGTGGCGATCACGGCGCGCTCGGCCGCGAGCACGTCGGCCGTCGACACCGGCACCTGCTCCGACTCGACCGCTCGCGCGAAGAGCGCGGTGAAGGCGACTTGCCGGTCCCCGGTCAGCGCCTGCAGGCGCGTGATCGCGGCGCTCGAGACCTGCCGGCGGTCGACCGAGCACTGGACTCCCGCCGAGAGCCGGATCTGACCCTCGGTAAGCGACGCGTCGAACCCCGCGCCGGCCGCCGCAGGCCCGTTGCAGAGCGCGTGGTCGCGCGTCCAGAGCCAGACGCACGCGGCCGCCTTCTTGTCCGGGTCGTAGCCGCGCGCGCCCCAGTTCGCCCAGCCCCAGGACCAGACCGTCGCGATCGGCCACTCGCGCGCGACCTGCTTCGCCGCGAGCGCCTGCCACTTCACCGTCTCGAACCAGGCGCTCGCCGGCTCGAGGCCCTCGCGCCCGCCCTGGTGCGGCTCGGTCTGGAAGCCGAGCATGAGCCCGATCTTCGAGGTCGGGATCCCGAGCGCGGTGAAGCTCAGGATGCGCTTCCGCATCGCGACGCGAAGCGTGCGGTTTCCGAGCAGCGCGCGCTGGCCGTAGATGCTCGGCGCGTTGAAGTACGTCTCGAGCACGAGGTCGGAGACCTGGGAGGCCTGCCGCCACCAGTCGCCGGCCTCGCCGGCCGTGTACGGCGCGCTCGAGATCAGCAGGTACGGGTGCGCGCCGCGTGAGGCGAGCGTCCGCAGATAGAGGAGCACGTTCGCCCGGTACTGCGCGTTCGTCACCGACCACGGCGTGACGAGGCTCGCGCCGAAGAGCTCGTTCTCGGCGATGTACGGCGTCGAGCAGCCCGACGACTGCGCGGCGACGTCGAAGAGCCTGTTCGCGCGGGCGACGACAGTTGTGGGATCGGCGGGCTTCGCGGGAGTCCCGACCCGGTTGTTCAGGTACATGTCCCAATAGACGGTCTGGGCTCCGAGCGCGCGGAGCTTCGGCGGGTAGATCAGGTTCGAAGCCGCGGCGACGACGCCGGGCTTCGCGAACTCGTCCCAGAACGGAACCGAGCCGTCCGCGAAGTCGATCCAGACGGGCTTCTTCGTCGGCAACGGCGCGCACTCGCCGTCGGCGCGGGCGGTCGAGGTCTGGCCCGGAAGCGCGAAGACCACCGCAAGCGCAGCGACGATGAGGAAGAACCTGCGCACGACCCGCTCCTGTGTAGCAGAAGAAGGCGCAGGCTACGCGAGGCTTTACAGACGCCGCGAGGCCCGGCTTTGCCGGGCCTCGCTCATTTCCGCTCTCCGTTAGCGCGAAGTCGTCACGGCGCCGAAGGCGCTGGACTTCGCGCTATTAACCCTCGTCCAAGGGCGAATCGACCTCCGGGATCTCCTCCGCTTCGCCGGCCTCGTGCGGCTTCGCCTCGTCGTTCAGGTCGGGCTGGCCGCCGAAGTCGAGGCCGAGCGTCTCGAGGTCGAGGCCCTCGGCGCCGTCAGTGCCGATCTCCTCGAGCGCCGCGAGCAGCTGCTCCTCGGTCGCGGGCCGCGTGTAGGCCGGGAGCGTGGCCGTGTCGGACGGGCCGATCTCGATCGTGCGGTACCGCTTGAGGCCGGTCGCCGCCGGGATCAGCTTGCCGATGATCACGTTCTCCTTGAGGCCGAGCAGGCGGTCGACCTTGCCCTCGATCGACGCGTCGGTGAGCACCTTGGTCGTCTCCTGGAACGACGCGGCCGAGAGGAACGACTCGGTGGCGAGCGACGCCTTCGTGATCCCGAGGATCAGCGGCTCGAACGTCGCCTGCTCCTTGCCCTCCTCGGAGATCCGCGCGTTCTCGCGCTCGAGGACGACCTTGTCGACGAGCTGGCCTGGCAGGAGCTCCGTGTCGCCCGGGTTCTCGACGCGGACCTTCTTGAGCATCTGCCTGACGATCAGCTCGATGTGCTTGTCGTGGATGTCGACGCCCTGCGAGCGGTACACCTTCTGGACCTCGCCCACGAGATACAGCTCGGTGGGCGTCGAGCCCTTGAGGCGCAGCAGGTCGGCCGGGGCACGGGAGCCCTCGTGGAAGGCGTCGCCGGGCTCGACCACCTGGCCGTTCGCGACGAGCAGGCGCGTGCGCCGCGGCAGCTGGTAGGTCTTCGGCTCGAGCGGCTCGCCGTTCTCGTCGACGCCGCTCGGCGTGACGGTCACGCGGGCGCCGCGGTCGGTCTGCTCGATCTCGACCTTGCCGCCGGCCTCGGCGAGCGTCGCCGCGCCCTTGGGGTTCCGCGCCTCGAAGATCTCGACGACGCGCGGGAGGCCGTGCGTGATGTCGGCGCCGGCGATGCCGCCGGTGTGGAACGTCCGCATCGTCAGCTGCGTGCCCGGCTCGCCGATCGACTGCGCGGCGATGATGCCGACCGCGTCGCCGATCTCCGCGATCGCGCCGGTCGCGAGGAACGTGCCGTAGCACGCCTGGCACACGCCGAACTCGCTGCGGCACTTCAGCACCGACCGGACGGGAACGACCGTGTCCTCGCCCTTCTCGCCGAGCTCTTCGTCGAGCTCGCGGAGGTGAGCCATCGCGATCTCGGTGCCCGCAGCGATCAGGACCTTCTTGCCCTTCTTGATCTCGCGCGCGAGGACGCGGCCGGCGAGGCTCTTGTTGAGCCCGTCGGCGGTGTGCAGGGGCAGCTCGATCGAGTCCTCGGTGCCGCAGTCGTACTCGCGGATGATCACGTCCTGCGACACGTCGACGAGGCGGCGCGTGAGGTAGCCCGAGTCGGCCGTGCGGAGCGCGGTATCGGCGAGCCCCTTGCGGGCGCCGTGGGTCGAGATGAAGTACTCGAGCACCGACAGGCCCTCCATGAAGTTGGCCTTGATCGGGCGCTCGATGATCTCGCCCTTCGGATTCGCCATCAGGCCGCGCATGCCGGCCAGCTGGCGGATCTGCGTGAACGATCCGCGCGCGCCGGAGTTGGCCATCATGTAGATCGGGTTCAGCTCGAAGAGCGCCGCCTCCGTGGCGTCGGCGACCGCGTCGGTCGCCTCCGTCCAGAGGTTGACGATGATCTCGTGCCGCTCCTCCTCGGTGATGAGGCCGCGGGCGTACTGCTGCTCGACCTTCGCCACCCGCTCCTCGAACGAGGCGAGGATCGCCTCCTTGTCGGGCGGGATGATGATGTCGTTCTTCGAGATCGTGATCCCGGCCTGAGTCGCGTAGCGGAAGCCGAGCGACTTGATCGTGTCGAGGACGCCGGCGATCGCGTGCGCGCCGTAGCGGTCGACGAGCTCGGAGATGAAGTCGCCCATCTCCTTCTTCGACAGCGTCCGGTTGATGAACGCGTGCTTCGACGCCTCGCCGTTCCCCTCGCCGACCTCCTCGGCCAGCGACCGCTCGACCTCCGCGTTGAAGATCACGCGGCCGGGCGTCGTCAGGATCAGCTCGCCGTCCCAGCGGTACTCGATCGGCTCCTGGATCCCGACCTGCTTCGCCTCGACGGCGAACTCGACCTCCTCCTCGGATCGGAACCGCGGGATGCCGTTCACCTCGAGCTCCTTCGCGAGCTCCGCAGCCGTGGTCTTCGCCAGGTCGCGATCCGAGTAGGTGAGGTAGTAGCCGCCGAGGACCATGTCCTGCGTGGGCGTCGCGAGCGCGCGCCCGTGCGCGGGCGACAGGATGTTGTTCGACGAAAGCATCAGGATCCGCGCCTCCGCCTGGGCCTCGGCCGAGAGCGGCAGGTGGACCGCCATCTGGTCGCCGTCGAAGTCGGCGTTGAAGGCGTGGCACACGAGCGGGTGCACCTGGATCGCCTTCCCCTCGACGAGCACCGGCTCGAAGGCCTGGATGCCGAGGCGGTGGAGCGTCGGCGCGCGGTTCAGCAGCACCGGATGCTCGGCGATCACCTCCTCGAGGACGTCCCAGACCTCAGGCGTCATCGAGTCGACGTACTTCTTCGCCGCCTTGATGTTCTGGACGGACTTCCGCTCGACGAGCCGGCTCATGATGAACGGCTTGA
>Ga0081539_10003844_pt1 | contig 17616 bp, 21 predicted proteins | sample TabmetS4T2R2_FD_71023 | JGI IMG/M metagenome (GOLD analysis project Ga0081539, IMG submission 71023) | Tabebuia heterophylla rhizosphere microbial communities from the University of Puerto Rico - S4T2R2 | ecosystem: Host-associated > Plants > Roots > Rhizosphere ...
CGATCCGTCAGACGGCACGCGGCGTCATCGCGCTGTCCCCGGTGGAGCTGCCGGTCCTCGCAATGGCAGGGCCGAGCCTGCCGCAGGCGCCGCCGCCCGGCAGGGGCATGTCGCTGCCGATGGCAGGCTAGGCCGGGCTAGGCGCGCAGCATCGCGTACCAGCGCGCCAGATCGGCGAGCTGGTGATGCGCGTTCAGGCCGCTGGGATTGGGCAGCGCCCACACCGGGCGGCCGCCGATGGTCTCGGGCTGCGCTCCCAGGACGGCGCGCGGCCGGTTCAGCGCGATGCGAAACGCGCCGATGCCCAGGATCGCGACGGTCGCCGGCTGCCAGCGCTCCGCGAGCCGCGCCAGCGCGGGCAGGCCGGCGCGGATCTCCTCCGGTGACAGGTCCGAGGCCGCGCGCGTCGGGCGATCGACCAGGTTCGTCACGCCGACGCCGTACCGCGGCAGCTCCGCGCTCTCGTCCGGGCGCAGCAGCCGCGGCGTGAACCCGGCGAGATGTAACGCGGCCCAGAAGCGGTTGCCCGGGCGCGCGAAGTGAAACCCCGTCTCTCCCGAGCGCAGCGACGGGTTGATGCCGCAGAAGAGGACCTGCAGGCCGGGCCCGACGACGTCGGGCACAGCTTTCACATCGCTCAGCGCGACGCGAAGTACTCCGAGTTGATCTGCGAGTACCCGGCCCACTCGGTCGGCAGCTGGTCCTCCGCGAAGCAGGCGTCCACCGGGCAGGCCTCGACGCACGCGTCGCAGTCGATGCACTCCTCGGGATCGATGAAGAGCTGCTCGACCTTGTCGTAGTCGGGCTCGTCCGGCGTCGGGTGGATGCAATCGACGGGACAGACCTCGACGCACGAGTTGTCCTTGGTCCCGATGCAGGGCTCCGCGATCACGTAGGCCATTGGTGCTTCTCGACTCCAGTCAACGGTGGGAGCCCCGATTGTACGCACCCGCCCGGCCACGGCCGTGCCGCCTGGAGCTGGGCGGCGAGCGCGAGCAGCGCGCCCTCGCCCGCGGGGCGGCCGATGAGCTGCACTCCGAGCGGCAGTCCGCCGGGGTGCTCGGCAAGCGGCAGCGAGATCGCCGGTGACCCCGTGACGTTGGAGATCGCGGTGAACGGCGTGAACGCGGCACCGCGCGCGAACGTCGCGGCGGGATCGGGTCCGAGCGGGTCGACGGTGCCGATCGGGACCGGCGCCTCCGCGAGCGTCGGGCAGAGGATCGCGTCGTAGGGCTCCGCCCACGCCACCACGGCGCGCGCGAGGCGCTGCATGGCGACGGCGGCGAGCGCGGCCTGCACGCTGCTGAGCGCGTCGGCGCGCTGCCACACCCACCAGCTGAGCGGCTCCATGTCGTCCTCCCGCGGCTCGCGGCCGGCGAGCGTCGCCGCGGCGGCGATGCCCGACGCTACGGCCGGCCCGAAGAGCGCCGCGAACGCCTCCAGCAGCCGCTCGCCGCGCCAGGGTGGATCGGCATCCACGACCTCGTGGCCTAGTTCCTCCAGCAGCAGGCCTACGTCGCGCGTGGCGGTCGCGCACGCCGGATCGACGGGGACGTCCTCGAGCGACGGCGTGCAGGTCAACGCGATGCGCAGGCGCCCGGGGTCGCGGGACGCGGAAAGCGCGAACGGCTCCGCCGGGGGCGGCGCCCAGGAGCTGTCGCCCGGCACCGGCCCGGCGAGGAGGTCGAGCAGCTGCGCGGTCTCCTGCACGGTCCGGGTGAGGACGCCGTCCTGGCTCAGGAACTGCTCGCCGAGGTCCGGAGCATGGGAGATGCGCCCGCGCTGCGGCTTGAGTCCGACCAGACCGCAGCAGGAGGCGGGGATCCGCAGCGATCCTCCGCCGTCGTTCCCGTGGGCCAGCGGCACCATCCCCGCCGCCACGGCCGCCGCGCTGCCTCCGGACGACCCGCCCGCCGTGCGCTCGGCGTTCCACGGGTTGCGGGTCGCGGCGAGGCGGCCCTCGGTGACCGGCAGGATCCCGTACTCGGGCATCGCGGTCGTCCCCACGATGATCGCCCCGGCCGCGCGCAGGCGCGCCACGACGTTGTGGTCGTGGGGCGGCCGCACGTCCTGCATGAGCGCCGCCCCGGAGGTCAGGCGCAGGCCGGCGACGGCCCGGTTGGACTTCACCGCGATCGGCACGCCGGCGAGCGAGCGCCGGTCGCCGGGCGAGATGGCGGCGGCGGCGGCGCGCGCGCCCTCGGCGTCCACGTCGACGAACGCGCGGACAGCGGGGTCGAACGCGGCGATGCGGTCCAGCGCGAGGTTCGTGAGCTCGCCGGCGGACAGCTCGCCGTCGCGGACGAGGCCCGCCAGCTCGGTCGCCGGCCGGAACAGGAGTCCGTCGTCGGGCACCACCCGCACCCTACGGGTCCGGGCTAGATTCGGGCGGGTGGCGGCGCAGCAGCCTGACCGGGGTCCGCGCTATCGCTGGGTCGTCCTGGCGGTCGGCGCGTTCGGCGCCGCCGCCTTCACCGGATTGCGCATGGGCTTCCCCGCCCTCGGCCCCGAGCTGCGCGACGCGTTCGGGCTGAACCTCGGCCAGATCGGTCTTTCGATCGCCGCCCTGTCGATCGGCGTGATGGTCACCACGGTGCCCTGGGGCATGCTCACCGACCGCATCGGCGAGAGGCCCGTGATGACCGGCGGGCTGCTCGCCACGTCGGCGGCGCTCGCCTCGCTCGCCTTCACGACGGGCTTCGCCGCGCTGCTCGTGGGGCTGTTCGCGATCGGCGCCCTCGGCGCCAGCTCGACGGGCGCGAGCGGCCGAGCCGTCATGGGCTGGTTCAGCCGCCACGAGCGCGGCTTCGCGCTCGGCATACGGCAGATGGCGCTGCCGGTCGGCGGCGCCATCGGCTCCATCGCGCTTCCCCTGCTCGCGGGCGCGGGAGGCCTGCGCGCCGCCTTCCTCGCCTTCGCGGGCCTCGTGCTGACGGCGGCGGTCGCGGCGGCGGTCTTCATGCGCGACGCTCCGCCGCCGGACGGCAGGATCCCGCCGGTCGACGCGCCCGCGCCGCTGCGCGATCCGCGGATCTGGCGGCTCGGCGCGGCCAGCGGGCTGCTCGTGTGCGCGCAGGCCGCGATCCTCGGTTTCATCGTGCTCTTCCTGCACGACGAGAAGGACCTCTCCGCGGCGCTCGCGGCCGCCGTCCTGTCGCTGCTGCAGCTGCTGGGGGCGGTGGGGCGCATCGTCGCCGGCCGGGCGTCCGATCGGGAGGAGCGCCGCATCCGCCCCATGCAACGTCAGGGGCTTGCGGCCGCCGCCCTGCTCGTCGCGACCGCGGCGCTCACCCGCGCGCCGGCCTGGCTCGTGACGCCGCTCGCCGTGGTCACCGGGGTGTCGACGATGGTCTGGAACGGCCTCGCGTTCACCGCCGCCGCGGAGATCTCGGGGCGCGCGCAGGCGGGGACCGCGATGAGCGTGCAGAACACGATCGCCGCGATCGGCACGGTCGTGGCGCCGATCGCCTTCGGTGCCTTCGTGGAGGTGACGTCCTGGTGGGCGGCGTTCGCGGTGCTGGCGCTATGCCCGCTGGCGGCGTGGCTGGTCCTCGCGCCGCTCGTGGGCGATGAGGAGCGGCGGGCCGACGCACGCCGCGCCCGTCTGGCGCTGGCCGCAGAGCGCACCGGCAGCGGCGATGTCGCGAGCCCTACCGCGTAGCCGCGTGATCCTCGTCGGGCCAGTAACCGTGACGATCGAAGAACTCGCGCGCCTGGTCCTCCGCATGGCGGTCCGCGTGTCCCTTTGCCGCGACCCAGACCAGGACGGCGATCGACGCGATGGCCCCGAGGACGCCGAGAATGCCCCAGACCAGGTCGATGCCGGAGCCGAGGTCGAACACGTCACCACAGGCTAGAGGAGGCCAGATGCGCGTCATCCGCCAGGACGAGCTCCCGTTCAGCAACATCGCCCACGAGCTCGTCGGCGCCGATCACGGGATCGACGGGATCTCGGTGATCCTCGTCGAGGCGCCGCCCGGGTCGAGCGTTCGCCTCCATCGACACGACTACGACGAGGTCATCATCGTGCAGGGAGGAACGGGGCGCTTCACCGTCGGCGACGAGGAGGTCGAGCTCGGCGCCGGGGAGCTGCTCGTGGTGCCTCGCGGGACGCCGCACGGCTTCCGCAACGATGGACTCGAGCCGTTGCTCCAGGTGGACATCCACGCGAGCAGCAGCTTCGCGACCGAATGGCTCGAGCCCTGATCGGCGCTGCCGGTTGCGGCATGCGCTAGCCTGGCGGGCAGTGCTTCTGGATCGATTCAGAAACCCGCGATTCGCCATCACGCTCGTCTTCGGGCTCAACGGCGCCCTCTACGGATCCTGGGCCGCGCGGATCCCCGCCGTGCAGAACCGGCTGGACCTCGGCGCCGGTCAGCTCGGCATCGCGCTCGCCGGCGTGGCGACCGGCGCGCTGCTCGCGATGCCGCTGGCGGGCTCGTGGGCCGCCCGCCTCGGCAGCCGCCGCGTCACCCGCGCCGCCCTCGTGGGCGCCTGCCTGTCCGTGGCGCTCGTGGCGCTGTCGCCGTCGCTGGGCGCGCTCGTCGCGGCGACGCTGTTCCTGGGCATGACCAACGGGAGCCTCGACGTGGCGATGAACGCCCAGGGCACCGCCATCGAGCGGCGCTCGGGCGGGCTGATCCTGGGGTCGCTGCACGCGGCGTTCAGCGGCGGCGGCCTCGTCGGCGCCCTGACCGGCGCCGCGGCGGCTGGTGCGGGCCTCGACGTGCGCGTGCATCTCGCGCTGCTGGGCGCCGTGGCGCTGGCGCTCGGGCTGACGGCGACGCGCCATCTGCTGCCCGGGCACGCCGACGCGGCCGCCGCGGGCCCGCGCTTCGCCCGTCCGTCGCGGGCGCTCTGGGCGCTGGGGCTGCTGGCGTTCTGCTGCCTGCTGGCCGAGGGCGCCGCAGGCGACTGGAGCGCCGTGTACGTTGAGGACGCGCTCGGCGCGCCGGCATCTCAGGCGGCGCTCGCGTTCGCAGCGTTCTCGGCGGCGATGACCCTGGGGCGACTCGTTGGCGACCGGCTCGTCGCGGCGCTCGGCTCGGTCCGCCTGCTGCGGCGCAGCGGTCTGCTCGCCGGTCTCGGGCTGGGAGCGGCGCTCGTCCTCGCCATGCCCGCTGCCGCGATCGTCGGCTTCGGGCTTCTCGGCGCGGGGCTGTCCGTCGTGATCCCCGCGGTCTTCCGCAGCGCCGCCGCGACGCCCGGCGCGGCCCCGGGGCCGTCGCTGGCGTTGGTGTCGACGCTCGGCTACCTCGGCTTCCTGGCCGGCCCGCCGCTCGTCGGCGGGCTGGCGGAGCTCACGTCGCTGCCCGTCGCGCTGGGCGCGGTCGCCCTGTGCGCCGCCACGACGGCGACGCTGGCGGGCGCGACGGGCCGCGCGCCGGCCGACCCGCGCGTCGCGGCCGCGGCCGAGCCGGCGCGAGCGTAGTCTCAACGGGCGAGGTGATCGCGCTTCTCGCCCTCCTCGGTGCCGTGACGGGCCTGGCCAGCGTGCCGCTGCACGACGGCGGCGGCTCACGGGTGGTGCGCAGCCATCGCGCGGTGTTCGTGCTTCCGGACGGATGGTCCCGCTATCGCACCGTGTCGACGAACAGCGTCACGCGCGACACGTACGTGACAGGGGTGCGTATCGCCGGCGGTCTCACGTGCCGGGTTCTGCTCATCACGCGCGCGACGCTGCGTCACGCGCCGCCGCCACGCGACTTCGCCATCGAGGAGCGTGGCACGTCGGGCACGCTGCGGTGGTATCTCGGCAGCGAGAGCCGCGGGCTGCGAGCCGTCGCCCAGCGGCGCGCGCCTCCGTCGCTGCGCACCGCCCGACGACTGTACGCCGGCTACGTGATGACGCTGGCCGCCGAGGACGGCGGCGAGATCTGTGCGATCGCCGCCCTCAAGCAGCGGGCGGCGCTGCGCGGTGCGATCCGCTCGGTACGGCTGGCGCGCCGGTCGTAGAGTCGACGCCATGCCGCTCGATCCGGACGTCCACGCGCTCTTCGCCGGCGCGAACTTCGTGCACCTCGCCACGCTGCTCCCGGACGGGAGCCCTCACAGCGTCGCCATCTGGGCCGACGCGCACGACGACGACCACGTGCTCTTCTTCACTAGCCCGACCTCGCGGAAGGCGCGCAACCTCGACCGCGACCCGCGGCTGGCGATGTCGCTCGTCGACCGTGACGACCCCTACCGGACCGCGATGGTGCGCGGCAGGCTCGTCCAGCACATCGACGGGGACGAGGGCCGGGCGATCATCGATCGCGTCAGCCGCAAGTACACGGGCGAGCCGTTCCCGTATCCGTCCGAGAACGTCTTCGTCGTCGAGGTGACCCACAGCCGGATGGTCGTCCTCGAGGCGTTCGAGGACACGCCGCACGTGTAGGCCTACGCGGCGAGCGCGTCCGGCGGCTCGAGGCGGCGCACCGGGCCGACCACGCGCAGCAGCGCGTCGACGACGCGCGGATCGAACTGCTGTCCCGCGCAGCGCTGCAGCTCCGCCACCGCGTCGGCGGTCGACATCGCCGTGCGATAGGAGCGCGTCGTCGTCATGGCGTTGAAGGCGTCGCAGGTCGACACGATCCGCGACTCGAGCGGGATCTGCTCGCCGACCAACCCGTCGGGATAGCCGCTGCCGTCCCAGGACTCGTGCGAGCCGCGCACGACCTGGCCGACCTCGCGCATGATCCCGCCGACGACGTCGAGCAGGCGCTGGCCCTCGATCGTGTGGGTCTTGATGATCTCCCACTCGCGGTCGTCGAGCGGCCCGGTCTTGTTGATGATCTCCTTGGGCACCGCGATCTTGCCGACGTCGTGCAGCAGGGCGCCGAACTCGACGGTCCGCTGCCGCTCCTCGCCGAGCCCGAGCTCGCGGGCGACGTCCAGCGCGAGCTGCACCACGCCGCGCGTGTGGGCGCCCGTGTAGCTGTCGTCGGCCTCGACGATGTCGCCGAGCACGAGCGCGGTGCCGCGATACGCGTCGTTGAGCTCGATGAGCTGCTCTAGCCGGGCCCGCCGCTCGTTGGAGAAGAACCGCAGGAGCGCGAACAGCGGGCCGACGAGCAGGACCGCCCACCATGCGCGCGTCGCCCCCGCGGCGAGCAGCAGTCCGAGCGGACTGAGCGCGACGTCGATCGTCCACACGTGCCGCGACTCCTCGACGAGCTCGCGCAGACCGACGCCGCCGAGCAGGCGCTCGCGCACGATGCTGGCGGCGAAGTCGCAGACGAGCTGGGCGGCCACCGCCGCCGCGAGCAGGTGAGGCTCTCCGAAGGGCTCGTCGACGCCCCCGCCGGCGAGCACCACCGCGGCCGCCCCGACCGCGAACCAGGCGTTGGCGGGCGTGCTGAGCATGCGCGAGGCCGGAGCGCCGCCGCGGATGACGCCTGGCAGCTGGGCGAGCACGAGCGCCGCGGCGACCAGAAGCGGCACGAGCCCTGGCGGCGCCATGACCAGCAGCGGGAGGAACACGACCTGCGTCGGCACCGTGAAGCTGGCGCCGACGTCGAAGCGCACGAGGCTCGTCGCGGCGAGGGCGAGAACGTACGCGGTGACGACGGCCGGTTGGGCGCCGCCGTGGATGCCGCCGAGCACGGCGAGCACGGACGCGGCAACGAGGAACGCGCCGCTCACGAGGAGCTCGGCGCGCAGCTCACCCGGTGCCATGTCCCGGGACTGCTGCTCCAGGAACGTCCGGGTCCGCTCGGTTGCGAGGCTCGGCTCGGGCATGGGTCTTCGCCCTGTGATCGGCGCACTCCGGGCCGACTTGAGCCTGGACCCCTCGGACGCTCGTCCAGGTCCGGGGAGCGCGGCTCGGGCTCGCCGCCGGTCCCGACGAAGAACCTCGGGCACAGCCAGGAACACAGGGCAAACCCGTCGCGAGGCGGGGACGCAAAGCCAGAGGTCTCGTCGTCGCGAGATAGCTCGGCTGCCGGGGCCAAATCTCAACCACGGAACCCGTCCGCGTATGCCCAACTTCCTTCCGATCCCGTCGATTCGCCTCGGCTCGCTGGTCGCGGCGGCCGCGGGTCTCCTCACGGCCGTTGCGCTTGCCGGCGCGGCCCCTGCGCAGGCCGCCATCATCGCGACGGGCGCCTGCGATGACGCGACCCTGTCGAAGCCGTTCGCCGCGTGGGGCGACACCCACGACTACAAGCTCCTGCCCGGCGGCGACTTCGAGGGCTCGCTCCAGGGCTGGAGCCTCGGCGGCGCGACGGTCTCGACCGGCGGCGCGCAGGGCAGCACCCACGCGCTCGAGCTCACGCCGGGAGACTCCGTCCAGACTCCCAGCACGTGCGTGAACACGAGCTACCCGACGTTCCGCATGTTCGCCCGGAACGTCAAGGGCGCCGGGACGATGGTGGTGTCGGTCGTCTACCGCCTGCCGATCCTCGGCCCGGTCCCCGTACCCGTCGGCGTCGTGGCGCTGCAGAGCGGCAGCTGGTCGCCGTCAGCCACGATGCTCACCGCCTCGACTGTCCCGGGTCTGCTGTCCAACGGCACAGCGCAGGCGGCGCTGCGGTTCACGGCACTCACCGGCACCATGGCGCTCGACCGGATCTACGTCGATCCGCGGATGCGCTGAGCCTCGCTGATCGCGCGCCAGATCCGCTCGCCGTTCGCCGGCATGTCGACGTGGGTGACGCCGTAGGGCGCGAGCGCGTCGACGACGGCGTTGTGCACCGCGGGCGTCGCGCCGATCGTGCCGGACTCGCCGATGCCCTTCGCGCCCAGCGCGTTGAGGGGCGTCGGCGTCTGCATGTCGACCGTCTCGAACGACGGCAGCTCGGTGGCCGCCGGGAAGCAGTAGCTCGCGAAGGTGGCGGTCTCCGGATTGCCCGTCTCGTCGTAGAGGACCTCCTCGTAGAGCGCCTGTGAGATGCCGGTCGCGACGCCGCCGTGCACCTGGCCCTCCGCGATGAGCGGGTTGATGATCGTGCCGGCGTCGTCGACCGCGACGTGGCGCAACGGAACGACGGCGCCCGTCTCCGTGTCGACCTCCACGACCGCGACGTGGGCGCCGAACGGGAACGACGGGAAGTCGGCCTTGAAGTCGCCCTCCGAGGCGAGCTCCGCGAGACGTCCCACGCCGGCGGCCCGTCCCGCGAGCTCGGCCCAGGACAGCGACGACTGCGGCGAGCCGGCGACGCCCAGGCGCCCGGCCTCGCGATCGAGCTCGATGTCCTCCGCGCTTGCCTCCAGGAGGTCGGCCGCGAGGCGCTTGGCCTTCTCCGTCACGTCCTCCGCCGCTTGCACGGCGGCCGCGCCGCCGATCTGCGTCGACTTCGATCCGTAGGTGCCGGTGCCGCGCGGGACCGCGTCCGTGTCGCCCTTCTCGACGGTGACGTCCTCCACGGGGAGCCCGAGGCGATCGGCGACGAGCATGGCGAACGTCGTCTCGTGGCCCTGGCCGTGGGAGAAGGAGCCGGTCCGGAGGATCGCCTTGCCCTCCTCCGTGATCGTGACCGCGCCGAACTCCGCCTCCGTGAGACCGTTGGTGACCTCGACGTACGCGCTCATGCCGATGCCGAGCTGCTTGGCAGCGCCCTGCTCCCGGCGCCGGCGCTGATCCGCGCGCAGCGCGTCGTAGCCGGCCGTCTCGAGTGCGAGATCCAGCGCGCGACCGTAGTCGCCGACGTCGTAGCGGGCGCCCGACACCGTGGTGAACGGGAACGCGTCCGGCGCGATGACGTTCCGCCGGCGGACGTCCGCCGGATCCATGCCGATCTCGCTCGCGAACGCGTCCATGGCGCGCTCGATGACCTGGGTCGCCTCGGGCCGGCCGGCCCCGCGGAACGCGCCGATCGGCGTGGAGTTCGTCACGACGACCCTGAAGTCGTACTCGATCTTCGGCAGCGCGTAGACGCCGCTGGCCATCATCCCCGTGAGACCCGGGAGCATCGCTCCGATCGTCGGGTAGGCGCCGGCGTCGGCCAGGCTGCTGAGGCGGTAGGCCTTGACCACGCCGTCGCGGGTGCCGCCGATCGTGAAGTCGAGGATCTGGGCGCGGCCCTGGTTCATGGCCAGGAGGTTCTCGCTGCGACTCTCCGTCCAGCGGACCGGTCGACCGGTCTCCATGGCGAGCCGGCAGACGAGCAGGTCCTCGACGTTCAGGCCCTTCGCGCCGAAGCCGCCGCCCACGTCGGGCGCGATGACGCGCACGCGGTCGGGGCCGATGCCCAGGACGCCGGCGAGCGCGTCGCGGTCCTGGTGCGGCGTCTGCGTCGACAGCCACGCCGTCAGCCGGCCGTCGTCGCCGACGTGGGCGAGGTGCGTGCGCGGCTCGAGCGGGCTGGCAGCGAGGCGCTGGCTGACGACGGTGCCCGACACGACCGCGTCGCAGCCGTCGAAGAGGGCAGCGTCGCGCGCGGCCGGCTGGCTCAGGCACACGTTCGTTCCGACCTCGGGGAAGAGCAGCGCCTCGTCACGGGCCGCCTCGCGCGGATCGATGACGACGGGCAGGTCCTCGTAGTCGACGTTCACGAGGTCGGCGGCGTCGGTGCCCTGCGCCTGGCCTTCGCTGAGGACGGCGGCGACGATGTCGCCTACGAAGCGCACGGTGTCGTTCGCCAACAGCGGCCGGGCCATGCGCGCGTCGACCTGGATGAAGGGCGGCGGCGCGTAGCGGGGCAGCTCGAGATCCGCCGCCGTGAACACATGCACGCCGGGGATCGCGCGAGCCTCGGACGCGTCGATGCCGGTGACGCGCGCGTGCGCGACGGGGGAGCGCACGAGGGTGAGGAAGAGCTCGCCGTCGAGGCGGACGTTGTCTACGTACCGCCCCGCACCCGTCAGAAAGCGGGCGTCCTCGCGGCGGCGTACGCGTTGCCCGAGCACGTTGACCATGACGGAGCGGCAGTCTGGCACACGAGCCCGAGAACGACGAAGGGCCCGACTCACGTGAGCCGGGCCCTTCATACAGACGCAAGCCCCGGGAAGCGGTCGCCCTAGCGACCCTTCCCAAGGAAGCCGGCGAAGCCTGCTTCCCAAGCCCCGGGAAGCGGTCGCTCTAGCGACCCTTCCCGTCCGACGCGGGCGCGAAGCGTCCGCGTCGGCTACATCATCCCGCCCATGTCGGGCATGCCGCCCCCGCCACCGCCGGTGGCGGGCTCGGGCACCTCGGCGACGATCGCCTCGGTGGTGAGGATGTTCTTCGCGATCGACGCCGCGTTCTGCAGCGCGGAGCGCGTCACCATCGCCGGGTCGATCACGCCGGCCTTGACGAGGTCGACGATCTCGCCGGTGGCCGCGTTGAGGCCCTCGGCCTTCTTGGCCTTGCGGACGTCGTTGACGACGACCGAGCCCTCGAGGCCCGCGTTGTGCGCGATCTGGCGGAGGGGCTCCTCGAGCGAGCGCAGGACGATCTTCGCCCCGGTCCGCTCGTCACCCTCGTCCAGCGCGTCGACCGCGACCGAGTCGCCGGCGCGCAGGAGCGCGACGCCGCCGCCCGGGACGATGCCCTCCTCGAGCGCCGCGCGGGTCGCCTGCAGGGCGTCCTCGACGCGGTGCTTCTTCTCCTTGACCTCGGTCTCGGTGGCCGCGCCGACCTTCACGACGGCGACGCCGCCGGAGAGCTTGGCGAGGCGCTCCTGGAGCTTCTCGCGGTCGAAGTCCGAGTCGGTGTTCTCGATCTCGGTCTTGATCTGGTTGATGCGGCCGCGGATCTGCTCGGAGTCGCCGGCGCCGTCGACGATGGTCGTCGTGTCCTTCGCGACCACGACCCGGCGGGCACGGCCGAGCTGCGAGACCTGCGTGTTCTCGAGCTTGAGGCCCATCTCCTCGGTGATGACCTCGCCGCCGGTGAGGATCGCGATGTCCTCGAGCATGCGCTTGCGCCGGTCGCCGAACCCGGGCGCCTTGACGGCGACGCCGGTGAACGTGCCGCGGAGCTTGTTCACGACGAGCGTCGCGAGGGACTCGCCCTCGACGTCCTCGGCGATGATCAGCAGCGGCTTGCCCGACTGGATGACCTGCTCCAGGATCGGGAGGATGTCGCGGACGGAGCCGATCTTGGAGTTCGCGATGAGGATGTAGGGATCCTCGAGGACGGCCTCCATGCGCTCCTGGTCGGTGACCATGTAGGGCGAGATGTAGCCCTTGTCGAACTGCATGCCCTCGGTGAACTCGAGGTCGAGGCCGAAGGTCTGGCCCTCCTCGACGTTCACCACGCCGTCCTTGCCGACCTTCTCGATGGCGTCGGCGATGACGTCGCCGATCTCCTCGTCGCCGGCGGAGATGGTCGCGACGCGCGCGATCTGGTCCTTGCCGGAGATCTCGGTGGCCTGCGACTTGATGTTGTCGACGATCTGGTCGACGGCCTTCTCGATGCCGCGCTTGAGCGCGAGCGGGTTCGCGCCGGCGGCGACGTTCTTCAGGCCCTCGCGGACGATCGCCTGGGCGAGCACGGTCGCGGTCGTCGTGCCGTCGCCGGCGACGTCGTTGGTCGCCGTGGCGACCTCGCGGACGAGCTGCGCGCCCTGGTTCTCGAAGACGTCCTCGATCTCGATCTCACGGGCGATGGTCACGCCGTCGTTCGTGATCGTGGGGGCGCCGAACTTCTTGTCGAGGACGACGTAGCGGCCCCGCGGGCCGAGCGTGACCTTGACGGCGTTCGCGACGGCGTCGACGCCGGCCTCGAGGGCACGGCGCGCGTCCGCGTCGTACTTGAGCTCCTTGTGTGCCATGTGTGTGTGTCTCCTCTAGGACTCGACCTTGGCGAGGACGTCCGACTCGCGGAGCACGAGCAGATCCTCGCCGTCAACCTTGATCTCGGTGCCGCCGTACTTCGAGTACAGGACGGTGTCGCCCGCGGAGACGTCGAGCGGGATGCGCTTCGACCCCTCGTCGTCGAACCGGCCGTCGCCGACCGCGAGCACCTCGCCGCGCTGGGGCTTCTCCTTGGCGGTGTCGGGGAGCACGAGCCCGCTGGCGGTCGTCTCCTCCTCCTCGATGGCCCGCACGATCAGGCGATCGCCCAGGGGCTTCAGCTTCAACGACATTGTTCGGTGACCTCCGAGAGAACGTGTGTTGCGTCCGCTTGGCACTCGTTGGGGGAGAGTGCCAACGCGTTGCTCGGAGGGCACTATAGGGCACGCGCACGCCTCTGCAAGTGAAGATCTGGCACTCGTGCTGCGCGAGTGCCAATTCGTTCAGTTCTGGGCGCCGCCGAAGCCGCGGATGCGGCCTTCCATCCCGGGCGGGTTCTCGACGATCTGGCTGAAGCGCACGACGGTGACGACGTCGTCCATCGCCACGGCCTTGCCGTAGATCTGCTCCAGGAAGTGCTGCATCTCGTCGTGCCGGCGGAACTCCGGGTTGTCGTGCTCGATGTCCCGCGGAGACAGGTCCTTGAACTTCTTGACCTCGACCTGATCGATGACCGCCTCGAAGATCTTCTCGCGCGGCGAGTGCTGATAGCCGACCGTGACGAGCACCGCCTGGTTCTTGCGGTACTTGTGCGACTTGTCGCCGAGGCGGATCGTCGCGGTCTTGCGGCCCCGCTTGAGCTGGTCCGCGAAGATGGTCGAGTAGAAGTTGAGGACCTGCACGGCGGCTGCAGGTTACCCGGCTTCGCCCATCCGCGACAGCGCACGCGTCGCCATCTCCCGCTCGCCTGGGTAGGTCAGCCTCTCCGCGGCCTGCCCGAGGGGCATCCAGCGGGCGTCCTCGACCTCGGCATCGTGATCGTCGAGGGTGCCGCCCGCGTAGCGCAGGAGGAAGAACGAGACGACCTTGGCGACGCGGCGCCCGTGGCGCTGGTACCAGTAGCGGACGTCCCCGAGCGGCTCGACGAGCTCGGCCAGCACGCCCGTCTCCTCGCGGACCTCGCGCATCGCGGCCTCCTCCGCCGTCTCGTCGCCGTCGGGGTGGCCCTTGGGGAGGGCGAGCACCTGGGACCCGTCCGCAGCCCTGCGTACGGGGACGATGACGATCGTCTCGCCGCGGTCGTTCACGACGACGCCGCCGGCGCTGAACTCGGTGTCCGCTCGCTGGGCTCCCCGCGCCATCGGGGGAGGATGACAGCGAACCGCAGCGCTCAGCCCGCCAGCAGATGCAACCGCCTGTCGCGCGGAGCCGCCCGGCTGGCACGGGGCGTCCGTCAGTAGACGTAGTTCTGCAGCGCCTGGGGATCGTGGACCGTGAGCCGCCCGCGCCCCTGCGTGATGAGCCCCGCCCGCTCGAGCACGGCCAGGAAGCGGCTGGCGGACTCGCGCGAGGATCCTGCGAGCTGCGCGATGTCGGCCTGCGTGGCGGTGACGAGCACGTCGCGCTCCGCCGCGCCCTCCGACTGGGCCTGCTGGACGAGCTGCCCGAGCACGGTCGCGACCCGGCTCTGCACGGTCTGGAAGGACTGCCGGGTGATCCGCTCGTTGGCCGCGCGCAGCCGGCGGCCGAGCGAGATGACGAGCTTGACCGCGATGTCGGGATGGTCGCGCAACAGGCGCCGCATGTCGGTGCCGCTGATGGCCAGCGCCTCGACCTCGTCGAGCGTCTCGACGGTCGCCGAGCGCCGCTCGTCGTCGAACATGGCAAGCTCGCCGAAGATGTCACCGGGACCGAAGTGCGCGAGCGCGATGGTGCGCCCGTCGGGGTTCGCACGGATGGCCCGCGCATGACCGGTGCGCACGACGTAGCAGGTGTCGCTTGCGTCGCCCTCTCGGAAGATGACCTGATGGGCGGCGAACCTGCGCGGCACGGCGACGGCGGCGACATGGCGCAGATCACCGGGTGCCAGGGTCTCGAAGACCGGCACGCGGGTGAGCAGTCCCGCCGCAACATCCTCCGTCCGCATCGCCGTGAGGATGCCACAGGCCGCGTCGCCTCCAGGCCGGCCGTGTTGATGGCTCATATGGCTGTTCGCCGCACGTACCGCAGATTCCTTGGCGCGCTGGCGCTCGCCATCGCCCTCTCGCTCGCGCCGCCCGCCTCCGCGCAGCAGGACCCGGAGCCGCTGCTCTGGGCGACCGTGAACGTCTGCGACACCGACGAGCATCCCGACACGATCGGCATCCGCGGCTCGATGCCCGGCAACGGCCGCGGCTCCGACCGGATGTACATGCGCTTTCAGGTGCAGTTCCAGGCCTCCGACGGCACCTGGCGGCCGCTGTCGTCCGGCGGCCTGTCGGACTGGCAGCTCGTCGGCCGCGGATCCTGGGAGGCGCGCCAGTCGGGCTACTCGTTCCGCGTGAGCCCGCCGGAAGGAAGCGTCCGCCTGCGCGGCGTCGTGCGCTTCGAGTGGCGCCGCCGCGGGCGCGTCGTGCGCCGCGAGATCCGCGCGACGGAGGGCAGGCACCGCTCGACCGCCGGCGCCGATCCGCCCCGCTACTCGCGCGGCACGTGCACGGTGCGGGCATGACGACGAACCCCGTCGTGGAGCTCGTCGCCGGGATCGACTACCCGATGTTCATCCTGACCGCGAACGACGGCGTCGAGCGCTCCGGCTGCCTGATCGGGTTCGTGACGCAGTGCTCGATCACTCCGCCGCGCTTCATCGTCTGCATCTCGATCCGCAACCACACGTTCCGCGTGCTGGACGACGTGGAGATCGTCGTCGTGCACCTCGTCCCCTCCGACGCGGAGGACCTCGCCGAGCTCTTCGGCTCCACGACCGGCGACGAGGTTGACAAGTTCGCGCAGACGAGGTGGCGCGACGGACCGGGCGGCGCGCCCGTCCTCGAGCGCTGTGAGAACTGGTTCGCCGGCCGGATCCTGCAGCGTCTCCCGGCGGGCGATCACTGGGCCTACCTGCTGGCGCCGATCGCGGCGCACAGCGGCGGGCGCGAGCGCGGCTTCACGTTCCACCGTGCCCGGGTGATGGAGCTGGAGCCGGGCCATGAGGCGTGAGACCATCAGGGGGCCCGCCTCCGGCGGCATCTACGGCCTCCGGATCGCCGCGGCGGCCGGGCCGCCGTCGCCACCCCAGAACAACGTTGGGTCGTTCGTGATCACCCCGTCGACGCCCAGCGCCTCCAGGCGCCGCACCGTCGCGACGTCGTCGACGGTCCACACGTAGACCTCTCCCCCCGCTGCGCGGACGGCCCGCAGCAGCCGCGGCGACATGAGCCGCCAGTGGACCATCACCGCGTCCATCTCCCCCCGTCGTATGCGCCGGGCGAGCACCGTGGGGAGGATCCGGCGCGCCACCGCCGCGAGCGCCAGCGCCGCCAGCTTCGTGCGCGCCTGCGTCGTCGGATCGCTGCGCAGCCGTGGGATGCTGAGCCCGAGGCGCACGGTCGGGTCGGCGGCGCGGACCACGCGCAGGCTCTCGCGCTCGAATGAGCTGATGAGCGACCGCCCCAGGAGGCCGCGCTCCCGCAGTGCCTGCAGGACGCGCAGCTCGTAGCCGGGCAGCTTCATGTCGACGTCGAGCTCGACGTCCGCGTACGCCTGTCCGGCCAGGTGCTCCAGGCCCTCGTCGAGCGTCACCGCGTCGGCACGGGCGCCCAGGTCGGCGTAGTCGTGGGCGAGGTACAGCTCGCCGGTGCCGTCCCGCCGCTCGGGGAGCACGTCGAACTCCAGCATGTCGACGCCTGCCTCGATCGCCGCCTGGAACGCGGCGAAGGTGTTGCCGGGCGCGAGGAGGTCGGCGCCCTTGTGGCCCACGCGTCTCATCGCTGGCATCCCGGGCACCACCACGTCGTGCGGTTGTCCTCCCACTGGCCGCGCTGCAGGATCGCCGTTCCGCAGCGCGGGCAGGACCGTCCTTCGCGGCCGTAGACGGCACGCTCCAGTCCCTGGTGGCCGTGCAGCGCGGACTCCTGCATGCGCGGCCGCAGCAGCCGCACGATCCGCAGGGCCTCCTCGTCGCTCACCCGTCCCGCGGGGCGCCACGGGTCCACCTCGGCGGCGAAGCACGCCTCGGCCTTCCACATGTTGCCTATGCCGGCCACGACCTGCTGCTGCAGGAGGGCATCGCCGATCGGCCGGGTCGGATCCTCCTCTCGCAGCCGGCGCAGGAAGCGGTCCTCGTCGAACTCGGCGGCGCAGATGTCGGGTCCGAGTCCTGCGATCCGCTGGTCGAAGCGGCTGCGCGACTCGGTCATCAGCTCGAGCACCGGGCCGTCGAACTCCACCACGTCGCGATCGCGCGCGCTCAGCACGAGCCAGGCGCGCCGGGGTGAGCGCCGCCACCGCTGGCCCTGCTCGTACGTGCCCCACGAGCCGGTCATGCGCAGGTGCGAGTGGATGAGCAGGTCGCCGTCGAAGTGCACGAAGAGGTGCTTGCCGTGCGCGTCCACCTCGCGGACCGCCCGACCGGACAGGCGCTCCGGCCAGCGGTCCACCTTCAGGCGTGGGTGCGGTGTGCGGATCTCCGGGACCTCGCCGGTGAGGATCGGCCGAATCCGGTTCGCCGCGTGGTGGATCGTGTCGCCCTCAGGCATCGCTCAGCCCGGCGACGAGCCGGCGCTCGTGCGCGTAGGTGAGCAGGTGCAGCGCGTCCGCCAGCGAGACCCAGCGCACCTCGTCGACCTCGTCGTCGGGGTCGCGCAGGCCCTCGGCGACCGGCGCCATGTGCCACCACCGCACGCGCTTGGGCCGGCCCTTGCGATCGGTGTAGTGATCGTCGTCGAGCTCGGCGAGCAGGCGCCCGGCGACGCCCGTCTCCTCCTCCACCTCGCGCAG
>Ga0081539_10003845_pt1 | contig 17613 bp, 7 predicted proteins | sample TabmetS4T2R2_FD_71023 | JGI IMG/M metagenome (GOLD analysis project Ga0081539, IMG submission 71023) | Tabebuia heterophylla rhizosphere microbial communities from the University of Puerto Rico - S4T2R2 | ecosystem: Host-associated > Plants > Roots > Rhizosphere ...
GCGCTCACGGCGGTCGGGCTGGCGCTCGCCGCGGTCGACACGCTGGTTGGCCTGCTCTCGGATTTCCGGTCGCTCGCGAGCCCGCACGGGGGGATCGGGATCTTCTTCGGCACGTTCAACCCGATGCACCGGACTCACGTCGAGATGATCGAGCGCGCGATCCGCGAGCGCGACCTCGAGCGCGTCCTCGTCCACCCGACGGTCGTGCCGAAGCTGCACGCTCAGGCCCTCGCCCGCGGCGAGATCGAGATCGTCGACCGGCAGGGCGCCATGCGCGTGTACGGCCGGACGGCGAAGGCCGACGCGAACGTCGACTACTTCCCCACCGGCAGCCGCTTCTACGAGCACGAGACGCGCGAGCTCCTGATCCGGCTCTCGCTCGCGGACGCGGGCATCGAGGAGCGCGTCGACGTGCTCCGCTGGGAGGAGATCTACCTCGAGCGCGGCTTCTACGGCGTGATCGCCGAGATCAGGCGCCGCTACCCCGGACGGCGCCTGCACGGGCTCCACGGAAGCGACGCGGGCGGGATGTGGAACCGCGCGATCTACGACGAGTCGGGCTGGATCTACCCCTACTCGGTCCGGCGCTCGGACGGCGTCTCCGGGACGGCGATCCGGGCCGGCGCGGTCGGGATGATGACGCCGACCCCGGAGGCGGTCGTTGGCGAGCTGCGGCGGGAGTCGCGCACGTTCTCGGTCGGCGGCCGCCAGTTCGCCGTCGACGAGGGCGTCCTCCGCGTCGTCAGTCGTCCCAGCCGATGAGCGGCGCGCTGTCCTCGGTGTCGTAGACCTCGCGTCCGAGCAGGCTGTTCGCGACCAGCGAGCTTCGCCACGCCATCAGGCTGACGTTCGGGTCGGCGATGCCCCAGACGCGACGGTCGTGGTTCTGGACGTAGATGCGGTTCCGCGGCGCGCCGTCCCAGACGATCGAGTAGTCGGCCGAGAAGGAGAGCTGCCCCGAGCCGTCGCGCAGCTGGTCGAGGAGCGGCGCGATCGGCGTCGGGCACGAGTCGGAGCCCGTGCACAGGACGACGACGTCGGCCTCGAAGGCGCGCGTCCGGCTCCGGAGCAGGTCGACGACCTCGAGCGACCAGGCGCCGTTCGCGGGCTCGATCGCACGCAGCTCGTGCGCGGGCCAGAGGTGCGACCGCATCCGCCCGGAGTCGAGGAACTCGAGCTCGTACAGGCGGCGGATCAGCCGGGCGAGCGTCCGCGGCGAGATGCCGTCGCTCGCGAGCTTCTGCTTGGCGACGAGCTGCGCGCGCACCGGCTGCGGCAGCCCGGCGAAGAAGCGGCTGAACGACGGCGTGAAGAGCTCGTTGACGAACGGGGACTCGTCGAGCGGGAGGAAGTTCTCGCGCCGCGAGATCCAGTAGAGCACCGCCGGGAGCCGGTCGACGCTCTCGAGTGCGTGCTCGACGACCTCGGCGCCCGTCTGGCCGCCGCCGATCACCGCGACGCGCTTCCCCGCGAGCTCCGGTCGACGGTCGAGGTACTCGGCCGCGTGGAAGACGGTGGGGCCGAGGTGCGGCTTCGCGCACTCCGGGACGACGGGCGCTGTCCCGACGCCGAGGACGAGGTGCTGCGCCTCGACACGCTCGGTTCCGAGGTCGACGACGAACCGGTCGCCGGCGAACGCGATCGACTCGACCGTCCGGCCGAACTCGAGGCAGTCGAGCTGTGCGCACACCCAGCGCAGGTACTCGTTGAACTCGCGCCGGTGGACGCGCTCGAAGTCGGCGTTGATGAACCGGTAGAGGCGGCGCTCCGCCTTCAGGAACGCGAGGAAGCTGAAAGGGCTCGTCGGGTCGGCGAGCGTGACGAGGTCCTTGACGAACGAGACCTGGATCGCCGCGCCCGGGAAGAGCAGGCCGGGGTGCCACTGGAACTCCGGCTGCCGCTCGAAGAAGCGCGCGCGGATCTCGGGATACGGGTGGAGGAGGGCCGCGAGGCTCAGGTTCGACGGGCCGATGCCGACGCCGACGACGTCGTACTCCTCGGTCACCGTACGGCCTCTCGTGTGCGGGAGACGGGCGCCGAGGGATCGTCGACGAGCTCGCGCACAGCGTTCCGGAGGTCGCGGGCGAAGTCCTCCGCCCACGCGTCGTCGAAGAGGTCGGTGTCGTAGACCAGCAGGCCGCGGAGGGAGCGTCCGAGGTCGTAGACGTAGAGCGTGAGGTCGAGCTGGGCCGGCGCGTCCTGGGACGCGTCCCGCTCGGTGGCGTCGTCGTCGTCCTCGGCGTCGGCCGCCGGCCCGTCGGGCCGCAGGTCCGTGTTCTCGAGCACGAGCTTGACCTGGACGAGCGGCGGCCGGCCGGGATCGCAGCGCGGCGCGAGCTCGTCGACGAGCTCCTCGAAGGGGACGCTCTGGTGCGCGTACGCCTCGCCGACGGCCCGGCGCGCGCGCCGCAGGAGGTCGACGAAGGTGGGCTCGTCCCCGAGGTCGAGGCGTAGCACGACCTGGTTGATCAGCATCCCGACGATCGCCTCGGAGCCGGGCGCGACGCGATTCGCCATGTCGGTCCCGATCGCGAGGTCGGTCGTTCCGGCGCGCCGGTGGAGGACGGTCGCGTAGGCGGTCAGGAGCGCCATGAACAGCGTGCAGCCCTCGCGCCGGTGGAGCGCGCGCAGAGCCCTTGTCGTCTCCGCATCGACCGCGAACGGGAGCGACCGGCCTCGGTTCCGCGGCACGGCGCGGCGCGGCTGCGAGCCTGGGAGCTCCGGCGCCTCCGGGAGGCCGTCGAGCCGCTCGCGCCAGTACGCGAGCTGGGCGGCGCGGAACGGGTGGGGCTCGCGCTGCCACAGCACCCAGTCGGCGTATTGGAGCGCGGGCGGCGGGAGCGGCGAGGGCAGGCCGCGGCCCAGCGCGTCGTAGATCGCGGCGAGCTCCCGGAAGACCAGCCCGACCGACCACCCGTCGGCGATCAGATGGTGCGCGGCGATCGCGAGCCGGTCGCCTCCGGGGAGGCGGAACAGGCGCGCGGCGAGGAGCGGAGCCGAGTCGAGCTCGAAGCGCGCCGCGGCGAGCTCGGCGAGCTGCTCGCGCACGGCTTCCTCGGCCTCGTCGGGCGCGAGCCGGCGGAGATCGACGACGGGGAGCTCGACGCGCACGGCCGGCGCCACGACCTGGCTCGGCCGGCCGTCGACCTCCACGAAGCGGGTCCGCAGCGCCTCGTGACGCGCCACCACCTCGTTCAGCGCGAGGCCCAGGACCGCCGGCCGGCAGCGCGCGGGCAAGTCGACGACGCCCGACAGGTTGTACGAGCCGCCGACGGCGCGGAGGCGGCTCGCCGCCCAGAGGCGTGCCTGTCCGCGCGAGAGCGGGATCGCGCCCGCGCGGACCGCGGGCCGGAGCGGCGGCGGCGAGTCCCCCTCCGGCGACGACATCGCGGCCAGCACCGCGGCGGCGAGGCCCCGCGCGGTCGGCGCGGCGAACAGCGTCGCAGGCGTGACGTGCACGCCGCAGGCGGTCTCGATCCGGCCGAGGAGCTCGGCCGCGAGCAGCGAGTGCCCGCCCGCCTCGAAGAAGCTGGCGTCGCGGTCGGCCGACTCGAGGCCGAGGCACTCGGCCCAGATCGCCGCGACGACGTCCTCGATCGGGTTGTCGACCGACGGCTCGCCGGCCGCGGGCGCCTCGGGCGGGGCGGCCGGCACGGGCAGCCGGGAGCGGTCGAGCTTTCCCGTCGGCGAGAGCGGAAGGCGCTCGAGCTCGACGACGACCGACGGCACCATGTACGGCGGGAGCCGCTCCTCGGCCCAGCCGCGGAGCTGGTCGGGCTCGAGCTCCGTCCCGTCTTCGGGGACTGCGTATGCGACGAGCCGCTTGCGCCGCGAGGTCTCCTCGACGATCCGCGCAACCGCCGCCCGGACGCTCGGGTGCTGCTCGAGCACCGACGCGACCTCGCCCAGCTCGATCCGGAAGCCTCGGAGCTTCACCTGGTCGTCGCGCCGGCCGACGTAGTCGATCGAGCCGTCCGGGAGGAAGCGGCAAAGGTCGCCGGTCCGGTACAGGCGCGCGCCCGGCTCGGCGGAGAACGGATCCGGCACGAACGACGCCGCGGTTCGGCCCGGCCGCCCGAGGTAGCCGCGCCCGACGCCCACGCCGCCGAGGCACAGCTCGCCGACGACGCCGACCGGGACCGGCTCCAGGCGCTCGTCGAGGACGTACGTCCGGACGTTCGCGACCGGCCGCCCGATCGGCGGCTTGCTCCGGCCGTCGAGCGCCGCGACCGTCGCCCAGACGCTCGTCTCGGTCGGCCCGTAGGCGTTGAACATCCGCCGGCCGGCCGACCACGTGCGCGCCAGCTCGAACGAGCAGGCTTCGGCCGCGGCGACCACGAGCCGCAGGGTCGGGACCGCCTCGGGCCGGAGCGCCGCGAGCGCGGACGGCGTGACGATCGCCGCGGTCACGCCGAGCGCCTCGATCGTACGCTCGAGCGGAGGGCCGGGCACGATCTCGTCGGCCGGCGCCATGCAGAGCGTCGCCCCGCTCCCGAGGGCGCAGACGATCTCGAAGATCGAGGCGTCGAAGCTCGGGGAGGAGAGCTGGAGGAGCCGGTCGCCGGCGCCGAGGCCGAACGCCGACCGGAGCGCGAGGTCGAGGTTCGCGAGCCCGCGGTGCTCGATCATCGCTCCCTTCGGCGTCCCGGTCGAGCCCGAGGTGTAGATGACGTAGGCGAGGTCGCGGGGGCAAAGCGCGCAGGCGGGAGGCTCGGCCGGGAGCTGGTCGAGCACGGCCTCGAGCTCGTCGAGGAGGAGGAGCCGGTCGGCGTGCGCCGGGAACCGGTCGGCCAGCGGCGACTCGGTCAGCACCCATTCGGCGGCCGCGTCCTCGACCACGAACTCGAGGCGCGCGGCCGGAAGCGTCGGGTCGAGCGGCACGTAGCAGCCGTCGGCGCCCAGGACGCCGAGGAACGCGGCGACGAGCCGCGGCGACCGCTCGACGCAGACGACGACCCTCGCCTCCGGGCCGACCCCCCGCTCGAGCAGGAAGCGCGAGAGCCGCGCGGCGCGCGAACGGAGGTCGAAAAACGAGATCTCCTTGTCCTTCCAGGCGATCGCCGTCGCGTCGGGCGTCGCGACGGCCTGCCGCTCGAACGCCTCCGGGAACGACGGCAGCGCCTCGCCCTCGACGAGCGTCGTGCTCCAGTCGCCGACGAGCCGGTCGCGCTCGCCCTCCGAGAGCAGCGACAGGTCGCCGACGCGGGCGTCGGGATCGGCGGCGACCGCCTCGAGCACCCGCAGCAGGCCGTCCGAGAACCGGACGATCGTCGCGTCGTCGTACAGAGCGCGCGCGTACTCCCACGAGACCGTCGGCTCGTCGGCGTCGGCGACCGTGACGGAGACGTCGAACTTCGCGGTGCCCGGCAGAACGGCCCCGTTCGTCGGGCTCGGCGGCTCGACCAGCCCGCGGCCGACTGCGTTCTGGAGCACGAACATGACGTCGAAGAGCGGGTTGCGGTCGAGCGAGCGCGCCGGCGTCAGCTCCTCGACGAGCTTCTCGAACGGCAGGTCCTGGTGGCCGTGCGCGCCGAGCATTGTCTCGCGGACGCGGCCGAGGAGGCTCCGGAACGTTGGGTTCCCGGACACGTCGACCGGGACCGCGAGCGTGTTCACGAACAGGCCGATCAGCCGCTCGGTCTCCGGGCGCGAGCGGTTGGCGGTCACGGTTCCGAGCACGAGCGCGTCCTGGCCCGTCACCCGGTGCGCGAATGCCGAGAAGGCCGCGAGCAGCGTCATGAAGAAGGTCGCGCCGGCCTCCGAGGCGAGCTCGCGCAGCCGCGCCGCCGTCTCGCGAGGCACGGCGAAGACCTGCACCCCGGCGCGGTGGTCGGGGACGGCGGGGCGCGGCCGGTCGGCGGGCAGCTCGAGCCGCGGCGGGTCGGGGCCGAGGAGCTCCGACCAGAACGAGAGGCGGCGCTCGAGGAGCGCGCCCGTCAGGTGCCGACGCTGCCACGCTGCGTAGTCGGCGTACTGGATCGGCGGGGGCGGGATCGCCGGTGCGTCGCCGCCGCGCAGCGCGTCGAGCGCGGCCTGGAGCTCCTCGAGGAGGACGCCCTGCGACCAGCCGTCGGTCACGATGTGGTGTGCCGTCACCTGGAGCAGCGAGAGCGCGTCGCTCACGCGCAGCAGGCACGCGCGGAGGAGTGGGCCGCGCTCGAGGTCGAACGGCGCCTCCGTCAGACGGGCCGCCGCCTCCCACGCGCCGGGCGTCGTCCGCACGTCGAGCACCGCGAGGTCGGGTCGCCGCACCGGCCCGATCCGCGCGAACGGCGTCCCCTCCTGCGTGCCGAAGGTCGTGCGGAGGATCTCGTGCCGCCGCACGACGTCCTCGAGCGCCGCCGCCACGAGCGCCGGGTCGGTCGCCGGGAGCCGCGCCTGGAGCGTGACGTTGTAGAGGGCCGCGCCCGGGTGCAGCTGTTCGAGCCACCAGAGCCGCTCCTGCGCGAACGAGAGCGGAAGCGGTCGATCGCGCCGAACCCGCTCGATCGCTCCGCCCTCGGCACGAGCAGCGGTCGCGATCCGCTCCGCGAGGCCGGCTGCCGTCGGCGCCTCGAAGAAGTCCCGCAGGGAGAGCTCGACGCCAAACGCCTCGCGCACGCGCGCGAGAACACGAGTCGCGAGCAGCGAGTGGCCGCCGAGCGCGAAGAAGTCGTCCGTCACGCCGATCCGCGCGCCCGGCAGGAGCTCCGCGAAGAACCCGACGACGACCTCCTCCGCCGGCGACCGCGGCGTGACGAACCCGCCTCCCTCGAGCCGAGCCCGGTCCGCCGCCGGCAGCCGCTTCCGGTCGACCTTGCCGTTCGCCTGCCGCGGCAGCTCGTCGATCGAGACGAAGGCGGACGGAACCATGTAGCGAGGCAGCGATTCGCGGCACGCGGCTGCGAGCTCTCCCGAGGTGGCCTCGGCTCCCTCGTGCAGCACGACGTACGCCACGAGCTCCTTCTCGCCCGCCGCGTCGAGCTGCACGGTCGCGGCGACCTCGTGCACGGCCGGATGCCTGCCGAGAACGGCCTCGACCTCGCCGAGCTCGATCCGGTACCCGCGCACCTTGACCTGACCGTCGGCGCGGCCGACGAACTCGAGCGAGCCGTCGGCGCAGTGCCGGACGAGGTCGCCGGTCCGGTACATCCGCTCGCCGCGGCCGTCGAACGGGTCGGGGCGGAAGGCATCGGCCGTCACCCCGGGCCGGTCGAAGTAGCCGCGCGCCGTGCCCGCGCCGGCGAGGTAGGCCTCGCCCGTGACGCCGATCGGGACCGGCCGGAGCAGCCGGTCGAGGACGTAGATCCGCGTGTTCCCGACCGGCCGGCCGATGCGCGGCGGCCGCGGCGAGCCGGGCTCGAGCAGCTCGTAGCTCGAGTAGGTCGTGTCCTCGGTCGGCCCGTACATGTTGTGGACGCGCTCGACGCTCGTCTCGGCGTACACGCGGTCGACGAGCGCGCTCGGGAACGGCTCGCCGCCGAGGTTGAGCGTCCGCAGGCCGGGCGGGAAGCCCGAGTGCAGCAGCTCGGCGGCGATGGACGGGAACGTCGCGAGGAACCGGGCCGCCGAGGCCGCGGGCAGGGTCCCAGCCTGCAGCGCGTCCTGGGCGAGGAGGATGTGGCCGCCGCGCGCGAGCGTCGAGAAGAGCTCGAGCAGCGAGAGGTCGAAGCAGATCGAGCTCACGGCGAGCACGCCGGAGAGCTCCTCCGGCCCGAGGATCGCCGGCGACCACGCCGTCAGCGAGGCGACGTTGCCGTGCTGGATCGCCGCCGCCTTGGGCCGGCCCGTCGAGCCGGACGTGTAGATCAGCGCCACGAGGTTGCGGGCGTCGAGCGGCGTCGCCGGATCGTCCTCCGGATACGCCGAGACGTCGTCCTCGACGAGGAGACGCGGCGGCGTGTCCGTCGGGAGCCGCTCCTCGAGCGACCGCTGCGTCAGCAGGAGCCGCGCGCCGGAGTCGGCGAGCGCGAAGCCGATCCGCTCGGCGGGGAAGGACGGCTCGAGCGGCACGTAGAACCCGCCCGCCTTCAGCACCGCGAGCAGCGCGACGACGAGGTCGAGCGAGCGCTCGAGGCACACGCCCACCGCGACCTCGGCCGCGACGCCCCGCTCGGTCAGCGCGTGGGCGAGGCGGTTCGCGCGCGCGTTCAGCTCCGCGTAGGTGAGGGACTCGCGGCCGGCGACGACCGCGATGGCCTCGGGCGTCCGGCGCACCTGATCCTCGAAGAGCTCGTGCACGAGGCCGTCGTACTCGCAGGCCGTGTCGTTCCAGTCGACGACGAGGGCGCGGATCTCCTCCGGCGTTAGGAGGTCGAGCTCTTCGACGGTCGCGTCGGGCCGAGCCGCGGCGTCGGCGAGCAGCGTCTCGAAGTGGCGCGCGTAGCGGGCGATCGTCCCGTGGTCGAAGAGGTCGGTGCTGGACTCCCACGTGACGACGACGCCCGCCGCCGCGGGCTGCACCGAGACGGCGAGGTCGAACTGGACGGGCGCGACCACCGGCTCGGCGGGGAGGTCGACCGGCTCGTCGGCGCCGCCGCCCGGCTCGCCGCCCTGCGCGGGCTCCTGGAGCGCGAACATGAGCTGGAACAGCGGGTGGTGCCCGAGCGTCCGGTCCGGCTTCACCACCTCGACGACCTGCTCGAACGGGACGTCCTGGTTCCGGTCGGCCTCCAGCACCTCCGCTCGAACCCGGGCGAGCAGCTCGCGGAAGGTCGGCCGGCCCGCGAGGTCGACCCGAAGCGCGATCGTGTTGGCGAAGGAGCCGATCAGGAGCTCCGCGTCCGGATGCCGCCGGTTCGCCATCGGCGTGCCGACGACGAGGTCGCTCGCTCCGGACAGCCGGTGGACGAGAGCGAGGAAGCCGGCGAGGACGACCATGAAGCGCGTGGCGCCCTCGGCGCGGGCGAGGGCGTCGAGCTCGGCGGCGAGCTCGGCCGGCAGGCGCGTGAACCAGGTCTCGCCGCGGCCGCTCTGCACCTTCGGGCGCGGCCGGTCGGCCGGCAGGTCGGTCAGCGCCGGCGCGCCCGAGAGACGTTCCGTCCAGTAGGCGAGCTGCCGCTCCAGCACCGGGCCCTCGACCCACTGCCGCTGCCAGAGCGCATAGTCGGCGTACTGGACGGGGAGCGGCTCGAGCGGCGACTCCCGCCCGTCGGCGTAGGCGTCGTGCAGGGTGCGCAGCTCGCGCTCGAGCACGTTCAGCGACCAGCCGTCCGCGACGACGTGGTGGAGCGCGACGACCGCGACGTGCAGGTCGAGCGCGATGCGCACGAGCGACACGCGGAGCAGCGGGCCGCGTTCGAGATCGAAGGACGTCCGAGCCTCGTGAGCGACCACGCGCCGGAACCCGGCGAGCGGATCGGCGCGGCGCGAGAAGTCGAATCCTCGCACCGGCACCGCGACCGACGGCGCGATCGACTGGAGGAGCCCGGCGTCCGAGGCGACGAAGGTCGTTCGCAGCGCCTCGTGGCGCACCACGATCTCGGCGACGGCGCGCTCGACGGCCGGCGGCGAGCAGCGGCCGCGGAACGTGACGAAGAACGTGACGTTGTACGCCGTGTTTCCGGGCTGGAGCTGGTCGAGGAACCAGAAGCGGCTCTGGGCGAACGACGCCGGCAGCAGGCGGTCGCGCGGGACGGCCTCGAGCGCCGGCCGGTCGCCGTCCCCATCGCGCCGGGCCGGGTCGTCGACGAGCGCTGCGAGCTGCGCGACCGTCCGGTGCTCGAACGCGTCGCCGAGCGACAGCGAGATCGCGAAGGCGCTCTCGAGCCGGGAGAGCATCTGCGCGGCGCTCATCGACTGCCCGCCCAGCTCGAAGAAGTCGTCGTTGACGCCGATCGGCGTGACGTCGAGGACGTCGGCCCAGATGCTCGCGACCACGCCCTCGGTGGCCGTCCGCGGGGCGACGAGCTCGGGGAGCCCGCCGTCCCGCGCGGGCGGGTCGGGCAGCGCGCCGCGGTCGACCTTCCCGGTCGGCGTGTGCGGCACCGCCTCGATCGCTACGAACGCCGTCGGAACCATGTAGTCCGGCAGCCGCTCCGCGACGAACTGGCGCAGCTCGCGCGGCCTCGGCGGTCGCGTGGGATCGGCGGCGACGAAGTAGCCGACGAGCGAGGGGTGCTCCGAGTCGAGGCCCCGAAGCGTCGCCACCGCCCGGCGGACGCCCTCGTGGCCCGCGAGCGCGGCCTCGACCTCGCCGAGCTCGACGCGGAAGCCGCGGACCTTCTGCTGGTCGTCGGCGCGGCCGACGAACTGGAGCGAGCCGTCCGGGAGCAGGCGAGCCAGGTCGCCGCTCCGGTACGCCCGCCGCCCCGGCTCCCGCGCGAACGGATCGGGGACGAAGCGGCTAGCCGTCAGCGCCGGGTCGCCGAGATACCCGCGCGTGACGCCCGCGCCGCCGGTCAGCATCTCCCCGACCTCGCCCGCAGGAACCGGCCGCAGCTCCTCGTCGACGAGCTCGACCGCGACGTTCGGGAACGGCACGCCGATCGGCGTCAGCTCGTGGTCGGCGAGCCCGTCGAGCGAGCCCTCGAACCGCGCGGTGTCGATGCTCGTCTCGGTCGCGCCGAACGACTGCAAGCAGCGAGTGCCGGGCCCGCACAGCCGCCGCAGGCGCCGGTGCTCGCGGACGTACCAGCGGTCGGAGCTCACGACGGCGATCCGCAGGTCGGGCATCGACTCACCGCGCTCCTCGACCCAGTCGAGCAGGTTCCGGACGATCGCCGGGACGAACTCCACGTAGCGCACCTCCTCGTCGCGGAGCAGCCGGTGGAGGCGACGCGGCGACGTGACCGTGTCGGCGGTGCTGAGGACGAGCTTTCCGCCCGAGCAGTGGGCCCTGACGACGTCGGCGTGGAAGACCGCGAACGCGAAGCTCGTCACCGCGCAGTGGCTGTCGACCCCGCGGCGCAGCTCGAACTCGTCCTCCCAGAAGCGGTAGGCGTTGACGAGCCCCTCGTGGACGAGGACGACGCCCTTCGGCTTGCCCGTCGACCCCGAGGTGAAGATCACGAGCGCCGCGTTCTGCGGGCGCAGGCTGCGCTCCGGGTTCGCAGCGGGCTGCGCGGCGAGCTCGTCGGCGGCCTCGTCGAGCGCGAGCACGTTCGCCGCCCCCGGAGGCAGGCTCGCCCGCAGGTCGCTCGACGTGATCACGACCTCAGCGTGGGCGGCGGCGAGCGCGGCCTCGATCCGGCTCGCCGGGAAGCGGACGTCGAGCGGCACGTACGCGGCGCCGGCCTTGAGCACCGCCCAGAGCGAGACGACGGCGTCGATCCCCGGCTCGAGGAAGATCCCGACCATCGACTCGGGTCCCGCCCCGAGGTTCCGGAGGTGATGCGCGAGCCGGTTCGCGCGCTCGTTCAGCTCGCGGTAGCGGATGCGATCGGAGCCGGCGACCGCGGCTTCGGCGTCCGGCGTTCGCTCGACCTGCCGCTCGAACAGATCCGGGAGGCGGACCTCGGGCGCCGTCACAGCTCGAAGTACGGTCGTCCCAGCCGCACCGGCGTCCCGGGCGCGAGATACGCCACCGCCGGCGCAGGTCCGCGCTGCTCGAGGCCGAGGTCCTCCGCGAGCATGCACCCGAACCGCGGCATCACCGGCGCCGCGAGGATCGCGAGGGCGCGCGCGGCCGCGAGTTCGAGCGCCACGGCCGTCCGGAACATGTCCCAGCGGCCTGGAACGACGGCCCACTCCAGCTCCGCGGCGCCGAGCTCCGACGCCTCGCGCACCAGCTCCGACAGGACGCGGACGAGCCGCGCCGGCGAGAAGCATTCGGCCGTGAGGCTCCGCTCCGCCTCGGCGCACCAGCCGCGCAGGTCGGACTCGAACGAACGGTGCTGCTCCGTCCACAGGCCTGTGTCCGGCGCGGCGCCGTCAAAATGCTCGCGCAGCTTCGAGCCGAGACCGTGCAGCCAGCCCTGCCATCCCTCGACGAGCTCGCGCTGCACGGTCTCCGCGAGCTCGGCGGCCGAGTAGCTCGTCTCGACCCGAGCGGGGCGCGTGGCGCAAAGGTAGTAGCGGATCAGATCCGGCGAGGTCGACTCGACCGCGTCGAGCACCGAGACGAGGTGGTTCGCGCTCGTCGAGAACTTGCGTCCGTCGAGCCGGTAGAACTCGTTCGTGACGAAGGTGCTCGGCGGCGCCTCCTCACCGGCGGCCAGGAAGAGCGCGGTGAGCAGGATCGCCTTGAAGTAGCCGTTGTCGAAGCCGAAGAACTGGAGCACGCGGACGTCGCCGTCGTGCAGGCCCGCTTCGGCGCCGTTCGCGCTCCAACCGCGCGAGGCGGCCATGTCGGCGGCGGCCGCGGAGTAGAGCGACGCGACCTCGAACCAGCTCCAGATCACCTGGCCCTCGAGCCCCGGGACGGGAGCCGGCACGCCCCACGCCGACTCGTGCGTGACGCTGATCGTGGGCAGCGGCTCGGCCAGCATCCGCTCGCAGAGGGTGCGGACATGGGTGCCCATGCTCGCGCGGCCAATGAAGTCCGCGAGGCCGTGGCGGTAGTCCTCGAGCGGGAACACGACGCGCTCCTGCGTGCCCGGGACGGGCGTGCCGCCGCAGACGTTGCAAGCGGGCTCGGCGAGGTCGTGGCACCCGTTCGGCCGGCCGCACCCCTCGCAGCCGATGCCGTTCGTGGCGGCGCCGCAGTGCGGGCACAGCCCGCGGACGTAGATCTCGAAGAGGTGGCGCTCGCAGCGCTTGCAGTAGAGGGTCGGGACGACCTCGCGCCGCAGCGCGCCCGACTCGTAGAGGCGGGTGAAGAACGCCGCCGTCCGCTCGCCGTGCGCCGCGGAGGCGGCGGGGCGGAGGAAGAGGTCGGGTCGCGCGCCGACGGCCTCGAGCGCCGCGAGGATGCGCGTGCCGTACAGCTCGGCTGTCTCCTCGACCGGCTTGCCGAGCTGCCAGGCCTTGTGCTCGACGTAGGTCTGGTGGTCGTCGGAGCCGGTGACGAACCGCGCGTCGACGCCGCGGGCGCGAGCGGCGCGAACCCAGACGTCGGCCGCGAGGTAGGGACCCGCGAGGTGGCCGAGGTGGAGGTCGCCGTTCGGCGTCGCGGGCGTCACGAACGCGAGCGCCGCCGTCCGCTCGGCCGCGGCCGGCTCGGGCTCGGCCAAGGCAGCGCGCGCGTCGTCGTCGGCCCAGTAGACCGTGACGAAGACGAGGTCGTCGGTGTTCTCGGCCGGGTTGTGGATCGTGTGGTCGTGGAGCGGGTCGAGGTAGATCGTGTCGCCGGCCTCGACCTCGCTCTCCACGCCGTCGACGGCGACGAGGCCGCGCCCGCTCGTGACGAAGAACGCCTCGATCTCCCGGTGCATGTGCCGCTCGCTCGTCGCTCCCGGCTCGACCACGCACCAGTGCGCCGTGAACGGCGCGGGCACGGGATCGTCGAGCGGGACGGCCTCGGACACGAGGATGTTGCCGTAGTCGCCGAGGTCCTCGCGCCGGAGCTTGTGGATCGGCATGTCACGCCTCCTTCGTCGCGGGACCGTCGTCCCAGGGGAGAATCCGGCCGATGTCGGTCCGGTAGCGGATGCCCTCGAACTCGAGATGGCCGACGTTGGCGTACGCGTTCTCGACGGCGCCCGGCATCGTGTCGTCGAACCCGCAGACCTGCGCCACCCGGCCCCCGTCCGTGGTCAGCCCCTTGCCTGGGAGCACCGTCGCCTGGCCGACGAAGAGCCGGCACTGCGAGGGGTCGACGCGCTCGATCCCCTTGACCGGGTGCCCGCGGTCGTGGTCGCCGTAGGGCCATCCCGGCAGGCCGCTCCCGGTCGGGCCCTGCGTGATCGAGATCGTGCAGAACGACGTGTCGTTGAGCTCGACCGGCCGCCCGTCGAGCCTGCGGTCGACCATCGCGTCGCAGAGGTCGACGAAGTCGCTCTCGATCCGCGGGAACACGACCTCGGCCTCGGGGTCGCCCATCCGCGCGTTGATCTCGAGCAGGAGCGGCTCGCCGTCCACGAGCATGCAGCCGAGGTAGATGACGCCGGTGTAGTCGAGGCGCTCCTCCGAGATGCAGCGCATCACGGGCTCGAGCAGCGTGCGCTCGAGCTTCTCGACGAGCTCGGGCGTCTCCAACGGGTGCGGCGACAGCGCGCCCATCCCGGCCGAGTCGACGCCGCGATTGCCGTCGTCCGACTTGGGATAGTCGAGCGACATCGGCAGAGTCAGGTAGCGCTCGCCGTCGACGAGCGCGAAGAACGAGACCTCGCGGCCGAAGTACCGGCGCTCGACCACGATCCGGTCGCCCGCGTCGCCGAACCGCCGGTCGACCATGATGCTGCGGACGGCCGCGGCGGCTTCCTCCGCGTCGTCGCAGACGAAGGCGCCGTTCCCGGCCGACATGCCGTCGGTCTTGACGACCACCTGGTACGGGCACCGTCGCACGTACGCGAGGGCCGCCTCGACGTCGTCGAACGAGACGTGCTCGGGACTCGGGATCCCGTACCGCCGGAAGAGCTCCTTCGCCTCGACCTTGCTCGACTCGATCCGCGCGGCGCGCCGGTCGGGGCCGACGACGCGGAAGCCGGCGGTCCGGAACGCGTCCACGAAGCCGGCCGCGACGGTGACCGGGTTCGAGACGTAGACGAGGTCGACGTCGTGCTCGCGCGCGTAGGCGACGAACGGCTCCGGCCGGTCCAGCGAGATCCTCGGCCAAGTGCGGATCCGCTCCTGCTCGACGGCCGCGCAGCCCGGGACGTAGTGCACGACGACGTCGTCGTTCGTGCGGACGAAGAGGTCGACGGTGGCATGGCCGCGGCCGGAGTGGTCGACCACGAGCACCTGTCTCTGCCGGCTCATCCGTCCTCGAGGCGAGGCTAGTCCTGCTGCTCGACCGGCCGCCACCACCAAGCGGGGAACGCGCCCGACGCCGCGGCGGCCACGAACGTGAGGTGCTCAGCGATCTCGTTGAGCTTCTGCACGGTCAGGTCGTCGCCGCCGGCGGAGCCGAAGGCGGCCCCCACGCTGCGCGTGTACGCCCTGAAGCACTCCTCGACGGCTTTGTCGGCCTCGGCGATGTTGGCGGCGACCCCGTCGGCGTACCGCTCGTTCGCCTCGGCCAGCGCGCGCTGCCGGGCCTCGGGCGTCCGCTCGCCACCGGCCGCGTCGACGGCCTCGACGTACTCCTCGTTCAGCTGCTCGAGCCGGCGTTCGTACTCCCTGATCGCCTCCCCGACGCAATCGTTGTACTCGCCGACGGCGCGCTCGAAGTCGTCCGGCCCCTGAGCTTGAGCTTCCGCTTCAGCCCGCTTCGCCTTGCCTCGGCCCGACTGCGCCGGCTCCGCCGCCGTGGGTTGCGTCGTCTCGCCAGTGCCTTCCGTCGTGCTCATCTCACGCCTCCTTCGTCAGGACTCGATCCGCGGGAGCTCTGCTCCGCGCCGAATAGGCAAACGTCGTCGGGACGTCCGACGTCGCCGCGTCGAATGCGCTCCACCAGTCGGCGAGCCGTTCGCTCTCTACCGGGAGGTGCGCCTCGATCAACCGGTTCGTCCGCCCGACGTCGGTGTCGAGGAGCGCCTCCGTCAGCTCGCGAGCGAGCGCGACCATCCCGTCGTGCAGCGCGTCCGGATCCCACGCGAGCGTGCCGTGGCGCTCGTCCAGCTCGACGTAGCCTCCCTCGGCCAGATACCCCAGCTCAAGGAACGCGGCGTCCGAGTCGGGGAAGAGCTGCGGCCCGCGCTGGAGGTACCGCAACAGCTCCGCCAGAAAGGTGGATCCGACCTCCTCGCGATCGCCGCTGAGCCCCTCGGCCGGCCACGGCCCACCGGCCGCGACGAGGTAGCCGATCGTGTCCGCGAGCGCCTCCTGGAGCGCGATCGACGCCTCGCGGCCGACGACGTGCAGCTCGCGGAGCGCGGTCTGCGGCAGCCGAAGCTGATGGCCGATGTCGTGACCTCGGAACCAGAGCAGGATCGGAGCCAACGGCTCGTCCGACAGGTCCGCCACGTGCGGGTCGAGCACGCGCGCGGCGAGCTCGCGGCCGATCAACTCGTGGTGCGCGACGTACACGTTCGCGTAGACGACCGTCTTCGCGCAGTCCCCTCGCACCCCCTCGTCCTCGGGCAGGAAGTAGGCGAAGTGCTTGGGAAAGCCGCTCGGCTCGCCGCCGCAGACGACGAGGTCGGCGACCTGGAAGCCGGGCACGGGGCGGGCGGTGAGCTCCGGCTGCTCGAGGACGTCGGCGACGTAGGCGACCAGCGGCTCGAGGATGGCGTCGGCCCGGTCGACGAAGTCGTTCCAGTCCGGCAGCGGCACCGAAGCCATCATCCCATGGAACGTCTCGGTCGACTTGCGGCGCCACGTCGCGACCGGTCCGCACAGCAGGACGAGGTCGCGCTCGACGATCTCGGCTTGCCGCCGCGCCGCGGCCGCTGCGTCGCCGTCCGCGAGCGCCGCCGCGCGGAGCGCGACCACCTCCGCTTCGGGCCCCGGAAGCTCCTCCGCGAGCTCGTGCAGCAGCGACGCCGAGCGGTCGCGCGCGGCCTCCGCGACTGCGCTCGAGCCGTTGGAGCGGATCGTATCCGCGAGCTCCGCGAGCTCGGAGAGAGCGGGGAGCTCGGCCTGGACCACGGGCGGCAGGCGCCCCGGAGTCAACTCGGTGAATGCGATCCGGTGCGGGCGGTTCGGCGGCCAGAACAGCTCCGCCGAGGCGATCCTCGAGAAGCTCATCCCCGCCGGGGACACTACTCCGGTCTGATCCCAACCTCAACAGCCTTCGTCGACTGCCGGAACAAGAGGCAGCACCGGCTTCGACCCGGAGCGCCCGCCGCGACGTGGCTGTCGGGCGGCGGGCGCTCTCAGGCGGCGTCGCCGCTAGCCGGCTGCCGCAGCGGGGCGCTTGCGATAGCTGTAGCCGCCTCGCTGCACGGTGGTGAGTCCCAGGAAGATCGCGGCCAGGCCGACGACGAGGTGCGGAACCCAGACGTTCGCGGTCTCGTCGGCGAAGCCGAAGATCCACGGCGACGCTGCGAGCAGCGCACCGGCCGCGATGTCGATCAGGTTGTGCACGGCCATCGGCGCGACCTTCCAGAGGCCGAGCTCGTAGTCGGTGAACAGGCTGTAGACGATCAGTCCGATGCCGAGGACGATCGGGACGACCGTCGCGGCGGTGTGCTCGGAGAACCGGAAGATCCACGGGGCTGCGATCAGCGCGGCGCCGACGATGTAGTCGAGCGGCGCGTGGAACTTCGTCGGGATGAAGCGCATCGAGACTCCTTTGTCGGGGCGTTCGACGTTCCGCGTGATTCGCTCGGGACGGCCCGGCGGTTCACCCGCCGTCTAAGGTGGCGACGATGTCCGGCGGACGGGTGCTCAGCGGACGGTGCGAGTGCCGCGCGGTGCGGTACGAGGTGGAGGACGCGTTCCTGTACGCCCTCAACTGCCACTGCTCGAACTGCCGTGCGGGGACGGGCTCGGCGTTCAAGGCGTTGGCGGGGATCGAGCGCGACAAGCTCGAGGTCGTCCAGGGGGCGGACACGCTCCTCGTCTGGGGCGACGACAAGCTGAACCACACGCGCTGCGGGATCTGCGGCTCGCTCCTGTACTCGGTCGTCCGCGACGGGGAGTACGTGCACGTCGCGATGGGCTCGCTCGTCGACGAGCCGAGCATCCGGCCGACCAGGCACATCTTCGTCG
>Ga0081539_10003846_pt1 | contig 17610 bp, 15 predicted proteins | sample TabmetS4T2R2_FD_71023 | JGI IMG/M metagenome (GOLD analysis project Ga0081539, IMG submission 71023) | Tabebuia heterophylla rhizosphere microbial communities from the University of Puerto Rico - S4T2R2 | ecosystem: Host-associated > Plants > Roots > Rhizosphere ...
AATATCCGAATCAACGCCAGCATCCGAAGGTCCCCCCAGCGTCGGTGGACCTCCTTCAGAATCAACTTCTACTCGCCGCGCAACAGCTTTCTACTGATATGCGATTCCCCTGGGTCTGGGGGGCGGAGTTCATCTCCGCCCCCCAGTCTTGTTCGGGCGGCCCGGCCGCCATGCGCGAGATCGTGAACGACCAGGATGTTCCTCCCCGACGTTACGGCGCTGATGTAAGTAGAACAGCGCGGAGGGCGTCAGCCATGGTCGACAGGGTGATCGTCACGCCGGACGATCCGGACGGCAACAACTTCCTGGCCAGCCTGGACAGCGATTCGACGGCCCAGGAGTTCCACGGCGGCCCGGGCAACGACACCATCTATGGCGGCGGCGGCAGCGACCTGCTGCTGGGCGGCCCCGGCCAGGACCTCATGAATGGGGGAAGCGGCGACGACACCGTGGATGGCGGGGATGGCGGCGCCGACACGCTGTTCCTGACCCGCTTCAGCAGCGACTACATCCTGACCGATGTCGGCGGCACGCTCACCATCTTCGACATCGCCGGCAATGGCGGGGCCGATGTGCTGCTCAACATGGAGCGCATCGCCGGGCCGGACGTCTTCGCGACGCTCGATCCCGGCTACACCGACCTCTATCACGTGACCAGCGTGCCGCCGAGCGAGCTGCCCTTCGCCGGCGAGGTGCCCGCGGTGACGGGGGACGCGGAATCCTATCTCCGCCTCGGCACCACCTATCTGGGGCCGGTCGCCTATCTCCACCGGCAGTATTTCGGGCGCGATGTCGACGAGGCGGTGATCGGGACGAAGGACAGCGACTTCATCGCGACCTTCGGCGGCAACGACGCGATCGATGGCGGGCTCGGCGACGACGTGATCGACGCCGGCACCGGCTCCAACTTCATCACCGGCGGGCTCGGCCACGACGTCTTCTTCGTGGACGGGCGCAATGGCGGCGCCAGCAGCTGGTCCACCATCACCGACTGGCAGCCGGGCGAGGAGCTCGCGCTGTGGGGCTGGCGGACCGATGCGAGCAACCTCATCTGGGTCGAGAATGACGGCGCGGCGGGATTCCAGGGCGCGACGCTGCATGCCGACCTGGACGGCAACGGCCTCGTGGATACCAGCGTGACCTGGGCCGGGGTGACGCTCGCCTCGCTGTCGGCGGCGGATACGCAATTCCCGGGGCTGCTGTGGATCCACCCCTGAGGCGAGGCGCGCGGCGATGCGCCGGGGTGCGGGTGCCCCGGCCGCGGCGCCTCAGGCCGAGAGGCGCTGCATCACCGCGTCCGAGACCGCGAAATTGGCGAAGACGTTCTGCACGTCGTCATTGTCGTCCAGCGCGTCGACCAGCTTGAGGATGTCGCGCGCCTTCTCCTCGTCGAGGTCGACCGTGGTGGCGGGGACCCATTCGAGCTTGGCGGATTCCGGGGCGCCGAAGCGGGTCTCGAGGGCGTCGCGCACGGCGGCGAAGTCTTCCACCGTGGTGGTGATCTCGTGGCCTTCCGCGTCGCTCTCGACATCGGCGGCGCCGGCCTCGATGGCGGCTTCGAGCATGGCGTCGGCATCCGCCGCGGCGGCGGGGTAGGCGATGACGCCCTTGCGCTCGAACTGGAAGGCGACCGAGTTGGTCTCGCCGAGCGCACCGCCATGCTTGGCGAAGGTGGAGCGGAGATCGGAGGCGGTGCGGTTGCGGTTGTCGGTCAGCGCCTCGACGATGATGGCGACGCCGTTGGGGCCGTAGCCTTCGTAGCGGACCTCGACATAGTCCTCGCCCTGGCCGGCGGTGGCGGCGCGCTTGATGGCGCGGTCCACGGTGTCGCGCGTCATGTTGGCGGCCAGCGCGGCGCGGATGGCGGCGCGCAGGCGGGGATTGGCGGCGGGGTCGGGCAGGCCCTGCCTGGCGGAGACGGTGATCTCGCGGATCAGCTTGCCGAAGGCCTGGGCCTTCTTGGCGCTCTGCGCCGCCTTGCGGTGCATGATGTTCTTGGCGTGCGAATGGCCGGCCATGGCCGCGCTGCCTTTCGGTTGAGCCTGGGCGTCGGGGAGCGGGGCTTATAGCGGGGCGGCAGCGGTGGGGCCAGGGCGGGGGCGGAAGGGGCTGGGCGGAGGCCCGAACCGGGCGCTAGGCTCGCGACCATGAACGCGCTCGCCGACCCCTACGCCGTCACCACGCCCGAGCAGCTCGCCGCGCTCTACGACGCGCCGCGGGAGCTCGTGCTGAGGAAGGTGGCGTCGCGCATCGACACGGCGACCGCCGCCTTCATCGCCCGCTCGCCCTTCTGCGTGCTGGCGACCGCGGGGAGCCGCGGGCTGCACGCGACGCCGCGCGGCGATGCGCCGGGCTTCTGCGCCGTGCTCGACGAGAACACCCTGGCGATGCCCGACCGGCGCGGCAACAACCGCATCGACGCGCTGCGCGACGTGATCGAGGATCCGCGCGTCGCGCTGCTGTTCCTGATCCCGGGCGTCGGCGAGACGCTCCGGGTGATCGGCGCCGCGCGGCTCACCGCCGATCCGGCGCTCAAGGCGCGCTTCGCCGTGCAGGGCAAGCCGCCGGCGACGGTACTGCTGGTCACCGCCGAGCAGGTCTTCATGCAGTGCCAGCGCGCGGTGGTGCGCAGCGGCATCTGGCAGGACCGCGCGCGGCCGGAAGGCGTGCCCAGCGCCGGCACGCTGCTCGCGCAGCACACCGGCGGCCTGGTCGAGGCCGCGACCTATGACCGCGAGGTCGGGCCGCGGGTGGAGGCGACGCTCTACTGAGGCGCGGCGCGCTCAGGCCAGGGAGGCGGTGATCTCCCGATAGGCCGGCTCGGGGAAGGCCTTCAGCGTGCGCGTCTGGATGTTGCCCTGTCGGGCGAGGGCGAGGGTGAAGCGCGCCGCCACCGCATCGTCCGGCGCCTCGTACACCGCGACGATGTCGTACTCGCCCATGGTCATGTAGAAATTGCCGAAGCTGCCGCCCATCTCGGCCAGCAGCGCGCGCGCCGCATCGAGGCGGCGCGGCGAATCGGCGATGTTGCGCAGGCCCTGCGGCGTCCAGTTGGCAAGCATGACATAGGTGGTCATGACCGGCTCCTTTCCGTGCCCGGAAGATCGCTGCCGAGGCCGTAGCATAGCATGGCGCGCGCCGCGCATGATTGCGGTTGCGCCGATGGCCCGTGTTTCCGTTTGATGGCGGTCGGCGGGAGGAGTCGCAGCGTGTACATGACGGTGAGGCATTATGCCCGGACCAGCGGGCCGCAGGAGGCGGCGGAGCGGTTGCAGACGGGGCTGGTGCCGCTGCTCGCCCGGGTGCCCGGCTTCATCGCCTATTACTCGGCGGCGCTCGAGCCGGGCGGCGCGCTCTCGGCGACGCTGTTCGAGCGGCGCGACGAGGCGCTGGAGGCGAACGAGCTCACGCGGGACTGGGTGGTGACCCATTTGCGACACCTCGCCCCGCACCCCCCGGAAGTGACCGGGGGCGAGGTGTTGTGCGCGGTGGCGGGCGAGCCGGGGGTGGAGGCGCATCTGACCGTGCATGTGTTCGATGCCGGGATGCTGCCGCATGTCGGCGTGCCGCCGGACATGCCGCAGACCATCGCCGCGAGCTGCACCGGGCTGGCCGGCTTCCGGCGCTTTTATGCGCTGCGCAGCGAGGGGCACAGCAACCGCCGGCTGGTGGTGACCCTGCACGAGGACGAGGCGGCGGCGGCGGCGGCGAGGCGTGCGGTCGCGTCCCTGCTGGAGACGCGGCCGGATCTCGCGCCCAACCCGCCGGTGGTGATCGCCGGGCGGGTGGTGGCGACGCGGCGCGGATAGGAACGCCGCCTCGGGGAGGAGTTCTCTCCGCCCCCCGACCTGTAAGAAGGAGTGGGGGCGGAGAGAACTCCGCCCCCACACCCCCACCTCCTTTTTTTGGCTTATTGGCGCCTGCGGCTCCCGCACTCTCGGGCGCCGCAGCGTTGTCGGGCTCACAACGGCGCTCGGTGGGGGGTCTGGGGGGGCGGAGTTCTCTCCGCCCCCCGACCTTTAGGCAATCACCGCGATCTCGCTTCCTGCCCAGCCGGTCGCGCCGGTGAGGTTGGCGATCACGATGCCCGCGGCACCGCCGGATCCGTCGGCGTCCCAGCGCAGCAGGTTGGTGTCGGTCTCGAACACGAACTGGCCGACGCCGCTGGGCGAGGTCGCCGTGCCGGAGGTGTTGGCGACGTAGCGGCCCGCGGCGACGAGATCCATCCCGGCTGTCAGCCCGCCGCCGAAGCCGGCCGCCGAGACCTCGATCTGATCGTCGGCGCCGACATAGTCGAGGATCACGTCGCCGCCTTCGGCGGCCGAGCCGTAGCGGAACAGGTCGGCGCCCTTGCCGCCCTCCAGCGTGTCGGATCCGAGGCCGCCCCAGAGCGTGTCGGGGCCGGCGCCGCCGGAAAGCACATCGTCGCCGGCGCCGCCATGGAGCAGGTTGGCTCCTCTCCCGCCCAGCAGGACATCGTTGCCGTCGCCGCCGAGGAGGCTGTCCCTGCCGTCGCCGCCGCGGATGGTGTCGTTGCCGGCGAGCCCGTCGATGACGTCGGTGCCCGCGGTTCCGGTCAGCGCGTCGTCGCCGGCGGTGGCGGCCGCCACCGGCTGCTGGACCGCGAAGGCGATCCGGTTGCTGACCAGGCCGGCGACCGTGCCCGCGGCATCCACCATCGCGGCGACGAGGTAGTTGATCCCGTCGATGCTGTCGGGGCCGTCGGTGAGGGAGACCGTTCCGGTCCAGCTGCCGCTCGCGTCGAGGGTCACGATCTGGGTGTGCAGGGCGAGTGCCTTGTTCGCCTCGAAGGGCCCGAAGACGTGGCCGTTCGGCGGGTCGAGCATCGGATAGGCGCCGCCTTCCATGACGACGATCCTTGCCTGGCCGCCCGGAATGCCGCCGGTGATGGTCACCGACTGCTCGAGCGCGGTGACCGCCTTCTCGGTCGCCGGGTCGCCGGCGATCGACAGCGTCGGCGCCGCGGCGAGACCCGGCCGCAGCACGGCTTCCGCCCCGGCAAGGGAGCCGTCCGAGAACAGCTCGGCGGTTTGCGTGCTGCCGTCGCTGAAGGTGATGGTCACGGGGACGCCGATCTGCTCGGCGCCGGAGATCGCCGCCGCGCCCCGCACCGCGGATTTGGAGGCGGCGCCCTGGATGCTGAGGGGATCCTGGTCGATCGAAAATGCGAGCTTCTCGCCGGGGTCGAAGCCCGTGAGATCGAGGGTGAGCAGCTTGTAGCCGCCGCCGTCCGGCCCGCTCACCGAGGCGGTGACGCCGAAGGCGCCGACGCTGCCGCTGTTCCTGGTGAAGTCCTTGGCCGCATCGCCGCCGACCGCGGTGGCGTCCGAGGCCGGGTCGAAGACGATGCCCGGTAGGATGGAATGGTAGGCGCCGCCGGCGCCCGCCTCGGCCATGGCGATCTCCACCTTGGTGATGGTGAGGCCGTCCGTCGAGGTGTTCTCGAGCAGGAAGCTGTTGCGGGCGGATGTCGAGGCGTTCGCGAGATCGGTGGCCCCCGCGGTCGCCTTGAAGGTGGCCGAGCCATTCCCCGGCGCGGCGATGACGAGGTCGTCGTAATTGACGGTGAAGGGCGTGCCCCCCTTGGAGGTGCCGATGACGCCGACGGCGAGGCCGCTGTCATGGCCGTCGACCTGGTAGCTGCCGTCGATCGCGGCGAGCAGGTCGCCGCTGGCGGCGAAGCTGTTGCCCGCCACGAAGGGCTTCGCGGCCTCGCCGACGCCGCGCTCGGCATCGGTGCCGAAGCGCCAGAGCGGGGTGATGGTGCCGGCGGCGGTGTCGATGGTGATGCGAAGCTGGATCCAGCTGACGTTGTCCGCCGGATCGGCCTGGGCCAGCAGGCGGGATTCGTCGAATTGCCGGCTCGGGTCGCTGCTCCCACTGCCTTCCTGGATGACGCCCGCGCTCTCGAAGAGCTGGGCGAGGAAGGCGCGCGGGGTGCCGTCCTTCTCGCGGCCGCCGACCACCAGCTTGAAGTAGTTGTCCTGGTCGCCGGTGCCGATGAAGAAGCCGGCGGAGGGAACGCCGTCGAGCGGCACGTTCTGTCCCGCGTCGATGATCCAGTTGCTCATCGTCGTGGTGAAGGAGACCGTGCGCACCGAGGGGTCCAGCGTCACGCCGAGCTGGAGGGCGTCGTGCTGGGTGTTGAGGCCCTCCTGCGCATGGCCGCGGCCGACATTCTTGATGCTGAGGAGGCCGGGGGCGCCGCCCAGGATCAGGTTGCTGAAATCGACCAGCGTGCCGGTCCGGTAGGCCTCGGTCCCGTTCACCATGGCCCCGGTGAAGCCGATGCCGCCCTCGGTGCCCGGAAACTCGCCGGTGCCGGGCTCGAAATCGTAGACCCGGGTGGTTCCCGCCTGGATGACGGTGCCGAGGCCATTGGTAGGATCGAGCGCGAAGTGGTCCACGAAATTGTCGAGGCCGTCGCCGTCGAGATCCTCGTTGGGCGGCGTGGGATCGGTGCTCGGCTCGAGGATGACGATGGTGCCGTTGTTGAGGCGGCCGATCCAGATCGTGCCGGGGAACGGGCCGTCGTCGCCGATCGCGTCGATGCCGAGCGGCCCGCCGCCGCCGAGCGAGATCTCCTGCCGGTCGACGGCGACGGTCCGGCCGTCGATGGTCGTCGTGGCCACCGACCCGTCGGGGTTGCGGGGGATGATGTAGAGCGAATCCGGCCCGTAATTGGTCGCGAGCAGGGCGCCCTTGAGGGAGGCGAAGCCGCCATTGCCGTCCGGCACCAGCGCCGAGGCGGTGTACTCGGCGAGGCCGTTGACCGAGCCGCGCGCGGTGTCGAGCGCGCCGTCGGCGAAGCCGCCTTCGAGATAGAGTGCCTCCCGCGGGTCGCGCAGTTTCCGCTGCACGACGCTCGCGAAATCGACCGGCAGCTCGTCGGGCTCGAGCAGCCGCGCGCCGGTGGTTCCGTCGTTCGGCGTGTACAGCCAGCCTGCCTGCTCGCCGAACGCGCGGACGAGATTCGGGTGGCCGGCATAGAAGCCGTCGGTGACCTCGTGCAGCTGGTTGTAGTTGAACTGCAGGCCGAAATTGGCCTCGTTGGGGAGGTTGGTCGCAATCTGCCCTGGCGCGCCGGTGTACTGGTTGCCGTTCTGGTCGAGCGGCGGGCCGCCCATGGTGCGGTTGGCGCTGTTGTCGTAGGTCCAGATCCGGCCGTCCTCGGTCACCAGCACGTCGTAGGGGTTGCGGTAGCCGGGGGAGAAGATGCGCACCGGTCCGCCGGCGATGAGCTTCGCCTGGTTGAGCCCGTCATTGCCGCCGAACGGGTCGCCGCCGATCAGGCCGCTGCCCGGCAGGTCCGCCCCGTTCGCGCCGTTCGGCCGCGTGGGGTCGTCGAGGGTCGGAAGGTCGTAGAGGTAGTGCTGCGGCGCGAAGCCGGGGACCGAATAGGTCTTGAGCGGCATCGCGTCGATCGCGGCGATATCGATCTCGAGCATGGCGCCCGAGAGCGCGGTCTCGGGGAGGCCCGCGAAGTAGTTGCTGGGGGCGCCGGCATTGGTGTTGCTGCCGACGGCGAGCAGCAGCTTGGTGCCGTCCGGGCTGAAGGCGAGGCCGTTGATGCTGTGATTGGTCTCGGCGCGGGGAAGGCCGCGCACGAGATCGACCTTCTCCCAATCGCCATCGGCGTTTCTCGTGAGGCGGGAGACCACGCCGGAATTGGTGTCGAGGCCGCCATCCGCTCCGCTGCTCTCGCCGGCGCTGCGCGGATCGCTGGAGCTCACGTAGATGACCGGGTTCTCGGCGGTGCCGCCGACCAGAATGCCGGTGACCTGCCGCTGGTTGGCGGCGAGCGTGTCCACGTCCGCCACGCCGAAATGCGCGAAGCCGTCATCATCGGGTCCGGCCAGCGAGCCGTCATCGTCGTGATTGGGCATTTCCCGCACGGCCGAGATGATCTCGCGCGAGACGACGGAATAGGTGCCGCTGTCCGATCTCTCGACGGTGACGACGGAGATGTCGCCGAACCGGGAGGTGACGTAGAGCTTGCCGTCCGGACCCCATTGCAGCGCGGTCGGTGTCGTGATGCCGAAATCGCCCGTCAGCGTGGTCTGGGTAAAGAGCGCGGCCATCTTGCCATTCTCCCGAGCGTTTCTCGCTCGTTTGCGCGACCCTAGGTCGCGCACCTGCTCGGGGCAGCCGGCACAGCCGCTAAGTTGTTGCGGGATATTCCACTCAACCGCCCGATGCCGCGCGGAGAAGAGACTGGGGGGCGGAGATGAACTCCGCCCCCCAGACCCCCCACCTCCTTTTTTTGATTACGGGGAAGCGTGGATAGCTCCGTTCCCAGCCCGACAACGGCTCGGCGCATGGGAGTGCGGGAGGAGCCAGAACCAAGTAGCCAAAAAAAAAGGAGGTGGGGGTGTGGGGGCGGAGTTCTCTCCGCCCCCACCTCTTTTCCGGAGCCGGCCGCCTTGGCGCGCTACTCCGCCGGCTGCTTCTGGCCGTGGCCGGTGACGCCGGCGCCGGCATCGCGCGGCAGGGCGAGATGCAGCGGCACCGCGGCCAGCATGACGAGGCCGGCGATCACGAAGGCGGCCTGGTAGTCGGCGGTCGCCGCCGTGCTGCGGCCGGCGAGCCCGGCCGCGATCTCGAGCGAGGCGCCGGCGAGGACCACGCCGAGGGCGGGCGAGAATTGCTGCGCGGTGCCGTAGAAGCTGGTGGCGGCGGAGAGCTTCTGCTGGGGGACGTCGGCGAAGGCCATGCTGGCGAAGGAGGTGAATTGCAGGCTGCGCGCGAGGCCGCCGAGCGCGAGCAGCGCGAAGAGCAGCGCCATCGGCCAGGCCGGCGTCACCAGGGCCAGCGCCACGACCAGCAGCGCGGCGAGGATGCCGTTGACGAACAGCGTGGTGCGGAAGCCGAATCGCTGCAGCACCGGCCGCACCAGCGGCTTCATGCCCATCGCGCCGAGCGCGGTGGCGAAGGAGATCAGGCCGCTTTCCGAGGCGCTCTTGCCGAAGGCGTCCTGCAGCATGAGCGGCACCAGGAAGGGCGTGGCGCCGGCGCCGGCGCGGAAGATGCTCCCGGTGAGGGTGGGCTCGCGGAAGGTCGGGATGGCGAGCAGGCCGAGATCGAGGGCGGGGCGCTTGGCCCGGCGGCAATGGCGCACCGCGAGCACGGCGCAGACGAGCCCGAAGGCGAGGCCGGCCTCGGGCAGCGCCGGGGGCAGCACGCCGCGGCCGATGGTCTCGAGGCCGAACATTGCGAGGGCGAGGGCGAGGCCGACCAGGGTGAGGCCGACGAGATCGGGCGGGCCGGGGTCCGAAGGCGCCACCGGCGGGATCTTCCACGCCACCATGACAAGACCGAGCAGCCCGATCGGGACATTGATCCAGAACACCGAAGGCCAGCCCAGCGCATCGGTGAGCAGGCCGCCGATCGGCGGGCCCATCACCGGGCCGAGCAGCGCCGGCATGGTGAGCCAGGCCATGGCGGAGAGCATCTCCTCCTTGCGCACGCGGCGGAGTAGGAGGAGACGGCCGACCGGCACCATCATGGCGCCGCCGAGGCCCTGAACGACGCGGAACAGCACCATGCCGCCGAGGCTGGTGGCGAGGCCGCAGGCCGCGGAGGCGAGGGTGAAGAGCACGATCGCCAGCATGAAGACGCGGCGCGCGCCGTAACGGTCGGCGACCCAGCCGGAGACCGGGATGAAGACGGTGAGCGCGACGAGATAGGAGGTGATGGCGACCGAAAGGCGGACCGGATCCTCGCCCATGTCGCGCGCCATGGCCGGCAGCGCAGTGGCGACCACCGAACTGTCCAGGTTCTGCATGAAAAGGGCGCTGGCGACGATGGCGGCGACGAGGCGAGGGTCGACGGTCTTGGCTGTGCTGGTCATCCCGGCCCACAGGCTAGGGGGTGGGCGAGCGGCCGCCAACCTAGGGCCCAAAAGGCTGGGGGGCGGAGTTCACGTCGCGGCAGTGCCGCGACCCCCCCAGACCCCCCACCTCCTTTTTTTGGATACTTGGCGCTGGTGGATGCGGCGGGGCTGGGTGGCGCGGCGTGGTCGGGTGGAGGGCTACCCAGGTGGCGCCGGGGGGCGGGTTTCGAACTCTTCGCCGGCGTGCGCGGCGACGAAATCGATGAAGGCCTGGATGCGCGGCATCCGGTGACGACCCGGCGCGCTGATCGCCCAGACGGGGACCTCTTCAGAGGCATGCTCGCTTTCCAGCAGCGCGACCAGGCGGCCATCCCGGATGGCGCCGCCCACGAAGTATTCGCTCACGCGGATGATGCCGAGCCCGGTCAGCGCGAGGTCCCGCAGCGCCTCGGCGCTGTCGGTGGTGACCGGGCCGCCCACCGACAGGGTCACGATGCCGTCGCCGCTCCGGAATGGCCAGGCCGTGAGACGGGCGAGGCCATGGAGCACGATGCAGTCGTGCCGCAGCAGGTCCTCCGGCCGTTGCGGGCGGCCGCGCCGGGCCAGATAGGCGGGCGCGGCGCAGATCACGCGGCGCCCGTCGGCGATCTTGCGCGCGACCAGGGAGGAGTCCTCGAGCGCGCCGGTGCGCAGGACAACGTCGGCGCCTTCCTCCACCAGGTCCACCCGACGGTCGGTCACGACGAGGTCCAGCGTGATCTCGGGATAGCGCTCGAGAAAGGCGGGAAGGATCGGAATGAGCCGATGCCGCGCATAGGCGGTGCCGGTGTTGACGCGCAGATGCCCGCGTGGCCGGCCGCGGCCGGCCGTCACCTCGGCCTCCGCGGCCTCGATCATGGCGAGGATGTCGCGGGAGCGCGCGGCATACGCCTCGCCCTCCGGCGTCAGGGCCACGCGGCGCGTGGTGCGGGTCAGCAGCCGGACGCCGAGGCGCGCTTCGAGCCGCTGAACGAGCTTGGAGAGCGCCGAGGGCGTCAGGGGGGAGCCGCGCGCCGCGGCCGCGAACCCACCGCGATCGACGATGCGGAGGAACGCCGCCATCTCGTCGGAATGGCCCATTGTGGAATCCGGTTCAGCAATCCAAGTCCTCGATAGCCGATTATCGCGCGTGGGGACATGGACAAGATGACGGGCGGAGGATTCCGCCATGCTGCATCTTCGTTCCACTGTTCCCGTTTCCATCGCCCGGTGGCCCGTGGGGGGCCTGCGCGAGCGCAGGGTCGGCGTTCTCCGGCGCTGGCAAGAGGCGCTTGCCCGCTGGCGACGGCGGCTTCGCGAGCGGGACGAGCTTGGCCGTCTCGGCGACTTGGAGCGGCGCGATGCCGGCATCAACGCCTACGACGTCGCCTTCGAGCGCCGCAAGCCGTTCTGGCGCGATTGAGACGCTCCCGCACTCTCAGGCGCCGCAGCGTTGTCGGGCTGCGAACGGAGCTCGCCACGCTTCCCCGGAGTCAAAAAAAGGAGGTGGGGGGTCTGGGGGGCGGAGTTCACTCCGCCCCCCAGTCTTATTCTCACGGCACCAGCACCACGCGCCCCGCGCTGCGGCGTTCGCGGACTTCGGTCATGGCCTCACGGAACTGGTGGAGCGGGAAGCTCGCGTGGACCTCGGGGTGCAGGCGGCCCTCGCGCCACCAGTCCATGAGCCGGGACCACAGGGCGCGGGCGCGCGGCGCGTGGCGGTGGCGCTCGTCGCCGGGGGACCAGCCGACATAGGTGCCCCAATTCACGCCGGCGACGCCGATGTTCTTGAGCAGGAGGATGTTGGCCGGAACGGTGGGGATGGCGCCGGCGGCGTAGCCGATGGTGACCAGGGTGCCGCCATCGGCGAGGCAGCGGAGGCCTTCGTCGAAGGCTTCGCCGCCGATCGGGTCGATCACCGCCTGCACGCCCTCGCCGCCGGTGAGGTCGCGGACGGCGTCGCGGAAGGGGAGCGCGCTGTCGAGCACCGCCTCGGCGCCGCGGGCGGCGAGCAGGGCGTGCTTGGCGGCGCCGGCGCGGGCGATGACGCGGGCGCCGAGCGCGCGGGCGATCTCCACCGCGGCGAGGCCGACGCCGCCGGCGGCGCCCTGGACCAGGACGCGGTGGCCGGGCTCGATCCGGGCGCGCCAAAGCAGCGCGGCGCCGGCGGTGGGGTAGGAGATCGGGAAGGCGACCGCGGGCTCGAGGGGCAGGCCCGGGGGAATGGGGATGACGTGGATGTCGTCGGCGACCGCTTCCTCGGCCATGCCGCCCCAGTCGAGCACGGCGAAGACCGGGGTGCCGGGGGGTGGTGCCGTGGCGTCCGGGGCGGCCTCGAGGACGGTGCCGACCACCTCGGTGCCGGGGGCGAAGGGCAAGGGCGGCTTGCGCTGGTACTTGCCGGCGACGACGAGTTGGGTGGCGAAGGAGACGCCGCAGGCGGCGATGCGGATGCGCACGCCGCGCGGTCGCAGCGGCGGCGGCGCGATGTGCTTGATCTCGAGCGCGTCGAAGTCGCGCCAGGATTCGCAGACCAGGGCTCGCATCGGGTACTCCGTTTAACGGCAATTCAACCCGTGGGCGGCATTATCGCGCGTCGGTTCCGAGGCCCATGCCGGGCACGGCCGTAGGAGTCCGCCCCTTGCTCAACCTGTTTTCCTTCTCGAGCACGCTCGAGACAACCGCCAAGCTGACCGCGCTGGAAAAATCCCAGGCCGTCATCGAGTTCGGGCTGGATGGCACCATCCAGCGCGCCAACGAGAATTTCCTGCGGGCGATGGGCTACAGCGCGGCCGAGATCGTCGGGCGCAAGCACGCCATGTTCGTCGAGCCGGCGCTGCGGGACGGCGCGGAGTATCGCGAGTTCTGGGCGAAGCTCGCCCGCGGCGAGTTCCATGCCGGCGAGTTCAAGCGCATCGGCAAGAACGGCAAGGAGATCTGGATCGAGGCATCCTACAACCCGGTGCTCGGCAGCGGCGGCAAGCCGGTGAAGGTGGTGAAATTCGCCGCCGACGTGACGGCGCGGAAGATGGAGTATGCCGACATGCTCGGGCAGGTGAACGCGATCAACGCCTCCCAGGCGGTGATCGAGTTCGAGCTGGACGGCACGATCGTCAAGGCGAACAAGAACTTCCTCGACGCGCTCGGCTACACGCTCGAGGAGATCCGCGGCAAGCACCACAGCATGTTCGTCGAGCCGGCGTTGCGCGCCGGCGAGGAGTACCGGCGCTTCTGGGAGAAGCTGAAGCGCGGCGAGTACCAGGCCGGGCAGTACAAGCGGATCGGCAAGGGCGGGCGCGAGATCTGGATCGAGGCCTCCTACAACCCGATCCGCGACCTCGCTGGCAAGCCGTTCAAGGTGGTGAAGTACGCCACCGACATCACCAAGCAGATCGAGCTCTTCGCCAGCCTGAAGACGATGATCGACCGGAATTTCGGCGAGATCGAGGGTGCGCTGGGGCGCGCCAGCGGCCAGGCCGGGGCGGCCGTGCAGGCCGTGGGCGAGACCTCCGGCAACGTGCAGACCGTGGCGGCGAGCGCCGAGGAGCTGGCGGCCTCGATCCAGGAGATCTCCGGCACGATGGCGAATTCGCGCGCCGCGATCGAGACCGCCTATGGGCAGACGCGCTCGGCCGACCAGGCGACGCAGCGGCTTTCCGACGCGGCGAAGGCGATGGGCGGGATCGTGCAGCTGATCCAGGACATCGCGAGCCAGATCAACCTGCTGGCGCTGAACGCGACGATCGAATCGGCGCGCGCCGGCGAGGCGGGCAAGGGCTTCGCGGTGGTGGCGAGCGAGGTGAAGAACCTCGCCAAGCAGGCGAGCGACGCGACCGACCGGATCGGCGCCGAGATCGACCGCATGCAGGCGGTCTCGACCGAGGTGGTGGCGGCGCTGGCGATCATCGGCAAGTCCACCGAGACGGTGCGGGAATATGTCACCGGCACCGCCGGCGCCGTCGAGGAGCAGACCAGCGTGACGCAGAACGTCTCGGCCAGCGTGCAGGGCGCGGCGAGCGCGGTGGGCACGATCAACAGCACGATCGGCGAGATCTCGGCCGCGATCCAGCAGGTGTCGCAGGCGGTGGCGGAGACCAAGAAGGCGGCGCAGGTGCTGGCGCGCTGAAGACGCGGGGCGAGGCGGCCTCGGTGGCGCTCGCCATGGGGAGGTGCGCGGCCTAGGCTCGCGCCATGCGGCGGCTTCCCCTCGGACCCATGGAGGCCTTCGTGGTGGTGGCGCGGTGCGAAAGCCTCGCCGCCGCGGCGCTGGCGATGGGGCTCACCGTGCCGGCGCTCAGCCGGCGCATCCGGCAGCTGGAGGCGGAGCTCGGCGTCGCGCTGTTCCGGCGGCTGCCGCGCGGCCTCGCGCTGACCGAGGCGGGCGCGGCCTATTTCGCCGCGCTGGCGCCGGCCTGGGAGAACATGCGGGCGGCGACCGAGGCAGCGCGGGACGGCGCGCGCCGGGACGCGATCACGCTGAGCGTGATCCCGAGCTTCGCCGCGTCCTGGCTGGTGCCGCGGCTGCCGCGGTTCCAGGCGCGGCATCGCCCGGCGGTCGCACTGCGCACGGAGGCGGCAGTGGTGGACCTGGCAGCGCGGCGGGAGCTCGACTGCGCGATCCGCCTGGGCAAGGGACCATGGCCGGGCCTGGTCGGCGAGGTGCTGCTGCCGGCGCTGGCCTTTCCGGTGGCGCAACCTGGCCAGGCGGCGCCGCGGGATGCGCACGCGCTGCGGCGCACGCCGCTGATCGGCACCGATCACCAGCTGGCATTCTGGGGCGAATGGTTCGCCGCCCAGGGCATCGCGGAGGCGCCGGCGGCCTATCGCAGCTTCGACAACCTGCTGGTGGCCTATGAGGCGGCGGCGGCAGGCATGGGGATCGCACTCGGGCTGGATGCGGTGGTGCGGCCCTTCCTGGAGAGCGGACGCCTCGTGCAGCTCGCGCCCGCGGTGCGGCTGCCGCGGAGCTTCCACCTGCTGCGGCGGCGCGAGGCGCCGGCGCCGCGGGGGTTCGGGGTGTTCCGGGAGTGGCTGCTGGACGAGGCGCGCGAATTTGCTGGGGCGCGCTGAAAGAAAGAGCTGGGGGGCGGAGAGAACTCCGCCCCCCAGACCCCCCTCCTCCTTCTTTTGACTACGGGGAAGCGTGGCGGGGGCGGTGCTCGGCCCGGCAATGCTGCGCTGCCTGAGCGTGCGGGAGGCGCCCCGTTGCGAGGCGTGCAAGGCGCGGGGCGCGGAACTGAATGGTGCGGCGATGCGCGGCACGGCAGGCTCGCGCCATGCGATATCGGCTGCACTACTTCCCGGAATCCGGCAACAGCTACAAGCTCGCACTGATGCTCACGCTATGCGGGCAGGGCTTCGAACCGGTGTGGACCGATTTCGGCGCCGGCGTGACGCGCAGCGCCGCCTGGCGCGCGAGCGTGAACGCCATGGGCGAGATCCCCGTGCTCGAGGAGGATGACGAGAAGCTCACCCAGACCGCGCCGATCCTGCTGCGGCTTGCGGCACGCTACGGGCGCTTCGGCGCCGCCGATGCTCGGGAGGAATTCGCGGTGCTGCGCTGGCTGTTCTGGGACAACCAGAAGCTCAGCGGCTTCATGGCGGCCTACCGCTACCGGCGCGCCTTCACGCCCTCGCCCGATCCGCAGGTGCAGGCCTGGCTCAAGGGGCGGGTGGACGATTTCCTCGGCATCCTGGAGAGCGCGCTGGCGGGGCGGCCCTTCATCGCCGGCGAGCGCTGCACGGTCGCGGATCTGTCGCTCTGCGGCTATCTCGTCTTTCCGCCGGAGGAGAGCGGCTACGATCTCGCGGCGCTGTGTCCCGCGGTGTCGGCGTGGCTGGGGCGGATCGCCGCCCTGCCCGGCTGGCAGCCGCCCTATGCGCTGCTGCCGGGGCCGCGTCTGCGCCGCTACGTCTGAGCCGGCGCCGCGGGCGGGCGGCGCCCGAGGCGGTGGGCGAGGAGCAGCGGCGGCAGGATGAGCGGGATCGGCGCGGCAGCACCCCGGCCGATCGCGCCGAGGCCCCGGCCGCGACGACAAGACCGCCAGCATGCGCGCCGCGCGCGATGCCGGGATTGGCGGCGAGCCGGAGAAGCGCGCGCCGCAGCGCGCGCCCCGTCTCCGCGCTCACGCGTTGGCGCCGCCGTCCATGGTGAGGCCGGCGCCGTTGAGGAAACGGCCCTCCGGCCCGGCGACGAAGGCGACCAGGCCGGCGATGTCGTCCGGCTTGCCGTAGCGCGGGATCGCCATGCGGGCGCGCTGCGCCTCGGCCTGCGGACCCGTCGCCGGGTTCATGTCGGTGTCGGTGGAGCCGGGGTGGACGATGTTGACGGTGATGCCGCGCGGGCCGAGATCGCGGGCGAGGCCCCTGGTCCAGCCGATCAGCGCCGCCTTGCTGAGCGCGTAGAGGCTGTAGCCGGGGCCGGGTACGCGGTCGGCGAGGTTGCTGCCGATCGTGATGATGCGGCCGCCTTCGCCCATGTGCGCGAGCGCCGCCTGGGAGGCGATGACGACGGCGCGGATGTTGACCGCGAGGGTCGCGTCGATGTCGGCGAGGGTGAGGGCTTCCGGCGCACCGCCGCGGAAGATGCCGGCGTTGTTGACGAGGATGTCGAGGCCGCCCAGGGCGCGCGCCGCCTGGTCGACCGCGGATCGCAGCGCGGCCGGATCGGCGCTGTCGGCGCCGATCGCCAGGGCGCGGCGGCCGAGCGCCTCGATCGCCGTCACCACCTCCTGGGCGCGCTCGGCGGAGCGTTCGTAGGTGATGGCGATGTCGGCGCCGTCGGCGGCGAGGCGCTTCGCGATGGCGGCGCCCAGGCCGCGGCTGGCGCCGGTGACGAGGGCATGCTTGCCGTGCAGGGAGGGCATCGGCCCGCTCCTTTCTGTGTTGATCACTACAGAACTAGCTGGACCGATTGCCGGCGGGCGTCAAGGGTATTATGTGTCGGTCGGCACAGATATGGGACGGGCGATGGCGGAACGCGGCCGGCCGCGGGGATTCGACAGGGGCGCCGCACTCGCGCGCGCGATGGAGGTGTTCTGGGCCAAGGGGTACGAAGGCGCCTCCATGGCCGAGCTCACCGCCGCGATGGGGATCAACTCGCCGAGCCTCTACGCCGCCTTCGGCTGCAAGGAGGCGCTGTTCCGCGAGGCGCTGGCGCTCTACGGCGGGACCGAAGGGTGCGAGATCTGGGGCCCGGTGGCGGCGGCGGCGACGGCGCGCGAGGCGGTCGAGGCGTTCCTGATGCAGACGGCGCGGGCCTTCACGCGACCGGGCAAGCCGCGCGGCTGCCTCGTGGTGCTGTCGGCGCTGCACGCGACGGAGAACTCGCGGACGGTGCGCCGCGCGCTGCTTCGCCTGCGGGCGAAGACGGTCGATGACCTCGCGGCACGGCTGCGACAGGGCATGGAAGCAGGCGAGATCGCGCCGGGAACCGATGCGAAGGCGGTCGCCAGCTACTTCGTGACGGTGCAACAGGGCATGTCGATCCAGGCCCGCGACGGCGCGAGCCGGGAGAAGCTGGAAACCATCGCGCGCGCGGCGCTGGCGGCGTGGGGGCCGCTGACGCAGGGGTGAGACAGAGGGAAAAGTAAGATCGGGGGGCGGAGTGAACTCCGCCCCCCGAACCCAGGGGAATCGCATATCAGTAGAAAGCTGTTGCGCGGCGAGTAGAAGTTGATTCTGAAGGAGGTCCACCGACGCTGGGGGGACCTTCGGATGCTGGCGTTGATTCGGATATT
>Ga0081539_10003847_pt1 | contig 17603 bp, 16 predicted proteins | sample TabmetS4T2R2_FD_71023 | JGI IMG/M metagenome (GOLD analysis project Ga0081539, IMG submission 71023) | Tabebuia heterophylla rhizosphere microbial communities from the University of Puerto Rico - S4T2R2 | ecosystem: Host-associated > Plants > Roots > Rhizosphere ...
AGTTTGTCGGAGGCGACTTTTGTTTTCTTGCCCCACAGCATTTAGTGCTTGTGCCTTTTGTTAACTTAAGGATAAGTATTGTGTAGATTGGGGGGAGTGTCAATAGGTTTTTTCTAGCGGTAAATATAATCTGAGTAATAAGAAGCCGGTGTCCAATCGCTGTAGCCCACGCGGCCCCAGCCCGCCAAACCGTTCATGTCCGAATACTTTATCATCGTGCCGTCAGGGCTGACGGCCTCGACGTAAGCCACGTGTCCCGCCCAGCCGCGATCGCTTTGGGCTATGGCGCCCGGCTTTGGCCGACTACTGACAGTCCAGCCGGAGAGACGGGCATATTCATCCCAGGTATTGGCGTTGCCCCAGTTGGTAGGAACCGATACCTTATTGGCTACGTACCAGGTACAATAACCGTAGTCATAGCCGTTGCCACCATAGGTAGCGTTGAATGAGCCATAGGTAATAGTCGGCTGAACTCTGCCATTAGGAATGATAATTAGTTCGCCGACGCGTAGGCCCTTTATCTCAGCGTCGTTGAGAAGTATGATTTGGCTTTCATCTGCACGGTACCGACGGGCTAATGAAGAGGGTGTATCACCCGATTTGACCTTGTAGACAATACCATTGACTGGAGGTATTACCAGCTTTACTCCGGCTGCTAAGTTATTCCCTGCTAGGTTATTTGACCAGCGGATACTATCGCCGCTAACTTTGAACTTCTTGGCGACGCTCTCAACCGTATCGTTCGATTGGGTCGTGTAATGAATAATGTCGTGCTTAGATCTCTGGGAAGTCGCTACGACCTGTGGTTTAGCCAGTGCCGTACTATCATTGGGCGCGATAGACAGAAGCAAACTGTCAGAATCGGCCTGGTTACGGATGGGCGTAAGCTCGGGCATCTTGGCCATCTGGGCCACATTTAACGCGATCTGCGAAGACGATAGCTCGTCGAGAGGATTAGACAGTGAACCAGCTGTGCTGACAGCCCCGCTGAGTGTGTTCGAGCGGATGGTGTGGCTGGCAGAGCGGTTAGTCATTATAAAGACCCCAACCGCTATTAGCAGCAGAACGTTTCCGCCGACGATACCCCAACGGCTCAAACGGCGCTTTAACTGTCTGTCTAATACCGGCGGCCTATAAAGTTGAGGCAGCGATTCCAAAATAGGAATCTTACCTATGAATTTGCCTAAAACACTCATTGCTTTACCTATGGCAATACCTTGAAAAAACCTTTTTATTATACCAATATAAACTCCTTAAGGAGCTATTCCACCCCTGTTGGACAGGGCTTGACATAAGGGGTATTTTTATTGACTGCATCTTTGTTTGCAATACTTTTGGACGTTGGCGTTATGTTCTTCTACGGTCCGTGAGAAGCGCGTCTTGCCGTCATCGCCGGTTACGTAATACAGATAATCGGTGCCTGCGGGGTGCGCTGCTGCGAAAAGCGCTTCTTTTGTAACATTACTGATCGGCCCGGGTGGAAGACCGGTATGTAGATACGTATTGTAGGGCGATTCAATACTGACGCTATGCGGCTGGCCGGCAACATCGGCGGCGTAAAAGGCTGTGGCGTCAGCTTGCAGGGGCATATCGCGGGCGATTCTCGAGAGCAAAACCTGCGCCACTATGGGGTCGTCTGCGTCGTTATCCGACTCACGAACAATGATTGACGCGAGGGTCACACCCTCATGCGCACTTAGACCTCTTGCTCTAAAGCCGTTAATTATATCGCTTGTCAGGTATTTGGACATCTCATCGAGCGACTGCTTAATAATGGTTGAGGCCGGCGTATTGGACTGCTTCTGGAAAGAGTCCGGGTACAAGTAACCCTCCAGTGAAGCGCCTTTCGGCAGGTTGGCTAGCGCTTGATGAGAAGCGTAATTCTCTGAATTGAAAGCTGCTCTGACTTCTGCCGAACTGTAACCAGCATCTCTAAAGGCCTGTTTGATTTGATCCAGGCGCTTACCGGGTAAAATCGTCATCAAATCTCTGGCGACATCGCCGTTGACCATCTTTTTCACAATTGTCTGGACACTCATTGAAGGACTTAGACGGTATGTGCCAGCTTGTAGCTTTTCGCGATAATCGTTAGTGGTAACGTAGGTCTCAAAAGCGCTGATATTACGAATCAATCCGGCGGCTTTTAGCTCGGTAGCAATGGCATGGACGCCGCTACCTGGATCAACCGTGAAATATTGGGCGTCGGTGGATGCGGAAACCGGCTTTAAATTATTGTTGTACCACATCCGCAAGCCGGCGGCACTACCGCCTATTACCACCAGGGCCGCCACCAGAATGATAATCCAGAGTCGCGTACGGCGCATAAACTAGCACACTACCCTTTCTGCCTCTGGCGTGTCAAGGAAGTCCTGCAGGATAAATGCCGCCGCCAAAGCGTGATCGTCTACCGGGTGGTTGGGTCTGAGTTGATAGTTAGCGGCTAATTTAGTGGTCAGCGTTTCGTCTTGCCAGTAAAATGGAATATCGATCTTTTGCTTAAGCGCATCTACCCACTGCCTAATCCAGGTCGTCTGTTTGGTCTCCTCATGATTAAGATTGCGCGCCAAGCCCACGGCTATCGCCTCAACCGGATGCGCCAATAGATATTTTTTCAATGTTGCCACTACATCATCAGTCGGGACGCTCATCAAGGGTTCGGCCAATCTGGCAACATTCGAAGCGCGGGCCAGACCAGTGTGTTTAAGTCCCACGTCCAATGCCAAAATCTCTTTAGCTTCCACTGTTGGCGTTGGTTTTAAGCGGTTGTTCGATAATCTGTACCTTGCCTGCGCTCTTAGGTGCTTTGCTGACCCAGAAGGGGCTCATTTTGACCTCTACTTCTTTAACTCCGGGCAGGGCAGTCAGAAGCTCTTTGATTTCACTCTCTTTTTTGCCACCGACTTGTTTCTTGACGCCCTCGATATCGATGATAGCTACGGCCGTATTTTCGGCGTTAACGCTTAGAGTCGTGACGGTTGACGACTTCTGACTCTGTACAGTCAAAGTTAGGTCTTTTAACACGTCCTCATTGCCGATTTTCTGTTTAGATTTATCGATCTGCTTGTTTAATTGATCGGTGACAGCTTGTGAGAGGTCGCTTTTTTGCACCGCTAGAACACTGTAATTAATCTTTATCGAGACAGCGGCTTCATCTGCAGCTTCGCCGACCTTTGGAGATGAGGATATGGACGGATCTTTGGCTTTGAGAGTTGCCTCTACCAGGTAAAGCCCGGCTTCATCTAATTCCTTTTTGAAATCCTCGACAAATTTACTCTTGTCTTCCTCGCTTATTTTATTAGCAACATTATTAACATCGCTTTGGCTAAGAACTGTTTTGATATCATCTGTACCACCGGACGCCGAGCCGCTTGCACTAACATCTGAACGGCCGGTGACAACGAAGCTGGCACCTGAGACATTGTATTTGGCACCGCCCGATTGGGCCTGAATACTTGTAGAATTTACTCTATATTCAACGCAACTGGGTGAACTTATAAAGGGACCGGTAAAGTGAGCATTTTCCTGGGTTATATAAAATAGCCCGCTTGTACTTATGCCTGTGCCGGCTGATACATCACTGGGTGCAGAGCCAAAAGGCGCGCAGTCCTCAACTTTCATACTGACGCTACCAGATGCTTTTTCACCGTTGTTTTGCTGGCCCGTAGCCTGGACTTTTTGTTCGGACTTAAGGTCGGAGCTCTTTAATTCCGCCGGTATTATGCCCTTCTCGCTGTCGAGGCCTTCGGCCTTTGGCGAGGTTGTGAGTTCAAAAATGGCGCTCAGTGGCGTGGCTTCGGTCCGAAGCGTGATCTTCGCTTTCGGCCAGACAAAAATAGCCATGACCAAGAAAACTATGAACAAAATCACTCCGGCTCCACCGAGGACAAGCAGTAAACGGAACCTCTCAAAATTTGGTACTTTAAGCCGCTTATCGCGGGGCGACTTCTTAAACGGAGCAGCCGCGTCTTTATCTTCGTCTTCACCGTCCTCAAGCGGGATGGTTTCGGGCTCATCAACCGAGTTCGCGGCCGCCAACCCGCCTATCGAGCGATGGTAGTCCAGCTTAGTATCCTCCTCATCAAGTTCAGCATCAGGATCCTCAGGCACCACTGGTTTCTCTGGCGGTAAGTCAACCGGCGAAGGTGGGATCTCGGGCTTGCTCTGGAGATTCTTAGCTACATGTAGCCCGGCGGCACCGGCGAGTGGCAATAGCTTATGCTCGCTGGTTATAAGCACTATATTTTTGCCGGCGGCATCTGCACTGCGCTTCAGGAGGCGCATATTCACAATGCTTTGCAGCGTGGCAAAACGCTTTGGCAGAACTAACGCGACGATTTTATCCTGGCCGCCCTCAACTTTATCGACGATCGTCGTTATGTCGTCATCAACGTCTAAATAAACTATGTCTTTGCCTGGTTTTGGCGGCAACTTGGCTGAGGCCTTAGCCGATGTCATACGCGCAGTACCTTATTAAGTTTATCTTTGAGAGTTTCGCCGGTCTCGGCGACACCCGAGCTGATGGTATCTAAACCGACCCTGAGGAGGCCCATGGCGGTAATGAAAGTATGGTCAGTAATATCGCCTGTGGTATCGGTAATGCCAACGACTTCGTCGGGCTTGATGTGCTGTACAATCGGCTTTCGGGTAAAGGGCAGATGTTTGTGCCATTCGCTCTTTTCCAATTCTTCCATCAGTAAACCCAAAGACGATCCGCCGCCGCACAGTAATAACCGGTGGGGTAAGTTATCTAATTTATTGAATTCCGCCAGCGCCAGCTCAACGCCGCTGATCCAAACGTTCATCGTTTTAGAAAGAGCTTTATGCAATTGCTCCTGCTTGGCGTGCTGATCTCCCGAGCTTAAGCCGATCTTTAATGATTCGGCTTTATTGAAATCGGTATCGAGTTCGCGCGCGATTGTTTGGGTGAAGGCCCGCCCGCCGATACCGAACATCTTAGTGCCTTCGACACCGCCCTCGTTAACAACCGCGATATCGGTAGTGCCGCCACCAACGTCCATTAACACCGCGCTGACATTGGCGTTCGGGTCATCGCCAACGACCGAACGCGCCACGGCAAAGGGCTCGGCCGCTACCGCTAAAAGCTCCAGATCAAGCTCGGCGGCCGTGCGCTCCAGCGCGCCGATGTGGATCATCGGCGCGAACGCCGTGTACATCTCAACCACCACGTCTTTACCTTGGAAACCCACGGGGTTAGTCACCTTATAACCGTCAATATCTATTCTTACCAAAGCGCTATTGACCAGTCGTACTTCCACGTCCTTACCGCCCAGTTCCCAAACCAGCTGCTGCCGGGCCTTTTCTTCAGCTCGTTCTTGCACCAGTTCAATAATCCGCGCCATTTCATCAATACTCAGCTCTCTGGAGGGATTCTTGCGTGTAAAGCGCACCGTCGAAGTTGTTCCCTTAACCAGCTCGCCGGCAATGCCGATGATAGCCGTGCGCACACTAACCTGCGCCTGTCGTTCGGCGGCCGACATCGCCTGGTCGCAATTGGCCACCACGGCGGCTATATCGGAGATCGCCCCAGCCTGCATGTCCGAAAGGCCTTGGTGTGCCCGACCAACTCCAATAATCTCAACTTCGTTGCCTATCACCCGGCCAATCAGGGCTTTAACGAACTCGGTGCCGATATCAAGTGCCACGAGGTAGTCGCCAACTGGCCGCCCGCCGCGTCTGGCCACTTCCGAAACTTTGGGCAATTTACCCTTTAATTTTTTGGCCTTTTCGAGAACCATAATTCAGGTTAGATTATAACACGCTTACTCTTATCAACTCTTTATTGGAGCACGGCTTTGATACGTCGGACACCAGCCGATGAGGACTCTTCTTTAAGGATTTTAAACTTCCTTCCGTCCTTGCCAATTTGGCCGGTATGCTCCACATGCGGGCCGCCGCAAATCTCGCGGCTGAAGGGGTTGGCCGGATCACCGATGGTATAAACTTTAACCTTATCGCCGTATTTGTCGCCAAAGGCGCCACTGGCCGTCTTTAAGGCTTCTGTGGTTGATTCTTCTTGCCATGTCACTGGTAAGTCCTCGGCGATTTTCTGGTTGACAATATCTTCCACCTGCTTGAGCTGTTCGGGCGTGACTTTCTCTGGATGGGAAAAATCAAAGCGCGTGCGCTCGGCCGTGATGTTACTACCCCTTTGTACCACGTGGCTACCCAAGACATTTTTTAGCGCCTGATACATCAGATGAGTTACTGTATGGAGCTTTACCACTTCTTCGGAACCATTAGCCAGTCCACCCCGGAATATCCCCTTACTGGCCGTTTGGCTTCGTTTCCTCTGCTCTTCCATCTCTTCATCGAACTCTCTTTTCCATTCATCACTCAAATTCATATTTTGATTTTTAGCTTCTTCGATTGCTAGTTCTACAGGAAAACCAAAGGTGTCATAGAGCTTGAATATTAATCTTCCTGAAATAGGAACACGGAAATTCAACTTTTCATACTCGACATTTATTTTTTCCGCATTTTTTCTTTGACCTAATTCCATATGAGTAAGTTTGTGAAAAACAGAAAGTCCTTGACGTAAAGTTTGACGGAAGGTTTTTTCCTCTTTTGACAATATTTCTGCGACTTTGGCGCGGTTTTGCGCCACTTCCGAGAAGTCATTTTGGTAAATATCACCGACAATCGGAATCACCTGTTTACAGAGGTCGTGTTCGATGCCTAAATCAAACCCGAATCTTACTGCCCGGCGCACCAGCCGTCTCAATACGTACCCTTGCTCTTTATTGCTGGGCACAACACCGTCAATTGCCAAAAAAGTTGCCGCTCGCAGATGATCGGCAATCACCCGCATGCTTTGCTGGTGTTCGGTGTAGGTTTTACCGCTCAACCTCTCCAACCCCTCGATTACCGGTTTGAGTAAACTGATTTGGAAAACGTCCGGATCATTGTTGCTGGCCGCGGCTAACCGCTCCAGCCCGCCGCCAAAATCGACGTTTGGAGCCAGTAATTTTTCAAATCCGGCCTTGGTTTTTTTGTATGTCATAAACACGCTGTTGCCGATCTCTAGAAAACGTCCGCAGTCACAGTTGGGGTGACAGTATTTGCCGAATTTTTCATCGTGCGTAACGCCAAAATCGTAAAAAACTTCGCTATCGGGTCCACCTGGTTCGCCAATCTGCATGTTGGCCGGCGCGCCCTCGCGGCTCCACCAGTTTTTGCTGGCGTCGTAGTAAAAAATCCGATTGTTCTTATCTTCTAACAAATCCGTCTCGGGGTTGGCATTGGTATTTTTAGCTTCGATGCCTTTTTGGCTGAATAACTTTTTCCATATCTGAGCGGACTCTTCATCCTTTGGCACTCCGGTCACTTCATCCCCAATAAAGCAAGTAACATAAAGTTTGTCGGGTTCGAGTCCTATTTGGTCTACCAAAAACTCCCAGAACCAAGCCAGTTGGTCTTTCTTGAAGTAATCGCCTAAACTCCAATTACCAAGCATTTCAAAGAAGGTGGTATGGCGGTTGTCACCAACCTCGTCCATATCTTCCGCCCTAAAGCAGGTCTGGCTATCAACTAGGCGGCTACCTTGTGGGTGCGGCTCGCCAAGCAAGTACGAAACCAACGGCTGCATCCCGCTACCGGTAAAGAGTGTGGTCGGGTCGTCCTGGGGCACCAAAGAGGCACGCGGAATTAATTTGTGCCCACGTTCCTGAAAAAATTCCAGGTACTTACGCCTAATTTCCTGCGCCGTCATTTCTACAATTGTAACAGAGGTAGCTTAGTTTTCTAAACAACGATTCCGCCGCCTAAAACTTTATTTCCGGAATAAAGTACCGCCGACTGGCCGGGTGTTAGCGCTCTCACTTCTTCCTCAAGTTCTATTGCCGCCGTCAAATTACTTGACAAGTCAAGCTTTTTCACGGGGATAAGAGAGGCTCGATGCCGTGTACGCACAGACAATTTACCATTCGGTTTATCAAGCCAATGGGCATCTGTCAGCTTAATTTGTCTTTTCCAGAGTTTTTTATCCTGCAAATCAACTGTCACGTAAACCTCATTTTTCTCCATATTTTTGCCGGTGACATAGTAAGGCAGGCCGCCGCCGATGCTCAGACCGTGACGCTGACCAATTGTATAGAACGCCGCTCCCTCATGTTCGCCAATAATTTTACCGTTTTGATCGACGATCTTGCCCGGCTTTTCGTTAATATATTGGCTCAAGAACTCTTTAATTCCCACGTTACCGACAAAGCAAATGCCCATACTTTCTTTGCGGCCCGCAGAAATCAGACCGTGTTTTTTGGCAATTTCCCTTACCTCTTTTTTCGTCAAACCACCCAGTGGAAAAAGCACTTTACTTAGAGCGCTTTTACTTATCCGGTAGAGAAAGTACGTTTGATCCTTATCGGTGTCTTTTGCTCGCAAAAGACGCGAGCTGTGAGCTGTTAGCTGTGAGCTGTTAGCCCGCGCGTGTTCCACGCGCGCATAATGCCCGGTGGCGATAAGGTCGGCACCGTTCTCTAGCGCAGTTTCCAAAAAAAGCTTAAATTTTACCTCTTGGTTACACATGATGTCGGGGTTAGGCGTCCGACCGGCCTTATATTCGCGCACCATGTAATCAACCACTCTTTGGCGATATTCGGTTTCGAAGTCGTATAATTTGAAATCGATCGCCAGCTGAACGGCAAGCCGTTTAGCATCCTGGTAATCTTCTTTCCAAGGACATTTCATACCGGGGAGGTCTTGACTCCAGTTTTTCATATACACACCTGTAACTTCATAGCCCTGCTGTTTCAGGAGCAAAGCCGCGACACTAGAATCTACACCTCCGCTGAGGCCGACGAAAACCCGTTTCATATCTATAAATATTATAAATGTTCAATGAATGGTCAATGCCAAAAATGCAGCAATGCATTAGTCCATTTGTTCATTCGTTCGCTTGTTCATTAAATTACTTGCCTTGTTAAGTAATTTTAGAAAGGCCGGACGCCACGCCGGATTCGCGACCGAATGACTTGCAACTGATGCTTTTTACCCAACCAGAAGGAGCTAACGATAAAAATGAAGGATAATATTAGCAGAACTATCAGTAACCTGCTGTTGGTTGTCTGGTTGACGACTGTTGGTCTGTTGGTATTTGCGGTTTGCTGGGTCGGGCCGTTCCCGACGCCGATAACCTGCAAAAACGCTGCCTGATTAGCTTTATCCGTAGCTTTGATGATGATGTTATAGATTCCCGACTGCGTGTATATATGCTCGAGCGATAAGTCACCGGCTGAGCTACGGCTTAGTAGGGTGGGAGCCGATTTATCTCCCCAGTCAACGCTGATGGCGTAAGGCGGCGTACCGTTACTAATCGTAATCGGCCACGATAGGGTCTCTCCGGGTACCGCCCCGCGTTTGGAATAAGCAGTAGTCAATGAAATACGGGGTGCACCGCCCTGCAAACTATCGTTGAAAGTTACAGTTACTTTGTTGGAGTCGGGACTGGCTTGATTGAGAGCATCGTATTGGCGAGCAATTAAATCGTTACGACCGCTAAACAGGTCAATTTGCAGTGAATAGCTGCTATTAACACACTGTGCCGCGCCCGAAAAAACTCCGTTTTTAAAGATCTCTACGAGTAGGCCGTTTTGGCATAAGCCCGCGACTGTTATTGGAAGAGTAGTGAATGTTTGACCACTAGTAGGAGTGGTGATTGTTGGAGCCGTGGCAGGCGGCTTGGACTGAATGGTCCCTTCCACGCCAACCGCGCCGGATTCCTGTTGGGTCTGGGCGACAACAGGGGCGCTAAACCCGAAGAATGCCAGCAGTAGCCCGAGAATGTAGCGTTTCATCCCCGGATGTTTTTAACTCCGTCGTCTGTAAGCGCGTTTGCTATCGCGGCGGAAACGACGATAGGCCCGGAACACGAGAAAGACCAGGATGAGTAATACTACAATTATTACGACAGCGAGCCAAATTGGTATATACCAGAAGGTTTTCTTCAGAGTTAGCACCTGGCCGCCGCTGCCGTAGCTGACGCTCGCCGTAACAGTGTAGCGGCCTGGTTGACTGATATTTTTGAGGCCGTCTTCAAAAATCCTCCGTGAGTCAGGCAGGACTGTCGAACGGGGATTAGTATTGTTGAGTTGGTAGGTGTAGATATTTTTACCAAAGGTGTTTTGGATCTCAACGGTTCCGAAGGGCTTAACAAAGCTATTCCCCAGATTGCGAATCTCCACCCCTACTTTATCGGGCTTGCGGACGAAAATGCCGCCATCATATCCCCCTCTATAAACGTGCAAGCCGCTAAGCTGTACTTGTTCTCTTACATCTCCAGGAACTGAAATTAAGACAATCGTGCCAACGCTGGCTGATAACGAGAGCTGTCCCTCGGCCGGCGCGGCTTGACCTACCGGTACGGCTTTATAACGAATTATGCCAAAATAAGCACCCGGCGCGGTATCGCTGGGTATGTTGGCAGTAAGAGAGAACTTTTTCTGTTGTCCAACATCTAGATCAACGTCTGAAAGCCCTTGAATAAATCTACGAATACTATTGGGGCTGGCCTGTTTTGGATCGGTGATAATCTTTGGATTACCAGTTAAATTGTCAGATTCAAAATCGTAAATCGACGCCTTGGCCGTAATTCTGTTGGCCGTGACGTTTTTCAGATTGATTTCGAGCTTTTCGTTGGCTCCGGGTTGGACGGTAAGTTCAGCGAGTGTAGGCGAGATACTTAGCCCGCTACCTGGCTCTTGCTGAGCATTAACGGGTAGCGTAAAAACAGTGGCTACTATTAACGTAACCAGCACTACTATGAGGCGTTTTAGTTTGTGCATATTCCTTCCAATATCTATTTCTTACCTTAAGCATTAGTATATCAAGCAACGTCAAATCATCTAAATCAAAAGCTAGCGGTCGCCAGATACGTAAAAGTTGATGAATATACCCCCGGCGGCTGAGTCTTCTTAACATTTACGACATATGAAACGGTAATGCGATTATAGTTAGTCGGCAATGCACTAGTGGCTATGGAATCTCCGTTGCTATATTTGTACAAATTTGGCGAATTATAGTCAGCCGTGGGCGAGGTTGAACCTGGTCCGGAAGGATTGGCGCCGACATTTGGAATCGAATTGTTTCGCAAATTAATGCCGAACTGGTTATTGCCAATGATACTGGTTGTTGGCGCCGCAAGAGCCGGAATCGAATTATTGCCGGATGTCATGGTAGTGCCCAGGACGTAGAGTATGTGGCCGGTTGGTGAGTTAGTGCCGATCGATAGCTGTGACGTACCTGAACGCGTAACGGTATTTGCAAGGTTACCTAAATTGATGCTGTTACCCGACATACTCGAACAATCGCTGGCTACATTAACCGCCACGCAGAGTTGTAAAAATGGCGGGACGGCAGCGGACACGCTAAACGCTGGCTGGGTGGCAAAGGCGACCGCGCCGTTATCGGTAAACGAGCCGCTGCCGTCAATCGATGCGTAAGTACTAATACGGACGTATTCGCTGTAACTGGGTGTTGAAGGATTAGTAATGTTATTAAATGTGTAAGAGCTGGCTACGGCTGCTGAAGCAACCGGCGCTCGTGTGAGCACAATCTTATTATTGGTCGAATTAACTCCATCGAAGATAAAACCGACATTCCCGCTCTGGCTAGATAAATTCGCCGAACTAACATCAAGGCCGGTTGGAGCAGTACAGACATAGCCAAATACTGGAGAATCACAGTATTCGAATACAATCGATCCGACTGAACCCGTTGAGACAAAATCAAATTGAAATGTGTGTGAAGCAGCCGCTGATGGTTGAGATGTGGAGAGTTGCAGCGACCGGTTAGCCAGTAAAGAAGCACGAGCGGGCTGAGCGGAGATAACTAGCCAGAATGCACAAGACAACAATATCAGCAGCGATAGAAACTTCTGGCTTCGCCGGAGCATTCGCATGACCATATTTTAACCGCAGTCGGTCAAAAAGTGTTTATGGTTTTCTATGTTTTGATACTAATAGGTGGCTACCGCAATGAAGTCGGACTGAGCAGTGTAAGCACCGAATGGTGTCGTGATCGATGGGGTAGCGGCGAACTTAATCAACAGGGTTTCGTCGTCCACAACTTTTGTTGTGCTGCCCGTGGAGCTGGCAATCTGGGTTACGGTGCCGTCTTCTACCCAGGCATAGCCCTGGCTGCAAGTAGTTGAAAAGGTGTTGTTGCCGGTACAGTCGTAGTTGCTGTCGCGTACTAGGTTATAGGTTCCGGAGGAGAATGTGCAGGTGTAGCTGCTTACCAGGCTACAATTTATCGCGCCAATCGACATGCCGAATTTTTCGGTTCCAGCGGTAAAGGAAGTTTGTGTAGCTCCGGCTGCGTCAATACATTGGTCGGTCTGAACGTTGCCGGCGTTACAGCTCGCGCCGCTGACACGCAGCGTACCTTGGTGGTTAGTACCCGACTGCTGGATAGCATCGTACGAAACTGTGGCGCCGTTAACGGCATTGGTACGTAGAACCGCTATCGCGTTGTTACTGTCACCGCCGTTGGTGCTGACTGGGGATACATTAATTGCTGATGTGTCGAGCGTGCCGATGTTCATAGATGTGCCGGAAACACCGGTACAGTCATCAGCGCTAGCGCCAGTAACGTCGCCCGTAGCGTTATCGACTGTAGTGGTACCAACACAGAAGTTAAGCACTTCAGCTACAGCAGCATTAACGGTGAGCGTCTGGACTGTGGCACTGGCTACTGTGCCACTATCGACTCCTGTGGTCCATCCGGTGTCAGAATAGAGGAAAATACCGATGAAGAACGCGGTGTTGGTGGAGGTTGGGTTTCTCTGACTATTCCAGCCAAGAGTTCTTGCTCCGGCTGTTTCATTCGCGGCTTGCGTACGGTCCAGGCAAAGGACATTATTAGCTGGCGTGCAACTGCCGCCGCCAGTGGCGTTACGTGCGAAAGTCGTAGAGTTTGTCCAGCCGCTTCTTGAGGCCTCAGTGCCAGCGTTAAGGCAATTGTTACCGCCGCCGGTACAGCCAGACGGTGCTGTGCAGCTACCGCCTGCATAAGTGCCGACTGCGGTGGTACACATTATTAACTTAATTGACTGGATAGCGGCTGTTGTTTGGGTGGTAAAGCCGTAGGTATATGTCAGGCTCGTAGCGTTAGGAACGCCTGAGGAAATGGTCAGGGAGCGGCTTGTTAGCTGAGCGGCATCGGCGCTTCTCGGCAGAGCCGCCGGCAACAGCGCTGCCGTAACTAAGGCTAGCCCAGCAACAGCGAATAAGATTAATCGGGTGCTTTGTTTCAATTTATAAGAAATGGTTTTTTTCATTTTTGTTTTTTATTTGTAAGGTGTTATGAACCTATATATAACATGAGCGTTATGATTTATGCAACCATGTGCTCAGGAGTTATCCACATGCGTGAAGCGTGTAGCGGGTTATTAATAGGTTGCGACAGCCACGAGGTCGTGTATGACGGAATAGCTTCCCGCCGGAGTTAAAAGCGAAATATTAGCAATGTAAGAAATAGTGTAGTCGGTTTGCCCCCAGCCGCTGCCAGAGGTTTGGGCAATGACATCACCGGCGTTGTATTTAAAGTTGTCAGCGGTATTGTAACCAGGTGCCGCTTGACCCGTCGCAAAGCTGCTGCTGGGTTGAGGGGATGGATCGGCTCCAATATTAGGACTTGCGTTGTCGACTAAATTAATTCCAAATTCCTCGGTACCGACACTCGGAGTACCAAGAGTCGTCTTGGCTGCTAAAGTATGGCTGGCACCGCTTGTCATCGACGGTGGCTGACTGACACTTTGTACCGTGTACCCGCTGTCAATATATGCGCGGACGTGAAAGTTGGCGGTACCGGTTTTGGTAATCGAAGCGTCTAGTGTACCAAGATCAACCAATGAGGTATTAATTGACAGCTCTAAAAAGGGTTCGTTAGGAGTCAGGAACCCGGCATAAGTTTGGAAGTTAGTGCTACTAAAGTTACCGACTCCTAGCGCTCCGATTGAACTTTGTGCTTGATAATTAGTCGAGCTGGTAAAATCACCGCCGGTACCGAAAAAAACTTCATTACTCTGGTAGTTCGAGGAGCTATATTGGGCATAAGCGGTAGCTGAGAACAGGAAGAATACTCCAATCAATAGCTGTGCTGATAAGCGCAAGCTTTTCATGAGCGTTAGTATATCATCTTAGCTTTAACGGGCTCGGAAGCTGTTAGCGACGTTTAATATCGATTCCGGGCCCGGGTTAAGCGTGATATCCCTGAATACTATGATGAACTTTATCGGTTCGCCATTTTTTCTTTCCATTTCGAGCTGCCAGTCGCCGCCGACTTCAGATAGACCAACTCTATAAAGAGGTGTGTCGGGATCGCAAAGAACATTAGCCCCCTCGATCATAACGACCTTAACCTTGTGTAATTCTTGAGGAGTGTACTGGCTGACGCACGGGCCATATACATTGGTGATGTCTAGCCGATTCTGGTTAACGATCCGCACCGGCAGAACTCGGGAGACCGCCATTTCTACGGGTGTCGGGACTTGATTTACAAAAATACTTAATTGGGCTATCGGCTGCACACCGCGGAACTTAAAGTAAACGAACTTTTGAGAGTTGCTATCGGCTTTGTTAAGTACCCAGTTGCCTTTATCTTTGAACTCAAAATAATCACTTTGAAAAGTGTTTAACTCGTCACTCACACTAGTGGCAGTAGCTTTAGACGTGGGGGGCTTGGATTCGTTGTCATTAATCAAATCAACGGTAATCAGGGTTGCGACTATCAAAACCAGCAGCGCGAAAATAATAACGTAGCGCCGCCGCAGGCGGAATTTGCGATACCAGTTCCGGCGGACTAACCTGCGGTAAACATATTTGTCAGTCATAGATCCAAAGTGCCTTGAGTATAATTGTGCTGCAAAAAAACCAAAAGCGCAATCAAGCAACTTCTGGTACTTTCATCTTATGTCCTAAATCCTCTATCCTGTGTATTATTAGGATAAGCATATTGCTATGAACGATGATCAGAAGACAGATCCCGAACAAGCAACCGGGCCAGGTTCGCTGATTGAGCCATTAGAGTCATCGGCTTCAGGCAGTGAGTCGTCAGTACCGTCAAGCGTCAATCCATCGCCCGCCGCGGGACCGACGAAAAAATCTTCGGTCTTTAAACGGTTTAGAGAGTTTTCAAATCTCTACTTCATCATTTTTGCCTTTTTATTAGTAATGGCAATCGCCGCGACTATAGTTGCCCTGACGAGAGAGAATAGCCAGAAATCGAACAATAAAAAAACCTCCTCGCTAACTAGTGAGCAGCTTTCTCAACTTCAAGGCAATACGACAATAGTTGGCGACAGTAGTCAGATACTCGATATTCAAAGTAACACCGTGCTCGAGGGACAATTGTTGGTACGTAAAGACTTGGAAGTGGCCGGTTCGATAAAAGTCGGGGGCGGGTTGGCATTATCCTCTGTGACAGTGGGCGGTCAAGGTAATTTTGGGCAACTGCAAATTAACGGCATTCTTTCGGTATCCGGCGATACGACATTTTCAGGCCAGCTGAATATTCAAAAAAATCTTAATGTTACCGGATCGGGCAGCTTTGGTGGTAACCTAACCGCTAATCAGCTGACAATTTCGACCCTGAAACTAAATGGTGATCTGCAGATCAACCGGCACATCGCTGTTAGCGGCTCGCTGCCAGCCAGGTCCAATGGTTCGGCTTTAGGCAGCGGCGGAACGGCGAGTGTCAATGGCAGTGATGCCGCCGGGACAGTTACAATCAATACCGGCGGCAGTCCGCCTTCCGGCTGCTTCGTGACCGTAACTTTCGCCAATGCCTATGGTTCTACCCCGCACGTAATAGTCAGCCCGAGTAATAGTTCGGCTGCCGGACTTAATTACTATGCCTCCCGAACCAGTACTAATTTCAAAATTTGCACCACAAGCACCCCGTCTGCCGGCAAGACATATTTATTTGATTACGTCGTGTTTGACTAGACCTCAAGAAAGACCGTGACTTTATCTTGCCTGACGTGCACTACGCCCTTGTCGATTGTCATTTTAAAGTCCGGTTTGCCGTTTTGCCTGACCGTTAATGGTCCGGGCTTTAGTAAACTCATGAAATTTTTGTGATGCGGCAGAATATCGAACGGTCCGGTCTCAGTTGTTGCCGATAAGCTATCAGCTGGCCCGTTAAAGTAAACTTTGAAGGGCGCATAAATTTTTACCTGCATTAAAGATGTCGTCATTTTTCACTCAAAATGGCTTCTACGCCTTTTAAGGTTTCTTCACGGCTGACAAACTCTCCCTTACGGTTAGTGAAGGCCTCCACTACTGACAGATTTTGGCTAAAAAAGTTAATCAACTTCTTGGCCTTGGCAAAATCAACTCGGTCAGTAGACGATAATTCATTTTCGCCGATGATAGCGATGATGTTTTTTAGTGACTCATGTTTTTGCAAAAGCGCCTGGACCTTGACACTCAAGTCATAGTGGCGCTTGCCGACAATTTCAGCGGAAAGCAAGCTCGAGCTAGTACGAATCAAATCAACCGCTGGACGTATACCCTCTTCAGCCACTTTGCGGGAAAGAACTATTGTGCCATCGAGCTCATGCTGAATCATTTGGACCGCGGGATCACTTAAATCGTCAGCCGGAACATAGACCGTCTGCACAGATGTAATCGAGCCGCTCTCGTTAGAGCTTAGGCGGTCCTGCAGTGTTTTAATATCGCTGAAAATCGTTGGCTCATAGCCGCCTTCAGAGGGTATTTGTTCCAAAATGGTCGAGAGCTCATTATGAGCTTGTACGTAGCGGTACATGTTATCAGCAAAGAATAATATGTCTTTCTTGGCTTCGTCTCGCATATATTCGGCAGCGGCCACGGCGCTCAGTGCCACCAGTACGCGTTGTACGGGGTTTTGATCCATTTGACCAAAAAACATCACGGTTGAGTTAAGCAGGCCGCCCTCACGCAGGGTTTCATACAGTTCATGGCCCTCACGTATGCGTTCTCCGATTCCGGCAAAAAAACTCAATCCTTGTCCGCTTTTAGCCACGTTATGAACCAGCTCCATCGTCAGCACGGTTTTTCCAACGCCAGCACCGCCGATTATGCCCACCTTGCGACCCTTGACGAAAGGCGTGAAGAAATCGATTACTTTAATGCCTGTCTCCAGTAGTTGTGGCTGGGTGGCTTCAAACGACATTCGATGAGGCGGCAGCCGCCAAATGTTCTTATAAGCCATCTGGTTGCTACTGGGCATCGGTTGTCCGTCTAGGGGCCGGCCTAATGCGTCCCATATCCGACCGACGGTCGCTTGACCGACCGGTATTTCCAGGCCCTTACCGGTTTTCTCAACTGGTTCGCGCTTCTGCACTTGTCTATCTCCTGATAAATTGAGACAGACAGCCGTTTTGTTTTTAGCCAACCTATCGACCATCAATACTGCTTTGCTTTGGCTCCGGACTAATAGTAGCTCGCCGATATCCGGTGCTTCTTCATCAAATTGAACCGTTACAACAAGGTCACGAACAGTAGTTACAACGCCCGCGCTCATTGGTTACCCCCTTTTACACTGTTAACCATTTCTTTGAGGCGTTCGTCCTTGATGTAGCGCCGTGCTCTACGGTACTGTGA
>Ga0081539_10003848_pt1 | contig 17600 bp, 13 predicted proteins | sample TabmetS4T2R2_FD_71023 | JGI IMG/M metagenome (GOLD analysis project Ga0081539, IMG submission 71023) | Tabebuia heterophylla rhizosphere microbial communities from the University of Puerto Rico - S4T2R2 | ecosystem: Host-associated > Plants > Roots > Rhizosphere ...
CGTCAAGGTCGTCGCCGGCACCGCCCGTTCCATGGGCGTGAAGGTCGCCGAGTAAGTCTCATCCGTCGACACGCGGGTCCTCCGAATGAGGACCCGCGTTCTGCATCTCCGGCGAGGCTAGGCCGGCCCGCGCTTGGCGTCGCCGACGATCGAGTCGATGAGGCCGTACTCGAGTGCCTCCGCAGCCGACAAGATCCGCCCCGCCGACAGGTCGTCCTCGATCCGGCTGCGGGTCTGCCCGGTCACCTCCACCAGGCGCAGCACCATCTCCTCCAGTTCGCGCAGATGCGCCCCGGCGGCCGCGGCCACCTCATCCGCGGTGCCGGTCACCCCGGCCGCCCGCGGTTCGGTCAGCCTGAACCGCGCGTGCCGGTACGCCGACCGCTGCTCCGCCGCCGCCAGCACGGCGAGCACGGCACCGCCCGCCTCGGAGGTGACCACCGCGTGTACCGGCGCGGCCATGGCATCGATCACGTCGATGATGGTGTGCGCGGCGGCCAGCTCACCGCTGGGGCTGGCCACGTGCAACTGCACGGGCGCCGGACCGGCCGATTCCAGGGTGAGCAGCGCGGCCGCGACACCGGTGGCGTCCGCCGCGGTCAGCTGACCGCGGACCATGACGATGCGCTGGTCGAAGAGACGCTCCTCGAGCCAGCCCGGAAGGGAGGGGCCGCCACCGGGTGGTGGCCAGGGTTCGGGTGACTGCTCGGGGCGCGGCTGCCAGCGCAGGTCCATCCGCCGAGTCTAGGTACGCCGGGATGTCGCGAAGGAGGGCTTCCGCTGAGGGCTGACGAGCTCAGGGTGGAAGTGATTCGAGCGCCTACCAGCCCCTGGCGCGCCACTCCGGGATCGCCGGCCGCTCGGTGCCGAGCGTGCTGTCCCTGCCGTGACCTGGGTAGAACCAAGTGTCGTCAGGGAACCGGCCGAAGATCTTCGTCTCCAGATCCGTCATGATCGAGCCGAAGTCCCTCGGGTTTCTCGTCCGGCCAGGACCCCCGGGGAACAGCGAATCGCCGGTGAACAGGTGCGCCGTACCGGCCGGGTCCCGATAGGCCAGCACGACCGAACCCGGTGTGTGCCCCACGATGTGGATGACCTCCAGCGAGCAGTCGCCCACCGCGACCGTGTCTCCGTCCCGGAGCGTGCTGGTCACCACCGGGATCCCCGACGCGTCGTCGGCGTGTGCCAGCGACGCGGCGCCGGTCGTCGAAACCACCTCGGACAGCGCCTGCCAGTGGTCCGGATGGCGGTGCGTGGTGACGACGGCGGCCAGTGACGAGCCGACCTGGGCGAGCAGCATGGCCGCGTCGTTGGCCGCGTCGATCAGTACCTGGGTGCCATCGGCCTTGCAGCGCAACAGGTACGCGTTGTTGTCCATCGGGCCTACCGACGCCTTGCTGACGGTCAGGTGTGTCAGGTCACGGACGGCGGCCGGCCCGCCCGGTGTGACGTCGCCGGTATAGTCGCTCATCATTTCCACCTCGGGGGGACGGGTAGCTCGCCGTCGGGTGCGACGGTCAGGTCGGCGCCGTCACCGCGGCCGGCCAGCCACGCCGCGATCGAGCGGGTCGGCCCGCCGATCACCGGCGCGTCGGGGTTGTCGCCGATCGTGAGCGGGTGCTCGATGCCGTGCGGGCGCAGGATCAGTGCGAACTCTGGCGAAGCGCCGGCGACGATCTCGCGCAGCAGCCGCAGCGCGAAGGCATCGGACCAGTCCGCGGGGGTGTACTCCCGGTCCAGGTCGACGTGGTGCACCTCGACTTCGCGCAGCCGGGCCCAGGGCACCGCGGCCGCCGATCGACCGGTCGGCGGCAGATGGAAGGTCCAGGCCTCGGCCGGCATGGCCGCCCCGGCGTCGGCGAAGCGCTCGTGGGCCGTACGGATGTCCTCGATCTGCTCGCGTAGGGGCCGGCGTGCACCGGCCTCGATTCCTTCGGCCCGCGCCGTCGGCGTCGCGTAAGCCGGCGTCTCCACGCCGGTCCGGGCCCAGGTCAGCAGGTTGGTGTAGGCGTCCGCGTTGCGCGCCAGGTGGGTCAGGACATGACCGACGGTCCAGCCGGGCAGCAGCGAGGGTGCCTGCACCGCGGCCGGATCAAGAGCCTCCGCGGTACGCAGCAACCGCTCGGTCGCGCTGTCCACATCGGTCATCAGAACCAGCGGGTCCATGGTCATGACGGACTGCACCGGACGCAGGTAGGGCCGGGACGGCATGACGAAGGCGGCATGGTCATGACGGACTGCACCGGACGCAGGTAGGGCCGGGACGGCATGACGAAGGCGGCATGGTCATGACGGACTGCACCGGACGCAGGTAGGGCCGGGACAGCATGACAAGGGACGGCATGACGAAGGGAACTTGCAAGTCACGGAAAGACCCTACGACGCGGCGGTGCGGAATTCACTTTCGCCCAGGTAGTGGCGCCCGTACCGTCTGTGCAGACGCGTCGACCGGACTCGCGGAGGGGGTGGGAAGCGTGCTGTTCGTCGTTGCTGCGTCCCGTCGCACGGAGGTCCGCGCTCTGACATCTCGTCGGGTGCCGCCTCCCCTCACGTAAGGGCTCCCATGACGTACGACCTCTCCCAGCTGGGCTGGGACGACTTCTTCGTATCCGCATATCGGCCGCTGGACAGGTCCGATTCACTTCCTGCCCGGGTGTTGCGCGCCGACCGAGGTGCATGCACAGTGCTGAGCGCCGACGGCGTGCTGCGCGCCACGCTGGCCGGCGGCGTACTGCTCGACGCCGTCCACGACCCGGCCCGGCTGCCGTGCGCGGGCGACTGGGTGGTTCTGCGGCGCTGGCCGGACCGGCGTATCACGATCGAATGTGTCCTGCCGCGCCGCACCGCGCTGATCCGCCGTACCGCCGGCCGCGACTCCAGCGGTCAGGTACTGGCCGCCAACATGGACACGGTGGCCGTGGTCGAGCCGATGCACCCCGCCCCCGATGACGCCCGGGTGGAACGCCTGCTGGCGCTGGCCTGGGAATCCGGCGCGCAGCCGGTGCTGGTGCTGTCGAAGAGCGACACCGCGGCGGACCCGGCAGCGGTGGCCGGGCAGATGGCCGGGCGCATCGGGGGAGCCCGGTTCACCGCCCGGGTGCCGGTGCTGCCGTTGAGCGTGCTGCGTGGCGACGGCCTGGAGCCGCTGCGCGAGCTCGCCGGGCCGGGCCGCACACTGGCGTTGCTCGGCCGATCCGGAGCCGGCAAATCCACCCTGGTGAACGAGCTTGCCGGCACCGACGTGATGCCGGTGCAGACGATCCGCCGCGCGGACGGCAAAGGGCGGCACACGACCGCGTACCGCAATCTCGTCCCGGTGCCGGGCGGCGGCGCGGTCCTGGACACGCCGGGCATCCGCGGCGTCGGCCTGCTCGACACCGCCGCCGGCCTCGACCGGGCGTTCGGGGACATCGCCGAGTTGGCCGCGCTCTGCCGGTTCGGCGACTGCCGGCACGAGGCGGAACCGGGCTGCGCGGTCCGCGACGCCCTGCACGACGGCTCGCTGTCGCCGCGGCGGCTGGAAAGCTGGCGCAAGCTGCATCGGGAGGTCACCGTGGAGTCGGCCCGCCAGGCGGTACGGCTGGAGTCGGCGGTGCGTCGCAAGCGGCGGCTCTGACCTCTCGTCGGAAGGTTCCGGGGTCGCTCTGGCAGAATGCACCGGTGCGCGCGGTGGAGGAGGTCGGGCGGCCGGTGGAGATCGTGGCTCCGCCGGCGCAGCCCGACGCGGCCGGCCGGCGTCCGCGGCGCCTGCGCGAGTTGCCGGCGTACCTGAGTTATCTGGTCCTCGCCGTCGTGGTTCTCATTCAGCTCTGGATCAGCCCCGGCGGCCGCGTGCTCGCCAGCAACGACGACGACCACGGCATTTTCCTGTTCGTGCTGGCGCACGGCGAGCGGGTGCTGTTCCACGGTGCCAACCCGTTCTTCTCCGACCGGCTGAACTCGCCGGACGGCGTGAACATGATGGCGAACACGTCGATCCTGGCGCTGAGCCTGCCGTTCGCACCCGTCACCCACGCGTTCGGGCCGGGCCTTTCCATGGTCATCCTGCTCACAGCCGGACTGGCCGGCACCGCGGCGGCCTGGTACTGGGTGCTTTCCCGGCACCTGGTGCGAAGCCGTCCGGCCGCGTGGGTCGGCGGCCTGTGGTGCGGCTTCTGCCCGGCGATGGTGTCGCATGCCAACGGGCACATCAATTTCGTCAGCCAGTTCGTGGTGCCGTTCATCGTCTGTCAGGTGCTGCGGTTGCGGGAGCCGGGCCGGGCCGTCCGCGGCGGCATCGTCCTCGGATTGCTGATCGTGCTGCAGGTCTTCATCAACGAGGAGGTCCTGCTCTTCACGGCACTCACCCTCGGTGTCTTCGTTCTGGGGTACGCCGCGATGGCCAGGTCCAGTGCGGCGGCGGTTGCCGCACGGTTCCTGGCCGGGCTCTCGGTGGCCGCGGTGACCGCATCGGTGCTGCTGGCGTACCCGCTGTGGTGGCAGTTCTCGGGGCCGGGCAGCTACACCGGGCAGCCGTTCACGCCCGGCGAGTACGTCACCGACCTGCTGTCCATCGGCGCGTACGCCCGGCAGTCGCTGGCCGGCAACGGGGAGGTCGCCCGGCGGCTGAGCGTCAGTGCGACCGAGGACAACACCTTTTACGGCGTACCGATGCTGGTCTTGATCGTGGTCTGCCTGGTGCTGGTGTGGCGCTCGGCGGCCGCGCGCGCGACCGCCCTCGCCGGGCTGGTGCTGCTGACCGTCTCGATGGGCCCGCACCTTCGGGTGGCCGGCCACGAGACCGCGCTGCCGCTGCCGTTCGGGTTGGTCAGCCACATTCCGGTGATCGATCTGGTAAGCGTCACCCGCTTCGCCATGGTGACCGCCACCGTCGTCGGCGTGCTGCTCGCGCTGGCCGCCGACCGGGCCGGCGCGCTGCCGCATCGGCGCCGGGTGGCGTTCTGGATCGGGCTGACCGTGGCGTTGATCCCGGTGGCGCCGAAGCCGCTGCCGGTGGTCGACGCGACGCCGCTGCCGGCGTTCCTGACCGACGGCATCTGGCGCCAGTACGTGACCGGGGATCGCAGTCTGGTCACCGTACCGTTGCCGGAGGTCACCTCGGGCCGCACCGGAATGCGCTGGGTCGCGCTCAGCGGCCTGGAGTTCCGGGTGCCGCGGGGATACTTCATGGGCCCGCAGAACCCGCCGGCGAACGACACCGGCTCGTGGAGTGCGGCGCCCCGGTTCACCTCCAACCTGTTGTGGCGGGTTCGCGAGTACGGCCGGATCCCCCAGCTCACCCCGGCCGACTACCGGCACGCCGTCGACGATCTGATCTACTGGCGCGCCGCCGTGGTGGTGCTGGTGCCGGGCAGTCGCAACAGCGATCTCCTGCAGGCCACGCTCACCGACCTGCTGGGGCAGCAGCCGCAGCGGGTGGGCGGCGTGCTGTTGTGGGACGTGCGCGACTTCCCGGTTCCACCGCGCGAGTGACGTACCGGATGCCTGATCTGCGGGAATGTGCAAGCAATGACAGGCGCTGCACCTACGTCGGCGAAACTTGTCGTACTCCGTGGCTAGAGTTGCCGCGACTTTGCCCGGACCCCTCGACCTCCCAGGCGGCTTCGCCGCACTGCAGAAACCACGGACGGAGTGGCTGGCTGTGGCCGATCGACTGATCATTCGCGGCGCGCGAGAGCACAACTTGCGCGACGTCAATCTCGACCTGCCTCGCGACGCCATGATCGTCTTCACCGGCCTGTCCGGTTCGGGCAAGTCCAGCCTGGCCTTCGACACCATCTTCGCCGAGGGACAACGGCGGTATGTCGAGTCGCTGTCGTCGTACGCGCGGCAGTTCCTGGGTCAGATGGACAAGCCGGACGTGGACTTCATCGAGGGCCTGTCGCCGGCGGTGTCGATCGACCAGAAGTCGACCTCGCGCAACCCGCGTTCGACCGTCGGCACGATCACCGAGGTGTACGACTACCTGCGCCTCCTCTTCGCGCGCACCGGCATCCCGCATTGCCCGGTGTGCGGCGAGCGGATCAGCCGGCAGAGCCCGCAGCAGATCGTCGACCGGGTGCTGGCGATGGAGGACGGCACCCGGTTCATGGTGCTCGCGCCGGTGGTCCGCGGCCGCAAGGGCGAGTACGCCGAACTGTTCGCCGAGCTGCAGTCCAAGGGCTACGCCCGGGCGCGGGTGGACGGCGTGGTGCACCCGCTGACCGAGCCGCCCAGGCTGAAGAAGCAGGAGAAGCACACCATCGAGGTGGTGGTCGACCGGCTGAGCGTCAAGGCGGGCAGCAAGCAGCGGCTCACCGATTCGGTGGAGTCCGCGCTGGGCCTCTCCGGGGGCATCGTGCTACTCGATTTCGTCGATCTGAGCGAGGACGACCCGGCCCGCGAGCGCCGGTTCTCCGAGCACCTCGCCTGCCCCAACGATCATCCGCTCGCGATCGAGGATCTCGAGCCGCGGGTGTTCTCCTTCAACGCGCCGTACGGCGCTTGCCCGGAGTGCACGGGCCTGGGCACCAAGAAGGAGGTCGACCCCGAGCTGATCGTGCCGGACGACGAGCGCAGCATCCGCGAGGGTGCGATCCAGCCCTGGTCCGGCGGTACCACGTTGGAATACTTCCTGCGCCTGCTCGAGGCCCTGGCGGAGCAGGAGAGGTTCTCCATCGACACGCCGTGGCGGCAGTTGCCGGCACGGGCCCAGAAGACGATCCTGCACGGCTCGGAGGACCAGGTCCACGTCCGGTATCGCAACAAGTACGGCCGCGAGCGGTCGTACTACACCGGGTTCGAGGGTGTGGTGCAGTGGATCGAGCGCCGGCACAACGACACCGACAGCGACTGGTCCCGTGACAAGTACGAGGGCTACATGCGGGACATCCCGTGTCCGACCTGCGGCGGGGCGCGGCTCAAACCCGAGGTGCTGGCGGTGACGATCGCCGGCCGCAGCATCGCCGAGGTGTGCCGCCTGTCGGTGGGCGAGTGCGCCGACCTGCTTGCCACCATCGAACTGGACGACCGGCAGAAGATGATCGCCGAGCGGGTGCTCAAGGAGATCAACGCCCGGCTGCGCTTCCTGGTCGACGTGGGCCTGGACTACCTGTCGCTGGACCGCGGCGCCGGCACCCTGTCCGGGGGTGAGGCGCAGCGGATCCGGTTGGCCACCCAGATCGGCTCGGGCCTGGTCGGGGTGCTCTACGTGCTCGACGAGCCGTCCATCGGCCTGCACCAGCGGGACAACCACCGGTTGATCGAGACGCTGGTCCGGTTGAAGAACCTGGGCAACACGCTGATCGTGGTGGAGCACGACGAGGACACCATCCGCACCGCGGACTGGATCGTGGACATCGGCCCCGGCGCCGGCGAGCACGGCGGCACCATTGTGCACAGCGGCTCGGTGCAGGGCCTGCTGGCCAACGAGCAGTCGCCGACCGGGGCGTACCTCTCCGGCCGCAAGGTGATCCCGACGCCGGCCACCCGCCGGCCGCAGGTGCCCGGCCGCGAGCTGGTGGTGCAGGGCGCCCGCGAGCACAACCTGCGCAACCTCACCGTCGGGTTTCCGCTCGGGCAGTTCATCGCGGTCACCGGTGTCAGCGGCTCGGGCAAATCGACGCTGGTCAACGACATCCTCTACACGGTGCTGGCGAACCAGATCAACGGCGCCCGGATGGTACCGGGCCGGCACACCCGGATCTCCGGGACGGAACACGTGGACAAGGTCGTCGGCGTGGATCAGTCGCCGATCGGGCGCACTCCCCGGTCGAACCCGGCCACCTACACCGGGGTGTTCAACAACATCCGCACGCTGTTCGCCGAGACGACCGAGGCGAAGGTGCGCGGGTACGGACCCGGCCGGTTCTCGTTCAACGTCAAGGGCGGACGCTGCGAGAACTGCGCCGGTGACGGCACCATCAAGATCGAGATGAACTTCCTGCCGGACGTCTATGTGCCCTGTGAGGTGTGCAAGGGTGCCCGATACAACCGCGAGACGCTCGAGGTGCACTACAAGGGCAAGACCATCTCCGAGGTGCTGGAGATGCCGATCGAGGAGGCCGCGGCGTTCTTCCAGGCGATACCGGCGATCCACCGGCACCTCGGGACGCTGGTCGACGTCGGCCTCGGATACGTGCGCCTGGGTCAGCCCGCACCGACGCTGTCCGGCGGCGAGGCACAGCGTGTGAAGCTGGCCTCCGAGCTGCAGAAGCGGTCCACCGGCCGGACGGTGTACGTGCTGGACGAGCCGACCACCGGCCTGCACTTCGAGGACATCCGCAAGCTCCTGATGGTGCTCAACGGACTGGTCGACAAGGGCAACACGGTGATCGTCATCGAGCACAACCTGGACGTGATCAAGACGGCCGACTGGCTGATCGACATGGGCCCCGAGGGCGGCAACAAAGGCGGGTTGGTGCTGGCCACCGGCACGCCGGAAGAAGTGGCCGAGATTCCGGGCAGCCACACCGGTCATTTCCTCCGCCACGCCCTCCGGCTCCACGGCGAGCCGGCCGGGTCGGTGAAGGCGCTGGCCCGGGCGGCGAAGGCCAACGGAAGTTCGGCACCGGTGAAGGCGCGAGCGTCCCGTACCCGGACTAAGGCGTCAGTTTAAGTCTCAGGTAACTCACAGCTATATCGGTCATTTCCGGCGGCTCTCAGCGCCGGCGGTGGGGCCTTCGCTGTGAAGTGGCTGCAAACCCGCTGGTCGAACCGAACAAAGCAGGATAAGCCGTTCGGGCTAACGCCCATAATTGTGGCCGCGAGCATGAACCACGCCGGTGGGAGAAGGCGTATTCACTAGCAACGCCGCGTGACCCCTTGCGCGGACCCAGGGTACTGGAGGATCCGACAGATGACTGACGTGCAGACGAGGCCCGAAGCCACCTGCCGGCTCGAGCACACCGCTGGCGCGAGCCGGCGAGCGGTGTTCCGCGGTGCCGGGGCACTCGGCGCGGCCTGTTTCCTCGCGGCCTGTGGTACGGATCAGACCGGTAGTTCGGGCAACAACGAGCCCGGATACACGAACAACCCGCTGCCGGCGGGCAGCCCGGGTACCGACGGAAGCGGGTCCACCTCGGACGGCGGCAGCCCCGCCGGCGCGGCGCTCGCCAGGGTGGCCGACGTGCCGAAGGGCGGCGGGATCATCGCCGGCGCCTACGTGATCACTCAGCCCGCCGCCGGAGAGTTCCGAGCCTTCAGCAAGGTCTGCACCCACCAGGGCTGCGATGTCAGCAAGGTGGACGGTGGCGTGATCATCTGTCCCTGCCACGGCAGCGAGTTCTCCATCCAGAACGGCTCGCCGCAGGCCGGTCCGGCGCTCCAGGCGTTGCCGGAGATCAGGGTCAAGGTCGACGGCGAGAACGTGGTCACAGCCTGAGGCGACAACGAGCTTTACTGGCAAGGACACGAACCAGGGCTGATGTCTTACCCCCGCATTTCGCCCGTCGCTGTGTTCAGGGCACCGGGACGATGCGGCTCGCCGCGAGTCCCGGTGCACTGAACACAGCGGCCCCCCGGGGCGAAATGCCGGAGGAGCGAAGCGACGACCAGCAAGCTCAGCCCAGCAGGCTCAGCCGGAGGCCCGGCGCCGTGGCGGCGGCGACGGACCTCCGGTCGAACAATCATGTCAGGGGCCGCCATTACTGTTGAGAGCGTGCCAGATCCGACCTCGTACCGCCCCGGGCCCGGGACCGTCCCGGACGCTCCCGGCGTCTACCGCTTCCGTGATCCGAGCGGCCGGGTCATCTACGTCGGTAAGGCCAAGAGCCTCCGGAACAGGCTGAACTCGTATTTCGCCGACACCTGGTCGCTGCACGCGCGCACCCAGCAGATGGTCACCACCGCGGGCGCGGTCGACTGGGTGACGGTCGGCAGCGAGGTCGAGGCGCTGCAGCTGGAGTTCAGCTGGATCAAGGAGTTCGATCCCCGGTTCAACGTCAAGTATCGCGACGACAAGTCGTACCCGTTTCTGGCGGTGACGCTGAACGAGGAGTTTCCCAGGCTTCAGGTGATGCGGGGCGCCAAGCGCAAGGGCGTGCGCTACTTCGGGCCGTACTCGCATGCCTGGGCCATCCGCGAGACGCTCGACCTGCTGCTGCGGGTCTTTCCGGCGCGCACGTGCTCGGCCGGCGTCTTCAAACGCGCCGGCCAGATCGGACGCCCGTGTCTGCTCGGCTACATCGGCAAGTGCTCCGCACCCTGCGTCGGCTCGGTCAGCGCGGACGAGCACCGGGTCATCGTGGACGACTTCTGCGACTTCATGGCCGGCAAGACCGACACCTTCGTCAAGCGCCTGCAGCGGGAGATGCTCGAGGCATCCGAGCAGCTCGAGTTCGAGCGGGCGGCTCGGCTGCGCGACGACATCGCCGCTTTGCGCCGGGCGATGGAGAAGCAGACAGTGGTGTTCGGCGACGGCACGGACGCCGATGTGGTGGCGTTCGCGGAGGATCCGCTGGAGGCCGCCGTCCAGGTTTTCCACGTTCGCGACGGCCGCGTCCGCGGGCAGCGCGGTTGGGTGGTGGAGAAGGTGGAAGACCTGACAACGGGCGACCTGGTCCATCATTTCTGCAGCCAGATGTACGGCGACGTGGAGGGCGAGGGGGACGTCCCGCGGGAGTTGCTCGTACCGGAGCTGCCGTCGGACTCGGCGGCGCTGTCCGAATGGCTGTCCCAGAAGCGGGGCAGCCGGGTGCAGCTGCGAGTACCCCAGCGCGGGGACAAGCGGTCGCTGCTCGAGACGGTTGCCCGCAACGCCGGCGAGGCGCTGGCGCGGCACAAGCTGCGGCGGGCCGGCGACCTGACCACCCGTAGCAAGGCGCTCGACGAGATCGCCGAGGCGCTCGGGTTGGACTCGGCGCCGCTACGCATCGAGTGCTTCGACGTCTCGCAGATCCAGGGCACCGACGTGGTGGCCAGCATGGTGGTCTTCGAGGACGGTCTGGCGCGCAAGGCGGAGTACCGGCGGTTCGCGGTCCGCGGGAACCCGGACGGCAGCGGTACGGACGACCTGGCGGCGATGAGCGAGGTGATGCGGCGGCGATTTGCGCGATACAAGGCGCAGCCGGGTGCGGAGGCACCGCGCGACACGCCCGAGTCCGAAGTGGCGGATGCGGGCGACGGTCCGCCGGGTGAGGGCATCGAGACGAACGAGCTGCCGGGCATCGATCCGCTGACCGGAAGGCCGCGGCGGTTCGCCTACCCACCGCAGCTGGTCGTCGTGGACGGTGGCCAGCCACAGGTGAACGCAGTCGCCGCGGTACTGTCCGATCTGGGCATCACCGACGTCGCCCTGTGCGGGCTGGCCAAGCGACTGGAAGAGGTCTGGCTGCCCGGCGAGGACTTCCCGGTCATCCTGCCGCGGACGTCCGAGGCGCTCTATCTGCTGCAGCGGGTCCGCGACGAGGCGCACCGGTTCGCGATCACGTTCCACCGGCAGCGGCGGTCCAAGCGGATGACGGCGTCCGGCCTGGACAACATTCCTGGGCTGGGCGAGACGCGGCGCAAGGCCCTGCTGCGGCACTTCGGGTCGCTGAAGCGACTGGGACAGGCGACGCCGGAGGAGATCGCGGAGGTTCCCGGCATCGGGCGGCGGACCGCCGAAGCGGTGCTCGCCGCGCTGACCCCCGACCCGGAGACCGGGCAGGCCGAGCCCGCGGCGGAGCCGGGCTCGGTTCCGCGCGGCGGTGCCGGCAAGACGAAGGCGGGCGCGAACCGATCGCGGGCCGGGCTGCCCGCGCCGCCCCCGGTGCGGACACCGGGCGAAACCAGGGGTGCGGGTTCTTCGCGCCGCCCGGAAGACCGGATCGGGTAGTCGACAGCTGGTCCGGCCGCCCCGGACCAGGCGGTCGGCCTAGGATGCAGTGTCCGCCCGCGGGGAGCGGGCGAAGACCGCGGACGCGGTGAGCGACGCAGGAGGCGTGCGTGACGGAGTTCTCATCGGATCAGCACGGAACGGAACGGTTCAGGGTGGACACGTCCGACTCCGGTCTGTCCGACGACGGGCTCGCGGAGGAGGACACCGATCTGGTGGTCGTCACCGGGTTGTCCGGCGGCGGCCGAAGCACGGTGGCGCGGGCGCTGGAGAACGTCGGCTACTACGTGGTGGACAACCTGCCGCAGGCACTGATGCTCGACATGGCTCAGCTCGCGTTCAAGGCGGGCGGGGCGGCTCGGCGGACGGCGATGGTGCTGGACGTCCGCAGCCGCGCCTTCTCCACGAATCTGGCCGGTGCCGTGCACGCGCTGCGAGACCGTGGATTCTCTCCACGCGTAGTCTTCGTGGACGCCGACGACGACGTGCTGATCCGGCGCTTCGAGTCGGTGCGGCGCTCGCACCCACTCCAGGGCGACGGCCGGCTGGCCGACGGCATCGCGGCCGAGCGCAAGCTGCTCGAGGAGGCTCGCGAGCAGGCCGACGTGATCATCGACACCAGCCATCTGAACGTGAACCAGCTGCGCCGGCGGGTCGAGGAGCTGTTCGGCGGCGAGGACGCCCGCAAGCTCCGGATCACGGTGCTGTCCTTCGGCTTCAAGTACGGCCTTCCGCCGGATGCCGACTACGTGATGGACGCGCGCTTCCTGCCGAACCCGTTCTGGGTGCCAGAGCTGCGCGAGCACACCGGCCTGGAGGAGGCGGTGAGCGGGTACGTGCTCGGCCAGGAGGGCGCCGCCGACTTCGTGGCCACGTACGCGTCGCTGATCGGGGCGACCGCGCCCGGCTTCGAGCGCGAGGGCAAGCGATATCTGACCGTGGCGGTCGGCTGTACCGGCGGCAAGCACCGCAGCGTGGCGATCGCCGAGGAGCTGACGTCGCGCCTGCGCGACATCCGGCTCTCCGCGCATTCGTCACATCGCGACCTGGGGCGGGAGTGACGACCGGCGGGGCGGCGCAGCCGCGCACCAACCCGGCCGGCACGACGGCTTGCACCCCCGGGCAGGAGCAGCGGCGGCCGATCAGGGTGGTGGCGTTCGGAGGCGGCCATGGGCTCAGCGCCTCGTTGCGAGGCCTTCGGCGGTGCCGGCCGGCTCTCGACCTCGACATCACGGCCGTCGTCACGGTCGGCGACGACGGCGGATCCAGCGGGCGGTTGCGCGCCGAGCGTGACGCCCAGCTCCCGCCCGGTGACCTGCGACAGGCGATCGCGGCGCTGGCCGACGACGACCCGGCCGATCAGCGCACCGCGGCGTTGCTGCAACACCGGTTCGCCGCCGTGGGTGACCCCGACCCGCTGGCCGGGCACGCGGTCGGCAACCTGCTCCTGCTCGGGTTGATGGAACTGCTCGGCGACCCGGTCGAGGCACTGGACCACGCCGGCACGATGGTCGGCGCCTGCGGGCGGGTACTGCCGATGGCCTGCCACGCGGTGGGCATCGAGGCCGACGTGCGCGGCGGAGACCCGGCGCGGCCGGACGAGACGGTCACCGTACGCGGCCAGCACCAGGTCGCGATCACCACGGGCCACGTCGAGGCGGTACGGCTGGTGCCCGTATCGCCGCCGGCCTGCCCGCCGGCCCTGACGGCGATCGGCCGGGCAGACTGGCTGATCTTCGGCCCGGGATCCTGGTACACCAGCGTGCTGCCGCACCTGATGGTCCCGGAGCTGGCCGACGCGATCGTGGCGAGCCCGGCCCGCAGACTGGTCACCCTCAACCTGGCCGCGGACAACGAGACGCTCGGCCTCTCGGTCGCCGATCACCTGGCCGCGCTGCATTGGTACCTGCCACAGCTGCATATCGATGTCGTGCTCGCCGACGGAAAATGGGTCGGCGAGCCCGAGCCGGTGCACCGCGCCGCCGCCGCGCTCGGCGCGCGACTGGTTCTGGCACCTCTGGCCGTTGCGGACGGCAGCGCCAGGCATGATCCTGAGTCGTTGGGCGTTGCACTGGTGCCTGTCCTGGGTGCTGCTCGTTAAGCACCCGGCAGAGTTGCTAAGGCGGCTTCGCCGCAGTGCAGGACGGCAGCGGGTAACCCGGCACACACTTTTCGAGATCCGGCGCATGAGGTGACATGACGATGGCGATGACGGCAGCAGTCAAGGACGAGCTGAGCCGGGTCGATGTGCCCAAGCCCTGCTGCCGCCGCGCGGAGATGGCGGCCCTGCTGCGTTTCGCCGGCGGCCTGCACATCGTGTCCGGCCGGGTCGTGGTCGAGGCCGAGCTGGACACCGGCAACGTCGCGCGCCGCCTGCGCCGGGAGATCGCCGAGGTGTACGGGTACCCGAGCGAGGTGCACGTCCTCGCGTCCGGCGGTCTGCGCAAAGGCAGCCACTACATCGTCCGGATCGTCAAGGACGGCGAGGCGCTGGCACGGCAGACCGGGCTGCTGGACGTCCGTGGACGTCCGGTCCGGGGCCTGCCGCCGCACGTCGTCTCCGCCAACGTCTGCTGTGCGGTGGCCGCGTGGCGTGGTGCCTTCATGGCACACGGTTCCCTGACCGAGCCCGGCCGGTCCAGCGCCCTGGAGATCACCTGCCCGGGTCCGGAGGCCGCGCTCGCGTTGCGCGGCGCGGCCCGCCGGATCGGCATCACCGCCAAGGAGCGCGAGGTGCGCGGCGTGGACCGCGTGGTGATCAAGGACGGCGACGCGATCGCCGCCCTGCTCACCCGCATCGGCGCGCATGCCAGCGTGCTGGCGTGGGAGGAGCGGAGGGTACGCCGCGAGGTCCGCGCCACGGCGAACCGGCTGGCGAACTTCGACGACGCGAACCTGCGCCGGTCCGCGCGCGCGGCGGTGGCTGCCGCCGCCCGGGTGACGCGTGCGCTGGAGATCCTCGCCGACGAGGCTCCGAACCACCTGACGTCGGCCGGCCGGCTCCGCCTCGAGCACCGGCAGGCGTCGCTGGAGGAGCTGGGCGCGCTGGCCGACCCGCCGCTGACCAAGGACGCGATCGCCGGCCGGATAAGGCGTCTTCTGGCGCTGGCCGACAAGCGCGCCCGCGACCTCGGAATCCCCGACACCGAGGCGGCTGTCACCCCCGACATGATGGTCGTCTGACAACTCCCGACGTCCGTTTTGTGATCCCCGCGGCGGTTGCTGCCGTTGACGCGGGCAGTCAGGCCAGATCATGGAATCCGCAGTACGGATCCCCGGCGCGGCGATTCCAAGATCGCGGAGGGGTTACGAAGCGACCCGCTGGGGTGGGGCAAAGCCGGCTCGGATAGGGTCGGGGCGACGGCGACGGTGCCGGACGTACGGCCGACCGCGCGGTGCGACGCAGCGGCGGCCCGACAGACTCGCCGGCCGAGAGACGGACAGGTCGGCCTAGCACGAGGAGATCCTGTGACCATCCGGGTTGGCATCAACGGCTTCGGCCGTATCGGCCGCAACTTCTTCCGGGCGGTGCTCGCCTCCGGCGCGGACATCCAGCTTGTCGGCGTGAACGATCTCACCGACAACGCCACGCTGGCGCACCTGCTCAAGTACGACTCGATCCTGGGCCGGCTGCCCTTCGAGGTGAAGGCGACCGCGGACGAGATCACCGTGGGCGGCAACACGTTCAAGGCGTTCGCCGAGCGTGACCCGGCCAACCTGCACTGGGGTGACCTCGGCGCGGACGTGGTGATCGAATCGACCGGCTTCTTCACCGACGCGACGAAGGCCAAGACGCACCTGGACAACGGGGCGAAGAAGGTCATCATCTCGGCGCCGGCGAAGAACGAGGACGTCACGATCGTCATGGGCGTGAACGACAACACGTACGACGCCGCGCAGCACAACATCATCTCGAATGCCTCCTGCACCACCAACTGTCTGGCGCCGATGGCCAAGGCGCTGCACGAGGCGGTCGGGATCGAGAAGGGTCTGATGACCACGATCCACGCGTACACGCAGGACCAGAACCTGCAGGACGGCCCGCACAAGGACCTGCGTCGCGCCCGCGCCGCAGCACTCAACGTGGTGCCCACCTCGACCGGCGCCGCCAAGGCGATCGGGCTGGTCATGCCGGAGCTCAAGGGCAAGCTGGACGGCTTCGCGATGCGCGTGCCGATCCCGACGGGTTCGGCTACCGACCTGACCTTCGAGGCGACCCGGGAGACCTCGGTGGACGAGGTCAACGCCGCCGTCAAGGCCGCCGCGGACGGCCCGCTCAAGGGGTACCTGACCTACACCGAGGACCCGATCGTGTCCTCGGACATCGTCACCGACCCGGCGTCCTGCATCTTCGACGCCGGTCTCACCAAGGTGATCGGCAAGCAGGTCAAGGTCGTCGGCTGGTACGACAACGAGTGGGGCTACTCGAACCGCCTCGTCGACCTCGTCAAGCTGGTGGGCTGAGCGTCTGTGAAGACTCTCGACGACCTGTTGGGCGAGGGGGTCTCAGGCCGGCGCGTGCTCGTGCGCGCCGATCTGAACGTCCCGTTCGACAAGAGCGATCCCACGGTTATCGCCGACGACGGCCGCATCCGGGCGGTGCTGCCGACCGTCGTCGCGCTGCGTGACGCCGGCGCCCGCGTCATCGTCTGCTCGCACCTGGGCCGGCCCAAGGGCGCGCCCGACCCGAAGTACACGCTCGCACCGGTGGCCACTCGGATGGCCGAGCTGCTCGGCGGCCCGGTGGCCTTCGCGGACGACACCGTGGGCGCGTCGGCGCAGGCTGCGGTGGACGCCTTGTCCGACGGACAGGTGCTGCTCCTGGAGAACCTGCGGTTCAACGCGGGGGAGACGTCGAAGGACGACGCCGAGCGGGGCGCCTTCGCCGACCAGCTGGCGGCGTTCGCCGAGTGCTATGTCGACGACGCCTTCGGCGCGGTCCACCGCAAGCACGCCTCGGTGTACGACGTGCCGGCGCGGTTGCCGCACTACGCGGGCGGCCTCGTGCTGCGCGAGGTCGATGTGCTCAAGCGCGTCACCGAGGACCCCGACCAGCCGTACGTCGTGGTGCTCGGCGGCTCGAAGGTCTCCGACAAGCTGGCCGTGATCAAGGCGCTGTTGCCGAAGGTGGACAAGCTGCTGGTCGGCGGCGGCATGTGCTTCACCTTCCTCAAGGCCCAGGGGCACGAGGTCGGCAAGTCGCTGCTCGAGGAGGAGATGGTCGGCACCTGTGCCGAGCTGCTCTCGACCGCGGGCGGCCGCATCGTGCTCCCGGTCGACATCGTCGCGGCGACGGCCTTCGACGCTAGCGCCGAGCACTCCACGGTGGCGGCTTCGGAGATTCCGGCTGACCGGCTCGGACTGGATATCGGGCCGTCATCGGTCGCGCTGTTCGCCGAGGCGATAGGCCCGGCGAGGACCGTGTTCTGGAACGGGCCGATGGGGGTCTTCGAGCTGCCGCCGTTCGCCGTGGGCACCCGCGGCGTGGCCGAGGCGATCACGAAGATCGACGGCTTCTCGGTGGTCGGCGGCGGCGACTCGGCCGCCGCGGTACGCACGCTCGGTCTCGACGAGTCCGCGTTCGGGCACATCTCGACCGGCGGCGGGGCTTCCCTGGAATACCTCGAGGGCAAGAGCCTGCCAGGCCTGCAAGCACTGGAGGAGTCGGCATGACCGACTGCACCGAAGCGATGCGCAGCGGAAGCGTAGGGCCGGGAGGGCATGCCAAAGGGAGCACGGCATGACCGACTGCACCGAAGCGATGCGCAGCGGAAGCGTAGGGCCGGGAGGGCATGCCAAAGGGAGC